>Ga0134126_10000082_pt1 | contig 115506 bp, 95 predicted proteins | sample KB31752_FD_96881 | JGI IMG/M metagenome (GOLD analysis project Ga0134126, IMG submission 96881) | Terrestrial soil microbial communities with excess Nitrogen fertilizer from Kellogg Biological Station, Michigan, USA - KB3-175-2 | ecosystem: Environmental > Terrestrial > Soil > Unclassified ... | reverse complement strand
GCGGTATGTCGACCCCGGCGCGCTGATACAAGCAGGCAATGCAAACTCGGCGATCCTAAGCCTCATGGATTTCTCCACGGTACGCTTGCAGGTCTCCGTTCCTGAGATCGAAGCGGTCCGGGTCGCTGTGGGTCAGCCTGTTCATGTGACGACAGAGAATCTCCCGGGCAGGCAGTTCGATGGGAAGGTGACGCGGTTCACTTATGCCCTGGATCTCCAGAATCGAACGATGCTTGTCGAGGCGATTCTCGGCAATCCCGATCTTGCGCTACGTCCGGGCATGCTGGTGACGGTACAGCTTGGCGTCGAGCGCAAGGAACAGGCAACCCTCATGCCCAAGGACGCTCTCATCACCGAGAGAACCAACACGTTTGCGTACACCGTGGAAGGCAATAAGGCGGTGAGGCATCCCATCAAGACCGGGTTCAACGATGGCAAGAGCGTCGAGGTGATCGGCGGGCTCAATCACGACGCTGTCATCATTCTCGCTGGGAAGCTCAAGTTGACCGACGGGCAACCCGTGCGTGTGGCAGACGCACAATGAAAAGGGCAGCTTTGATTGTGTGCGTCACTTTGTGGCCAGGCCTGAATACCGCTCTTGCGCAGGAGGCGGGGCCGCCGCTCGCATCCCGGCCGCTCGATCAGACAGCGCAAGCTGCCAACGTCTCCACGTATCCAATCGATCTCCCAACAACCTTACGTCTTGCGGGTGCGAAGAATCTCGATGTGCAGCTGGCGCGCACAACGGTGGATGAAGCGCACGCGAACTACACCAGCGCGATCGAAGGATTCTTACCGTCTTTGGTTCCCGCCGCGAATTATCTGCACCACACCGGTCGGGACCAGAGGGTCGAAGGTCCCCTCATCGACGTGACGAAGCGCAATGAAAGTGCCGGTGTCTACGCGACCGCCCAGATTCCTGTTGGCGAGGCGATATTTCACAGCTTGCAGAGTCATCAACTGATTACGGCCGCGGACGCCGGACAGGCGACGCAGGAGCAGGATACGGGCCTGGCTGCCGCCCAACAGTACTTCACCCTCGTGAACGCGGGTGCGCTGATTGACGTTGTAAGGCAAGCTCTCGCGGTATCCCAAAACTACGAGCAGCAGCTCAACGATGCGGTGAGTATCGGTACGGCATTCAAGGGAGATGCTGTCCGCGTCCAGACGCAGACCCGAAGGTTGCAACTGGACCTGACCCGGGCAAGGGAGCTGCGCCGCCTCGCGGCGAGTCAACTCGCCCAGACGTTGCACCTCGACCCGCTGGTAGAACTCGTTCCTGCTGAACCTGAGCCTGCCCCCTTCGCTCTGATGGATTTGAATGCCACACCGGATGCTCTGGTCCGCACTGCCTTGGACAAGCGGCCGGAGCTTATGCGAAGTGCGGCGTTGATTGCCGCAGCCGAGCAGGCGCGCCGGGGCGCCCTCTATGGGCCGTTTATACCGACGCTCGGTGCTCAGGCGTCTACTGGGGAATTCCGTGGCGGCGGTCAGTTGTTTGCTGGGGAACTCGGCGGTGCTGAGAATACGAACATTGGCGGAGGCCCTCGACGAGACTATGGAGTCGGATTGAGCTGGAAGATAGGGCCTGGAGGAATTCTCGATTTAGGACGTATCCGCGCCAGCAGCATTCAGCTGACACGCGCGGAAGTCAACGACGAGAAGCTGAGAGATGCGATCGAGCGGGAGGTCGTGGATGCCTACACCCAGGTGCAATCGCTCTTTCAGCAGATGCGTGATGCTCGCCTCAATGTCAACGCGGCCGAGGAGACGCTGCGACTGACACGCGGTCGTAAGCAGCTGGGCGTCGGCACTGTGTTGGAGGATATCCAAGCGCAGCAAGAGCTACTGAACGCGCGTCGCGATCTGGTGAGCATCGTGACCCAGCTGAATCAAGCTCAATATGCACTCATGCGCAGTGTGGGCACGCCGTTGCGCACGCCATAGCTGAGGGTGGCGCCCTCGTAAGAAAGCCGTGTGCAGCAGGTACTACGATACCGTTATACAATTGACGAAGAACGGCCGACTGCAGACCAAAGGTGGTTCATATGCTGTGGGTCACGCGCGAAGATCCGAAGATTAACCGCATCGCTTGTCCATCGCTGTCCTGCGGTTCACCGAACCCAATGCCCAATTCCTCTATGTGCCTGCGGATCGGGTGTTTGGAGTCGCGAACTAAACCGGCGCAATTCCTTACGACATTTCTGGTGCGGAGCTGACATGTCGGGGGATTTGTGCAGCTTCGATGCGGTGCTCGCCAGTACAAGTTGACCGACCCAGGATTACCGCGGCTGGCCGTCATCGGTCGCGGTGCAGACACCTCGCGCTTGGACTTGGCGCCCCAGTGTGCCGGCCCATATGCCATCTCACTGGGTTTGTCGGCGACGGTTGCCGATGACCAGGAGATGCTGCAGCGCGGCCTGATTGTGTACGACGCGCTTTATGCATGGTGCGATCGGCTGCAGAACGAGACACACACATGGCCCCCGCAGGACTTCCGGCGGGCTTCTTAGCGTTAGATGGTTTATCCATACCGTTGGAGTGATTGAGAATGAAGCGTATCCAGAGCTGGTTGGCAACAATCGCCGTGTCTGTCTTAGCAACCGCGGCGGGCGCCGCCGAGATCGATTGGTCCAAGGTCGATCAAGCGATTGGCAGAAAGGGCACGGATCAACCGGACGGAGTCCATAAATTTTCATTTCCACGATCAGATCTCGAAGTGAGAGTCGATGGCGTTGCGATCAAGCCTGTTCTGGCACTGGGCGGCTGGGTCGCGTTCCTACCTTTGGGCTCGGGTGTGATGGTCATGGGAGATCTGGTGCTGACCGACACCGAGATCAATCCTGTCATGGCACGCTTGATTGCCGATGGCCTCGAGATCTCTGCCATCCACAACCATCTGCTGCGGACGTCGGTGCCCGTATTCTACATGCACGTTGGCGGGCACGGTGACCCGGTAAAACTTGCCGAGACCATCCGTGCTGCTCTTGCTCTCAGCAAAACACCGGTGAGCGCTCCGGCGTCGGCGTCGACCGCAGGGCCCGAGTTTGACACGGCGGCACTGGACAAGACCTTGGGGTACAAGGGGAAGGCAAACGGAACCGTCTATCAATTCGCGGTGCCACGTGCGGAATCGATCTCCGAGGGAGGTATGGCCATTCCTCCAGCGATGGGTACGGCAACTTCGATCAACTTTCAGTCTACCGGCGATGGCAAAGCGGCCATTACTGGAGATTTCGTGTTGCTGGGTAGCGAGGTCAATCCTGTTTTGCGGGCATTGCGTGAGCACGGCATCGAGGTCACAGCGCTTCACAGTCACATGATCGATGACTCTCCACATCTATTCTTCATGCATTTCTGGGCCAACGACAACGCGCAGAAATTAGCCAAAGGGGTGCGTGCTGCGCTCGATCTCGCGCACGTTAAGCGAGGCACTTGACGGCCGGGAGCCCAATCGAGTCGGCGTCGAGGATACATGCGGGGACGTGCGAGTTATGAATACACCAGTTGTTACCATCAAGGAATCGGGTCGTATCTGGGAGCTCGTACGCTACTTTCTGCGTCTCGGGTTGCTTGGCTTCGGCGGGCCTGTCGCACTTGTAGGCCAGATGGAGCGCGAGCTGGTCGCGGAACGGTCATGGCTCACAAAAGAGCAGATGCGTGAAGTGATCGCTGTCTGCCAGTGGCTGCCGGGTCCGCTGGCGATACAAGTGGGGATCTTCATTGCCTACCTGCGTGGCGGACAACGCGGCGCATGGGCAGGCGGCCGGGCTTTTATTCTTCCCAACTTTGTGATCGTGGCACTCCTGGGCGCGCTGTATGTTCACTTTGCAGGACTAAAGCCCGTCACCGCTATCTTTTATGGTGTCAGCCCCGCGGTCGTGCTGGTAGCCGTTCCGGCGTTGGCGCGTCATCGCGCAAATCCCAATGTTCAGGGGTTTATCAAAGGAGCTTACGCTGCCGCAATCGGCACCATCCTCGGCGCGTGTGTGTTGTTGGGCCGTATTGCGATCGGCGATTGGTTTACAGCTGCAATTGCGTTGATTTCGCTTGCAGCGCTGTTTCGCTGGAAGATCAGCAACCCGGCGTTGATGGCGGTGACCGCAGCGGCCGGGATGGTTGCTTTCCCCTTGCTGCAACCCGCCTGGGTCATGGTGAAGTAGGGGAGAGGCGGATGACGCGGATCCCAGCACTGATCGTCTCCGCAGCGATTCTCGCGTCACCTTTCGGGCGGGCCGCTGCCGGCGATTTTACGCCGCTCGTCGTTCAATCGCGTATTCAGCTGGGGGATGTCCGCGGTCGCATCGACCATTTGGCCATCGATCTTAAGCGCCAGAGATTGTATGTGGCAGAGTTGGGCAACGACACTGTCGGCGTCGTTGATTTGAAGGAGGGCAAGGTAACGCAAACCCTTCGCGGGCTGAGTGAGCCACAAGGGATCGGCTACGAACCCACGACGGACACGGTATACGTCGCCAATGGGAAAGACGGCTCGGTGCGCTTATACAAGGGCACGGATTTGACGCCCCTTGGCTCCCTCGAGTTGGGCGACGATGCTGACAATGTCCGCATCGATGAAGCGGCCCACCGGGTATGGGTTGGCTATGGAAGCGGCGCGCTGGCTGTCATCGATCCCAATAGCCGCCACAAGGTGGCCGACATCCCCCTGCCGGCCCACCCCGAGAGCTTTCGCTTCGACCCAAACGGGTCCGAGATTTTCGTGAATGTTCCTCGCGACCGGCAGATTGCAGTGGTCGATCGCGGCGCCAACAAGCAAGTTGCGACTTGGAAGACGGGCCTATTGCTCGGCAATTTCCCCTTGGCCCTGGATGACACGGGGCGGATTTTGTCAGTTTTTCGCATCCCGGCGAGGCTGGCCGTGTTTCGCAAGCGAGACGGTCAACGCCTCCAGGCGCTCGATACTTGCGGTGATTCTGACGACTTGTTCTTCGACACGAAGCGTCACCGCGTGTACGTCACCTGCGGCGATGGAGCGATTGATGTGTTTTCGCATGAAGCAAGCGGATATCAGCACGTCGGTAGACTTGCGACTTCATCCGGCGCGCGTACCTCCTTGTTTGTTCCGGACCTGGATCGGCTGTACCTCGCTGTACGAGCGACTTCCTCGACACCGGCGGCCATTTGGGTTGTCCGTCCGGAGCCATGAGTCATCCGGCTCCTCCTTACTAGGAGACCAACATGAGCTCAAAACGTATCGCACTGGCTATGGTTCTGTCGCCATGGTCGGCGCCTGCGCTGATCATCGTCGCGGCTACGCTGTATACAGGTCATTGGCCATTCAACTTTGACCTACACTTCGTTGCAGGAATCGGCGTGCTTCCAGCATACGGTGGGCTGCTGCTCGTAGGGCTGCCGCTGTTTTATTGGCTCAGGAGAACGCAACGGCTCGATCTCGTGAGATTAGTCGCGGGCGGTGCTGTTGGAGGTGTCATCTTCTTGGTCGTGTTTAGCATTGCACTCGCCTGGATAATCCGGTCGCCGTTTACGCCTCGCGACTTGGGCTTGGATGTAGCCTACGGCGTTCTTCTGGGGACGGCCGTCGCTATTACTTTTGGGTTCATAGCCGGCGTGCCAGGTCGAGTGAGTCGGGTATTTCAGTGAGCGGCTTGGAGAACTCTCGGTCGCCGGCTGCCATCAGTCGCCGGGAGTTAGCTCGCACCGCAATTCCCGGCTGGCTCGCGGGCAATTCAAAGGAGGCATGGACTATGTCTTCGACATCGAGCGAACCCAAGCCCGCAGACGTTCCATGGAGCGCTAAGCGCAATTAACAGTAGTCCTGCTGTCGGAATTGGGGTTGCGTAAGGAGCCTTCGGCTGGCGATGCTATCAATGATAGCGGTTTTGGACTGGCTGGCGCACGAACACCGCCCGGCCGCGCACAGCCGGCTCGGTGTCACAGGGTGGGCGACGGATTCGATGATCGACCCCACCAATCGTTAGTTAGTACGCGGCCGGGAGTTGACCAGCGCCTCATCGAGCATCTTGACGAGCGCTGCTCGATCATAGGTATAGGGGTGCCCCTCATTGAGCTGCACGAGCTGCCGAATCTGCCAGCGGATGGTGTCCTCCGCCACATGGGAATTCAACTTGTCATGGAAGTGGCGCGGAACCACCAGATAGCGGCGTTTCGGGCTGGGCTCGAATAGCGCCTGCTCCACCGCCTCTGCAACATCGTCGGCCTCCGGATACTGCGCGGGGTTCAGCACCGCCCCCTCAACTTTGAGCATGTCCGCTTTCGCCTCGGCAGACAGCGTAGATCGCGCGAACATGTTCTGGTCAATGTTTGATTTGTAGGCGCCTGGCTCCACCACACTGGCGTGGGCCCCGAGTGGAGCAAGCTGCAGAGGCAGCGAATCCGCGAGCCCCTCGACCGCATGCTTACTCATGTCATACGCGGGCAGATCCGCACCAGCGACGATTCCGGACACCGAGCCGATGATGACAACGCGCCCCTTCTGCGCAAGGATCAGCGGCTCGAACGCTTTGGTCATCATCACCGGCCCGTACGCGTTCACCTTCATGGTCAGATCGAACTCCTCCAGAGTCATGTCGGCAATCGTGCCCCAGGTGGCGATACCGGCATTGTTGACCAACCCATAAAGCCCACGACCGCCTCGGGTCACCGATTCCACCGCGGCAGCGATGTCCGCAGGGTGCGTAACGTCGAGCCTTAAGGGTTGCACGTTCTTGATGGCTCCCAGCGCTTTGAGGTCCTCGTCCTTGCGTGCGGTGGCGTAGACGATGGACGCAACGCATTGGCAAACTTGGGGGTCCGAGCCGCAGTACGGCGAAAGCGAAAGCGGTCCGCGAGAACGGCAAGCACGGTGGCCGCCCAAAAGCTCAGGCTGCAGTATAGGGATATAGTGTGGTTGCTCAGCGCTGTCCCAGCAAAAGCCGCCGCGGCAGCGGCATGCTCCGCAAGGCCCGCTCCAACAGAGGCGGCCCAAGCACGCCCGCGGCCATCCCCAACACGAATCCGAGCTCGGTGGAAGTCACGTGGGCAAGCTTCAGGATCGACCGCGAGGCAGCCACAAAGAAAGGATGGAACAGGTAGATGGTGAACGAGTAGGCCCCCAGTAACTCCAGTGGCCGGATGTGGGGGAAGAGGTGGATCAGGGTGAGCGTGCCGCTGACCCCGATGATCAGCCCGAGGAGGGTGCCGGGATCGGCGATCTGGCCGTGTGTCGCCACCGTGATGGAATGAACGGTCATTGCGCCCAGAAAACAGGCGAGGCTGACCCAAATGCAGGGTGGCCGAAGCAGTACGGCACGGAAGCGATTGGCCCCGAGGCCGAGCAGGAAGAATGGCGCCAGATAGGTTGCGTGCACCGCGCTGAAGAGGGCCGTTTCGGCATTCTGCTGGCGTACATACAGGTGCAGTGCCATCGCTATCGCGAGGACGATGGCGTAGCGGCGTATGTTGGCCAGCAGTTGCAATGCCTCGAGGACAACCACGGCGGCGAATACCAGGATGATCGCTTGCAGAAACCAGAAGTGGACGTAGGGAAAGAGATAGATGCGCCACATCTGCTGCAGAGGTAACTTTCCGGTGGAGTCGGGTATGGCGAGCACCAGCAGGAAGTACAAGGTCGATACGCTCAACAGCGGCAGCAGGAGCCGGCTCAATTTCTTTCCGGCAAATGTGCCCGCATCCGCCAGGGTTGCCGGCCGATAGGCGTACACGAACCCGGACAGGAATGTGAAGAGCGGCATGCGCAGGTGGACGAACAGGTTCGCGAACTGGCGATAAGTCGAGTGAGGATCGACCCGCAGCCCGGAGGTGGTATGGGAGCCGATGACATGAAAAGCCACCAGGAGTAGGCAAGCCACCCCGCGCAAAGTCTCGACGCGTAGCGACTCGTTGGATATCCAGGCACGGCTCGATTCTTGGACCCTCGTCTGCGGGCTGGGGGTGCTGTCACAGACCGTTTCGTTCATTCTTCGCTCTTGGAATGGTTGCCGACCCTCCGGAGCGAGCAAGGTTCATACCGGGGGTTACGCGAGATGTCGCCCGTTGGATACAACAATGAAGTAGGTCTCCTCAAGGGCGCCTTCGGCGTGCTGAGCAGGCAGCGCTGATCCAGGTGTTTTCCACCGGCATACGCCTGCCACAAGGACTGGCTTCCGAGCGGACCGGTCCACAGCGTCCACTACGATGAAAGCCGCGCGGGTCACTCAATTGGTTGTGAACGCCTGAACGACACAGACGCCTAACCTCATCAGAAACATGGAGTCCTAACACCGGGTCATGAGACTGCTCCATGTCGGGCGGCCAAACCGGGTAATCCTAAGGTTTTGAGCACGCTACGCATGCGACGAATTTACGGTTGGCGCTTCCGCGGAAACGCGCAGCGGCGCATGGTGGGGTGGCAGGCCTAATCCGGGGTGGAGTCCCCTTTTCTGGCGCAGCTCTAGGGCGTGATCAATACCGTACTGCTGGCGTGGGGTCGCCAGCAGAGCGCAACGGCGTTAAAACTCGACGTGCCGTGCAGTCGCTGCACCCTGGGTTGGATTTCACCGTGCGCCGAATCCGCGCGCTGAAACGACGTGAAGTGCGACGTTTGTGAGCACCTCGGTTAACTACGTCGGCTGCAGCGTCTGTCGCTTCGTTTGTTTCTCCACGAGCATGGTTTGATATGTCAGTGAATTTCTGTACAAACGCGCAGGCTAATTGAGTATTCTCTCGAGAGCTCACCACGTAGGATTGCTCGCAGTTAGATGGCGGGCGAAAATCATGGCGCTGCATGCGGAGACAGTTGAAATACTCATTGGTAAGGCGCACTTTGAGCCGGCGGTCGCCCTGGGGGTCGCCGAGGCGATCGAGTCGGCAATGACGCGGGCGCAATTCGTGACGGTGCCGATTCTCGACGCACGGCTTCACGAAGTGCGTGCAGAGATTCGCGTGTTGGAAGGGAAAATGGATGCGAGCATCAAAGAGCTCAAGATCGAATTTAAAGCCGCCATGGACACCAGGTTCGCGGAGTTGGATACAAAGTTTGCAAAGATGGAGACGAAGCTTGCGGAGGTGGAGGCGAAGCTCGTACGTTGGGTCTTTCTTGTGATGCTGGGAAACGTGGCGCTCAGCCTGGCCGCCAATACTCTGATTAGCGTTCTCAAGAACGGGTAATTTCCGGCGCCACTCAATGTCTCATCACTTGCCAGGCCGCCAGCGCTGCGAGTTTCTGATCACGACCCCATGGCTTGGTTGGGAGTTTGCCCAGCACTGTAACGTCGAGTGAGGCAGGAGGAGTGATATGACAAGGGATCTGACAGGCGTCGCGGAAGAGGTCGCGATAAAACAGTCCTTCCGCCGAATGGATTCGCATGTGGGTTGCGAAGGCAGTGTTCAAATCTGGGAGAACCCCATCTTTCGCGACGATGGCGCCCACGAGTACCTGCGACGTCAACAGCGGCGAGAGCTCGCTTCGTGCCTGTGCTAACGCCTTCGCGCGCACGCGCGCCAGCCACTCTTGTGCCAATCCGGGCTTCATCTCGGAGGCACGGTGATAACAGAAGCGTTCCTCATCAGCTAAGAGCTCGATCACCTTGTTGCTGATGATCTCAGGCTTGCGAAGGGATCCACTCACGACCACGCACGCTCCCCATCCGGTGTGGACGCTGATTCCGATCGCAAGCTGCATAGCCGGACTGTAACCACACAGCCTTGGCGCCGCAACGGCGGACAACGGCGGTGCCATCCGTGCAGCAATGGATTTCGCGCAGGTCAGTGGATCTTAACTGTCCGGACTGTCCGTCGCGGACATCCGCGGACACTTACACCGGAGGCCGGCCGGCGAATGCCGTTAACAAAATCAAAGGGATGGCAGTAAGCGACCTTGGCAACAATATTGCATCGCAAGCGGTATGGCAGGAAAACCGCAACCGATGTGGAGCATCAGCGTCATCTTCCTCGGCGTTGTACTCATGCTCCAAACCGCGAGACCCGCGCACGCGAACGACCTGATGCGCCTCTATCAGCTCGCACTGACTCGGGACACGACGGTCCAGGCGGCAAAGTATCAGCGTGACGCGGCCATCGAGGCTCGCCCGCAGGCGCTGTCGCAATGGCTGCCGCAGGTATCCGGCACCGGCTCGCGGGAGCGGCAGTTCAACATCGAGGACTGCACACGCGCGAACGCGGCTACGGTCCACTGCAATGCGAACACCACCAGCTACGGGCTCACACTTACGCAGACAGTGTGGAGCTACGAGGCCTACAGTCGGCTCAAACAGGCAGATGTCCAGGCCGCAAGCGCTGAGGCGACCTACGTCAGCGCGCAGCAGGACCTGCTGCTTCGCGTGGCGCAAGCTTACTTTGCAGTTCTCGGAGCGCAAGACCAGTTGAGCACCCTGCGCCTCGAACGAGAGGCGTACGCCATGCAGCTCAGACAGGCACAAGATCGGGCGCGGACGGGACTGGGCTCACGCAGCGACCTCGAGCAGGCGAAGTCATTTTATGACCTGACGGCCCAGAACCTCATCAATGCGCAAAACGCACTGGATGACGCCCGGCTCAACCTGGCGACGATCGTAGGTGAGCCGCCGGGTCAAATGGCGCCCTTGATGGTTGAGATACCCCTGACCGCCCCTGATCCGGCGTCCGCCGAAGCCTGGGTAGATTCCGCTCTGCGCGACAATCCGGATGTGCGCGCAGCGGAGTTGACCACTCAGGCGGCCGAGCGGGATATCTGGGTTCAGCGCGGCAAAGCGATGCCGACAATCTCGCTGGCCGGCACGGACGCCAGATCCATCGGACCTCTCGCAGTCGGCGGCGATAACACCGCAGCCATCGGTGTGTACTTCAATTGGCCGTTGTTTCAAGGCGGCGCGGTCACTTCCGCGGTACGTCAGTCGCGCGCGCTCTATCACCAGAGCGTGACGAACCTGGAAGCCACCAAGAGGGATAGGGCGCAACAGACTCGCGCCGCCTATCGCAACATTCTAGCGGGCATTGAAAGTATCAATGCCGCGCATCACGCCGAGGAGTCGGCCTACACCGCCATGCAGGCGGCCCGACATGACATCGAGTTCAACGTCTCGCCGGAGTTCATCCTGCTCCAGTACCAAGCGCAGTACTACCAGGCTGTTAACGCGTACGATCAGGCGCGCTACAGTTATCTGGCCAACGTGCTCATTCTCAAGCAGCAGGCCGGCCGGCTGGCGGAGCGGGATCTGGCGATAATTGATTCGCTTCTTGTGACGGCAGGCATCGAGCAGTGAACGTGCGTCCATTTCACGGCACCGCAGGTACCGACCGGCTCTTAGGGCCACCGCCCTGGTGGCGGCGCCGGCGGAATTACGCTACGGCAGCGTGGCTTGCTGCCGCCGCCGCAATCGGCGTGCTCGTGGAGACTGTACTGCACGTCTCAGGCACGGCGAAGTCAGTGGACCGCTCGCAGCTGACGATTGCGACGGTGGAGCGGGGCAGCTTTATTCGCGATGTCGCAGCAGATGGTCAGGTGGTCGCCGCGGTGAGCCCAATGCTGTATGCAACGGCCACTGGCACCGTGACGCTCAAAGTTCACGCGGGGGACGCCGTCAGCAAGGGAGAAACGCTGGCAGTGCTCGAGAGCCCCGCTGTGACCGCGAGCCTGGTGCAGGAAGAGGCGACACTCGAAAGTGATCGTTTGGACTGGCAACGCGCGCAGTTGGAGGCACAGGGAAAGCTCACTGAACTCGAGGAGCTCTACAAACAGGCTCAGGTGGACGAGACCACGGCGCAACGCACTCTGGATCGCAGTCGGGAGGCCTACAAGCTCGGTTCCTACACCGAGCTACAGATGCTCAAGGCGGAGGACGATTTGCAGAAGGCGCGGTTCGTGCTGGTGCAGGCGAAAGTCAACTACGACCTGCAGCCCAGGCAGAACCGCTTCGATATCGGGAGCAAACGGGCGTTGCTCGACCGCCAGCAGGCCATGGTCGCTGATTTGCGGCGCCAGGTTGTCGCCCTCGAAATCCTCTCTCCGGTTGACGGAAGGGTAGGCTCAGTTCAGGTTGCCGATCGTGCGACAGTCGCTAAGGACACCGCGCTGCTCACAGTCGTGGATCTCTCGGCGATGGAGGTTCAAATCCGGGTCCCGCAGGACCAGGCGCACGATCTGGCAGCCGGCATGGCGGCGGAGATCGAGGGCGATGGGCAGAAGTGGCAAGGCAGCCTCAGTGCCGTGTCACCAGAAGTGGTCGATGGCGAGGTGGTGACACGCGTGCGCTTTACCGACCGCAAGCCTCAAGGCTTGCGCCAGAACCAGCGCATGTCGGTGCGAGTTCTCATCGAGCGCCGGCAGAACGTATTGATGGTTGATCGTGGCACTTTCATGGATCAGGGCGGTGGGTTCGTGTACATGGTCCATGACAACATTGCCGAGCGTCACCCGGTGCGGCTCGGTGCCGCGAGCATCCAGAAGGTCGAGATTCTGGACGGCCTGTCCGTAGGCAATCAGGTGGTCGTATCCGGAGCGGATGCGTTCAAGGATGCGGAGCGCGTCATAGTTGCGCACTGACAAGAGGTTCGTATGCTGAAGATGAGACGTCTTTCGAAGGTTTATCGCACCGAGGTGGTCGAGACGTACGCGCTCCGCGAGCTCACCCTCGAAGTACAGGAAGGAGAGTTCGTTGCCGTCATGGGGCCCTCCGGGTCTGGCAAAACCACATTTCTTACCATTGCCGGGCTGCTGGAGGAACTGAGCGCTGGGGAGTACTGGCTCGACAGTGTGGATACGCGCGGCCTCAGTGACAGAAAGCGCTCACGACTGCGGAACGAGAAGATCGGCTTCGTCTTCCAGTCGTTCAACCTGATTCCCGATCTCAACGTCTACGACAATGTCGAGGTTCCCCTGCGCTATCGGGGCTTACGGGCCTCCGAGCGCCGCAGGCGCATTGACGCGGTCCTTGAGCGGGTAGGGCTCTCCTCGCGGGCTCGACATTATCCTTCGGAGATGTCGGGTGGCCAGCAGCAACGGGTCGCCATCGCGCGTGCGCTGGTCGGCGAGCCGCGGCTTCTGCTCGCAGATGAGCCTACTGGCAATCTCGATACGCAAATGGCGCGCGGCGTCATGGAGTTGCTCGAGGACATCCATCGCCGCGGAGCGACGATTGTCATGGTTACACATGATCCAGACCTCGCCGCGCGGGCCCAGCGCCAGGTGCATGTCACCGATGGGCAGATCGTGTCGTGTTGAGTTACTACTTCAATCTGGCGCTGCGCAGCCTACGACGCAACATCGCGCTCACCGCGCTGATGATCGGTGCGATTGGCATCGGTATCGGCGCCTCGATGACCATGCTCACGATTTTTCGCGCGGCCTCAGGGGATCCCATTCCCGGGAAGTCCGCCCAACTGTTTGTGCCTCAGATCGACAATGTCGGCCCGCAGCCGAATGCACCGGCTGAGACCCAAGACTTTTTACCGCCTGTTTTGACCTATCTTGATGCTACCGGGTTGATGCAGGCGCATGCCGCGGTTCGCCAAGCCGCGATGTATCCGGTCTCGATCTCCATTACCCCGTCGGATCGCAGTCGGAATCCGCTTCAGGTCGATGCTCGCGCCACCTACAGCGACTTCTTTCCGATGTTCACTGTCCCGTTCAGGTTCGGGGGACCCTGGACCAAGACAGAGGACGATAGCCATGCAGCAGTCGTCGTGCTCACGCGTGCGCTCAACGACCTGCTGTTCGGTGGGGCAAACACCGTTGGCCAAAATCTGACGATCGGAGATCGGACCTACCGCATCGTCGGCGTACTGGATGCATGGCACCCGAGCCCGCGTTTCTATGATGTTGGCGGGGATACCTTTTCCGGGGAGGATCAGCTCTTCCTGCCGTTCACTCGCGCGCTCGATGAGCAGATGCCGACGGTCGCGGCTCTCTTTTGCAATGGCACGGGCGCTGGTACGGGGTGGGACGGTCTCCTGCACTCCAATTGCGTCTGGATACGTTTCTGGGTGGAGTTACCGACCGCCCATGACGTGGCGAGCTACAACACCTTCCTGCATAACTATGCCGCCGAGCAGCGTCAGAGTGGACGGTTCCACTGGCCGCCACACGTCGCGCTACGCAATGTCATGCAGTGGTTGAGTTACAACCACGTCGTGCCGCCCGCCGTCGATACGCTCACGAACGTCTCATTCGCGCTCCTGCTGGTCTGCGTACTCAACGCAGTTGGCTTGATGCTCGCGAAATTCATGGCAAGTACTGGCATGGTGTGTGTCCGGCGTGCACTGGGGGCCACGCGTCCAGCTATTTTTGCCCAATTCATGGTCGAGGCCGGCGTCATCGGGTTGCTCGGTGGGGCCGTCGGAATCGGATTGACCAAGTTGGGCCTGGTGAGCTGCCGCGCGGTGCTCGAGAAGGATCTGTCATTATTGACGCGGTTTAGCATTAGCGATGTCCTCATCGCGTTAGCCTTAGCGCTCGCGGCGACGCTCCTCGCAGGCTTATATCCGGCCTGGCGCGCGACGCAGGCTCAACCTGCATCGCAGCTCAAGACTCAATAGGGGGCGACTCATCATGGAGCTCGGGCCGATTCTTTCATCTCTACGTCGCAACAAGGTCGGCGCGATGCTGATCGTGCTGCAGATCGCTCTGACGCTTGCCGTGCTTTGCGATGCGCTGTTTATCGTCCAGCAGCAGACGGCACTGAGCCGTGCGCCAAGCGGCGTGGCGGACGAATCCAGCGTGTTCACCATCGCCAATCAGTGGGTCGCAGCGACCGACGATCTCGCTGCTCGTGAGCGGACCGACCTGGCCGGTCTGCGGGCTTTACCGCAAGTTGCAGACGCGACCCTGTCTCCCTCTCAGCCGCTCGGCGGGCGCCTGATGGGAATGGGCATCGCTTTCCGCCCCGCCAAGTCGAAATCGACGGCCGTGTATCCGGTCGACGACCATGCGATCAATACGTTGGGGTTGAGATTGATAGCGGGGCGCAATTTTCGGCCGGAAGATATCCTGACTACTAGGGGCTTCCGCGAGAATTACCCCAGCTGGGGTGGCGTGATTGTCACGCGAGAGCTCGCCCGCGCACTTGATCCCAATGGCAACGTGATTGGGCGCACGGCCTCGCTCGTTCCGGGCACCACGACGGCTACGATCATTGGCGTCGTTGACCGGCTGGCGTCGGGCCAATTCGGCGGGGACAGCTCAGCGGCTGAGCACTCGGTCCTCGCACCGTTTTTGTGGGCCGACTCGAATGTCTTCTACTTCGTACGGGCGAAACCTGGGCAACTCGCGGCGGCGATGCTGGCTGCGCGCAACGGCCTATACAAGATCAGCCGCCAGCGCACCATCGTGAGCATGCAGTCGCTCGCCGACGCGCGGCTCGACTTTTATCGTGGAGCCCGCGGTGAGGCGCTGCTCATGGGCGTCATTTGCGCGATACTTCTGGGCGTTACGGCATTTGGGATCATCGGCCTGACGAGCTACTGGGTGTCGCAGCGAAGGAGGCAGATCGGCATCCGCAGGGCCCTTGGTGCCAGCGCCGGGAGTATCCTGCGCTACTTTCAGGTGGAGAATCTGTTGATTTCAGGAGCTGGATCGGTTCTGGGTATTGCGCTTGGGCTGGCCGCGAACCTGTGGATACTTCAAAGTATCGCCATGGAACGGCTTCCATTGAGCTATCTGATCGTTGGAACGATTGTAGTGCTGGCACTCGGGCAGGTCGCCGTACTGTGGCCCGCATTCCGGGCTGCCGCGGTACCTCCTGCGGTCGCGGCTCGCGGTGCTTGAACTAACATGACCGTTCGAACCATCCTGGTCATCGACGATAACGCCGCCGTGGCGTGCGCGATGAACGTGCTGTTGCGTTTGCGCGATATTCGCACGGTTGCCGCACACAATCCGGAAGAGGGTCTTGCGGTGCTCGCGAGGGAGCACATCGACCTTGTCATCGCCGACATGAACTTTACCGCGGACACCACCTCGGGCGAGGAGGGAGCGGCGTTGTTTCGCGCACTGCGCGCGGCTCAGCCGGATCTCCCAGTGATCCTGATCACCGCGTGGACTCATCTCGAGACCGCCGTGCAGTTGGTCAAGGCGGGTGCGGCCGATTACATCGGCAAGCCCTGGGATAACGATAAGCTGCTCGCAACGATTGAAAACCTGCTCGAGCTCGCTGAGGCGACACGTGAGCGGGAGCGGTTGCAGCGAGCATCGCGTCGGCGGCGCGAGCGGCTAGCCGCGCAGTACGACGTGCAACACATCGTGTTTGAATCCGAGGCGATGGAACGAGCGGTCGAGTTGGCTTGCCGCGTCGCCCGTGCGGACATACCCGTTTTGATCACCGGTCCCAACGGCGCCGGCAAGGAACGGATCGCCGAGATCGTGCACGCCAATTCCGCAGTTCGTGGAGGGCCATTCGTCGCCATCAACTGCGGGGCGATTCCAACAGAGCTCGTCGAGGCTGAGCTGTTCGGCGTCGAGGCTGGCGCATACACCGGGGCGGGACGCGCGCGCGCAGGGCGCTTTCAACTGGCCAATGGCGGTACGCTGTTTCTCGATGAGATCGGCAATCTTCCGATCGCAGGACAGGTCAAACTCCTCCGGGTTCTCGAGACGGGGCAATTCGAGCAGCTCGGTTCGAGCCACACACAGACCACGCGTGTGCGGATCGTGAGCGCGACGAATGCTGAACTTCCCGAGCTGATTCGGGCTGGCCGCTTCCGCGAGGACCTTTATTACCGGCTCAATGCAATCGAGATCGCGCTGCCGCCGCTCACCGAGCGCACGGAGGATATCTTGCCCTTGGCGCAGCATTTTCTGGGTCAGGACTTCGAGCTGAGCGAGGACGCCTTGGTAGCCCTGTTGGCGCACGACTGGCCGGGCAATGTGCGGGAGCTACGTAACGCGATCGAGCGCGCAAAGCTGCTGGCAAGCAACCGTGTTGTGAACGCTACTGACCTGAACCTTCCGGCGGCACAGCGCTCCGCTGCCTATGAAGGCGATTCGCTCACCCGGGAGATCATCGAAGAGAGCCTGCGGAAGACCCGCGGCAACATCAGCCGTGCCGCCCAAAGTCTTGGTCTCTCGCGCCAGGCGTTCTACCGTCGGATGGAGCGCTACGGCCTAAAAACTTAGAAGACGAGGCGACATGCACTTCAGCGTCGAAGGCAAACTCGCCGCACTGTTGATCGCGGCCGTTGTCGTGTCCGCACTGGCCACGATGTGGCTCGCGAGCCTTTTCGAGCAGCCGTGGCTTGCATTTGCGATCGCCGTCGCAGGCGGCGTGGTACTGGCACTCTGGGCGGCGAGGCTCGCGGCAAGGCCCGTGCGTCTTATGCTGCGTGCCATGATGGGAGCAGTGGCGAGCTATCGCGACGGCGAGTTCAATTTGTCGCTCGCGGTGAAGACCCGCGACGAACTCGGTGAACTGATGGCCGCACACAACGAGCTCGGTCACGCGCTTCGCGCCGAACGTTCGAACCTTGCGCAGCGCGAGCTTTTCCTAGATACAGTCATGCAACGTTCTCCGATTGCGCTGGTGCTCGCGGACTCTCACCAGCGCGTGGCCTATGCGAACCTCGCCGCCCGGCATTTGCTCAACGAGGGACGGAGCATGGACGGACTGGACTTCTCGGCCTTGCTCGAGCGCGCTCCCGAGCCTTTACGCCTGGCCATCGAGTCCGGCACCGACAGCCTCTTCAGCTCCGAAATCGCGGGTGTCGAGGAGATCTTCTCGCTCTCACAGCGGTTGTTTCAGTTGCAAGGCCGGCCGTATCGCCTCTACTTGCTTCAGCAAATGACACGAGAGCTTTCGAGGCAGGAGGTCGGCGTTTGGAAGAAGCTCATTCGCGTCCTGAGTCACGAGCTCAATAACTCGCTCGGCCCGATTGCATCGCTTTCTCAGTCAGGCGGGGAGCTCATGCGGCGCGGTGATGCTGCAGGGGTCGATATGGCCTTTGAGGCGATCGGCGAGCGCGCCCAGCACCTGCATCGGTTCATCGAGCGTTACTCAGAATTCGCGAAGCTCCCCGCACCGCGTTGCGCGTATGTTGAATGGTACGACTTCGCCACGCAGATCGCCGCTGCCCATTCTTGCCGGCTCGTTGAGCCGCTTCCGAATGCCGCGGGCTGGTTTGACCGAGCGCAGCTGGGTCAAGCGCTGCTCAATCTACTGAAGAATGCGCATGAAGCCGGCGGACCAGCCGAGGCAATCGAGCTCGTCGTCACCCACGTTGGAGAGGAGCAGCGCATAGAGGTGCGCGATCGAGGTGTTGGCATGAGCCAGACTGTTATGATTCAGGCCCTGCTGCCTTTCTACTCCACCAAGCGCGGCGGCACAGGCCTCGGCCTCGCTCTCGCGCGCGAGATCGCCGAGGCCCACGGCGGACGCATCCGCCTCGCGAACCGCGACGGAGGCGGGCTCTGTGTCACGCTGGTTCTGCCCCTGCGGCCATCGGTCGAAATGTGCAAAACTAGAAAGTAGTTGCTAATATGGAAATACCGGGTCCCGTCGGAGAGCGTTCTTATGAAGGTCGCGATCGGTTCAATGACTAGGTTGGGTTGGCTCTGTGCTTGCCTCGCTTTCTCGGGACTTCCTGCAGGGGTGGCCACTGCAGCCTCAGGCGCGGTCTACGACCTCGTAATCACCGGCGGTCGGGTGATCGACCCGGAGACGAACACCGATGCGGTACTGAACGTCGCGTTGTCGGGTGGGACGATCACCGCGGTATCCGCCGAACCGCTGAAGGGGCGGCAAACCATTGACGCGCGCGGCCTGGTGGTGGCGCCGGGATTCATCGATCTGCATCAGCACGCTCAGGATGAGGCCAGCGGCCGCCTGAAAGCGCTCGATGGGGTGACGTCCGCGCTTGAAATGGAGATAGGCGTGCCGGACGTGCAGTCGTTTCTGCACACCAAACAAGGACACGCACTGATCAACTATGGCACCACCGCGAGTCACGCGGCAGCGCGGGCTCTCGCCTTCGACGCCCCCCTGGTCCCGCCGAGCATCATTCCGCCTTCCGGGCCCGCGACCAACATGGTCGCCAGCCCCGAACAATTGGCCAAAATGGAGCAGCGGTTGCGATCGGAGCTCGCCGCGGGCGCATTGGGTGTCGGGATGGGCCTGCAATACACCCCTGGTGCGACACGTGCCGAGGTGATCGAGACGTTCCGCCTCGCCGCGCAGCAACACGTCCCGGTATTCACCCATGTGCGTAGCGCTGGACGTGTGGAACCGGGATCTAGCATCGAAGCTGTGAGCGAAGTCATCGGTGCAGCGGCCATTTCAGGCGCTTCATTGCACATCGTGCACGTCAACAGCAGCTGCATGAGGGACGCTGTGGAGTGTGTCTCCATGGTCGCTGGCGCGCGGGCTCGAGGGTTGGACGTTACAACCGAGGCCTATCCCTATACGGCCGGCATGACAGAGATCAACTCCGCGCTGTTCAACTCCGGCTGGCGGGAGAAGTTCGGTATCGACTACGACTCTCTCGCTCTCCCGGATACCGGCGAGAAGCTCACCCGTGAGCGCTTCGAGGAGCTGCACGCATCGCCCAAACCGCAGGCCGTCTTGTTGTACCTCAACAAGCAGGAGACTGTCGATACCGTTATCGCCGAGCCGCTGGTCATGATCGCCAGTGATGGTGAGGATGGTCATCCGCGCAACGCCGGTACCTATTGCCGGATTCTCTCTCGCTACGTACGAGAGTTACGCACCGTCACGCTGGCGGATGCTATACGCAAGATGAGCCTGATGCCCGCGCAGCGGCTGGAGCGGTCCACTTCAGAGGCGAGGCACAAGGGACGGTTGCAGGTCGGAGCGGACGCGGACGTCGTGATTTTTGACCCGAAGACTGTCGCGGACCAAGCCACCTATCAGGCCCCCCGCAAGCCGAGCGTGGGCATGGACTACGTGTTGGTCGGCGGCACAGTGGTCGTCGACCATGGGCACGTGGTCGAGAACAGGTTTCCCGGTCGAGCGATCTTACGGACGGCGAAGTGATCTGTGTTGCGAGAGTCAGCGCGCCCGGGTGAATACCGAAAGCAGGTCGGGCGCAATGACTGCACGCTTGAACCAGGATTCAACCGTGGCCAGGTTGGCTCCGCGGATTCGCTTGCGCAAGGACGGCGTCACGGCGCCGAATCTCTCCGTCAGAAGACAAACGAGTGCCTCAGCCTTCCCCTCAATCTTTCCTTCAATCTTTCCTTGAATCTTTCCCTCGGCCTTTCCCTCAGCCTTTCCCTCAGCCCTTCCCTCGGCGAGTCCCTCGGCCTTCCACTGTTGCTTCCAGACTTCCCCGAGCATCGAAATTCTAGTCTTCATCTGTAACATGTCCTCTGAAACCGGTACTGTCATGCCGAAGCCGGCGAACGCCTCGCGAACCAACTCGGCGAACAACGCCCGCAGTGGTTCGTAGCCCTCGTGCTCCCTGAACCAACCAATGACCTCGCTGAGCAAGCCAGCGAGCTCGCTGGGAACATGCGGCCGTTCCAGACGAAATAGTAGCGCCGCCAAGTTGGTACGCCGCGCCAGATCGTTCTTGTGGAAAGCGCCTATGTTCAGTAGATAGTACCGAACCTGTGGCTGCCAAGGCCACAGTGGCGAATCCGCCGACAGAGCGATCAGCTCGCTGATCCGGGTTGGGGCCTTCCAGTCCGGCACGCCATTGTAGAGCACCAGCAACAGAAGTGGCGGTAGCCGCGCACCCGTCTTGAGTTTCTTTTCCTGGATTACCTGCTGCCAGAGAAGACCCGTATAAATCTGGGTGCGCACGGCCATCCACCAGTCGATTTTGCTCTGGAACTCCATCATCAGGTACAGGTAGATGTCCGAGCCTTCGCAGGTCGGCAGTCTCCAAATGACATCACCTTCGCGGCGTCGGGCCGACCGCCAGCGGAGGTGAAACTTGGGGTTGACGCGCTGCAATCCGGAAAAATCAAGTCCGGCGGTCAGAGCCTCTGGAACAAACTCGCGCACGAGAGCCTCCACCATCTGCGGATGAGAAAACAGCCTGTGATACAGCGAGTCCGAGTCGCGCACCGGCGTCGGTAGAGTGCATGAAAGCTAAGGATGAAGTGGCATTGTTGATGTCACTGACCCGGAAATCAATGCTCAATTGCGTGGCAAAGAATGTTGATTTGTCGAGTAATTGTTGATTCTCAAACAGAATGCAAGTTGATCGACCGTGGGAGGGTGCGCATCCTATATGCGTGGGGTTTTATTGCTTCTGTTGCGACCATTGCGAATACGCGACATGCCCTCGCGTTTTACCACGGTGATTCTCACGCGGCTGGCGCTCGCGGCGTGTGCGTGTCGGGACAGCGCAGTGACCTGCGCTAAGACGTGCTCTGCGATCCGGTTTTGCGATCGGCGGGCAGATTCTCCGGGAGTGGTTGCACGGCAATCAGGCGCAAGGAAATCAGCAGTGCCGCCACCAACAGGACACCGATGAACACCGCGACCCCGGGCCACCCCGCGCGACTCCACGCAACACCACCGGTGGTCCCCAGTACACTCGAACCAACATACAGAAAGAAGAGATAGAAGGACGCCGCCAGCGCACGCGCGGCGCCCCCGCGGCGGCTCACCCAGCTCGATGCCACCGAATGGGCTCCAAAGTAACCGGCGGTCGCGATTCCGATTCCGAGAATGATGCAGATCAGAGGCGCGGCGGCAGTCAACGCCACACCCGCCAGCATGACGACCATCGGTATCCAGAAGACGCGTCGCCGGCCCAGCCGGCCGGCCAGATCGCCGAACCAGGTCGCGCTGACCGAGCCGACGATGTAGAAGAGAAAGATGAACCCGACAACGGTCTGGCTGAGCGAATAAGGCGGCGCCAGCAGATGGAATGTGACGAAGTTGTAGAGCGTCACGAATGAGCCCATGAGGAGGAAGCCTTCGGTATAGAGCCAGGGGAGGGCAGCGTCGTTTCTCAGAACCCGCAGACTGGCAGCGAAGGATGCCCAGTCGTGCTTCCTGGCCACGAAGGCGCGCGAAGGCGGTGCGGTACGCCAGAAGACCAGCGCCCCCATAAGGCTGAGCGCGCCGATGGTGCCCAGCGCAACACGCCACCCGAACTCGTCCGCGAGCGCGCTGGCGATGATGCGGCTCACCATGCCGCCGATCGCCGAGCCCGAGATATAAAGGCCCATGGCGCCTCCCAGGGACTTCGCGTCGACCTCTTCGGCAACGTACGTCATGGCGACAGCGGGGATTCCCGAGATCGCAATACCCATGAGAAAACGCATCAACAACAGGGTGTGCCACCCGGGTACTGCCACGGCCGCGAGCGTCAGAAGCGAGCTGGAAAAGAGCGAGGCGGTCATTAATTGCCGCCGGCCGACGCGATCGGAAATGACGCTCGCACACAGGAGCATGATGGCCATCGATCCAGTCGTGAGCGAGACGACCAGGCTCGCCTCGGCCGCGCTGACCCTGAAAGTCCGTGAGAAAACAGGCAGCAGAGACTGCACGCAGTAGAGCTGTCCGAAGGTTGAAAACCCGGTGATCAACAGCGCCAGACTCAGCCGGCGATAGGCCGGTGTACCGGCAGCGATTGGCAGGGAGGCGGGAGAGGAACTCATCGGGCGGGAGTTTAGCGGAGCCGGAACCCGGCTACGTTTCTGAATACCCATAACTGCGAACACGGTGGCTGCGCGCTAGTATCGTTCTGTCGATGAATCACCGGCCGTGTACGCCCGAGGGTGGGATTTGGCGAGCATGCTCCTTCTTGACCTGGCAGGTGGCGCCGCGCTGTTGCTGTGGGGCCTTCACATGGTCCGCACGGGCATCGTTCGCGCTTTCGGTGCCGACTTGCGCCGCTTCCTCGGCGTAGGCCTGCGCAACCGCTTCCTGGCGTTTCTCGCCGGCCTGGGCGTGACCGCGTTGCTCCAAAGTAGCACCGCGACCGGGCTGATGACGGCCTCCTTCGTGACCGCTGGCGAGGTCGACCTGGTGCCGGCGCTCGCTCTCATGCTGGGGGCCAATGTCGGAACCACTTTGATTGTGCAGGTCCTGTCGTTCAACGTCTCGGCGGTCGCTCCGGTTCTGTTCGTGATCGGCGTGACGGCTTTCAAGCGCGGCGGCCAGACCCGCACGCGCGATCTGGGCAGGGTGGCGATCGGTGTTGGGCTGATGGTCTTGTCCTTGCATATCCTGCTCGACACGCTGGCTCCCGCTGAGAACGCACCGCTGGTGCGCACTGTGCTCGGTGCCGCTACCGGCGAACCGGTAATGTGTTTGCTGCTAGCGGCAGCTCTTACATGGCTCGCTCATTCCAGCGTGACCGTGGTGCTGCTGGTGATGTCTCTGGCGTACTCACACTTCATAACCCCGGTCGCGGCGCTGGCCTCGATTCTGGGCGCCAATCTGGGCAGTGCGATCAACCCGCTGGTGGAGGGTAGTCACAGTGACAACCCCGCAAGCCGACGCCTGCCGTTGGGAAATCTCTTCAATCGTCTCATCGGTTGTGCGCTCGTGCTGCCGTTCCTGCATCCTATCGCCGCCGCCCTCACTGCGATCGAACCAAATCCCTCGCGCGTCGCCGCCGATTTCCACACTGCGTTCAATGTGGTTTTGGCAATTGTTTTCATCGTTCCGCTGAATGCGGTGGCGGCCGCGCTCACCCGCTTACTGCCGGAGCGAGTCAAGCCCAGCGACCCCTCGACCCCGCTCTACCTCGACGCTACGGCACTCGCGACCCCACCTGTCGCACTCGTGTGCGCGGCTCGGGAGACGCTGCACATTGGAGATATCGTCGAGACCATGTTGCGCCAGACCTGCACGGCGCTCATGACCAACGATCGCAAGTTGGTGGCGGAAATCTGCTGCATGGATGATGCGGTCGACCGGTTGGATGAGGCGGTGAAGCTGTACATCACCACGCTCACTCGTGAGAGTTTGGGCGAGCGCGACGGCCGCCGCGCCATGGAGATCGTCTCGTTCTCCATCAATCTCGAGCACGTCGGGGATATCATCGACAAGAACCTGATGGATTCGGCGGCGAAGAAGATCAAACGCAAGATCGTCTTCTCGAAGGAGGGCGCCGCGGAGCTCGAGTCGTTTCACCGCGAGGTGTGCGATAACCTCAAGCTGGCTTTCAGTGTCTTTATGTCGGGCGATCTCACCACGGCACGCCAGCTGATCACTGAAAAGATGACTCTGCGAGCAACCGAGTTTGCTGCGGCGGAAAGCCACCTGGCGCGCTTGCGGGACGGCCGCTCTGAGAGCCTGGAGTCCAGCTCGATGCACCTGGACATCCTGCGCGACCTGAAGCGGATCCACTCACACATTTGCTCGGTGGCGTATGTCGTGCTCGAACGCGCCGGCGAACTGCAACCGAGCCGCTTGAAGGAGACCGAGTCGGAGCCGGACTTCATTGATGAGCAGCGCTCGAGCGAATCGAGCGCCGCCACCAAGGACTGACACCGCGGGGAACGGCCGGCTCGCCCGGGCGCGCTGTGCGGATGCAGCCGATTACATCCCTTCGATGATTCTCATATCGCGCACGGCGCCGTCGCCCAACGCCTTCAGTGCAACTTCATATGCAGGGGTGTCGTGCGCGGCGATAGCGCGCTCCAATGAGTCGAACTGAATCACGACCGTGCGCTCCGCTTGTCCCGCTTCGTGCACCTTCGCAGGGATCCCACGCACCAGAACCCGTCCGCCTGCGGCCTCGATGGCCGGGCCCGCCAGCTTGGCGTAAGCGGCCAGTTTGGCCGGATCCTTGATTTCGCGATAGCAGACGACCCAGTACGCATTGGCCATGGAGCACCTTCCCGAAAGTTTTTAGGGAGGGGAAGTGTAGCTCGATGTAGCGGCTAAATCCGATGACTGACGTTCCGCCGCGGCGCCTCTGCCATCAACTTCAGAAAATCCCGCCCGGTTACATGAATCAGTGATTCATGGTCGCCGCCTTCGAAGTAGGCATCCGGCGTATCCCCGAGACTCTGATCCAGAACCATCTCGATCCCATAGGCGCAGCCCAGTGGAGGAACCGCGCCGGGCTCACAATCCTTGAACAGCTCCATGAGATCGCGCTCGGTCGCAAGGCCAAGATCCCGGTTGAGCTCATGGCGTATGGCTGTGAGATCCAGTTTATGGCACGAAGGAATGATCGCCATGAGATACCCGTTGTCGTCGCTGAGCATGACGCACTTCGCCAGCCGCTCGCCCGGGACGTGAGCGGCCTGTGCACTATGTGAGCTGTCCCGGGTTCGGGAGTGTGTGATGGTGTCGTACTCAACACCTTCCTGAGCAAGATAGCGTCGGACAGATACGGCGATTGTCATGACGGCTCTCCCGATCGCTGGGCGAGGTGGGGAACTCCGCAATATTGACGTACTCTACTCGAAGGAGCAATCCAGGCCTGAGCGTAGCGGGCGAGCAGTCAGGGCCGGCGAGTCACGGCCCTGCGGGCCAGCCGTACCGCAATCCAGCAGAACGCTGCCACCAGCGTAATTGCAACAAAGGGTGCAATGAGCGCCAATGCCGACAGGAGCAGGGCGCCGACGAGCTCCAACGTCGCGAGTACGGATTCCCCAACCCTGCGGTGAAGACGGTCGACTTCGCGCGCAACAAAGCGGTGACTGTCTGAGTGATACCCGCAGCTCCACCACCTGCGATCACCGCGGTGGCCCACTTAACGAGCGGTGGTAAGTTGGTCATGGTCGCCGCCGCCACCAACGTGCCCGCAATGAGTGCGGCCGGCGTCGTGATGGCATCGAGCAGGTGGTCAACCGCCGGAACGTAGTAGGCCAACACTTCCATGAGCGCCGCAACGGCCAGCATGGTCAACGCCGGCAGCGACCCGAGCCAGGTGAAGTGCTCGCTCAGCTGCAAGTGACCGGCATATGCGGTCACACTGACGACCAGCAGCGGCAGGAATATGCGGAATCCCGTCGCCGCTGCAAGGCTGCGCGCCCCGGCCCGATACCGAGCGCGATCGAAACCGCGGCGTCGAAGCCGGACATTCAGACTCCCTCGCGAAACGCCGTCTCATCTTCCCCCGCCTCCGCCATCGCGGCAACTCAAGATCAGCATTGCGCACTCCTGGTCGTTTCTCGCATCCTCAGAGCCTATACCCTCACCCGAGGCAACCTGAGAGTGACCGCGTACGTCCATGGCGAACCTTGCGATCTGGAGCATCAGCGCGGTGGCTACCGCGGGAGTCATCCTGCGTGCGTTCAATTTGCCCGAGGCGGTGTGGGCCGCTGCCGGCGCCGTGGCGCTGGTGTGCCTTGGCCTGTTGCCGGTGGAGAGCGCGCTCCACGGCGTTGGCAAGGGATTGGATGTGTACTTGTTCCTGACCGGCATGATGCTGCTCGCCGAGATTGCACGGGGTACCGGCTTGTTCGACTGGCTTGCGGCCGAAGCCGCAGCGCACGCGCGCGGTTCTGCCAGGCGCCTGTTCGACCTGGTCTATCTGGTCGGTATTCTGGTGACCATATTTCTCTCCAATGATGCGACGGCGGTCGTTCTGACACCGGCGGTCGCGGCCGTGATTCGCTCGGCGAGGATTGTCAACCCGTTACCTCATCTGTTGATTTGCGCATTCATTGCCAACGCGGCCAGCTTCGTGCTGCCGATCTCGAACCCGGCGAACCTGGTGATCTACGGCGACCACATGCCGCCGCTGGCGCAATGGCTGCCGCGCTTCGCGCTGCCCTCCGTGGTCGCGATCGTTGTGACGTATTTCATCCTTCGTCGCACCCAACGGGAGCCGCTGAACGAGACTCTGACAACCACCGTCCCCGTGCCTAAGTTGAGCTTCTATGGGAAGACGGCAGGCGCCGGAATCGCAGCCACTGCCGTGGTGTTGATGGCTGCTTCCGCGATGGGGTGGCAGCTCGGACTGCCGACGTGCCTGGCAGGAGTTGCAACATTGGCCCTGGTTTCGGTCTTGCGACGCTCTTCGCCCTGGCCGTTCGTCCGCGAGATTTCCTGGGGCGTCATTCCGCTGGTGGCGAGCTTGTTTGTCCTGGTGGAGGGGCTGGAGAAGTCGGGCGCCATCCAGGCTCTGAGCCAATTGCTGCATGAGCATGCGCAGCGCTCGGAGTCACTCACCGCGGGCGCCAGCGGGCTCCTGGTCGGCTTCGTATCCAACCTGGTCAACAACCTGCCGGCCGGCCTGGTGGCCGGCACCGCGATTCATGCCGCGAATGTCCCCGGAAGCATCACGAGCGCGGTGCTGATCGGCGTGGACCTGGGGCCGAATCTGTCCGTGACCGGTTCGCTGGCGACCCTTTTGTGGTTGACAGCCCTGCGACGGGAAGGGATCACCATCGGCTCGCTCGACTTTCTCAAGTTGGGTGCGCTCGTCATGCCGCCCGCGCTGCTGCTGGCGCTGGCGGCGGCCCAGCTGCATTGAGTCCGCGCCGCGACGGTTCATCGCAGTTGCACGTAACAAGGGCACCTTGTAAAACATTACTCGGAATCTCTTGCGGGCGCAGGTGCAATGACCGACAACCGGCCGACGGTGTTTATTGTCGATGACGATGAAGTCATTCGGCTCAGTTGTAACGCAGTATTACAGCAGGTCGGCCTCCCGACCGAGCTGTTTGCCTCCGCAAGCGAATTTCTAGGACGGTATGAGAGCTCGCGGGCGGGATGCCTGCTGCTTGATATCCGCATGCCCGACATGAGCGGCCTGGACCTGCAGAAGCAGCTCATTTATCGCGGTGCAACAATTCCAATCATTTTCATCACAGGCGTGGCTGAGGTCCCTGTGGCTGTGGAAGCGTTGCGGTTGGGCGCGTTTCACTATCTGCAAAAGCCCATTCGCATGGAGTCTCTGCTCGACTGGGTACGTCGCGCTTTGGCCGTCGATGCAACCACCCGCGCCAACATGCTGGAGCGGCGCCAGGCGGAAGAGCGATTCGCACGCCTAACCGAGCGCGAACGCAAGGTCCTGGAGTACGTCGTCGGCGGTCTGTCCAACAAGGAAGCTGCTGCCCGACTGCACTTGAGCACTCGCACCGTGGAAATTCACCGGGCGGGCTTGATGAAAAAGCTCGGCGCGCGCAATACCGCGCACCTGGTGCGCATGGCTATCGAGGTGGGCCTGTCTACCGACAGCCCGTCTCCCGGTGGCGAACCGGCCGCCTCAGAAGACTGATTACCTCGGCCGATCTGCGGTCAGCGGCGGGCCGCGGGTGCGACGCATCGCACAAGTTACGATGCGGCAATGCGGTTCGGCTCCCCTGTGCCGATAACGATTCGAATCAGGAGAATCGAATTCGTGAAATCCGTCCGACTCCACCAATCTTCAGCGCCGACGCCGCCCCTGGCGGCCTCGTATGGGCAGCTTGCGAGCTCCCTTCTGGCGGGCGTGACGGGGGTCTGCATCCTGGACGGGAGTCTCGGCGTGCTGGGAAAGACCGGCAGCGCCGATGCAAGGCTGGTTGTCGAAAGCGTCACCCGCGCGGGCTGGACCGGGCTGCGCCGCCCCCGGGAGCCCCTGTATCTGACCGGAGCACCCACCCCTACTGAGGGGGTCGTAGTGGTCGCTTTGGAGAGCAGCGATGGATCGCTGCTGGGCGTCTTCTGCGTTCAGCTCGCCGTAACGACGCCCGTAGTGGCGCAGACTTGCTACGGGCGAGAGACTGCTGCCCGTCTGAAGCCACTTCTGGATTGCCTGCATCGGGAGCTTGCGGCTGCCCAGCCATCGCGCGCGCGGCTGCAGGTTCTCACTGAGCGCACGGCAGAGCTGGAGTGGCTCTTCAACGTTACCGGAGACCTGAAGGGCGCGCGCGATGAGCGCACGGTCATCAAGGATCTGCTGCGCGCAGCCACTGACCGATTGCAATGCGCGCTAGGTGTCCTGCTCGTACCCGAGCGGCGCATCGAGCTCGAATGCGCGCGGGACAAAGCACAGGCTGCAGCACTAAGACGGATCGTAACGACCCTGCGGAAGCATCTGATGGCGTGGGCACAACGCCACCGCCGGCCGCTGGTGATCAACGGCAACGATGGCGGTGCGCGCATTTCCACTCAGTGCAAGATATTGGCCGTGCCGCTCGTACGCGAGGGCGGACGGGTGGTCGGTGTGCTGACGTTCTTCAATCCACGCGAGGCGCCGGATTTCACGCAGCGGCACGTGTTTTTGGCACGCCACCTCGGCCGTCAGACTGCAAGCCTGGTGGACGCACAGTTTGACCTGATGACCGGCTTGTACACGCGAGGCGGGCTCGAGCAGGTGTATGGTCGGGATCGTGACGACTCGCCTGTTGGTTCCGGCAGTGTCATCTACATTGATGTCGATCGCATGCAGGTCGTGAACGAGTTGCACGGCTTCGAGCTTGGAAACGAGGTCATCATCCGCGTCGCCGAGCTGGTGAGCTCAAGCACCGCAGCGGAAGATCTGCTGGCCGCGCGGGTCTCCGGCGATCGTTTTGCGCTCGTTTTGGCCCGAACCGATCCGTATGTTGCCGCGGACATTGCGGCGAAGCTCCAAGCAGGAGTGGCACGCCTCACTATCGGACCACCCCAGGAGCCGCTGGAGGTATCAATCAGTTGCGGCGTGGCCGCGTTGGTTGACATGCCGCAGGGGCTGGCACGAGCGCTCGCCGCAGCGGAAGTAGCTTGCAAGAAGGCCAAGGAGCGCGGCCGCAACCGCGTTGAGGTTTACGCGTGCGAGGACAGCAGCATGATGCGCTGTCACGACGATGCAGTCGCGGTAGGGCAGCTGCGGGCTGGTATCAAGGAGGACCGTCTTCTGCTCTACGCGCAGCGCATCGTTCCGCTGCAGAACTCCAACCTGCCGGGTGGCTACGAGCTGCTGATGCGTTTGCGGGATCCGCAGGGCGAAATTATCGCCCCGGGGGCGCTGGTGTCCGCGGCTCAACGCTATCAACTGTTACCTTGCGTCGATCGTTGGGTGGTACGGCGGGCGCTGGAGACGCTGGCTCCCTATCGAAACATGTTGACCAGCCGTGGGATCTGCATGTCTCTCAACATCTCCGGTCAATCGATCGCGGACGAAGAGTTCGTCGGTATGTTTGCCGAGCAGCTGCGGGCGGCCCGACTGCCCGGCGGTTGCATTACGGTTGAGATCACCGAGCAGGCGGCCGTCACCAATCTCGCCCGTGCCGATGACATGACCCGAAAGCTGGGTGCCCTCGGCTGCCGACTGGCCCTGGATGACTTCGGGACCGGCGCCAATTCTCTGGTGAGTCTCAAGAACCTTGAGATCGCACGGGTCAAGATCGATGGCAGCTTCGTTCGGGATGTGGTCAACGACCCGCGCTCGCAGGCCACGGTCCGTGCGATCGTGGAGTTGGCGAAAGGCTACTCGATCGATACGGTCGCGGAGTATGTCGAGACTCGCGAGATCGCAGAGGTGGTGCGGGACCTCGGAGTCGACTATGCGCAGGGCTATGCCTTCGGAAAACCGGAGCCGCTCGATGGGCTGCTGGCCAGCCTCGCGCACGACGAGTCCGAGCGGCTCCACAAGCTGTTCCTGGAGATGTGATCTGCCCCGGTGGAACGCCGGGGACCGAGCGTAGTCAGAGGTTTGGACCCGCTGTGCGAAAATGAGCGGCGCGGCAGGGTGAGCCAGGGATGATACGAACCAGACCAATGCCTGTACAAAAAACCTACAAAGACGTGCGGATTTTGGCTCCCGCGGTGTGCGATTCTGGTGAGTCGCGATTGATTCCGCCGTCCCATGACATCTAATCAAGACAGGCGCCGTACGAGCGCACTCAGGCCCGCGGCGTGAGCGACGCTGACCGTAAACTCGTCGCCCGGATGCGGGCGGGCGAGCAGTCCGCGTTCGAAGCCTTCTTCGCCACTTATGCTCCGCGGCTCGCGGCATTTGTATCGCGCAGGGAATCCCTGGACCCTGCCGGTATCGAGGATATGGTGCAGACCAGTTTGATCAAGGCGATCCGCAGCCTCGGGAGCTTCCGGGGTGAGGCTGCGCTGTACACCTGGCTTTGCACGATCTGCCGCAATGAATTGTTGGCTCAGCGCCGTAAATCAGCGCGCCAGCCCGTTCACGAGAGCTCCGATGCCGACGGTGCGGCGCGCGACAAGCTGCTCGAGCTGTGTGTGCCCTCTGACCAGGAGCCGCCGAACGAATTGGAGCGCGCCGCGCACAGCCATGCCGTCGCGAATACACTCAACTCCATGCCGGAAAGGTATGCTCGCGTGCTGGAGTGGAAGTATGGCGATGGGTTTTCGGTCGAGGAGATAGCCGGCATGTTGGGCGTCACACCGGTTGCCGTGCAATCCTTGCTGGCTCGTGCGCGCAAGGAGTTCAAAGACCTGTGGTGCGCGGAGACTGCGCAGTGACACCGTCCGATCCGAGCCTGCCGGATGAGGACGAAGAGGCGCTCGAACACTCGCTCGAGCAGGGATTGCGTCGAGCACCGCTAACCGACGCCGCCTATGCACGGATTCACGCCGCGGTCGCCGACGAATGGCGGGCGAGTCATCCGCCCAAATCACGTTGGGCTGCGCGACAGTGGGCCGCGATGGCCGCCGGTCTGGCTGCGATCATCGTTATCGCCGTCGTGGTGCTGCGCTCCACGGGTAAACCGGATACGTTGGGCGTGATCGCGCGGATCGAGGGCGATGGGCTGATCTTGCGGCACACATTCCTTCCAGATCGCAAGCTCGCGGTGGGTACTACACTGCACAGCCGCGAAGTTTTCACCGCTGGCGGTTCGGTACTCATTGAGCTCAAAGAAGGTGGCACGCTGCGCGTCGCGCGCGGCACCCGCCTCGAGGTCACTGGTGGAGGTGCAGTGGCTGTGGAGGAGGGGGAGGCATACGCGGACCTGCCTCCCGGCAGTACTCGCGCGTCGACATTTGTCGTACGCACACCGTTCGGTCTCGTAGAGCACCTCGGCACCCAATTCGACGTGTCTGTTAACAATGACCTTCGAATCCGGGTGCGCGAGGGACGAGTGCGATTGCGCCGCGACTCGGACACTGAAACGGTTGCAGCGGGCACCGAGCTGCTCGTACCTCGCAACGGGCCCACGACTCAGCGCGCCATTGCGACTCACGGTCCTGAGTGGTCATGGGTCGAGGCGCTCGAGCCCGACTACGTCATCGAGAACCGCGCCCTCATCGAATTCTTGCAATGGGCTGCCCGGGAGACCGGTCGGCGCTTGAGTTTTATGGATGAGCATGCACATGAAGTGGCTGAGGAGACACGTTTGCACGGCTCGATAAGCGGGCTGTCGCCGGGCAAGGCGTTAGAAACAGTGCTCACCACGACCTCGTTGCGATATGAGTTCGAGGATGGTGTGGTCAAGGTAAGCTCTGGAGGTTGAAGAGCGCACTGACGCGCTCGACACCTCTGTCGGTTCGTGACGACTTCCCCTTCCATGACCCGCGTTGTCTGGAACGCCCTCCTGTGCCTGTGGGCGAGCGTAGCCGGAGCGCAGTCCGAGTCTTCGATCGGCGAGGTGCTGGCGTCGCTGCGGCGTAGCGGCATTGATGTTATCTACAGCACCGATCTCGTTAATGGGTCGATGCCGCTCGTAGCGCCCTTGAAGGCCAGTGAACCGTTGGAACGCGCGCGCGAAGCGTTGGCGCCGTATGGTTTGACCTTGCAGAACGTAGGTGCAAACCGGTATGTAGTCAGGCGCACACCGACGCAGAGAATACAAGCTCCGTTGAGTCCAGTGGCGACCGTTGTGACCGAAAAAACGGCGCCGCTCGAAGAGATTTCTGTCTACGCGAGCCAATACACCCTCGGCGTGGGTGAGACGGGAGAGCCGAAGAGTCTCTCCAGCGTCGACATCGATCGCATACCCGGCGACGATGCCAACGCATTGCGGGCGACCCGGCTCCTCCCGGGCGTGGCGAGCAACGGCTCCTCACGGGCCTACATCAGAGGCTCTTCCCTGGACGATGTTTTGATCCAGTTCGATGGCGTTTCGCTGTCCGATCCCTTTCACATGAAGGACTTTCAGAGCCTGCTGAGCGCCTTCGACACCGCCGCGATCGACCGGATGGATGTCTACAGCGGCGGCTTCCCGGTTCGCTACGGCACGCGATCGGCCGCGGTCATTGATGTCACACCTCGCTCGTTGCAATCGGGGTACGAATGCACGATCGGAGCAAGTCGCTTCGCCTACGAGATGAGCAGCGTGGGCCACGCCTCGCAGTTGCCGTTGGATTGGATGGCTACGATACGCCGCAACGCGCCTGATTTAGCCCGCAAGCCGGGTGACGGGCGCATCCCCGGGGAGCCGCAGTTCACGGAAACCGTCGGTCGGGTACGCTGGCATCCGGATCCCGGAACCGCTTGGAGCGTGGGCTGGTTACTGTTGGATGATCGCACCTCGTTGACCACCAAACCGGCGCAGGAGACGGCGACGGCACGCTATCGGGACGAATATGTCTGGACGGCGTTCGATACGGGCATCGACGAGCCGCTGCGCTCACATACCGTGTTGGCCCTGTCGGATGCGGGTCGGTTACGCGACGGATCGCTGAAAATCGGCGGCGCCGTGTCGGGCCATGTGGACGACGATCGCAGCTTCACGCGCGCAGAGCTGCGCTCCGATTGGAGCTTCAACCTCTCGCCACGAATGGGGCTCGACTACGGTGTTGAGGCAAGCCGGGCCCACGCGCGGCTGCAGTACAACCGTACCGAGCATTTCCAGGGGTTCATCGCCCGTGGCTTCGGGCTGCCCATTGAGAACTCTCTCTCGGACGATATCGGGCCGGAAGAGGTGGCTTACGCGACGTGGGGTGCGATGCGGCGCCGTTGGGCCTCGCTCGAAGCGGAGATCGGAGTCCGGTTTGACGGGCAGGACTACAGCGCATTCGGCGCCCGCCAACAATGGAGTCCGCGCCTGAACGTGCGTTACGACTTTGAATCGCACTGGCACCTCTACGGCTCCTGGGGCCATTTTACCCAGGCGCAACGACCCGAAGAGTGGCGGATCGACTCGGCCCAGGTGAGGCCGGACCTTCCCGAGCTCGCCATCCACAGTACGCTCGGGCTCGCGTACGAAAGCTCGCAACAGACCCGTTTCGGACTCGAGGTGTATCGCAAGCGCTGGACGCATGTGAGTCCTTACTACGACAACACCCTGGAGAAGCTGACACTGGTTCCGGACTTGATACCCGATCGGGTCCTCATCTCGCCGCGGGCCTCGCAGTCGGTTGGGGTGGAGCTCAGCGCGCACCGCGCTTTTTCAGCCACGTTGGACGGCTGGGCCAGCTATGCCTGGTCGCGTGTAACGGACGACTTTTCCAACACGAGCGTGCTGCGCAGCTGGGATCAGCCGCACGCCCTGAGCTCGGGTGTGACCTGGAAGACAGGTCCGGTCTCCTCCGAGGTGGTCGTGGGCTGGCATCGCGGTTGGCCCAGCACACCGTTCACCTTCATACCGGGGACCCACATTTCCCGCCCTGGCATGCCGGGGTCGGGGACCCATTTTTCCTCCGCAGCCATTGTGGTGGGGCCGCGCAACTCGCTGCGGTGGGGTAACTTCTTCACCCTGGACTTGCGCTCGTCCTGGGTCATTCCCTTCGACCGCAGCGAGCTTTCCATCTGGGCCGAGGCGATCAACAGCACCAACCGCCGCAACCCCTGCTGTGACCGCTTTCTGGCCCCCGACGATAATCAGGACACGGCCATCACTGAACGGAACGCCTGGTTTGCGCGTGCCTTCGACATAGGCTTTACCTGGCGCTTCCACGCTCGGCGTTAGGGTCTTCGAAATCCATCACCATGCGCACCAATTGCGCCAATGAGGAGGCGCCCATCTTCTCCATGACGCGCGCCCGGTGGATCTCCACCGTCCGCTGACTCACACCCAGGTCGGCCGCCATGATCTTGTTGGGCTTGCCACCGGCCACCATATCCAGGACCTCACGCTCGCGCGGCGTCAACGATTCCAGGCGCTCGCGGATGAGGCTACGCTCGGTGAGCAAGGTCCGGTTGGCGCGATCCTTCTCCAGCGCGCGCTGAATGCGATCAATGAGGTCTTGATCACGGAAGGGCTTCTCCAGGAAATCGAACGCGCCGGCCTGCATAGCTTCCACTGCCATCGGTACATCCCCGTGGCCGGTGATGAAAATGACAGGGATCATCGCCCCCTGGCGATTGAGCTGCTCCTGCAGCTCCAGACCGCTCATCTGCGGCATGCGCACATCGAGCACCAGACACCCGGGCTGGGTGGGGTTGTGCTTGTCCAGGAACTCCCGGGCCGAGCCGAACGCCGTTGCCGCCAGCCCAATCGACTTGATCAGCAGCCGTAGCGAGCTGCGGACGCCCTCATCGTCATCGACAATGAAGACGACCGGGGGTGATTCTTTCGCCGCCATACTCTCAATCCTGTCGCAGCACCGGCAGACGCACTGTGAAGCATGCGCCGCCGCCAATATTGGGATGATATTCCAGCGCCCCTTTATGGGCTCTGACAATTGTACGGCTGATGGCCAGTCCCAGGCCGGTTGCCTGCCTCTTCGTCGTGCAAAAGGGTTCGAACAGGCGCGGGGCGATCTCAGCGGCAACCCCGGGACCGTTGTCGCAAACCGTGATCTCCACTTCATCTTCGGGTAGAAGTCGTGTGCGTATCGTGACGTGGCGCGCCGCACCAGTGGTCTGCTCCAAAGCATCGAGCGCGTTGCGCACGAGATTGAGAATCACCTGCTGCAACTGGGCACTATCGACGTCCACTGGCGGCAATGCCGTCGCTGGCTGCAGCTCGTAGCGTACCTCGCGAGCAGCGGCATCCCGCCGGATGAGCTCGCCCAACTCCATGACCAACAGGTTGATATCGGTCGGCTCGCCCCTGGCGAGATCGTTGCGCGCCAGTGCGCGCAATCTGCGGATGATGTCGCCCGCACGGACGGCTTGCGCCGTGATCTGTCGCAACGCTCCGCGGATCTCATCGAGATCCGGGTCAGGCAATGCCAGCAGGCGATCGCAGGCCTGGGCGTAGTTGGCGACCGCCGTCAAAGGTTGATTGAGCTCGTGGGCGATGCCGGCCGACATTTCCCCGACAGTGGCAAGCCGCGAGGCGTGGGCGAGCCGCTCCTGCAGCCGATGGGTGTTCTGCTCGGCGAGTTGCCGGTGCGACAGATCCTGGACGAAGCCAACAAATTGCGATTCGGTCCCGGCGAGCTCCCCGACCGAGAGAAACACCGGGAAGACACTGCCGTCCTTGCGGCGCGCCTCGACTTCCCGGCCTCGGCCGATGATATGAGGTACGCGCTGCGTAACATATCGCGCCAGGTACTGATCGTGCGCCGTACGCTGCGGCTCGGGCATCAACACACTGACATTGGTGCCGAGCACTTCCTGGAGTGAATACCCGAAGAGCCCTTGCGCGGCGCGGTTGAAGGCCTGGATCCGCCCCAAATGGTCAATGACAATGACGCCGTCCACGGCGGCATCCAGGAGAGCCTGAAACTGCGGCGCCTCAAGGGCTTCGGGCGGAGCTGGATTGGTCATTTGCCATTATGCGATACGTGACTACCGCGGTGACTAAGTACATTCCACTATACCTGCCGCGCGGTGCGCGGTTAACTCGCCAGCAGTGATCTCAGCAAGGTCAGCAATTCCTCAGCGCGAATCGGCTTACGGGCAAGTCGTAGCCTTTCGTCCCGCTCCAGGCCTTTCACCGCCGAGGAGGTATCACCGGTGATCAACACGACCTTCAGGTGTTTGCCCAGATCGCCGCGCAAGGTGCTGATCACCTGCGTGCCAGTCTCATCGCGGCCCAAGTGGTAGTCGGTGATCAGCAGGTCGAGATCCGGGTGCGCGCTGGCTTGGGATCGCGCTTCCGCAAGCGTGCTGGCCGTGAGTACTCGATAACCTTCAACCTTGAGCAGCATACGCGTTGCGTCCCGCACGGCAGGATCGTCCTCCACGAGCAGCACCTGGGGTGCTGAGGCCTGGCGGGGCTGCGGTGGAGGAACCGGGTGCTGCGCGGCCCCCAGCGATGGCCCGCCGGAGGGAAGGTCGAGTGAGAAAAGCGATCCCTTGCCTATCTCCGAGCGAACCTCCAGTTTCAGCTCGAGAAGACTGACCAGTCGCTGCACGATGCTCAGACCGAGGCCGTAGCCGTCCCTCGAGCTGTTGGTGGGTACGGCGAGCTGATAAAACTCGTCATAGATGAAGCGCAGCTGGTCGGCCGGAATGCCGATGCCGGTGTCCATCACCTCGATACGGATGCCGTGCGGCTGCCGCAGGCTGCGCAGGCGAATGCTGCCGGCCCGGGTGTATTTGACGGCGTTGGAAAGGAGATTGCGCAGTATCTGTCCAAGCAGCGCACGATCGCTGTGCACGCTATCCACGGCCGCGGTGACCAGAAGCTGCAGGCCTTTGTTGGTGGCGACGCCCGCGAACTCGTGCTGCAGCTCTTCGAAGAGACCGGTGATGTTGAAGTCGGCCTTTTCCGGCTTGATGGCGCCGGATTCCAGCTTGCTGATATCCAGCAGTGCGTTCAGCAGCCGTGACATGGCCTCGATTGCCTGATCCTGATGCGCGAGCGCCTCCAGCGCATCCGGATGTTCCACCAGGCGCCGCAGAGTGCCATTGAGCAAGGACAGCGATTGCAGCGGCTGGCGCAAGTCATGACTGGCGGTAGCCAGGAAGCGCCCCTTGGCGCTGTTGGCCCGATCGGCTGCTTCGCGTGCCGCAATGAGCTCCTGTTGGGCTCGCTTTCGATCCGTCACGTTGCGGATCGAAGCCGCCACCAGTACCGCGCCCTGGTCACGGATGGGACTCAGGCTGACCTCCACCGGAAACTCGGAGCCATCCTTGTGGCGTGCGAAGAGCTCGAGGCTCGCGCCCATGGGGCGGCTCCGGTTCTCCGCCGCAAACTGCGCCCGATGGCCCAGGTGGCGGGTGCGAAATCGCTCGGGGATCAGCAGCTCGATCGACTGCCCCCGGATCTCCTCACGGTCATATCCAAATAAGCTCAGAAGTTGCTGATTTACAAAGATAATTCGACCCTGGTCATCGACCAGCACCATGGCATCGGGCGAGGAGTCGAGCGCGCTGCGCACCAGCTCCGCGGACAATGTCGCAACCATCAGCAACCCGTGGGCGTCTTCGCGGGAGCCTAGCTTCTCATTCGCCTCTGGCCCTGGCAACGCGCAGTTTGCGGGATGTACTTACCTGCCGCGGGACAGTCCGGATATCGCTGCGGCCGCAGCCGATGCGAAGCTTGCAATACCAGGAAACTTCCAACGCACCGATGTCACAGCGTTTGGTTTTAATCACCGGCGGAGCAGGATTCATTGGCAGCAATCTGTCTCGGTACCTGCTCGCGCGCGGCTTTGCAGTCAGGGTCTTGGATACGGCGCCGCCGATTGTCCATGGAGACCTCGAGGTCGTGCACGGAGACGTATGCGACCCGCGCCGCGTGGAACACGCAATGCGCGGTGTCAGTTATGTAGTTCACGCCGCCGACGGCGCGGCATCGGGTTCCTCCGAAGAGATTTTCTCGACCAATGTCACCGGCACCTGGACCGTGTTGCAGGCGGTGCTGCGCAATCGCCCTGAACGGTTCGTTTATCTTTCATCCACCGCTGTTTACGGAGCCCAGTCGCATCATCTGATGGGCGAGAGCGATCCGCTGCACGCAACGGGCGCGTATGCCGAGTCGAAAATCGAGGCGGAGCATCTTTGCGAGAGCGCGCGCCTGAGCGGTACGTGCATCTCCATCTTACGGCTGACGAGCGTGGTCGGACCCGCTCGCCGCGGTATGTTTGCTACCTTGTACGAGCGCGCTTTCGCCGGCAAGAGCTTACCAACACTGGGTTCGGGCCGGAAACCCAGCCAGACCCTTGACATTGAAGACGCCTGTGAAGCGGTCTACCTGTGTCTGTCGAGGCGGGCGGACCTCGTCAACGACACATTCAACGTGGGGGCTCAGCCTTTCGCAACGATTCGCGAGACGCTCCAAGCCGTTCTCGACCGCGCAGGGCACGGCAAACGTGTGATTGGAATTCCCGCCGCACCGGTGATTGGCCTCGTGCGCCTGTTGGAGCGCTCCCTGGGCTCGTGCCGCTACTCCTGGGTCCGCGAGACGGCCGGACAAGAAAGCTATGTCTCTGTGAGACACATCGGGGTCAAGCTGGGATTTCGGCCGCGTTATTCGAGTGCGGCCGCGCTGGCGCGCGACTACGGTCGTTACGCGCGTTTCCGAAGTAACTTGCGCAGCATCGGTCAAACGGGGGCCTGTCCCGAGTTCGTCTAGTCTCTGGCGCAAGGTCGCGAGTTGCAGTGCTCACTGGCTTCGGGCACCGTGATGGCTAATGAGCGATGCTTTGCCCGAGCACCTGGCCGGACTGCTCCGGCCGCAGGCGTATCCCCATCCTGTGGAGATGGAGGTAACGCTGGTCACGACTCATCTCTCCTGGGTTCTCCTGACCGGCGTCTTCGCCTACAAGATCAAGCGGCCGGTCTGTTTTCCCTTCGTCGATCTGCGGTCCGCGCAGCGTCGCGCCTTCTTTTGCAAAGAGGAGCTGCGTCTTAACCGGCGGTTCGCACCCGAGCTGTACCTTGACGTTTGTCCCGTAACGGTAACCGGCGGCGCTGCATGCATCGGTGGCCGAGCCCAACCGATCGAGTACGCCGTCAAGATGCGGCAGTTCCGTCGCGACGAAGAGCTGGACAACTTGCTTGCTAAAGAGGGGTCCGGTCACGAGGGGCTTGCGCAGGGCGGCATCAGCCCCGCTGAGCTCGGCGCTTTCGGGCAGGATCTCGCCTCGATCCACGCCGGGTTGCCGGTCGCCGAACAGTGGGGAGATCCGCAGGCGATCCGGGCCGCTGTCCTCGGTAATTTCGAAGAATGCATTCGGGCGAGTGAAGTGTTTGATGAGGCGACGGCAGTGGGTTCGCTGCGCTTCGAGCTCGAGCGCCACCTGGGGGCAGGCGCCGCCTGGATGGCCGAGCGCAGAGAAAATGGGCGCGTGAAGGAGTGTCACGGTGACCTGCACACCGCCAACATTGTGCGCCGCCATTCACGCCTGGTGGCCTTCGATTGTATCGAGTTCGAGCCCGCCTTCCGTTGGATCGACGTGGCCGACGAAGTGGCCTTTCTGCTAGCGGACCTCGACGCACGGGGACATCCGGAGCATGAGCAGGCGTTTCTCGGTGGCTACCTGGCCCATAGCGGCGACTATCAGGCCTGTTGTCTTCTGCCACTCTACAGGGCGCACCGCGCGTTGGTGCGCGCCAAGGTCACTGCTCTCAGGCAGGCCGGGATGTCCGCCGAAAACCTTGACCCGCAGGCGCTCCAACTGCATCGCAGTTATGTTAGCTGCGCGGCTCGATCCCTGGCGCGCCGCCGCCCGGTGCTGGTTCTCATGTCAGGCTTATCCGGCTCCGGCAAGACCTGGCTGGCCGAACGGCTGGCCCCTGTCCTGCGGGCGGTTCATCTGCGCTCGGATGTTGAACGCAAACGACTCGCGGGACTCGATGAGCGCGCGCGCACTGACTCCGCCGTGAGTGAGGGGATCTATTCGCGGGACTTCACTAAAAGGGTTTACGAACATCTTGCCACCGCGGCTGAGGACGTGCTGGCCGGCGGCTACACCGCAATCATCGACGCAACGTTCGCCCGGCGCGCCCATCGCAATAGTTTTCGCAAAGTCGCTCGTCGTCAGGGCGTGACGGCGTGCCTCGTCCAATGTCGCGCGCCACATGAGGTTCTCGTGAGTCGTATCATCGAGCGCGACTTCAAGAATGTCGATGCGTCCGAAGCGGACGTGACGGTCCTGAACTGGCAGATGGAGTATTGGGAGCCGGTGGGGGCCGATGAGCAATGGTCGTTGCTGTCGGTGGACACCACCCACAGTGACCTCGAAGATCTCGGCCGTCGCATCAAGGTGTTACAAGGTTAGGATCCGCCACGCCCGCAGGATGCGGCAGGAAACCTCGCACCACCGCCAGCAGCTGCGCCGAGCTCATCGGCTTGCACAACCAGCGCACGTAGTTGTCTCCATCGAAGGCATGCACCGCGGAAGTGGTGTCGCCGGTGATGACGATCGCCCTGAAAGTGGGACCGCGGATTTCGCGTAGTGCAGTAATCACCTGCCGGCCAGTCCCGCCGCCGCCGAGATGGTAATCGGTAATGACGAGGTCCAGGTCAGGGTTTTCACGGGCGCGTTCGACAGCCTCGGCTACATGGGTTGCCGTCGTTACCCGGTAGTTCTCTTTGCTGAGCACCAAACGGGTCGCGCCGAGAATGATCGCATTGTCCTCTACCAACAGTATGTGGGCCTTCATCGCGCGCTCCGTGGCTCCGATACTGACAGACAGCATAGCAAAGCGGCGTGCGCAAAGTCCGCTCAGGCTGGTTGTGCAATGCGTGCCAGAGTATCTCCGAGTGAGGCCACCGGCACACTGGCTGCGAGGGGGGTCAGGACGAGCAGCACTGCAACCGGCGCGTGAGCCAAGCCGGCGAGGGGGCTGGTGCCGCCGTTGCGGATGTTGGTCGCGGGTCGCGCGATCGCTCCGGTGGTCGCGAAGCCGCCGAATGGAGCCGGCCGCCGGACTGGCTCAGAAGGGATAATACTGATCGATGAAGTTGAAGGACGAGTCAGTGTCGTTGCTGCTGAGCCCAAATCCATGGGACGCGAGCGGTGCTTGCGGCACTTCATTGAAAATCCGTTCGCCGTCTACCTCAATGGAGGTCTTGTTCTGGAAGCGGATGACTCCGAGCTGCAGCGAGCGCGACTGTCCTCCCTGCCATGGTGCGGAAGCTACCGCGGTGCGTACTCCCGCGATCGTCTTGTAAAGGGTCGCCGTGCCGTTATCCCCCAGGGCGATGTCGTAGTAGTTCCGGGCGTCCACCAGCTCATAGGCCATTCCGGCGCTCGCGGTGCTCGCGTCCGTTGGCATGTTGGTTAGCAGGTTGGTATTCAGAATGTAGTCGGGGCCGGGTCCCGGTGATCCTTGCTGCAGCACCATGCTCAACGCCAAGGGTTGGGAGCCGCTGCCGTAAGAGGAGTCCACGCCCCCGATGCTCCAGATTCCTGAGAGCGGCTGAAACTCGTTCAGCTGGTACGGAAACTGGAACCATGAGCTCAGAAAACCGCCCGACGGCGGCTGTGGTGCCGGGAACAGCTTTGGCACCTGGGCCACGAGCTTGAAGTGCCGGAACCTGATGGAGTTGAAACTGGAAGTCGGGCCGACCTGGCCCATGCCCAGCTCGGTCTGCCGCAGGTCTTTGAACACCACCATGCCATTGATCTTGATAGTGGTGTTGTAGTTGCTCCGGCTGATCTCGAAATTGGCGTCGATGCCCGTCAGGCAGTTGGGCTTTGTCTTCGGGCACGCTGGGACGCGCGCGGAGGCTGGTAAGGCAGCCGTGGCGAGCGCCGTCCGCTTTCCCTCGATCACCTTGTACACCGTTGCGTAGCCGCCTGGAAACAGGCGTAGCTCGTAAAAGTTCTGGGTGTCCACCACGTTGTAGGCGGCGCCGAGGGTATTCCCGGAGCCTCGCCACGTGGAGCTGACCTCACCGGAGAAGGTGTAGTCAGTGCGGATCGTGGAGACCAGCGAGAAGCCCGTTATCCAAGGGGTATCGCCTTGAATGGGCGGCAACGGTGGAATGAACGTCGACAACGCGAAGGCCGCGAAACTCGTGTCGGTGTAGTAGGCATCGCTCGAAGTCGGGTTCTGCGTGGCCCAGGTGCCCAGGAATCCTGTCCACTCGCTACCTGAAGGCTGGCCAGCAATGGGGGTGGGGAAGTCCGAGCCGGCGTAAGTGTCATCAGTGTCCTCGCCACTCTCGTCCTCCGGCCGACGGGTGAGGGTGGTCAGACGGCCGATGGTCAAAAGAGGCTGCGCGATCTGCGGTCCAACCGGGGCCCGCATCTGCAGGTCCCACAATTGTGGGGGGATATCCGTGAGATCCCAGCTCTCGATGTCGGTATTGTTGAAAATCGGGCGATTCGCGGCCCGACCCACCAGAGTCATGGAGATCGTACCTAAGGCGTTCTCAGCCAGGTCGCCCTGCACCGTGGCACTGATCTCCTGTACGCCCGCATTGTTGGGTTGTCCGGGGTGAGTGCCCGGGTGGAGTGTCACCGAGCCGTTGCCGTTCACACCGCGTAAGAAGGTGAACCGTTGGTCCGGGGAGAAGATTTCGACCTCCATCGACTTGATGGCGTTCGCAAATGTCGCCGACCCGTCCGCGAAGCTCACATTCAGCATGTCGGTGTCGATGGTGAGGGAGCCGGTGAAGCCCTCCGATGGGTAGGGCCAGTTACCATCCGGCGGTGCGTCAATCGAGAGGAAGGTGCGGCTGCCGACAAAACCGGTGAAGTCGTAGGTGCGCAGCTCGGCCTGCGCGCTCAGTGGAAGTCCGGTAACAACCAACAGCAGTGACAGGAGTCGGCGGTGAACGCGCGTCATTCCCATTCTCCCTACGCGTATTCTGATGCGGAAGTTGATTCTTCGGCCGTTGTGGGAATCAGTCTACGCTAAGTTGGGTTTGGCGTGTCAATTTTAAAGAGGTCGCTTGCTCCGCTTACGGTACAGCTACGGTATGCCCGCCGGGCTGTCAGATCCAGTGAAGCGCGCGGGCGAGCACGCCAAGAATGCCGAAGCCCAGTCCGCCGCCCAACACGGTGAGAGTCCAGACTTTGATATCGCCCATCTTCTCGATCAGCTGCGCGTGTTTGTCGTTCATCGAGGAGCTAAGGCCGCGTAGCTCGACTTTGATCTCGGAGACGTCAGATCTCATGTGCTCCATGTGTGTCTCGAGATGCGCCAGGCGCGGTTCGAATTGAACGGTCTCCATCTGAGGGTCCTTTCTGGCTGCCAGCATAGTTGTCTCCGTGCCATTCTAAAATCAACATGGATTCGAAGCCAGCATTGAATCATGCTGGGCGGAGACAGAGAAGCGGTCAAATTTGCCGAAAAGAGTCAATTTATCCCAACTTGCAGACGTCGGGATTTTCTCGGATGACCGCCGTCAGATTGCACGGCGGTGAAGGGCGTCCGAATAACCACGGTGACCGTGCGCGCTGCTGCGCACGTGATCGTCTATTTGGGAGGCGGCAGTCTTCCCAATACCTTCTCAACTGATAGGCCAATCGACAGCAAGTGCATGTCACTGCCAGCAGGGCCATCCATTTCTAATCCCACCGGCAGTCCGGATCCCTGGCCGAGCCCGGAAGGCAAGGTCAAGCCTGGTATTCCCACGACGCTTCCGGGGCCTGTGTTCTGAATGATGTGCTGAAATGCGTCCATGTCGGAAGCTTCCGATCCTGCCTTGGGGGCGACCCGGGGCTCAGTAGGGAACACCAAAGCATCGAGATGGTATTGCGCAAATGTGCTGCTGTAGAGCTGTTGCATCTTCGGTCTCGATACAGCCATGACGTGCTCATACACCGGGCCCAGGTCCGTCACACCGCCGCCCGCTCCGCGAATCTTCCTGGGGAGTACCTGTTCTTGATATAACTTCGCCGCATCCTCGCTCGCCATCATGGCCACTAGAGCCTTCAGGTCGACGCCAGTGTGGTATCGGGTCAGATAGGCCTCGAGCTCGTCCCGGACCTCGTACGTCACGATGGGAAACTCGGCCTCATTGTCGAGCTCCTTGAGCCGGGGCATTTCAACATCGACGAGTGTGACCCCGGCGGCGCGCAGCTTCTCCAACGCCGCATTCGTGACGGTGCGCGTGTCATCGTCCTGATCCGCCATGAATTCAGGCACGATCCCGAGCCGTATGTGCTTCAGATCAGCGGGCTCGATGGTTGGGCCGCCGGCGAGGACCTGATCGAGCAGCGCCAGGTCGCTAACCGACTGAGCCATCGGACCTACCGTATCTCTGGTGTGAGAAAGAGGCGCGACACCTTCGGTCGGGTACCGGCCCACAGTCGGACGCAATGCCGCACAGCCATTGAAAGAGCACGGAATGCGCACCGACCCACCCGTGTCCGTTCCCAACGCCGCGAGCGCCATACGTGCGCCAAGCGCCGCGCCATTACCGGCTGACGAACCACCGGCAATGCGCGTCGAATCGTACGCATTGCGCACGCCGATCTCACCTCTGTAGCGATACATCGGGTTATATCCGGTAACGCCGTACGCGGTTTCATGCATTGTGGTGATACCCATGATAGTTGCGCCCGCAGCGCGCAGCCGCGCCACTACGGGGGCGTCCGTGCTTGCGATGAAATTCTTCAACGCCGGCGTTCCATCGGTGTTAGGGAGCCCATGGACCTGAATATTGGCCTTGATGAGCACAGGAACACCGCCGAGCGGCGGGCATTTGGATCCATCCCGATGTTGTTTGTCAAACTTGCGAGCCGTCTGCAGTGCTCCTGTTTCATCGAGCATGACGAAAGCATTCAGCTCGGGTCTGGATTTCGCTTTCTGCAGGTAGGCGCGCGCCAGCTGTTCGCTCGTCAACGTGCCACGGCATACAGCCTGGGCGGCTTGACTGGCCGTGAGTCTGTCGATGTCCGGTGAGCTTGCGTGGGCTGCACTTGCCTGTCCAACAACGCACGCGGCCGTAAGAGTCGCAAGTCCGACAATGCGCCAGATAGAGAATTGAGAGGCCATGACTTATTCCTTTTGAGGACGTGAGCCAGGACCGATGTGGGGGCCGCCGATGCGCCGACAATTGGGCAGCTCCTTATTTCTGCGATAACGACTTCGAATGACCGGACGGCGCATCGCCGCCGTGATCATCTATCGCCGAGCAAGCTCACGCGCTCAACGGGCGGCAGTATCGCCGCGTGATCCGCGGGCCGCGCGCCTCCGAGGCGGGCTGATTCGCGTTACCGCCGAGTCCGGTGCTATGGTACCGGGCGCCATGAGAACGACCCTGCGTATTGGAATCATTCTGCTGACCTTGTTTGCCTGCGTGGGCTGCGATCAGGTCACGAAGCGGCTCGCGCGTGATCATCTTTCACCGGGCGCCCCGGTCTCCTTTTTGAACGACACCCTGCGACTGCAGTACACCGAGAATCCAGGAGCCTTCCTGAGCCTTGGGCAAGGGCTCCCCGAGATGGTGCGTCACGTGGTGTTCATCTTTGGCGGGATCGTGTTTGTGTGCGTCGCGTTGCTGTGGGCGTTTCGCTCCAAGGGCGTGAGCCGCGCGCAGGTCATCGGTGCAGCCTTGATGTGTGGCGGTGCTCTGGGCAACGTGATCGATCGATTGACCCACGACGGCCGTGTCGTTGACTTTCTCAACGTCGGGATTGGCCCGCTGCGCACCGGAATCTTCAATGTCGCCGACATGGCCTTGATGGTCGGTGTGGTGCTCCTGATTTCAAAGCTCCCCGTCCAGCGGTAAAAGCGACAACAAGCGTGCCTCAAACCGCCGCAGTCCGTTGCGCGCCGGTTCCTTACGTAATTCTAACATCCGGCCATTCTCCTGCGTCCGCCAGACCAGCTGGCGATTATCCGGTGCCGGGTCGCTCGCGCCAGTTCCCGCATCGAGGAAGCCAACCTCATAGGCGTTGCGCGGGGTCGTCAGCGCATTGAAGCGCGCGGCGAGAGTGTCCGCCAAGTGATCGCTCTGGATGATCAGACCCATCTCGGTGTTGAGCCGGACCGAGCGCTGGTCGAGGTTCATCGAGCCAACAAATACCGCCGTCCGGTCGAACACGAAGAGCTTGGCGTGTAACGCGTAAGTGCCGTATCGAGTCAGCCTTTTCGACTCGCCGCTGCCGCGCGTGCTGCCCAGATCCGCGCGGATTTCGTAGAGCTTCACGCCGTCCGCGAGCAAGGTGGGGCGGTACCGCATATAGCCGGCCTGCGCGAGGATGTCCGGGGCGGCGGCCAGGGAGTTGGTCAGAATGCGGACGTGGACGTTCTTCTGCGTTTCCGCCGCGAGCAGCCGCACCTCGCTTGGCATAGGCACGAAATAGGGGGTAATCATGAGGAGCTCGGACTGCGTCGCCGCGATCCTTGCCTCGATCGGTTGGTACATCAGCCGTCCAAAGCCCTCGCCCTTCTTGATCTGCCGCTTTTCCGGACTGTCGTAGAGCACCTCGGCGCTGGCCCAGGTCAATGACGAGGCATCGGAGGCAATGCTCCGTAACGGCTCGCCCTCTCGAAGGCGTTGATCGAACTGCCCCGCGTAGGTATCGATCTTCACATGGGTATCGCGTCTGGCGGCGGGCGCGCTGAGCTCATCGCGATATCGCGCGAGGGCAGCAGCGTCACTGTGGTGCCGCTGCAGGCGGATGGCGTCGACCGTGTTGGGACTGTTCCAGTAATCCGCGAACTCAACCGCCAGCCGCCCCACCACGGGCCCGACCACCAGCATGTCGTCGTCCCCAAACTGCGACTCGGGATTGACCTGAAAATACTGATCGCCGATGTTGCGGCCACCCGTCACCGCCACCGTCCCATCGACGACCATGAGCTTGTTGTGCATGCGGTAGTCGAGCCGGGATTTATGGAACAGGAAATCCACGCCGCGGGCCAGCTTGTTATGACCGCGATATTCGAAGGGATTGAAGACGCGCACTTCGATCTTCGGGTGGGCGGCCAGCTGCAGCAGCTTTTCATCGCCGACCACGGTTTCGCCGTCATCCGTGATGACCCTGACATGCACACCCCGGTCGGCGGCGCGCAACAGCGCCTGTTGAACCAGCTTGCAGGTGTCATCGCAGCGGAAAATATAGTATTGGAGGTCCAGGCTCTCCTGGGCCTTGTCGATCAACTCCAGCCGCAGCAGCAGGCCATCGATCCCGGTCGAAATCAGGTGGAAACCGGAGTCCGTCCCGTGCGCCGGCACACTGGCTTGGAAAGTCTTACCGAGCCAGCTGTCGGTCGCCTGCCGTTCAGGGGGCTGGGCTGGGGGGTGCGCGGAAGGGGGCGGAAGCGACACACAGCCGCCTGCGAGCACCAGAAGCAGGCAGCAGGGGATCCGCAGCAAGCGCAACATGTGACAATGATGGCGCGAGAGTGGCATCTGCTAGGGCTTAGCACTTTTCATTCCCCCACTTTCCGGCACCGTGGCGGCTTCGCCCTCCTTCAAGCGCAACCGATTTTTTCACCCTTCATTAACCGGGGCAGGCCTACGATCCGCTCATCATTCTTCAGCCCGGTCACCCGGCTGGACCGAATATGAGCGATGCGATTGTGGATGTCCTGTTGTTGGCCATTGTGATCGGGTTCTTTGTGGTGGTTGCTGTGTCGGCCTGCCGGGCAACCAGCTCTTCATCCAGTAAGGAACGCCGGCGATCGGCAGACTGAAAGGCCCGTGGATTTTGGCCACCCTTGCAATGCGGCCGGCGCCGACAGACATGTCGGAAAATTCCTCTTTACACACAGCTGACATGCGACTACCTTTGCGCCGTTTTCGGTCACAGAGGCGATCTCGTGGGCAGTAGTTGTCAGCATGGTGGTTGTGAAGGCTGCGTTCAACGCAGCTTCGGCTGAAGCCCGCTAGCGTCTCATCCAGATCGAGCGCTAACTGGCCCGGACGGGGTTAGCGCAGCTGGCGAAGGTTCTCTCGCCAGCGCTCTCTCTCAAAACTTCCACTTTGAAGCCGCGACGTCGTGGTGTTCCTGCGCTAATGCAGGCATTTCGGCGCATCTGCTCCGCAGGGTCGCTCGCCCCATCGTTGGGAGAAGAGCATGGTCAAAATCATCAAGGACATTGCCGCGCACCCGGGAGTGAAGCAACTCGGGCCCGGCCTCGTCACCGGCGCCGCGGACGATGATCCGAGCGGCATCGCGACCTATTCCCAGGCCGGTGCGCAATTTGGCTTCAATATGCTCTGGACGGTGGTGTTCACGTACCCGCTGATGGTGGGTATTCAGATGGTGAGCGCCAGGATCGGCTGCATCACCGGCCGGGGGCTGGCGGCGAACATCAAGGCGGTGTTTCCCCGCTCGGTTCTGTTCGGGATCGTCGGACTGCTGTTGGTGGCCAATACCATCAATATCGCCGCCGACATCGCGGCCATGGGACAGGCTTTGACCCTGCTCATCGGCGGCTCGGCCCGCCTTTATTCGGTGATCCTCGGATTGCTCTGCCTGGGGCTGCAGGTCTTTCTGCGGTACGAGAGGTATGTCGGCTATCTCAAGTGGCTGACTCTGGCCCTGTTGTCGTACGTCGCCGTGGTGTTCACGGCCCATGTTCCGTGGGGTGAGGTTTTGCGCCACGTGGCCGTCCCAAGCCTGACGCTCGACCGCGACACTATCCTGATGGTCGCGGCCGTGTTTGGCACGACAATCAGCCCCTACCTGTTTTTCTGGCAGGCGGCCCAGGAAATGGAGGACCTGAAGACTGTGGCAGGTCGTACAGGAGGCCCCGTGCTCCCGCATGCACATCGGGTCGCACGCGCGCACCTGCGTCGCATTCGGTGGGATACCTGTCTTGGGATGGGTTTCTCGAACGTCGTGGCGTTCTTCATTATTCTCAGCGCGGCAGTCACGCTGCATAGCGTCGGAATTACGAACATCCAGACGTCCGCGGAAGCTGCGGCCGCGCTGCGCCCGCTCGGCGGCCCGCTGACCTTCTTATTGTTCAGCCTCGGCATCGTCGGCACCGGCATGCTCGCGGTACCGGTTCTCGCCGGCTCCGCGGCTTATGCCGTGACTGAGAGTTTCGATTGGAAAACGGGACTCGACATGCAGGTACACGAGGCCAAGGAGTTCTACGGGATCATCGCTTTCGCCACCGTGGGCGGGGTGCTGTTGAACTTCACCAGCCTTGATCCCATCCGGGCCCTGCTGTGGAGTGCCGACATCAACTGTGTCATTGCAGTCCCCATCATGGCGGTCATGCTGAAGCTCGGCACCGATCCGACCATTATGGGCTCGTTTGCGATCCACTCGCGGCTGCGCAATGTAGGCTGGGTGGCGACGACACTCATGGGCGTGACCGCTGGAGCGATGTTCGCGACTCTTTAATTCGCGGCCGCTTTGTTCGCGGCCTGAGCTACCTGGGCGTCGGAGGGTTCCGCCGGCGCCCAGCCCCCTCCCAACGCCTTAACCAAGGCCGCATAGTCCTCTAGCAATTCTTGCGCAGCGCTGGCCCATGCCTGGTCGGCTGCATCGTAGGCCGACGCAGCTTCCAACAGAGTGACTCGGTCGTCATCGCCTGCATGAAACCGGTCTTGCGCGAACTTCAGGGCTGCGGCGCTCTGACTGCGAGCGGTCTCTCGCTCTTGAAGGGTGGTCCGTGCGGCGGCATAACGGTTAAGCGCAGTCTCACTGTCTGCGAGCGCGCTAAGTACCGCTTTCTCGTACCGCGCCCCGGCAGCGTCAGCCCGCGCATGGGCCGCACGAATTTGGGCACGGATGCTCCCGCCGGCAAAAATCGGCCAGTGCAGTGACGGCCCAACGCTGTAATAGGTGCTGCCGCCCTTCGCGAAGTCGCCTGTGTGTTGGGCGTCCTGTCCTACGGAGCCCATGAGGGAAACGGTGGGGAAGAGGCTTGCGATCTGCACCCCGATGTCACTGGTCGCCGCTGCCAGATCGGCTTCGGCGGCCCGAACGTCGGGCCGTCGACGAAGAACGTCAGAGCGCAATCCCACCGGAACCAACGCCGGTGGTAGGGGCACGGAGGCGTTGTTGGCCGCGAGGTCGACAAGACTCTCCGGAGGACGGCCTGTGAGTAGAGCCAACTCGTTGGAGGCAGTGTGAACCGCAGAGTCCAAGGCTGCGACGCCTGCGACGGCGCTATGAGCCTGGGACGCGGCTCGCACGTCATCCAGAATTGATGCCTCGCCCGCGCTGAATCGCTCGTGGACCAGACGAGCAATGTCGTTTTCGGCCTCCGCGTTATTGCGAGTGGCGGCTAAGCCAGCTTGCAGACCGCGGAGTTCTGCGTAGGTCCGCACAACCTCCGCGACCACTTGCAGAAGGACATCACGTTGGCGTGCGTCGGCGGCCTCTACACGACGTTGGGCGCCCTCGACCGTCCGCCTCGTGCCGCCCCATAGGTCGATCTCCCAAGAGGCGTCGAACCCGGCGTCAAAAAGGGAGAATCGCCGGTTGAAGTGGGGGATTTCGTTAACAGGTAACTCGCCGTTGGCTGAGAGCTGTTGCCTGGTGGCCGAGGCGGCAGCGTTGAGCTCGGGGAGCTTATGGCCTGCCGCCGCGTCACGCTCTGCGCGTGCCGCACGCAGGTTAGCTTCGGCCTCCCGCAGATCGAGATTGTGGGTAACGGCCGCTTCCAGGAGGTCCGTCAGGACAGGGTCGCCGAGAGAACGCCACGGAGCAATGTCCACCGGGGAGGTGTCGGTAGTAGCGCTGAGCCAGCTACCCTTGTCCGCACCTTCGACTGAGGGGCGATGGTAGTCGGGGCCGACGGTGCAACCTTGAATCATGGCTGCGAGGACTAGAACACAGGTTCTCCGGAGGTAGGGGCGCATTGTCAGGTCACTCCATGCGCGAACGGAATAGAAGGGCGGAAGCCGACAGGGTCACCACACAGATCAGTGCCAGCGGCCAGCAGTTGTCGAGCACATCGCGAGCGGACATCGATTTCAGGAACACCCCTTCGGTCACCCTCAGGAAATAGGTCGCCGGATCGAGGTGCGCGATCACCTGCAGCCAGTCGGGCATGTTGTCCACCGGGCTCGCATAACCCGATAGCAGAATGAGCGGGATGGCCACGAGGAACATCCCCAGAAAGGCCTGCTGCTGTGTGGCTGAGAGCACCGACACGAGCATTCCGACGCCGGTGAGTGCGAGCAGATAAAAGACGAGTGCCCCGTAGAGCAGGGCGATCGACCCCGTCAGCGGCACCCGGAATACCCACGGAATCAGGATCACGTATACCGTCGTGATAAACGCCCCCACCAACACCGGCGGGACCATTTTGCCGACCAGGATCTCGCTGACCCGAAGGGGCGACACCATCAACTGATCATAGGTGCCCAGCTCGCGCTCGCGCGCTACGGATTGCGCCGTCACCGACATCGCCGAGATAGCCGACATGATCGCGATCAACGCCGGCATGGTGAACCAGAGATAGTCGAGATTCCGATTGAACCAATTCACGACGACCGAGCGGCCAGCGAGGAAATCCCCAGTGGGGACGACCGGGCCCGAGGGGGCAACCGGTCTGACCTGTCTGCGGGAAACGCTTGCACCGACGCTGGCAGCGATCTGATCGAGATAACTGGCGACAATCTGCGCGGCGTTGGAACGACGGCCATCGGCAACCACACCGATGGTGCCGCCGCGCCCACCAGAGACTTTCGCCGAAAAATCAGAGTCGAAGCGCAATACGGCTATGACCCGCTGCCGCTCGATCGCGTTGCGCGCATCGTCGTCGGATTTGAGGGAGATCACCCGCCCAACGTTCGGGCTGCCGGCGACACGCTCGATCACTTCCTGACTCCATGCGCCGCCGTCGCGATTGAGCACGCCCAGGGACATGTTCTTCACTTCCAGCGTGGTGGCGAGCCCAAAGATCGCCAGCTGCAGAATCGGCGGCACAATGAGCACGATGCGGGTGCGCGGATCGCGCAGGATGGCCCACAGCTCTTTGATAATGATGGACTTCAGGCGCGCGCCGGTCATGCGACCCTCCGCCGGGTGACTTTGATGGCAATGCCGAAGAACAGTACGCCGAATCCGAGTAGTGCTCCCATGTTAGGAAGAAACAGTCCCCAGTCGTCGCCGGCGAGAAACACCGTCTGCAGCTGCGGGATCATGTAGCGCGCCGGCACCAGATAGGTCAGAAGCCGGATCGGCGCGGGCATGGAGGGAATCTCAAAAAGGAACCCCGACAGCAGCATGGTAGGCAGGAACGCTGTGATGAGCGCAACCTGACTGGCTACAAACTGATTCCTGGTGGCCGCGGAGATCAGCAGCCCCTGGCCCAGCGCGGGCGACAAAAACACCGCTGAGATCGCGAGCAACGCCCAAGGCGAGCCGCGCAACGGCACCCCAAACAGAAAGATCCCCAACAATGTGCACAGGGTCATGGAGCCCAGGCCCAGCACGAAGTACGGCACGACCTTGGTGGCAATGAGCTCGCCCATGCCGATCGGTGTGGCCATCAGACCCTCGAGCGTGCCACGTTCCCATTCGCGGGCGACGACGAGCGCCGTCAGCAGAGTTCCGATCATGGTCATCACGACCGCGATCGACCCGGGCACCAGAAAAAAGCGGCTGGTCAGCCCGGGGTTGAACCAGTAACGGTGCTCGAGGCTGATGGCTGGTGGACCTGCGGATCCGATACTCGCGCGGCCATGCTCCGAAACGCGCTGAGCGGCCCAGTTCGCCCGGACCCCTTCCGCGTAAGCGGCAACGAACCCGGCCATGTTGGGCAAGGACCCATCTGTTATGACCTGGATAGTGCCGCCACCGTGTGCGACATCGCGGCCAAACCCATCGGGGATGACGACGATTCCCCGGATACGGCCGGCTACCAATTCGCGCCCCAGAACGCTGGTGGATCGTGCGTCGACCACGTTAAACCAGCGTGAGGAGGTGAAGTCATGCGCGAGGCTTGCGGCCGCGGCGCTCTGATCCCGTGGGTCGATTCCGATGCGAGTGCGAGCGGTATCGAGGTTTACACCGTAGCCGAACAGGAATAGCAGGAGGAGGGGGAGTACGAAGGCGATGAGGGCGGTGGAGGGATCTCGCACGATCTGGCGGGCTTCTTTTGTCAGTAGCGCGAGGAAACGCCGCACCTCGACCTTCGCGTCTGTTTCGGTGCCACCCGCGTCCGCAACGTTTCCCGTAGTGTTCATGCCGCTTCCTTGTCGCGCCCGTCATCACTCGCCTCGATCAACGCGATGAACGCATCTTCCATAGTCGCGTCTTCATGTCCGGCGCGCGCTTTCAACTCGTCGGGAGTGCCCGTGGCGATCTGTCGTGCCCGATAGATCAAGGTCACGCGATCGCAGTACTCGGCTTCATCCATGAAGTGCGTCGTGACCAGAACCGTCACCCCCTTCTCGACCAGGCCATTGATGTGCCCCCAGAACTCGCGCCGCACGATGGGGTCGACTCCGGAGGTCGGCTCATCGAGGAACAACACCGGGGGCTGATGCAGTACCGCGCAGGCGAGGGCCAATCGCTGCTTGAATCCCAACGGCAAGGTCCCGCTGTTTTCCTTGAGATACCGCTCGAGGTGAAACACCGAAACGGCCCGATCGATGGCCTCCCGGGCCGTGCTTCCGGCCAATCCATAGGCGCCGGCAAAGAAGTCCAGGTTTTGTCGCACCGACAGATCGCCGTAGAGCGAGAACTTTTGTGCCATGTAACCCAGAGACTGACGCGCGTCCCCCTTCGCTCTGCGCAGGTCAAAGCCTGCGACCGCCCCGGTACCTTCGGTGGGCGTCAGGAGTCCACACAACATCTTGAAGGTCGTCGACTTTCCGGCGCCGTTGGGCCCGAGCAACCCGAAGATCTGGCCGCGGGAGACGCAGAACCGGATCTGGTCGGCGGCGGTGAAGTCCCCGAATCGTTTGGTCAGTCCTTTGGATTCGATCACCGGCCCGGTCGCCTCAGGAATGACTCGATAGTGTTGAGCCAAGGCTGACGTGCCGCGCGGTCCTCCGCCCAACATGTCGACGAACGCGTCTTCGAAGCGAGGCTGTGCAGAACGGATCTCAGCGTCCGCCGGCGCATTCAAATCGGCGGCACTTGGACGAGTGGCCCCGCTTTTGACCATCAATCGCAGGGATCCGCCTTGGATGGTGCCGTCGGCGATTGCAGGGGAGTCGAGCGCGCGACGTAGGAGAGGGCGCCGTTCAGCGCCGGCTACAAAGATCCGAAAGACACGGTCACGCAGCGCCCCGGTCAACTCGGTGGGCGCCCCCGCATGCAGGCAACGTCCCTCGTTGAGCAAGGTGACGGTATCGCATTTTTCCGCCTCATCCAGATACGCGGTGGACCACAGAACGCCGATGCCTTCACCTGCCAGGTTTTGCACCATGCTCCAGAGCTCCCGGCGGGACACCGGATCGACACCGACTCCAGGCTCATCCAGCAACAGCAACGTTGGAGTGCGCACCATGGCGCAAGCCAGCCCCAGCTTCTGCTTCATGCCACCCGAAAGCTTGCCGGCCAGACGGGTGGTGAAGTGTTTGAGATCAGTGAAATCCAACAGTCGGTCGAAGCTCGCCTGGCGCTCGCCGGCCGGCAATCCCCGCAGATCGGCATAGAGGCGCAGATTCTCCATGACGGTCAGATCTTCGTAGAGCCCGAAGCGCTGCGGCATATACCCAATGCGGCTGCGATCGGCCCGTGTCGCCGCTCGCCCCAACACCTCGACGGTGCCCGCATCCGGATCGATGAGGCCCGCAAGGATCCGGATCAAGGTGGTCTTGCCGGCGCCATCCGGCCCGACCAACCCGGTCATCTTGCCGGGCGCAATGGTGATGGAGACGCCATCGAGCGCCGGCTTGGGCGCTTTGGGGAAGCGCTTCACCACGCCTGCTGCGCTGGCGATCGGATTGGCCATGGCGCTATCTGTTTCCAGGGCCGGGAGCGGATGTGGAGTCCGGCGTTGTTGTCAGGGGCAGGTTCGCGGCCGCGGTTGCGTTGGCGTGTGGTCGCGTTCGCGCGAGCCGCGCGAGCCGGTCAGGCGGCGTTCGCGCGAGGCGATTAGGGTCGGGCGCCGGTGGCACGTCTGCATTCGTTTGCCTGCTGGTGCCCGCGCGAGCGTCCGGGATCGTGACGCTGACCGGTGCGCCTTGGCGCAGCGCGGTGTCGGGATCGTCGACAATGACGCGCAAGCGATAGACCAAGTCCGTCCGTAGCGCGACCGTCTCCACGGTCTTGGGCGTGAATTCCGCGGTGGGCGAGATGTAGCCAATGGTGCCGTGATAGGTCTTGGGATTGCCGTCGGCCGTCACCAACACGCGCATTCCCGGGGCAATGCGGTGCAGATCGGGCTCATCGATGTACGCCCGCACTCGCATCGGCTTGTCGATGGTCAGGGTCAATACTGTTTCGCCAGGTTGCACGATTGCCCCGGGCTCACGCACGCGGGTCAAGATTGTCCCGGCGTTGGGCGCACGCAGGATTGTGTCGCTTAGATCGATGTTCGCCTTGTTGTTTTGTGCGACGGCCGCGCGCTCCTGTGCGACAGCCGCCTCGATATCCTCGCGCCGAGCGCCTTCGCGCTGCAGCGACAGCGCTTGTTCGGCCGCCGCAACCTGAGCTTCCGCGCTGTGGTATTGCTCGACCGTGCTGTCATAAACCGCCTGGCTGACTGCGCCGGACTTCAGCAAACCGGTGCGACGATCGAGCGCAGCCTTCGCGCGGGCCAGAGCCGCCCGGCTCTCATCCAGATGAGCCAACGCCTGGGCGATATCCTGCTTGCGATTGCCGTTGCGTTGTTTCGCAAGCGTGGCTTGCGCAATGCCCACCTGCGAGAAAGTCGTGGCCGCAGCGGCCTGGTAGGGACCATCATCCAGGCGAGCCAGGATGGCGTCCGCCCGCACATGCGACCCTTCCTCGTAGGGAATCGCAGCGATCCGGCCCATGACGCGGAAGCCGAGGTCGACCTGTCGGATGTCGACATTGCCGCTCAACACCAGGCGATTGTCTCGATGCGTCCCCCATAGCCCGAATCCGTGGGTCAGGACACCTGCCACGATGAGCAGTACGAGGGCGCTGAGGCCAATGGCTTTGCGGCGGTTCATTTCATCCCCTCTTTCCTTTTGCGAGCCGGTCGAGCACGGCATCGAGATGGTCCGCTACGATGGTCTTTACAACTGCCAGCTCGGCCGCGCCGATGCCTTTCCAACCGGCAGCACGCAATGCGGTCTCCCGAGCGACACGAAAAACCAACACCTGCCCCAAGAGTGAGACCGCACGCACACGGGCCTCGTTCTCCGCCATGTTCTCGCCAGCCACGACCTTGATGAGGAACGCAAGTCGACCCAACATGGGCGCCATCATGCGGTCATAGATGCGATTGAAGGCATCGGTTGGATCGGCTTGCTCGCGGACGATGAAGCGCGCTATGGATGCTGTATCGGCACCGACCAGCACCGCGGCGACGTGTCCGTAGATGGTCTGCAATGCCGCACGCGCCTGTGCCCGTGTGCAGCCGGCCTGACAGGCCTGCATGGCCGCAGCGATAGCAGGCGCGAGCAGCTCACCCATTTGCTCGGCAATGTGCTCGGCGGTCGCCAGGTAAAGTCCTTCCTTGCCGCCGAAGTGGTAGGTGATGGATGACATCGGCGTGTCCGCATCCTTCGCAATGGCGCGTGTGCTCGCGCCGTCGAGGCCGAACCGGCCGAAATGGTCAATCGCGACATCCAGCAGGCGTGAATCGGTGCTTCGAGTCGGCATGCCCTCAAGAGTCGTTCATTCGAATGAATTAATCAAGCGCGACCGAAACCGAGAAAGCCAGAGGGGCGAAGTCCAGAGCAGGCAAGGGAGCAGGGTGACTCGCAGCAGGGACTGGCAGGAAGGGCTGACGGAAAGGGCTGACGGGAAGGGCTGACGGGAAGGGCTGACGGGAAGGGCTGACGGGAAGGGCTGACAGGCAGGGCGACAGGCAGGACTGACAGCACGGCAACGCGATAGCCCGACCCCGAGAGCGTCTGGCAATCGATTCAGTGACACAGCGTCACTTTGTCAGGATCGACGCTCGCGCGGTTGTGCGTTTCTAAATTAACACACCCGAAATAGCCGATTACGTTCACCCGCGGACATCCCTACACTGGTTGCGTTCCAATCGTACGTAATCGCAGCAAGGTGGGGTGTGCTTGCACCTATCCCAGAATTAGGATACTTTAAGAATGCCCTGCTGCCTGGACAGCCGCGGCCGCTCTATTGGGTCGGTTCATCGAAGCAGGACTTGATGGCGCTGCCGCAGCCTGTCGTGCGCACGATGGGTATGGCGCTGGGTGTTGCGCAGTGGGGAGGGAGGCATCCGGCAGCAAAACATCGGAAAGGCCTGGGGGCGGGTGTTCTGGAGATCGAAGCCGTTTACGCGGTCTCGCTCGAAAACGCCGTCTACGTGCTCGGTGTAAAGACAGCGCGCACGGATGTTGAGCTCATTCGACAACGACTGAAAATCGCGCGTGCGGACTACGAGGCACGGTATGGCCAAGATTCGAAATAAAGTCCCGCGGGTGGAGCCCAGCTCCGGGAACGTGTTTGCTGACCTCGGACTACCGGATGCCGAGGAGCTCGACGTCAAGGTGCGGCTGGCCGCCGAAATCGTGCGGCTCATCGACGCGCGCGGCCTGTCGCAAGTTGCGGCGGCCGCGGCGCTGAACATCAACCAGCCGAAGGTATCGGCGTTGAAGCACTACAAGCTCGATGGCTTCTCGGTCGAGCGCCTGATGACCTTTTTGCTCGCGCTCGGTCAGGATGTGGAAATCCGCATCCGCTCCTCGCGTCGATTGTCAAAAGGCGCCGGAAGAATTGTCGTGGCTACCGTGTGAGCCATCCCAACAACCTTCCGGTCTACCAGTGAGGGCTATCGACCTGTGGGCACCGCCAGCAGGGCCTCTGATGCTCGGATGTAGTGCCAAACTTCGTCCGGATTCTTGGCCAATGCCTTGGCCAGCAATTCCTCGCCCTTGTCACGCTGTCCGTGGCGGATATACCAGCTCCCGATCTCGGACTGGCCCGTGTCATCGTTCGGATCGGCAGCAAGCGCTTTGGCGAAGTAGGTTTCCGCCTGGGCGTTATCGCCCGCGTCCGAATACAACTCGGCAACCCGCTGGAAGTCGCTGGCCTTGGGCTTGTGGCTGAGCGCGCGCGTGATGAGATCCTGCGCTTTTGCCTGGTCACCCGAGAGATAATAGACACGAGCGATACTGATCAACTCCCAGGACCCCTTGCCGGCCAGGCGCTCCGCTTCGTGGAGCGCGGCGAGTCCCGCCTCCTTGGGCGGCTTGCCCTGGATGAGCTCGATGCCGGGCAGCTTTTCCTTCGCAACGAGGCCGATGCACAAACCCAGAGCCACGCTGGCGAACGAGGCCGTAACCAGTTGAGCTTTGCTCATTGATTATCCTTCCTGATTGTTTGATTGACGAGCGGGGCGCATCCTATCACCCCAGTGCTCGAGCCGCAGCTCGCTTACAGCCTCTCGGCCCATCCCGCGATCGTCGCGCAGATCTCGCTCAAAACTTCCGCATCGCTGCGTCCGCTGCGTGCCGGCACGTGGAATGAGTGATCGGCGGCATCGAAACGCTTCAAAGTCGCGCGTTCGCCAAGTTTGGTCACCAACGGCTCGAGCAACTGCAGCTGCGCCAGCTCATCACGAGTGCCCTGCAGAAACAGCATGGGGACCTTCACCTCGAACAGGTGCTGCGCCCGCTCATCCGCGGGACGCTTGGCCGGATGCAGCGGAAATGCGAGAAACGCCAGGCCGCGGACGCCCGGCAACGGGCTCTCGGCCTGCGCCTGGGAAGTCATCCGGCCGCCGAACGAGCGGCCACCGGCAATCAGTGGAGCCGCCGTACGCTGCGCAGCGGTTGCGACGGCGGCCCGCACGGTTGCATGACAGATCTTGGGCGGATCCGGTCGCTTCGAGCCACGTTCCATGTAGGGAAACTGGAAGCGCAAGCTCTCGACGCCGAGCGCAGCCAGTTGGGATGCAACAGACTCGAGAAACGCGTGCCGCATACCGGCCCCCGCCCCGTGAGCCATGACAAAACACGCCTTCGCGCCCGTTGCGCTCTGCCAGAGGGCCGAGACCGAGGACGAGTCAGTCACTGCGATTTTGACCGGCTCAGGGGCCGCCGCTTTCGCGCTCATCGCTCGTTACACCTCGCGTGCGTCCCTTTATCCGCCAAAATAGTGCGGCGCCAGGCCACGTACCCCACCCGGGTCGACTTCAAACAATGCCCCGGCGAGCTCTTCGCCGAAGCGATCGACCGCGGCTGAGGTAACAAACAGCCTGTCCAGTCCGGCACCGGCAAACACGCAGTTGGTGATCTGTGAGGCGGGCAGGGGAATCGCGCGTTCCAGCGTCCCGTCGGGGTTGAAGCGGCTCACCCGTCCGCCACCCCAATGTGCGATCCACAGTCCTCCCTCGGCATCCACCGTCATTCCGTCAGGGAAGCCCCAATCCGCGGGAAATTTTAGAAATTCGGTCTTGTCGCGAATGTCTCCGTCGGGCGTAAGAGCGAAGCGGTAGACCACCCGGCGCGCCGTGTCATTGTGATAAAGAAAATCGTGCTGCGGACTCAACACCGGACCGTTGGTGACCCGATAGCCGCTGTCGCGTCGGGTCACCCCGAGGTCCGGGTCGAGGCAGTACAGTGAGCCGGTCTCGGGCTCGCCGGAGCAGTCCATGGTGCCCGCCCAGATTCGCCCACGATGATCGACCACTGCGTCATTCAGACGGTTGGTCGGAAGTTGGGGCTCGGGGGCGGCCAACAAACGTATGCTGACAGGATCGAGGGTGAGCTCGGAAAAGCCGCTCTGGAATCCGGCGATGAATCCGGCCCGGTCGCGCCGCTCAATGACCCAGCCTATTTTCTCCGGCATCGGCCAGGAGCTGACCTGCGCGTCGGCGAGCGACAGCCGATGCAGCGCCGGCGCGAGAATATCGACCCAGTAGACGGCGTTCTGGCGCTGCGACCAGAGCAAGCCTTCGCCAAGCTGATCTCGTCCGGAACGGGAAATGACTCGGTAACTGTGCATGTCGACTCGCCTGTGAACAAGCAGCAAAGTGTCCTGGGATCAATGGCTGTGCCGGGGAACACCGACTGTCTGTGCGAGGTGCTGATACTTCACGGCATTCTCGAGCACCGCGCCGCTTTCCAGTTGCCCGACGACTGCGCGTTGCATCTCCTGCCATGGCGTCTGGCTCGGCGGAATAGGGTATCCGCCACGAGCGGCCAACTCACGACGCCGCTCCGCCAACTCCGTTTCGCTGACCAGCATGTTGGCCTCGCGACGACGCAGGTCGATGCGGACGCGATCGCCGGTCCGCAACAACGCCAGGCCGCCGCCGGCGGCCGCCTCGGGTGAGGCATTGAGGATCGAAGGTGATCCGGATGTACCGGATTGCCTGCCATCGCCCACACACGGCAGGTGATGTATGCCTTCCCGGATCAGGTAGGCGGGTGCGCGCATATTTACCACTTCCGCGGCGCCCGGATAACCGATGGGACCTACACCCCGGATGAACAGAATCGTACGCTCATCGATCTTGAGCTGCGGATCATCGATCCTGGCATGAAAGTCCTCGGGACCGTCAAAAACGACCGCCTGGCCCTCGAACGCTTCCGGGTCGGCGGGATTGGCAAGATACCGCGCCCGGAAATCCTCGCTGATGACACTGGTCTTCATGATGGCGGAGTCGAACAGATTGCCGCGTAGCACTGTGAATCCCGCCTTCTCCTTCAGGGGCTGTGCAAATGGCCGGATGACGCGTTCGTCCTCGATGCGTGCGTCACGATAGTTCTCGCCAACGGTCTTGCCGTTCGCCGTCAGCGCTGACTCATCGATCAACCCGGCGCGCATGAGCTCCGCGACCACGGCGGGCACTCCCCCGGCGCGGTAGTAATCCTCACCGAGGTACTCCCCGGCGGGTTGCATATTCACCAACAACGGGACGTCGCGGCCGAACTCCTGCCAGTCCTCGAGGGTCAGCGGCACGCCGATGTGCCGGGCGAGGGCGTTGAGATGGATCGGGGCGTTGGTCGAGCCGCCGATCGCGGTGTTCACCCGAATGGCGTTGATGAACGCCGCGCGTGTCAGGATGTCGGAGGGTTTGCGATCCGCGGCAACCATTGCCACGATCTGCTTGCCAGTGAGATAGGCACATTCCTGGCGGTCGCGATAGGGTGCCGGAATGGCGGCCGAGTTCGGCAGCGACATTCCCAGAGCCTCCGTGAGGCTGTTCATGGTCGTGGCCGTGCCCATGGTGTTGCAAAATCCGGTGGACGGTGCCGATGAGGCCACGAGCTTGATGAAGCCTTGGGTGTCGATCTCGCCCTTCGCGAGCATCTCCCGCGCCCGCCATATGATAGTGCCCGAGCCGGTGCGCTCGCCCTTGAACCAACCATTCAACATCGGACCGACCGACAGGGCGATCGCCGGGATGTTGACCGTGGCGGCCGCCATCAGCCCGGCCGGGGTGGTCTTGTCGCAGCCGATGGTCAGCACCACCCCATCGATGGGGTAGCCGAACAACAGCTCCACCAGTCCCAGGTAGGACAGGTTGCGATCCAATGCCGCCGTCGGCCTCTTGCCGGTTTCCTGAATGGGATGGACCGGGAATTCCAGCGCCAGGCCGCCGGCCTCGCGGATGCCCTCGCGCACCCGCTCGGCCAACACCAAATGGTGACGGTTGCAGGGCGAGAGGTCGCTGCCGGTTTGCGCAATCCCGATGATCGGCTTGTCCGACTGCAGCTCCTCCAGGGACCAGCCAAAGTTCATATACCGCTCCAGATACAAAGCGGTCATGTCCGCGTTCGCTGGATCGTTGAACCAGGCGCGCGAGCGCAGTGGAGTGGTCCGGCTGGGCTTCGATACCGTCATCAGGGATTCCTCCGTACCGCCCGCAGCGGCGGGGGTGGGCAGTGACTGTCAGCGTTTCGCGCTGAGCTTTTTTCGCGTCGAGTCGATGCGCCGCACGCCGATGTCGATGACCTTCAACATAGCGGCCGCGGCAGCTCGCTCGTCGCGCGCTTCGATGGCATCGACAATGGCCGCGTGACTGTTGACCGTGATCTCGTGATCGTCCTCGTCATCGATGGGCGAGCTGTGAGAGAAGGGTGCAGCCAGGGCTGCCTCGATGACACTCGCCATTGAGCGCAGCAGCGGATTACCCGAGGCGATCGCGATCGCCAGATGGAAGTCCAGATCGACCTCGGCGAAACTCTGGCGCGAGTGCCCCGACCGGGCCATTTCCCGCACGTATTCGCGCAGGTGCGTGATGTCAGTTGCCGAGCGCCGTTGTGCCGCGAGAGCCGCGGAGGCCGGCTCGAGCGCGCGGCGGATCTCAGTCAGGCTGCGCATGAAGTCGTCATCCAACCCGACACGAACGCGCCATACCAGAACGTCGACATCAAAGAAGTTCCAGTGGATAGGGTCGCGGACGCGGGTCCCGATGCGTGTCTTGGAGACCACCAGCCCCTTCGCGGCCAGGGTCTTCATCACTTCGCGTATGACCGTCCGTGAGACCTGGAATCTCGCGATGAGATCGGGCTCCGGCGGCATGTTGTCGCCGGGCTTGTGAATACCCCGCAGGATCTCGATTCCCAGAATCGCCGCAATCTGATCGTGGCTCGAGAGGGCGCGATCGACGGCGAGCCGGCTCAGGCGCGGTACAGGCCGCGGGATCGCTTCTCGCGGCTTTTCAGGAGGTGTGCGCTGGAGCGCGTCTGCCATTGATGCCCGCAAATGGAGGGTTTCGTCAGTGGCGGATAATATAATACGACTAATCGCGGCGCCAGCTCGGGCGGCGACTCCAAGGCGACTCAGAGGATCAAATGAGACGGCGGTTCCAAATCAGCGGCATGTCCGCTCACTGGTTATGGATGGTGTGTCTCGCGCTGGCTGCCTGTGGCAACTCAGGGCGAGATTCGCAGCACTCCGAATCATCAGCCTCCGGTGCGGGCGTCGCAGCCGAGGAAAAAGTCGTCAATGTCTACAACTGGTACGACTACATCAAGCCCCAAGTGCTGAGTAAGTTCGAAGCCCGCTACGGCGTGCGAGTGCATTACAACGTCTTTGATTCCAACAATACGCTGGCGGCGAGACTGCTGGCCGGTCATTCCGGTTATGACGTGGCATTTCCGTCCGGCGCGTATCTGGAGAGCATGATCGCGGCCGCGGTGTTTCGCGAGCTGGACAAAGCAGCGTTGCCCAACTTGAAGTACCTCGACCCCGCCATCATGCAGCGCCTGGCCATGCATGACCCTGGCAATGCGCACGCGGTCGTCTATACCTGGGGAATCACCGGGATCGCTTACAACGAAGCGCAGATCCGGGCCCGTCTGCCGCAAGCTCCGGTGAACAGCTGGGCAATGTTTTTCGATCCCCAGGTAGCACGACATTTCGCCGACTGCGGCATCGGTTTATATGAGTCGCCGGGCATCATCGTGCCCAGTGTGTTGGCGTGGCTGGGTGCGCCTCCCAACAGCGAGGATGGACAGCAGCTGGATCGGGCCCAGAAAGCGTTACTCGCGGTCCGTCCCTACATCCGCAAGATCAGCAGCGGATCGCTCGTCGATGATCTGGCGAGCGGGGAGTTGTGCCTCATCATCGCAAGCAACGGAGATGCCATGCAGGCGCAGGAGCGCACGCGTATTGCGGCGAACGGTATTCAGGTTCGCTACAGCATCCCGAAGGAGGGCGCCGTGATGTGGTTCGATGTCGCGGCGATCCCGGCGGATGCTCCCCACCCCGGCAATGCCCACCTGCTCATCAATTTTCTGATGGATCCGGCGATTGCAGCCGAAAATAGCAATGCAATCCACTTTCCCAACGGCAACGCCGCCTCGCAGAGCCTGTTGCAGCCCGAGCTGACCAATGCAGCGATTTTTCCAAGCGGCGAGGCGGCTTCGCGGTTGATCCCGGAGCACGCACAGAGCGAGGCCTACGTGCGTCTGAGAACGAGAATGTGGACCCGATTTCGTACCGGGAAGTGAGTTCCTGGCACTGCGCTCAATTCAGCTGGAGCAAGTCCCAAAGATTCCCATATAAATCCCGAAACACGGCCACTGTCCCGTAACTCTCTTCTTTCGGTTCGCGCACGAACACGACACCCTGCTCCCGGTATCGGTGGTAGTCACGCCAGAAATCATCGGTGTGCAGGAACAGAGCCACGCGTCCGCCGGTTTGGTTTCCGACCCGGGACAGCTGCTCTTCATTCGCCGCACGTGCCAGTAGCAGTCGCGTCTCGGATCCGGGAGGTTCCAGCAGCACCCACCGTTTACTCTGCTCCGGGATCACCTTGTCCTCGACCACCGCGAACCCAAGTCGATTCGCGTAAAACTCGATGGCTTCGTCGTAGTCGCGAACGACAAGCGCCACATATCCGATACACTGCTTCATCCTCCTATTATGTCCCGCGCGGTCGACGCGCGGTGAGAAGGGATGTCGTCCATGTGGACAAAGCTCCGTCGAGCACCCGCGCCCATTAACCTATGTGCTTTTGTTCTCGCCTTGTGCGTAGCGTTCCCGACCTACGCGCAGACGAGTGCTGAGCGTGCGAGCTGGGCCGCCCAGGCAGCCCGTATAACCATTACTCGCGACGATTGGGGCATCGCACACGTCAAGGGTCACACGGACGCCGATGCCGTGTTCGGCATGATCTACGCGCAAGCCGAAGATGACTTCAACCGAGTAGAAAACAACTACCTGGTGAGCCTCGGCCGCCTTGCCGAAGCCGACGGTGAAGCGGCCATCTGGCAGGACTTGCGGCAGCGTCTGTTCATTGATCCCAAGAAGCTGCAAACCGACTACGCCAGATGTCCGGTGTGGCTGAAGACGCTGATGCAAGCATGGGCGAACGGCCTGAACTACTACCTCGCTACTCACCCGAGCGTTCATCCACGCGTGCTGACACGCTTCGAGCCGTGGATGGCCTTGAGTTTCTCCGAAGGCAGCATCGGCGGTGATATTGAACGTGTACCGCTAACGCAGTTGCAGGCCTTTTACGAGCACCGCCAGCTAGCCATGACGAGCACCGAACAGGGGTTGTTGTTCCGTGAGCCGCAGGGGTCGAATGGCTTCGCCATCGCACCCTCGCACACCAAGGAGGGTCATGCGTTGCTCCTGATCAATCCGCACACCAGCTTTTTTTTCCGCTCCGAGCTGCAGATGACGAGCGACGAGGGTCTGAACGCATATGGAGCGGTAACCTGGGGGCAGTTCTTCGTCTATCAGGGCTTCAACGACAAAGCGGGCTGGATGCATACCTCCAGCGGCGTGGATAACGTTGATGAGTTTGCGGAAGTCATCAGCGTTGCTCCAGACGGAAAACGCTCGTACCGGTACGGCGATCAATCCCGACCCGTCACCACAAAAACCGTGGAACTGTCTTTCCGCAAGCCCGACGGTTCGATGGGTAGCCGAACCTTCACTACCTACGCGACCCACCATGGGCCAATCGTTCGCACACGAGCCGACGGCAAATGGATCGCCTTCGCGCTGATGAATCGCCCCATGGAGGCCCTCGAGCAGTCCTTCCTGCGCACCAAGGCCACCGATTATGCGAGCTTCCTCCACGTCGCGCAGCTCAAGGCCAACTCTTCGAACAACACTTTGTTTGCCGACACAAAAGGGGAGATCGCTTATCTGCATCCCCAGTTCGTGCCGGTGCGCAACAACCGTTTCGACTACCGCAAGCCTGTGGACGGCAGCGACCCGGCAACCGATTGGAAAGGCCTGCACAGCCTCGAAAGCCTGCCGCATGTGGTCACGCCGGCGAATGGCTGGGTCATGAACGTCAATAACTGGCCCTGGACCGCGGCCGGGGCGGATAGTCCCAAGGCGGCCGACTTCCCGCGCTACATGGATCAAGTCGGCGAGAGTCCGCGCGGACTCCACGCGATGCGGGTGTTGAATGCCCGTAAGGACTTCACACTGCAGACATTGATAGCCGCCGCCTTCGATCCCTATCTCACCGCATTCGCGCGCTTCGTGCCTCCGCTGCTCGCAGCCTACGATAGATTGCCCGCCGCCGACCCGCTCGCGACCAGACTAGCGGAGCCCATCAAGTTGCTGCGGGGCTGGGACTATCGCTGGAGCCTGGACTCCGCTCCAACATCGCTGGCTGTCTTCTGGGGGGAGGCGCTCTGGAGTATCGCCGCACAGCCCGCCAAGGACGCCGACATGACGGTCTGGGACTACATCGCCGAGCGCACCACCGACGCCCAGAAGCTCGTCGCGCTCGCGGAGGCCGTGCAGCACCTCACCCGAGACTTCGGCAAAGTGGTCGTGCCTTGGGGTGAAATCAATCGCTTCCAACGTAACGACGCCTCGCTCGTGCAGAAGTTCGACGATGACAAGCCCAGCATCCCCGTCCCGTTCACCTCATCGCAATGGGGCTCGCTGGCTGCCTTCGGGGCACAGCGCTATCCGGGGACACGCCGCTACTACGGCACCAAGGGCAACAGCTTCGAAGCTGTAGTGGAATTCGGACCGACGCTGCGCGCCTTGGCCGTCACCACCGGCGGCGAGAGTGGCGACCCTGCGTCCAAACACTTTCTGGACCAGGCGCAGCGCTACGCCGCCGGCAATTTGCGGCAGGTCTACTTTTATCCGTCCGACCTCAAATCCCACATCGAACGCAGCTATCACCCGGGACAGTGAGGGGCTCGCTTACCAGCCCGGTGCGATGTCGAACCGCAAAATCTGACCCGCGCCCGCCGGGGCGGCGCCGAAGTTTGAAATATACAACCGGTGATCCGGTCCGAAGGTCATGCCCGTCGGGACGGACAGTCCCGTAATGACTTCCTCGATTTCCCCGGAATGCCGCACCCGCACCACCTTGCCGGCTTTCAGTGTTGGATTTCCCGCGGCATCCGACAACTCCAGCGCGTAGAGCAAGCCATCCTCCGGCCCGAAGTCCAGGGCGACCACAGTGGTAAATCCGGCTTTCGAACCCGTGACCCGAAATCTGTGGCCCCTGTCGGCGAATCCCGGTGCCAGATCTTCCTGGTCATCCTGATCTCCACGTGAGATCGTCAGAACGCGCGCCCATTGGGGATCGATGGGAAAGAGGTTGAGGTTACCTACATAGAACCGCCCCTCGCGCGCGGCGATCGAAGTCGGCACGATGTGTCCCTGGGAGGCGGAAATATCGATGACCTGACGGATGGCGCCGCCCTGTGTGACAGAGAACACCTGACCGTGGTTAGGCTCGACCGTGAAGAGAACACCATCCAGGGCGATGAGACTATAAAGCGTTCCGTCCGGCTCGAAGTCATCCGCGCTTTCATATTTCGCCGGATGCGTCTTCAGAAATGCACCGATATCCGCAATCAAGTGCCATTGACCGTTGTCGCGGTTCACAACAGCAACACCGCTCGGGCTGTCAGGATTCCCGTGTGAGCACCCGCCGCCCGCCACGAGCGCGTACAGTGTCTTCCCAATGAAGGCTACGTCCGCGACTCCGATGAGATCGCCCATCGCGTCCTGAGTGGAGGGAAAGTTCTCCGCCACCGTGGTCCGCGTGCCATTGCTGCTGATTCTGGAAATTCGCGCCGTCTTGCCGCCGGTGTAAGGTCCGACCGGCGGCCCCGGTACCTGCTGACAGATCCTGGCGGTACTGTTGGTTCCGCCGGTCCCGGCTTCCGCCACATAGAGAGCGCCATCCGGCCCAAACCTCAGCCCGCGAGGCGCCTCGAGATTTCTGGCATACACAGTAAAAGTACCCGGCGTCTGACCAAAGGCCGACGCCGGCGCGAGAATGGCCGCTGCTGCCACCAACGCTGCCGCTGATACGCATCTGACGAGATTCATCAGTCCTCTCCCCATTCGTTGTGTTGGACACGACCAGGTCGGTCGCGAGGCTCGGGTCGAGAATACGAAGCTCACAAAGTGTAAGCGTACCTTGGACACGGAGCCAAGCGAGGCAGTAAAGTGTGTCAACCCAGTGACGGAGAGCCCCACGAATGAATTTCCGCAGGCAAAAACAGAGCGTACTCGCTGTTGGAATGCTGCTCGCGCTCGCCGGTTGCGTACACCTGCGCGCCGGGGCCGGCACCGGGTACCTCACCGGCCACGAAGTGGACTTCCGCTCCGTGCTCGCCCCCCCGCCAAGCGTCGACTCACCCTGGGACCACGCCGACGAACAACTCGTCGAAGCCCTCCAATCGGTCGACGAGGCGCGCCTGAAGTCGGCGAAACTCGACGAAAACGACCTTTACCCCCGCTTCGCCGCAGCCTTTGGCAGCCCCATCGATCGAACCACCTCGCCGATCCTCACCCAGATGCTGGACCGCGCCATCGTAGATGTTGAAGCCACCGCCAGCGCTGCCAAAGACCACTTCCGCCGCCCCCGCCCGTACCAGCGCCTACAGCTCCAACACCTCTGTGCCAAACCGATCGCCCCCAAGCCTGAAGACCACCCCACCCACGGCAACTCCTACCCCTCAGGCCACAGCACCCGCGGCTGGACAGTCGCGCTGATCCTGGCCCGCGTAGCCCCCGACCGCGCCCAAGCTCTCCTAAAACGCGCCGAAGAATACGAAGAAAGCCGCCTGATCTGCGGCATGCACTTTCCAACCGACGTCCAAGCCGGCCAAGTCGTCGCAGAAGCGGTAGTCGCCCACCTCGACACCTCTAAAGACTTCGAGTCCGACTTAGCCAAAGCCCGCAAGGAGTACGCCTCGCACGGACCCGAGTGAAACTCCAAAGCGTACGGCCTGGCGCTGATCCGACTGAAACCCCAAGGGGCACGCCGCGCTCCGATTCGATTGAAACCCCTTGAGCGAGATTCGCTGAAGGCGGCGATGCGCTGGAAGTTGCCAGCGCAAAGGAGAGGATTTCTCCATCGCGTTTCCGCAGAAACGCCAACTGTTAAATTCGTCGCGCCATCGGTCGATGTTCCACGCGTGCCATTGCGTTCGACCGCAGCACGGCAGGACCGCACTGCGGCTCTGCATCTATTCTGTACTTCTCCCTAGCCTCGACTAGCGACCGAAACACGATTAGGTGCGCAGGTCTGAGCAAGAAAGGGTCTGTCCGGGGGCTTGCCCTGTAGGGAACAGGGCCAGAGCCTACATGGACGTACTTGCGGCGTCCCCCGGACAGACCCTTTCTTGCTCAGACCTGTGCATACCTTGACTAGGCTCTCAGGCCAAGGCGAAATCGCGAAACCCACCACGCCTTGCACCAGTAGCGGCCACCGCATCAGCTACGCGCTCACTCAACAACGCTTCGAGCTCCGCACTATGTCGATACTCCGACATAGTCTCCGTAATCGGCGCCCCCGTATCCGTAGCCGGATGCAGATAAATCTCCGTCACCCCCGCCGGCAACCTCCCCAGAACGTCCAACAAGGTCGCCTCATCAAACTGCCCCGTGCTGGCAAGCCCAAACACCTGGTCATTGTGCGCAATCCCCGCCGCCCGCAGCCGCGCCTTCATCAACGCAACCCACGGCTTGAGAAACGTAGCCGCAGCCATAGCCCCTACGTTCCCGCCGCGCGTTGCATACCACAGCGGCTCATGCGGCACTCGAACGGCAGTCATCCCAAACTCCCGCCCAACCCGCACAATCATCCCCAACAAAGTAGGGTGCAAGTGAAAATGCTTATGCGCATTCACATGATCAAGCACCAACCCCGTACGCGCGAATGCCGCGAATTGCGCCCGAATCTCCGCTTCCAACTGCCGCCGCAGCGCAGGCAGCGCGAAGTACCTCACTCCGTCGAGCCACATCCCGTCTCCGAACCGCCCCTGACTGTCGATCAGGTCTGGTATCTGCTCCCGCGGCAACACCGCAAGCCCATCCGCAAGCACCAGATGCAACCCAACACGCAACTGCGGCAAGTCACGTGCCCGCCGCACAGCATCCTGCGCGGCGGGAGCACCCACCATGAGACTCGCCGCCGTGAGTATCCCACCACTGGCAGCCTGGCTCACCGCCTCATTGACTGCCTCATGAATCCCAAAATCATCGGCAGTGACAATAAGAAATCGCCGCGCTGTCCCCCCGCCGCCGCCAGCGCGCCGACCAGTATTGCCACTGTCCGCAGCGCTCATGGACTACGCACCGGCATCCGCCGAAGCCGCGCCGCCTCCGCCCACTGCCACGAAATGAGCGCCGGCACCCCGCACACCACCTCGCGTAACCGCTTCGCCATGGAAACAGCAAGCGCCAACTCCCCACTGATGCCCAGCATGTGCCCAAACAGCACCAGCCCAGCCTCCTGTACCCCCAGCCCCGCCGGCACCACGAAAGCCACATGACGCATCGCCTGAATCATGCTCTCCAACATGATGGCACCGCGTATATCGATAGGATGTCCGAAAACCCGCAGAGCGAACCAAACCTCAAAGGACCCGGAGAAAAACGCCGCAAGCTCGAGAACCCCCGCGAACGTCAAGCGCCACCCGCGGCCGATGCAGGCGCGCAGCTCCCGATCCAGCGCCGCCGCGCCGTCGGTCAGCATGTTCACTCCAACCATCGGCCGGATGAAATTCTCCAGACGCTCGAACACCGACCCGTAGCGCAACAGCAGCCCGGTAACCACAGGAACCGGCAAACTCAACAGGAGCCCGGTCAGCACGTGTTGGTATGTTTCGTTGGAAGTCCCGAGCCCACTCAGGAGAAACAGCCCGATGGCGGTGAATATGTACATGACCGTCATGGTGAGCACGATCTCGGCGGCGACTGTCGCGGCCGCCGGCGCCGTCGCAATGCCGCGCCAGCCGATCAGGCGCACACCCGCGAAACCGCCACCGACACTGGCTACCGGAAGCAGCCTGTCGATGCCCTCGCGCACGGTCGTAACCCAGAATACGTACCCAAGTCCGGCGCGGCCTTGGCGGTCATAGGGGGCGAGGAGGGCACGCCATCCGATGGCGTACAACAGGAAGTACAACAGCCGATACGGCGGCAGCCACAACAAGCTCCACCCCGCGGAGCGGACCGTCTGCCACATTGCAGCGAAGTCCGAACGGAGCATGAGGATGACCAGCAGGGCAAGGCCTGCGACGCCGCCGATGTAGGCGGCGAGCTTCACTGGAGGGATTCGGTTCCGCACGGGGGCGGATAATAGCGGAGCTCGAGGAGAGCTCAGGACGTGCTTCGCATTATCCCGTGCGCGTCGACGTCGAACTCACTGCCTCGCCAGGTGATGCGCGAGGTGAAGAACGTGCGCCACCAGACCCAGCACAGCAGCACATCGCGCACGGGCACCAGCCAGAGGTCCGCCAGCAGCGGCCGTTCCCCGCGAAGCCGATGTGTGAAATGCAAGGCGACCCGCGCCAGCAGGGTAATTTCGAACATCGCCCAGGCCAGCATCGGATGAGATCCCTCGCCTGCGCAAAGGAGCATGCCGACCACCGCCAGCGGCAGGCTGAAACCGAAGAAGATCAAGCTGAAGCTGCGGGGACGTAGAATCCGCAAGGTACGCATCCAGCGCACCTCATGCTGCACCAGCAGGTCGAGGCTCGGCTCGTGGTGCTCTGCACGCAAAAGGTAGGACGACAGGACGATCCGTAACCCCAGCCCGCGAATGAGCTCGCCGATGCGGTAATCATCCGCCAGATGGTCCGCGATCGCGCGCAGCCCGCCGATTTTCTGCAGGGTATCGCGCCGCATGGCGAGAGTTTGCCCGGAGGCAAAACCCTCATGACCGAAGAGCCGTGCCATCAGCACCGACGGCATATACCACTCGTTCACGTACATCGCCCCGAGGCGCGACCAGATCCGTGGCGTCGGCTCGCCGTGATAGATGCAGGTCACGAGGCCGACCTTGCGGTCCAGCAGCGGAGGGGTGACGGTAGCCAGATAGTCCGGCCCGACATAGGCGTCGCTGTCGGCCATGATCAAGACATCGTGACGCGCCCGTCCCAACATGTTGATGAGACTGCTCACCTTGCGGTTGCCGCCATGCTGGCGCGGATCGACCACCACATCGATCGGCACATTCGGGAATTCGGCCAACAATCGCGACACGACCGCCAGCGCGGGGTCGTTACGATCGCAGACCCCGAAGACGATCTGATACTGCGGATAATCCTGGTTGCAGAAGGAGCGTAGATTCTCGTACAGGCCCGGCTCCGCGCCGCACAGCGGCTTCAACACCGTGACCGCCGGAAGCTTCAAGGGGGCCTTGGGCCGCCCGCGTGAGCGCCAGACGAGCACCCCGAGCAACGCCATGATCGCGTAGCCGGAGGCCACAGCGAGACTGGCGAGTCCGAGTGTGCTCAGAAGCGAATGAATCGAGGCCATGGTTAACCGCCGCTTCAGGCCTGATGTGCACGTAGAAAGCGGAAGAACTCAGCACCCTCGCGCAAGCGCCGGCGGGTCATTTCCCAACTCGTCAGCATCTCCCTCACGATCTCCCAGATCTTGGAGGGCCGGAAGTAGAACCGCTTATAGAAAACTTCCATGCTGTGGAAGATCTGTTCCTTCGACAGATGCGGATAGCTGATCGCCGCCAGCTGCACACCTTTGTCGTTCACCAGGTGCTGCGCATCGGTTTCCTGCAGCCAGCCTTCCGCCACCGCCTGCTTGAAAAGCGCGGTGCCGGGGTAGGGCGCGGCGAGCGACACCTGGATGGTGTGCGGGTTGATGTCCTTCGCGAACTGAATGGTCTTCTCGATCGTATCGGCGGTCTCTCCAGGGAGCCCAAGTATGAACGTCCCGTGAATGACGATGCCGAGCTTGCGGCAGTCGGCCGTGAAGCGCCGCGCGATGTCGGTCCGCAGGCCCTTCTTGATGTTGTGGAGGATGCCGTCGTCGCCGGACTCGTAGCCCACCAGCAACAGACGCAAGCCGTTCTCCTTCATCACCTTCAGGGTGTTGTAAGGGACGTTGGCTTTTGCGTTGCAGCTCCAGGTTATGCCGAGCTCGCCCATGCCTTTGGCTATGGCCTCGACCCGGGGCAGGTTGGAGGTGTCGGTGAAGGTGTCATCATCGAACATGATCTCCTTCACTTCCGGCATGTTCTCCTTGATCCACTTCACCTCGGCGATCACATTGCCGGCCGAGCGGACCCGGTAACGATGGCCGCCGACAGTCTGCGGCCACAAGCAGAAGGTGCACTTCGAGCGGCAGCCGCGCCCGGTATAGAAACTGACGTAAGGATGCTTCAGGTAACCGATGAAGTAGTTGGGAATCTTCAGGTCCCGCTTGTAGATCGGAGCCACGAACGGTAACTCGTCCATGCTCTCGATCGTCGGACGCGGGAGGTTATGAACGACCCGGCCATCGCTGCCACGATAGGACAGCCCTTTGACCTCCTGCAGGGGCAGGCCTTCGGCGACTTCCTTGCAGGTGTAGTCGAATTCCTCGCGGCAGACGAAGTCCACGGCTGTGGTGGCCCGCAGCGACCCGTCGGGATCGATCATGGTCTTTGCGCCGATCAGGCCGACCTTGATGTCAGGCCTGGCTTCCTTCAAGAGCTCCGCAAACCGGGCGTCTGTCGGGAACGACGGCGTGCTCGTGTGAATGATCACGAGCTCATAGCCGCGCGCGATCTCTAACGTTTGCGCGACGGTTAAATCATCCGCGGGTGCGTCCACGACCCGAGAGCCCGGTACCAACGCGGCCGGTTGTGCCAGCCAGGTGGGATACCAGAACGACTTGACCTCACGCTTGGCCTGGTAACGCGAGCCCGCGCCACCGTCGAAGCCGTCGAATGACGGCGCCTGTAGAAATAACGTTTTCAGCGCCCGCGACGGCGCCGACAGTGATGTCATCTATGAATCTCTCGACAGCTGGCGTAGGGGGAGCAACTTAGCAACTTTGTTAGGTAAAGTAATGGGGCTAACCAGTGCAGGCAAGCTTTTTTTGGTATCAAAAGTGTAGCGGGAATGCGTCACCGTCCCGGCGTCGGTTGCGTTGCAAGTCATCCGCAGTGACTTGAAAGAAAACCGCAAGAACTTTGAAAGGATGTTGAAAGGAAACTGTGTTGTTCTGCAGTCGCCCTAAGCCTTACGGGGATATCCTGGGCATGCCGTGCTTCGGAAAAAGAGGGTACACCCCCCGCTCCCACGGGGCATCGCCATAAAGAGAGAGATGGCGTAACACCAACATACCGACCGTGAGCTTCAGGCGTTGACCGGTGCGGGCGGGCTCGCGGCGTCGGCAGGCAGCTCGATCCGGAATGTCGTACCCAATCCAGGAGCGCTACGGGTGTCAATTTTCCACCCCAGCCGCTCGCAGATCCGGTTCACCAGGTATAGCCCCAACCCGAGGCCACGGCTGTGTGCACCGCGATAGCGCCGCTCAAAAATCTTCGACAGGTCCTCCGGCGGAATGCCGATCCCGGTGTCCTTCACAGTGAGCTCACCCGGGATGAGCTTGACGTCAATGCTACCTTCCTGGGTGAAATTGATGGCGTTGAGAAGCAGGTTGTTGACAACGCAGGCGATCATGACAGGCGCGCCGGTCACCGTAACTGGCTCGACTTCCACCTTGACGTTGACTGATTTCGCCGCGGCGCCGACCGCGATGACATCGACAGCCTCTGTGACAATCTGATCCAACGCACACGGCTGAGACGAGAAGCCGGGATCTCCGCGCGCGAGAAAAAGTAACGCCTCGATCAGCGACTGCATCTGCCCGGCGGCCCTGCGGATGCGCAGCAGTCTTTCGTGTGCCGGCCCGCTCAAGTGGGGTTCCTCCAGCAACAGCTCCGCCGAGCTGGAAATGATGGCCAGTGGGGTGCGCAGCTCGTGGCTGGCGTCTTCCGTGAAAGCCTGCTCGCGCTCGAGAACTTTCTCGAGCCGTTCCATGTAGTCATCGAAGGCCGCCGCAATGACACCCACCTCCCGGTTGGCGAAGCGATTTTTCAGTCCTGCCTGTCGTTGCGACGGATCGAGCCGCGCGACTTCGCTGGCAAGCTCCGTGACCGGACGCATGACCGCGCGGGCGAGGGCTACTCCGATCACGGCTGCAAGACCCAACGCAACCAGTCCGATGAGGACCGCCACACTGACCACGCCGTCCTCGATGGTCTCAATCCGTTCGGTATCCAAAAGGATGTAGAGAGAGGTACTCCCAACCTTGTCGACTGCGACGAAGTAGGTATGTCCATGGAAAGAGATGTCCTCGTGCACTCCGTTCGCGAGAGTCGCCAGCGGCGCGGGCAAGCGAGCTCGATCATCCGAGTTGCGGACAATGTAGCCGCTCAGCCCGCTTGCGGATGGCGGGCGGGCAGGTGGGTCGGTGGCCGCCGCGGTTTTCAGCTCCTGCATCTCCCGCACCAGAGTGTGATGCAGCAGCTCATCTTCCAACAGCTCAATGAATTGATACACCGCCACGGCGAACGCGGTACACAACACCAGGGTGAGGACCGAGGTCGCCAGCAGAAAGCGAGACTGTAAGCTCCAATTGAAGCGCATGACCTGGGGGAGGATATCAGGCCAGCCGGTAACCGATACCGTGCACGGTATGCAGCAGCTTCTGCTCGCTCTCCGAATCGACCGCGTTGCGAATGATCAGGATGTGACCGCGCAGCGCGGCATCGCTACCCGGAGGGTCCTCGCCCCACACTGTCCGCTCGATCTGCTCCCGGGTGACGACGCCCGGGGAGGCCCGCATCAGCTGCTCGAGAATGCGCATTCCAGTCGGAGCCAATGAAATGGAACGGCTGCCTCGTTGGATGAGCAGCGTCCGCAGGTCGAATGTCAGGTCGGCGACCTGCAGTACCCCGCGAGCCCCCGAGGCTCGACGGACCATCGCCTTCAGGCGTGCCAACAGCTCCAGTAGAGAGAATGGTTTTGTCAGATAGTCATCGGCGCCGGCGTCGAAACCACTGAGTTTGTCCGCCTCCGTGTCACGCGCCGTGAGCATGATGATCGGGATATCACGGCGCGAGGTCTCCCTCAGTCGCCGGCAAAGGCTCAGCCCATCCAGTCCGGGCAGTCCGATATCAAGAATGATCGCGTCATAGCCCTCGCTGCCCGCGAGCTGCAATCCGTGTACGCCGTCCCGGGCGTAGTCCACGGCATGCCCGCGGGATTCCAGAAATTCGCCGACGTTTGCGGATAGATCGAGGTTGTCCTCGATGAGTAGGACATGCATATCAATAGCCTAGCATCGCAAGTGTAATAAAAGCGTTAGGGGCCGCTATGAGAGCGATTCGTAGCCCGCGACGCTGTTCAGGGCGCGCTGGAAGTCGCCCGGCGTGAAGTCCGGCCAGAGACAGTCGGCGCAGTGGAGTCTGGCGTATGCCACTTCCCACAGCATGAAGTCGCTTTCGCACATGCCGCCACCAGTGCGGATCAACAGGTCGACGGCGCCCACTGTGAGCGCGGTATCATCGACCTCCCTCAACCTCCGGGTGAAGGTCTCCGACGCCTGCGGATGAGCGCTGCACCAGGCGGATTGCACGACGCTGTCATGTGCCGAGTAATCGATAACGATCCGCAAGTGCATGCGCGAGCCAGCCACACGATGCGACCGAGGGGTACCTTGGAGTGCGGAGCGCAACCGCTCAGCGCCCAATCGCTTGCCGTGACCAATCACTGTGATGCCCACCGACTGCTCGACGCAGCGCCGGCTCTCCGCGCGCAGGTAGTCACCGAGTACCCGCAGATCGGCGTCGAACTCATGCGCGGACATGTCGCAGGTCGAGGACGGGAGCGCATACAGAGTCAGGGTCCTTACCCCAGCCTGAAGGGCGGAGTCGACGGTACCGCGGACAGCCGCGGCGCCCACGGTGTGACACGCCGTCGGCGGCAAGCCACGCCGTACCGCCCAGCGCCCGTTTCCGTTCATGATGATTGCCACGTGCATGCCACGAACCCGTCCGTTGAGAGCACCCGGTCCTTGTTACTTTACGATGCAAAGTAAGGCGGTGTCCAACGTGACAGACCTGTACACGGCGTTAGCCGACAGCGACGCGATCCGCGCCAGATGGCGCGCGATGCGGGCCGTTTCTGCCACCCATTGCCGGCGACCGGAGGTGGAGGACGGGCGTTCTCGCCATGTGCGATGGGCGTTCCGTACGGCATCGGACAGGTTCTTGTCGCGGCCGTGCTACTATTCGGGGTACCGGGAAACCCATGACAAAAGACAAACGCCGTACCCATCGCTTCGCCTATGATGGGCTCGATCGTGTGATTCATGAGCGTGCGCGGTTGAGCGTGCTCACTTCTCTGGTGAGCCACCCCAAGGGGTTGGTGTTTGCGGACCTCAAGGAGCTCTGCGACCTCACCGACGGAAATCTGAGCCGTCATCTGCAGGTTCTGCAGGCCGCAAAGCTGGTTGAGATTTCCAAGGGTTTCGAAGACAACCGGCCGCAGACCTTTTGCCGGGTCACCGCTTCAGGCCGAAAGCGCTATCTCGAATATCTGCTCGTGCTCGAACAGGTGGTGCGCGATGCTGCAATCGCCGTCAGGGCTGCCGACGATGCGGCTGCCGAGATCGGGCCGGCCTGAGCTACTGGAAGCTCCACGACGGCGTCTCGCCGCCGTGGTAACCATACAGAACGCGGTAGTAGTAACGGTGCACGAGCTTCCCGTCACGCGTGGTCAACGTCCTTTGTTGCGGCGGGTCGAGCCGTGTAGCGAATGACTCGATGTGCGGTCCCGTAACATCCTGAGGCTCCAGGGCGACCAACAACAACGTCCGGCCTTGTAGAGCTGCGAGCGGAAACCAGGCCTCGTACATCAGTCCGCTACCGCCGAACAGATGACTGGCGGTGGTGTTTTGTATCGAGCGGGTGCGGTCCAGTCGATAAAACGCCAGCTCGCTGGCAATCGCGTAACGATCCATGCCGACTACCAACGGCTCACTGCCGGTCTTCTCGCGCACCTGCTGCGCTAAAGAGGTGACTTGAGTGCCGAGGTCACGCCAGCCCACGGGACTGACTTCCATGTGGCCGCTATAACCCACGCCGGGCAGACCCAACACGAAGTAGTGCAGAGCGCCACCCAATATCAACAGCAGGATTTGCAGCGTCGGCCCCCATGCGGCGCGGGCCCAGGCGCGCACGCCGCCGGCGACGCGCTCGCCCAATGAGCTGACGCTTGCGGCCAGGGCGGGTATCGCCGCGAGCCAGACCGTGCCGGTCCAATCGAGCTTTACCTCATGGCGCAAGCTGAATGCGAAATACACCGCCAACGGAGTCAGTACCGCCAACTGTAGAAAGCGCATGCGACGCTGGTAGTCAGGCGTTGTGGCGTCGCCTCGCAGGGCTCCCGGCAAGGTGACGAAGCCCGCGGGTGTGAGTAACAGCAGCGCGGACGCCAGCAGCTTGTGCAACGCGAATTGCGGCCTTTCCGCCAGACGTCGCGCCGTTTGAAATGCGAACGACGCCCAATGATGTTCGGCGTTCCAGATAATGACCGGTGCGAACAGCACAACCGCCACAGCTGCGGCAGTGTAGGGGAGCCAGTGCCGCAACCAGCGACGCGCCTGCGGGTCCAGGATCATGAAAATCAAGGCCGCGGGCACGAGCATCGCAATGGTGTACTTGGAGATGAGGCCCAGTCCCAGAGCGACCCCCGCACCCCACCAGGCACGCGCGCGCCCGCCCACGAGGGCGCGTTCGAGGTAGTAAAGTGCCGCCGTCCAGGCCGCGGTGAGCGGTGCGTCGGGCGTCATCATCAGTCCGGCAAAAAAGCAGAACGGCAACAGCTGCATCAACACGAGCGCGATCAGCGCGCTGCTCTCGTCAAACAGGTTGCGAGTCAGCCGGTAAATGTAAATGGAGGCGACCAGTCCGCAGCACAGAGCACCGAGCCGCACGCCGAACGCAGTGTCTCCGAACAGGAGAGTACCCGTCCGGATGAGCCAGGCGACCATCGGCGGGTGATCGAGATAGCTGAGGTCGAGATGGCGTGCGTAGTTCCAGTAATACGCCTCTTCCGGCAGCAGCTCGACCTGTCCGAAATAAATCAGCCGCAGCGCAACGGCCCCGAGAACCAACCCGTATGCCAGCCTGCGCCATCCGGACTCGCTGCCCAATCGCCAAAGGTTGGATGAAAGTGAGTGCGCGTAGCCAATGCGCAGCACGGCTGCGGCGACGGCCACCGCCGCCACGATAGCGATCTGCGGTGCAATCCCGGCCGTCATGCTCAGCAGCGAGAGCACACCACCGCGCAAGAACAATGCAACGAGGCTCACTACCAACAGATGCGCGTAGATGCGCGCGTCAGAGGTTCGATGCGCACGTGCGATCGCGGGGCGCAGGGTTGTCAGATAGTTCAAGGCGGCCGCGGCACCAAAGCTGACGAGGTGAGCATTGGTCAGGGTCAGTCCGGCGCCGAAGGCGATAACGAAAATGAGCACGTCGGCGATCGCCGCGCCGATGCCGTACAACCCCTTCATCCCAACGTCAACAACGCGCCGGCGACCATCAACGCCACGCCACATCCTAGCTTCCATGTCAGCGGCTCACCGAGCACCCCTGTCGCGAGCGCGATCGTCAAAGGCAGACTGAGCTTGTCGATGGGCGCGACATGCGAGGCCGGTGCCAGCTGCAGTGCCTTGAAGTAAGCGAGCCATGAGACCCCGGTGGCCAGCGCGGACAGAGCCAGGAACACATAGGTCTGAGTGGAGGCGGTCCGCAACGCAGGCGTCTCGCCGCGCGCCACCACCAATGCCCAAACCAGCGGGAGAATGAAACTCGTCCGCAAGGCGGTGGCGAGATTCGATGGGACATCACCCACGGCGATCTTGGCGAGAATCGCTGTGGCGGCCGCGGCGGCGGCAGAGAGTAGGGCAAAGACGAGCCAGCTCATCCGCCCATGATGGCAGATTTGGAGATCCACCGGCTGATGCCGCCCACTCGTGGGCGTTCGTTCTGCGCCTCGCAGTCCGCTGAGCTCGGCAAGGCGAGCCCTCACAAGGGCTTCTTTTAAAAATAGCTGATCCGTCAGTCCCTTGCGACGACCCGCCAGGCCGTAACCCCTTGCTTCCCCTATAATGATCCCCACTTAGTTCGCACCCGTGGCGCAGGCCTGAAGGCCCGCTGCGGAGGTGCTGCAGATTGTTGCCCCTGAGGAGACTTAGATGCCCCTTCCTGTGACCCGATCCGGTAATCCCAGCCTGAATGAGCGGGTTTTTGCCAATCAGCCGCGACCGGCTTTCGGCGCGGAGCGCATGACGCTGCAAGGGTCTATCAATAAAGCGTTTCTGCTGCTCGTCGTACTGCTCGCGGGCGCCTTCTGGCCCTGGTCGCAGTATCTGAGCAACGGGGATATTTCCGTTGTCTCCACCTCGTTGATGATCGGTGCCTTTGGCGGCCTGATCGTCGGCATGATCATCAGCTTCAAGGCGGACCTGGCTCCCTACCTCGCCGTCCCATACGCCGCGCTCGAGGGTCTTGCCATCGGCGGCATCTCAGCGCTGTTGGAGGCGAAGTATCCCGGCATCGCAATCCAGGCGGTGGGCCTGACGTTCGCTGTTTTTGCCGTGATGCTCGTGGCCTATAAGTTGGGCCTCATCCGAGCGACGGAGCGCTTCCGCGCGATCGTGATCGGTGCCACGGGCGCCATCGCGTTGGTGTATGTGGTTTCCATGATTCTCGGCCTGTTCCACGTGTCTGTGCCGCTGCTCAACTCTTCGAGCCCGCTCGGCATCATCGTGTCGCTGGTCATCGTCGGCGTAGCCGCGTTGAACCTGATCCTCGACTTCGACTTCATCGAGTCGGGTGCGGCGCAAGGCGCACCGCGCTACATGGAGTGGTATGCGGCTTTCGGCCTGCTGGTCACGATGGTCTGGCTGTACATGGAAATCCTGCGTCTGCTGAGCAAGACGCGCCGCGACTAACAGCCGCTCTTAAGGCTACTGTTCTGGTTCAGTGCCGCCGCCGGACATCGGGTCCGGCGGCTCTGGCGGACGAGCCCACGGCGGTGGTGGCGGCTCCTCCACCGGCCGAAGCGGTGGCGGTTCCATAGGACCGGGCTGCTCGACCATCGGCGGCGGGGGCGGATCCTGTGGGGCGGCGTTCGGATCAAAGTTTTGCGGCACCGGTGCGGTAACTTGCGGTGCCCCCGGGTTTGCCGACGGCGGTACCAGCTGCGCAGCCCCGCTGCCTCCCTGAGTTGGCATCGTCGTGGTCGAAGGCGAAAAGAACTGGGAGCTCGCCAGCTGAGTGGGCCGTTGCTGCGCCACGGCCGAATGGTCAGGTCTGAACAGCTCGAAACTCAAGACTCCTAAGAGGATCGCAGCGGCCAGCCCGGAGCCCACGGCGAACACGGCTCGCTTCGGCACCACCGGCTTGCCGGGGGCTGTGGCCTTGAGGGGCTGTTTGGTCGTGGCTATCCGTGCCAGAGAAGAGAGCGACTTGGATTCTCCAGAACCAGCGGGGGCCGCGAACGTGTTGCTCGCGGCCGCAGAGCCAGCGCTTGGAGTTTCGGCTGCGTGGCCTTTCTTGTGGCCTCTTCGCGAGGCGCCATTCTTGGAGTCGGCCTTGTTGGCACCCTCACGCTCGGCGTTTCGCCGTGCCCGCGCGCGCTCGAATGCAGCTCGCTGAGCATCGGTCGGGTCCGCCTGCCTACGGCGCCGGGGTTGCGATTGACGCTTTGCCGCGCCCTTGGAGTCGGTAGTCTCTGCCGCCGCCGCTACGGACCCAGGCCCCGCCGTAGCGGGAGTTGCCGCTGCGGCGGGCGCCGGTGTTGCTGGCGCAGCGGTGCTGTCTGTCGTCGCGACGGGTGAAGGCGCCGAGCTGAGCTCTGGCGCCGGCTCGCTGGGCAACCACGCCGCGCTAATCTGCGGCGCGGGCTCACTGGACGACGCATCCCCGTCGTCGTCGATACCGTGGTTGTCATCGTACGACAACACGGGCGGTGGGCTTACCGACCACGAGCCGCCTGAAGTCAGGATGGCCGACAGTGTCTGACCCCCGCCGGTGCCATGGTCCGCGGCACCCGTGGATTCGGCTCCGAACTCGCCATCGTTAGCTGCGCCGTCCTCCCAACTCAGCGGCTCCGCCGCGTCGAGTGTGGGATCGTTACTGACGGCTTCGTACTCGACCTGCTCAATAGGATCCCCGGCCTGCGCAACAGGGACCTCGGCCGGCATCACCTCGATTTCGGCGGCGACAGCGGCAGAGGCGGGCTCATACACAAATCCGTCGTACTCGCTGACTTCCCAGGAGTGCTCCTGGGTCGTCGGTAGCTGCGGTATTTCGTCAGCGGGCGAATTCGCAAAGACGAATTCCTCGATGCCGCCTGCTGTGCCCAGCGAACCTGCGTCGCCTCCGCCACTGCGAGCGGGTGCAGCGGGTGGCTCAGTTGCGGGTGGGCTTTCCCAGTCCGTTTCCCCAATACCGCTACTGTGACGGGCTATCGCGGCATCCAGCTCCTTCTCGACCAGTGCCAGCCGCTCGCCGGTGTCCCATTCAGATTGAAGCACGACGTGTCGGACCTTTCGGGCGGCACGAGACGGCAGGTACTCACGAGCGTGCCTCAGGGCGTTCAGGAGCTTCCGGGGCGTGATGGGATAAGCGAGGGTGTCGAGCAGGCCGAACACCTGCAGGCGATAGGACAATCGCTCGAGACGCTCTGGGCTGGCGGCAAAAATCAGCAGGGTTCCTGGCGAGAGGGCCGCGATCTCGCTCAGCAGCTCCAACCCGGTGTAATCCGCCATCTTGTCGCACGCGACAACGACGTCGAATTTCTGCTGCTCGACATAGGAAATGCACACGTCGCGGCGAGTGGCCGTGACGAGGTCGCAGTGCTTGCCAAACGTGGCGGTGATCGCCGCCAGCAGCAAAGCGTTCTGATCTGCGACAAGGATCCTCATGACTCAGGCGTTTCGCTAAGGAAGCCCCCTGCATAACATACTTGAGGCTTGGAGCTGAATGACCGCAATTTGCGACACTTGGCCTGAAACGCTCTGTTCCCGAGGCGCACGGAACGGGCGATCTCCACCCGCCGGACCTCGCCCGCTGTGAGCGGCAAGCATAAAGGCTTTACCTTAACCGTGCAGAAGTAGCGCATGCATTAAGTTACGCCGAGTGTCGTTCCCGTGGCGCGCACGGTCTCACTGTTCATCCATGCTTAGTGTGCGCGGGCTCGCAAAGTTCCCATGTTGGTTACTTCTGATCCGCGTACACCTTCACCAGGCGATACAGGAAATCGCGGCCCTGCAGCAGAGCGCTCACACCCACATACTCATTGAGGCCATGAATATGGCCTAGGTCAGGGCCGACAAAAATCGGCTCGATCCCATATGTCGGAATTCCCGCGGCGTTCAAAAACTCGCCGTCGGTGGCGCCAGGTTGGAGTATTGGAACGACCGGTACACCAGGCCAGAACTGAGCCGCGAGTTTCTCGAAGGGCGCCATCACCCGCGGCGTCAGTGGTGGGGGCGGAGAGCTCGGTCCGCGGATTTCAAGCGAGGTGACTTTCACCTCCGGATCCGCCACCAGCTCCTCGAGCTTCTGTCGCACGGTCTCTGGCGCCACACCGGGAAAAATACGGCAGTTGATGTTGGCGCGAGCACGCTGGGGCAGGGCGTTGGTGGCATGGCCGGCGTCCAGCATCGTTGCCACACAAGTGGTTCGCAGGGTCGCATTCCAGGACGGGTCCTTGCTCGAGACCAGCGCCATGGCGCTCTGGTCGTTCGGGTTCTGGACCAGCGCGTTCATGGCATTGGCGATCTGCGTCTCGCCTTTGGCCGCTTCGACCTTGGCCATGCTCTTGAAATAGGCACGGTTGCCGTCCGTGAATTGCGCGGGAAACTCATAGGGCTCGATGCGCTTGAGCGCACCCGCGAGGTGATAGATCGCGTTGTCCTTTACGGGCCGCGAGCTGTGGCCGCCGCGGTTGGTCACTTCGAGCTGGAAGTTCTGCGACAGCTTCTCGCCGGCCTGGATCTCCAGGGCGACGCGATGGCCTTGGGCATCGAGCTCACCCATCGCACCCTCGTTGAGAGCAAACTCAGCGTCGATCAGATCGTGTTGGTGCTCGCTCAGCCACTGCGCCCCATTGAACGCACCGCTGGTCTCTTCACCGCAGGTGAGTGCCAGCTTCAAAGTGCGTAATGGACGGAAATTCTCCTGGCGATAGCGCACGAGTGTGTCGACCCAGATCGCCGCCTCGGCTTTGTCATCGAGCGCACCGCGCGCGTAGAAGTTGCCGTTCTCCTCCACCAGTTTGAACGGATCGCGGGTCCAGTCCTCGCGCTTTGCTTCGACCACATCGATATGTGCGAGCAGCAGAATGGCCTTGAGCTTCGGATCACGCCCCGGAGAGATGAAGACGAGGCCGCCCTCCTTGGGATGATCGGGCACGGCAAAAGGATGGAAGTCTTCCGCGGGATAGCCGGCGGCCTTCAGCCGGTTCGCCATGCGCTCCGCCGCTAGCGTGCAGCTACCCGAGGACAGTGTCGTATTGGTCTCGATGAGCTCTTTGTAGAGCTCACGAAAGCTATTTTCAGTGGCCGTGGAGGACGCTGCTGCCGCAGCGGCGAAGGTCTCGTCGGTATGTGTCAGTGACAGCCAGGTGAACAGCGCAAGGGCTGTGACGAGAGCGACGGTCTTGTTCATTTATTGAGGGCTCCGGCTTACGCACAGAAGCCCCCAATTAGACGTGTGTTCAACCTCGGGCGCAACGTAAAGTGATGAGTGCGCAGAAGTTCCCGCGGGCTTCAGCAAATTTCGAACAGGCCCGCGGCTCCCTGGCCGCCACCAATGCACATGGTGACCACGACGTACTTCACGCCGCGGCGTTTGCCCTCGATGAGCGCATGACCTGTCAATCGCGCACCTGAGGCTCCATAAGGATGTCCGACCGCGATAGCTCCGCCATTGACGTTCAGTCGATCATCGGGAATGCCGAGCCGGTCGCGGCAGTAGATGACCTGCACCGCGAAGGCCTCGTTCAACTCCCACAAACCGACGTCCTCCATCTTGACGCCGGTGCGCTCCAGCAGGCGCGGAACCGCGAATACCGGACCGATTCCCATCTCTTCCGGCTCGCAACCGGCTACAGCGAAGCCGCGGAAAATCCCCAGCGGTTGGATGTTACGTTTTTCGGCAAGCTTCGCATCCATCACCACACAGGCACTCGCGCCGTCGGAGAACTGACTAGCGTTGCCTGCGGTGATGACGCCATCCGGCAGCACTGTGCGGATTTTGGACACTCCCTCCAGGGTCGTGTCGGGGCGAATGCCTTCGTCCGCGCTGATGGTGATCTCGCGAGTACCCAGGCGGCTCGTGGCTTCATCCACGACACCCATTGTCACCTTCATCGGCGCGATCTCTGCATCGAATTTGCCGGCGGCGCGCGCCGCGGCAGCGCGTTGCTGACTGCGGACCCCGTATTCGTCCTGCCGCTCTTTGGAGATGCCGTAGTGTTTGGCGACCTGCTCGGCGGTCTGGATCATGGTCCAGAAAACTCCGGGCTTATGTTCGAGCAGCCAGGGGTCCTGCCGCATGACATTGTTTATGTTGTTCTGCACGCAGGAGATGGAATCCAGGCCACCGGCCACCAGCACGGGCACTTTTTCGGTCATTACCCGTTGCGCGGCCATGGCGATGGTTTGCAAGCCCGAGGAGCAGAAGCGGTTGACCGTGACCCCGGCAGTGGTGACCGGAAGTCCCGCGCGCAAGGCGATCTGCCGCGCGATGTTGCCGCCGGTGGTCCCTTCGGCCAAGGCGCAGCCCATCAGAACGTCTTCGACTTCCGCCGGATCGATTCCGGCGCGCGCGACGGCTTGTTGCACGACATGCCCGCCGAGCGTCGCGCCATAGGTCATGTTGAATGCACCTCGCCAGGACTTGCCGAAGCCCGTGCGCGCCGTGGAGACGATGACAGCATCATTGCTCATGAGAGTGAGTCCGCGGATTGAGAGTCAAAAGTGGCGAACGAGGAGCCGGCGGCGGCGAGCTTTTCCAACAGCGGCGCCGGTGTCCACGATTTCGGGTGCAAGCCGCGGCCGTAGCGCCGGATGGCGCTGACGACCTCCAGGAGCCCGACGCTGTCGGCGTAGAACATCGGGCCGCCGCGCAACAGCGGGAACCCGTACCCATTGAGATAGACCAGGTCGATGTCGGAGGCACGCTGTGCGATGCGCTCCTCCAGAATCCGGGCGCCTTCGTTGACCAGCGCGTAGACCAGGCGCTCGACGATTTCCCGGTCATCGATCTTGCGGCGCGTGACCCCGACCTCGGCGGAGTATTTCTCGATCATGGCATTGACTTCGGCGTTGGGCCGCGCAGTGCGATCGCCCGGCCGGTAGTCATACCAACCGGCACTGGTTTTCTGTCCGAAGCGGCCCATCTCACAGAGCCGGTCCGCGATTTTGCCCTCATCGCTGCGATGGCCTGCGGCGGCGCGCCGCTTGCGGATGGCCCAACTGATGTCATTGCCGGCCAGATCGCCCACGCGGAACGGTCCCATGGCGAACCCGAACCGCTCCATCGCGCGATCCACCTGCTCGGGCAGGCAGCCTTCCTCGAGGAGGAAGTTCGCCTGCGCCGAGTAACGATGCAACATGCGATTGCCGATGAAGCCGTCGCACACTCCGGAGACTACCGCCAGCTTGCGGATCTTCTTCGCCAGCTGCATGGCGGTGGCCAGCACGTCTTTCGCAGTGGCTTTGCCGCGCACGACTTCCAGAAGGCGCATCACATTGGCGGGACTGAAGAAGTGCAGGCCCAGGACATCGGCGGGGCGGCGCGTGAAGGCGGCGATCTTGTCGACGTCGAGTGTCGAGGTGTTGGTGGCGAGAATGGCGCCGGACCTGGCCACAGCATCCAGCTGGCGAAACACCTTCTCTTTGACGCTGAGCTCTTCGAACACCGCCTCGATCAGCAGATCGGCGGCGCCCAGGTCGTTGTAGGAGACCGTCGGTTTCAGCAGGGTCATGCGGCTCTCGGCGTCCGCGGCCGACAGCTTTTTCTTCTTCACCGACGCCTCATAGTTGCGCCGGATGGTGGCGATGCCCTTGTCGAGGGCTTCCTGATTGACTTCCAACAGCGTGACCGGGATGCCGGCGTTGAGGAAGTTCATGGCGATGCCGCCGCCCATGGTTCCGGCACCGACGATACCGACCGCGGCGATGTTACGTGTTGGCGTCTTCGACGGGACATCGGCAAGCTTCGATGCCGCGCGCTCTGCGAAGAACACGTGGCGGATGGCGCGTGACTCGGGACCGTTTATGAGCGTCAGGAAGATTTCGCGCTCTTTGGCCAACCCTTCTTCGAAGGTCGACGCCTTGGCGCAAGCTTCGATGGCATCGAGGCAGGCGAGCGGCGCGGGAAACGGGCCCGCCTTGGCTTTCACCATGTTGCGCGCGAATTGCAGCAGCGCTTCGGAGTTGGGATGGCCCACCGGGCGATCCCGGAGCAGTTGAGCGGGCTTGCCCGCGGCGGCGACCTGGCGCGCGAACGCTTTGGCGCCGGCGAGCAGATCACCTTCGATGATCTGGGAGAAGAGGGCGGTCCTGGCCAGATCGGCCGCACGGACCATCTCGCCGGAGACGACCATGTTGATCGCCGTTTCGAGGCCGACGGCGCGCGGCAGCCGCTGTGTGCCACCGGCCCCCGGAATGAGGCCGATCTTCACCTCGGGCAGAGCGACTTTCGCCTCCGCACTGGCGACCCGATAGTGACACGCGAGGGCGAGCTCGAAACCACCGCCCAGGGCCGTGCCGGACAGGACGGCAATCGTCGGTTTGACCGAGTGCTCGAACAGCGTCAGGAGCGTGGCAAGATTCGGCTCGGCCGACATCTGCGGTTTGTTGAACTCCTTGACGTCGGCGCCGCCCGAGAAGAACTCGGCTGCGCCGATGAGAACGACGGCCTTCACGGCCGGATCGGCTTCGGCCCGGGCGAGCTCGCTGGCGAGATGCATTCTCACCGCGTGCGAAAGTGCGTTGACCGGCGGGTTGTCGAGCTGGATGACAGCGACATCACTGTCGGAAAGAGCATTCATGGCGATACGTCCGGAAGGGTTGGCCAATGTTAGTTTCGCCAGGCAGAACAAACAGTTGCGTAGCGTGGTGCTAGGTTAGCGGCTTGCGCAGAGCGCTGTCAAAGCGGCTGTACCCGGAACTGCGCGCGGACTGTTCGCGGGCTATACGCGCAAGCGCAGGCCGGAGCGAAAGAGGCGTCTTCCGCGGGACGCCGCCAGTGGCGTGTCATCGCGACGCATCACGGCTCTCGGTGGACATTCCTTCGGTCCATGTGCTCCACCCCGAATTCATGCCGTACGGGGCGGGTTCTGTGATAGCCATGATCTGCCGGATCTTGCCGCGCTCGATGCGGAAGGCCTCGGCGACCTCCCAGGTCTCGGGCTGATTCGGGCCTGCCGTCACCGTACGCCCCTGCGGAACACGGAAGGTGCGGTTGTCGCCAGCCATGAAATCAAAGAATACATAGCTGAACACCAACCCGCGGTCTGGATCCACCGCCACGAAGCGCCGGTCCCGGACCCGCGACACATAGTGCAGCAACCCTGACTGCAATTGCTCCAGACAGGTCCATTGATTGGAGGGGCGGCTGGCGGTCGCAGGGTCGGGCCGGGTCTCACCCGCCGCAGTCGGCACGTTGGTAGCGAAAGCGCCGTTCTCGATCCGGTTGCACTCCTCGTCGAACGGATACATCCCCTTGCCGTCGTCCTGTTGCATTCCGGAGAAGTACATGTTGGCTGTCCTGAGCAGCTCGTCCCGGTTCATGCGCCCGCCCGCCACCGGGTTGCTCCAGGTAGAGCCGATCGCCTCGAACCCCTGCGCCGACGCGGTGTTACGCTGCACCAACATCTCGGCGGCCGTTATCTGGTCCCTGCGAACGCGCAGGTGCAGGGCCAACATCGCCGGCGTATCCGCCTCCTTGATGGAGCCGAGAAAGGCGACGTGGCCTGATTCAACGTCGGTGACAAACATCCGGTACGTCCCTTTGCCCGTGATGCTGCGCCACAAACCGTCACCGGGCTCGAGCCGCTGGCCGTTCTGCGTGAACCGCACCTCTGGCGCGAACGGTACTTTGGCCGGATCGTGGGCGAGCATGGCATCCAGGTACCGGTCGACGAAGTTTTCCAGACAGCGGCGATCGCAGTCGGGTGCGGAGGCAACGGCCGCATCCCACGGCGACATTGCCAGCGAAGCGGACAAGCCAACACTGATCCAGGCCGCCAGTGCCCTGATGCCAGCGCGAATTCCCATGCAGCCTTCCTTCCGGAACCTTCTTGGGTACCAGTATGTCACGCCCTTGCTCAGGGGCTGTCGCCCGCTGGGGCTACCATCAGAAATCTTAAGCAAATGTGAAGGGGCGACGACGGTGCGAAGGGGCCCTCGTCACGCGGCATATAGGCGACAGAAAAGGTCAGAACGCCGGCGCGGTGTCAAGGGGAACAGTGCGCATCAAAACGCAGCGCGACCACGCTCTGGCGCACGGGAAACTTCCTGCCTCGCCGACAGTCAACGGCAAGTGTCTTTGTGCGCTACACCCTCCATTCAGGCGACCCAACGAGTTAGAGTGTCGCGTTACGGTCACGTGGTGTGCGTACGTGACACTATGACGTTTGTCAGCTGGAGCGAGCGCAAGCGCGCCACCAAAGTGAACCTGGGTGATGGAAAAAAACGATTTGACCTCTGACTCGCAACCTCCGCCGAGTTTTCTGCGCCGCCATCGGGCGGCGATCATCATTGTCCTGGCGATTGCCGGCTTCATCTTTCTGCTGGTGCGCTTCGTGCACTACCGGACGCAGCAGCATGCCGACGCCGCGAAGGTCGCCCGGGCGGGCCGCTTTCGGGCGCGTCCCGGTGCCGGCGGAGAGATAAACGCGGTGGCTGTCTCGGTCGCCACCGTGAATTCCGGTGACATTGCGGTGCGGATTCCAGCGCTCGGAACGATCACGCCGTTGGCCACTGTCACTGTCAAGACTCAGATCAGCGGCCAGCTGCAAAAGATCTTTTTCAAGGAGGGCCAGCTGGTGAAGGAGGGCGATCCGCTGGCGCTCATCGACCCTCGCCCCTATGAGGCCGCACTGGCGCAAATGGAGGGCAATCTGCGTCGCGACCAGGCCCTTCTGGCAGATGCGCGGCTGAACCTGAAACGCTATGAGGACCTGATCACCGAGGATTCGGTCGCCCAGCAGCAGGTGGATACGCAGCGCGCCCAGGTGGACCAGGATGTGGGCGCGGTCGCCTCGGACGAGGCGCAAATCAGGAGCGCCAAGATCAACCTTGTCTACTGCCACATCACCGCGCCGGTGACCGGGCGTGTCGGCCTGCGCCAGGTCGACCAGGGCAACTACGTCACCCCGGGCGATGCCAACGGCATTGTGGTGATTACGGAGCTGCAGCCGATCACCGCCATCTTTCCGGTGCCAGAAGACAACGTGACCAGGATCATGCAGCGCCTGCATGACGGCGCGACCCTGGTGGCGGAAGCCTATGACAAGGGCAGCAGCGCCAAGCTCGCCGAAGGCAAGGTGCTCACCATGGACAACCAGATCGATCTCACCACCGGCACCGTGAAGCTGCGTGCCTTGTTCGACAACCAGGACAACGCGCTCTTTCCCAACCAGTTCGTAAACATCCAGCTCGTGCTCGAGGAGCTGAAGAACCAGGTCGTAATGCCCAACGCTGCCGTCCATCGCGGCGCGCCGAACGGCGTGACCACCACCTTCGTTTACCTCGTGAACCCGGATAACACGGTGTCGGTGCGCCCTGTGACCCTCGGTGTCGTTGATGGTGAGAAGGTCGCAGTGACCGCGGGCCTTACACCCGGCGCCGTGGTCGTGACTGAAGGCGGGGACCGGTTACGCGACGGTGCCCAGGTGCAGCTCCCTGAGGCCTCCGGAGCGACCGCCACCCGCACGGCAGGTGCATCGGCACCTGATGGCGCAAACGCCAATACCACGCCGCAGCCTCACAATGGAGGCAAGGGGTCACATCGCAAAGGGCGTAACGGCTCTCAGTCCCGGAGCGCTCAGCAAGCGCCACAGCAATGAGCCAGTCCGGCACGCTCGAGCGCCTATGAATCCTTCACGGCTCTTTATCCTGCGTCCGGTGGCGACCACGCTGTTGATGGTCGCCATCCTGATCGTGGGGCTCATCGCCTTCTTGCAATTGCCCCTTTCGGCCTTGCCGGAAGTCGACTATCCCACCATTCAGGTGCAGACCTTCTATCCAGGCGCGAGCCCGGAGGTCATCACCTCCGCTATCACGGCGCCACTGGAGAAACAGTTCGGGCAGATGCCTGGCCTCAACCAGATGTTGTCGACCAGCTCGGCGGGCGCTTCGGTCATCACATTGCAATTCAACCTCTCGCTCGACCTCGACGTGGCCGAGCAGGAAGTGCAGGCGGCGATCAGCGCCGCACAGAATCTGGTCCCTCAGGATCTGCCCGCGCCGCCGGTCTACGCGAAGGTCAATCCCGCCGATGCCCCGGTGCTCACCCTTGGGGTTACTTCCAAGGTCATGCCTCTGACACAGGTGGAGGATCTGGCCGATACGCGCATCGCGCAGAAGATCTCGCAGATCAAAGGCGTCGGCGTCGTCAGCGTGACCGGCGGACAACGGCCGGCCGTGCGGGTGGTGGTCAATCCGCGCGCATTGGCGGCTTACGGCCTCAACCTCGACGATCTGCGCACCACCATCAGCGTGGCCAACCAGAACGGCCCGAAGGGCACACTCGATGGCCCCTCGCGCGCCTATACGATCAACACCAACGACCAGCTGCGGAGCGCGGACGAATACGCGGACATCATCGTCGCCTACCGGAACAACTCCCCGGTGCGCCTGAAGGACGTCGCCAATCTCGTCGAGAGCGCCGAGAACACCCGGCTCGGCGGCTGGATGAACAAAACTCAGGCGCTGATTGTCAACGTGCAGCGGCAACCGGGGGCGAACGTCGTCGACGTCGTCAACCGAATTCAGCAGATGCTGCCGGAGCTGAAAGCCTCGCTGCCGGCGGGCGTGGATGTCGCCGTGTTGACCGACCGCACGACCACGATCCGTGCATCCATTCGCGATGTCGAATTCGAGATGGCGCTCGCGGTGGCGTTGGTGGTGCTGGTCATTTTCCTGTTCCTGCGCAACGTCCCGGCGACGATTATTCCCAGTCTCTCGGTGCCGCTATCCCTGATCGGCACCTTTGCCGTCATGTACCTCGCCGGCTTCAGTCTCAACAACCTTTCCCTGATGGCGCTGACTATCGCGACCGGCTTCGTGGTGGACGATGCGATTGTCATGATCGAGAACATCACCCGCTACATCGAAGCCGGCGAACGTCCGCTCGATGCCGCGTTGAAGGGTGCCGGACAGATCGGATTCACCATCATCTCTCTGACGGTTTCGCTGATTGCGGTGTTGATTCCGCTCCTGTTCATGCAGGAAGTGGTGGGACGCCTGTTCCGCGAGTTCGCGGTGACTCTGGCGGTGACGATCATCATTTCCGCGGTCGTCTCGCTCACTCTGGTGCCGATGCTGTGCGCGAAGATGCTCAAGCACGAGCCGATGAAGCACGCGCACGAGCAGGAGAGCAGCGGCTGGTTCGGCAAGCTCATCGAGTCGTATGGGCGGCGCTTGCAGTGGGTTCTGGAGCATCAGCGCCTGACGCTGTATGTCGCACTCGGCACGCTGGTCCTGACGGCCCTTCTGTATTGGTTGATTCCGAAAGGCTTCTTCCCGGCCCAGGACACCGGCCTCATTCAGGGAGTATCGGAAGCGAGCGAGAGTGTTTCCTATGCCGCGATGGCCGAGCGCCAACAGCAGCTCGCCGCCAAGATCCTGACCGACCCGGATGTCCAGAGTCTGTCCTCGTTCATTGGGGTGGATGGCAACAACGTCACCTTGAACAGCGGCCGGTTCCTCATCAACCTCAAACCGCGCGATGAGCGCAGCAATACCGCGACCGAGATCATCCGGCGCCTGCAGGCGGAGACGACCGGGATACCCGGAGTCACGCTCTACATGCAGCCGGTGCAGGATCTGACCCTCGACAACACGGTCAGTCGCACACAGTACCAATTCACCATGGAGAGCGCTGATGCGGCCGCGCTGTCGACCTGGACGCCGAAGTTGGTGGCTGCGTTGCGCGAGCAGCCGGACCTGGCCGACGTCGTCAGCAACCAGGAGGACAACGGTCTGGCCGCGTACGTGACTATCGATCGCGATAGCGCGGCACGCCTGGGCATAAGCGTCGGCACTGTGGACAACGCTCTCTACGATGCCTTTGGGCAGCGCATCGTTTCGACGATCTTCACGCAGTCGAATCAGTACCGCGTCATCCTCGAAGCCGATCCGAGCTTCTATGCGTCGGTGGATTCGCTCGCCTCGATCTACGTGCCGTCCGCGGCAGGGGGCCAGGTACCGCTGTCCACCATCGCCAAGGTCGATGTCGAGCAAAGACCCCTGCTGATCAACCACCTGGCGCAATTTCCGGCCACCACGGTCTCCTTCAACCTGGCGGCCGGCGCCTCACTGGGCGCCGCGGTGGATGCCATCGAGAAGGTGGAGCAGAGCATCGGCATTCCTGCCAGCATCCACACTACGTTCCAGGGCGCGGCACTCGCCTTTCGCAATAACCTGACGAATGAGCTGTTGCTGCTGGTCGCCGCGGTGTTGGTCATGTATATCGTGCTCGGTGTGCTCTATGAGAGCTTCATCCACCCGATCACGATTCTCTCGACCCTGCCGTCGGCCGGCATCGGGGCGCTGCTGGCGCTGATGTTGGCCGGCAGTGACCTCACCATCATCGCGCTGATCGGCATCGTGCTGTTGATCGGTATCGTGAAGAAGAATGCGATCCTGATGATCGACTTCGCCATCGAAGCCGAGCGGGAGCAGGGGCTCCCACCCCGCGAGGCGATTTATCAGGCTTGCCTGTTGCGATTCCGGCCCATCCTCATGACCACCGTGGCGGCCATATTCGGCGCGCTGCCTTTGATGTTCGGTACCGGCACGGGTTCGGAGCTGCGACATCCGCTCGGTATCAGCATCGTCGGGGGCTTGCTGGTGAGTCAGGTGCTGACCCTGTTCACCACTCCGGTCATCTACCTGGCTTTTGATCGCCTGGCGAAGCGCACTTTCGGCGGCACTCCAGGCGACACGCAGGCTCCGGGCCTGGCGGATCATCCGGCGTGAACATCTCGGCACCCTTCATCGCCCGGCCGGTGGCCACCATTCTGCTGACCTTCGGCGTCGCTCTGGCCGGTATCTCGACCTTCGCCCTGTTGCCGGTGGCGCCGCTGCCGCCTATCGATGTGCCGGCCATCTTTGTGTCGGCCTCGCTGCCGGGCGCCAGTCCCGAAGTCATGGCGAGCAGCGTGGCGACCCCACTGGAACGTTACCTGGGAGCCATCCAGGACGTCGATGACATGACCTCCCGCAACAGCGTAGGGTCGACCAACATCCAGATGACCTTCGGTATCGATCGCGACATCGACGGCGCCGCGCGGGACGTACAGGCGGCGATCGTCGCCGCCCATGCCGACCTGCCTTCGGCGCTCACCCGCAATCCGTCGTATCGGAAGATCAACAGCTCGAATTTCCCGATCATGACCCTTGCCATGACTTCGGACACCCTCACCCAAGGGCAAATCTACGACGCGGCGGATGCGGTCCTCTCGCAGCGGCTGTCGCAGATCAAAGGGGTGGGCGGCGTCAACGTGAGTGGCAGCGCGCTGCCGGCCGTCCGTGTGGAAATCAATCCTTTGGCGCTTTCGAAGTACGGCATCAGTCTGCAGGACATTCAGGCCGCCATCTCCAACTCGAATGCCAACGCGCCCAAGGGCGCGATCGAGTCGGATAAGCTCCACTACCAGATCTATACAAATGACAACGCGAGAGACGCGGAACCCTATCGCAACCTCATCATCGCCAATCGCAACGGCTCGACTGTCCGGCTGAGCGATGTCGCCACCGTCACCGACATGGAGGATGGTGCCACCGAAAATATCCGCACCTACGGCCTCTATAACGGTAAGCCGGCCATTTCCGTGGACATCCTGCAGCAACCCGGCGCCAACGTGGTGGAAGTGGTCGATGCGGTCAAAGCCGAGCTGCCCCGGCTGAAAGCCTCCATTGACCCGAAGATCGACCTGGTCGTGACTTTCGATCGCTCGACAACCATCCGTGCCTCCCTGCGCCAGGTGGAGGAGACCCTCCTGCTGGCGGTCGCAATGGTCGTTCTCGTGGTTTATATGTTCCTGCACAGTTACCGGGCCGCAATCATTCCGGCGGTGGTGGTGCCGGTCTCTCTCATCGGCACGTTCGCGGCCATGTACCTGCTCGGCTACACGCTGGACAATTTCTCGCTGATGGCGTTGACCATTGCCACCGGTTTCGTGGTCGATGACGCCATTGTCGTCATGGAAAACACCATCCGGCATATCGAGCAGGGTATGAAGCCGATGCCCGCGGCGCTGCTCGGCGCCAAGGAAGTTGGGTTCACGGTCGTATCGATGAGCCTGTCTCTCATTGCGGTGTTCATTCCGTTCCAGTTGGCGGGCGGAATCATCGGACGGCTGTTCCGGGAGTTCACCGTCACCCTGTCGGTGTCGATTCTGATCTCGCTGGTGATCTCACTGACCACCACGCCGATGCTGTGCTCGCGCCTGCTGCGTTCTGAGGCCAACAAAAAACTAACTCGTTTTGGCGCAGCCTTCGAGCGCGGTTTCCACGCCATGCGCAGCGGCTACGAGCGAACGCTCGGCTGGGCCCTGGACCATCGGCGCATCATGCTCCTCATCCTGATGGTGACGATCGGGCTCAATGTGTACCTGTACTTCGCCGTGCCCGGCGGATTTTTCCCGCAACAGGACACAGGACAGTTGCGGGGCGGCATCCGTGGCGATGCCTTCTCTTCCTTCCAACTCATGAAGGAGAAGCTGCAGCAGGTCTCCGCCATCATCCAACATGATCCGGGCGTGGAGGCGGTCACCGGATCAGTTGGCAGTGGTGGTATCGGATTCGGCAGCGCGGGAGCGACCGCGAGCGTCAGTGTGACGCTGAAGCCGCTGGAGCAACGCAAGTCTTCGGCGGATGAGATCATCGCGCGACTGCGGCCGCAGCTGAACAAAATCACCGGGGTGGCCAGCTTCCTCCAGTCCGTGCAGGACATCGGTGGCGGCGGTGGCGGCCGCTCGGCCAATTCGCAATACCAGTACTCCCTGATGGGAGACGATCTTACTGAGCTGCGCGAGTGGTCGCAGAAGCTGCGGGTTGCTCTGCAGGACGTGCCGGAAGTGGAGGACGTGGATTCGGACGAGCAACCCGGCGGCCTGGAGGCGGACCTCATTGTGGACCGGGATACCGCATCCAGGCTGGGGCTCACCGCCGCCCAGATCGACAGCACGCTCGGGGGCGCCTTTGCTCAGGCGCAGGTCTCGACTATCTACAATCCCTTCAGCCCGCAGCAATACCACGTGGTGATGGAGGTCGCACCCGAGTTCTGGCAGAACCCTGAGGTTCTCAAAGACCTTTACGTCAGTACCTCGGGAGGCCCGGTGAGCGGAACCCAGGCCACCCAGGCCGTCGCGGGCACGACCAAATTCAAGACCCAGTCCGGCGCGACTGTCGCCAGTAGCGCGTCCGCGGTTGCCGCGGACGCGGCGCGTAATCGCGCATCCAACTCCCTTGCCAACGCGGGGCGCGGTAACACTTCGACCGGCTCTGCCGTCAGCTCGAGCGCCGAGACGGTCATTCCCTTCTCGGCCTTCAGCCATTTCGCGACCAACACCACGCCAGTCACTGTCAACCACACGGGCACCTCGGCCTCCACGTCCTTCTCATTCAATCTTCCGGAGGGCGAGTCGCTCAGCACAGGACTTGCGGCGATCGAGAAGACGATGGAAAAGATCCACATGCCGACCTCGATCCACGGCTCCTCTTACGGCACCGCGCGTCTGTTCCAGCAGAGCGCGAGCAGCCAGCCACTGATGCTGCTCGCGGCCCTGGTCGCGATCTACGTCGTGTTGGGCATGCTCTATGAGAGTTACGTGCACCCGCTCACCATCCTCTCGACGCTGCCGTCAGCGGGCCTCGGTGCGCTGCTGGCCCTTATGGTGGTCGACATGGAGTTCAGCCTGATCGCCTTCCTGGGAATTCTTCTTCTCATCGGTATCGTGAAGAAGAACGCCATCATGATGGTCGACTTTGCGCTCGAAGCCGAACGTACTTTGGGTCTCGATCCGCGCGCGGCGATTGCCCGCGCATGCTCGCTGCGCTTCCGGCCGATTATGATGACGACCTGCGCCGCCATTGCCGGCGCGCTTCCCTTGGCCATCGCTTACGGTAACGGCACCGAAATGCGCCGGCCGCTGGGAGTCTCCATTGTCGGCGGCTTGCTCGTGAGTCAGCTGCTGACGCTGTACACGACACCGGTCGTGTACCTCTACATCCATCGCTTCTCGCGCAAGAAGAAGCCCACTGCGGTGCCGCCCGCGCCGCTCGACGTTATCGGGAATGAGGGTCCGGGTTCCATGCAGGCTAGTACATGATGAGTTGCGTTCGTGGATTCTTGCCAGCTTGTGGGTGCGCGCTGCTGGCCGCGTGCGCAATCGGCCCGGACTACAAGCGGCCGAGTGTGGATGTGGCGACGGGATTCAAGGAAGTCGACGGCTGGAAACCCACCGAGCCGGCGGACGCGCTCAGCCGCGGACCCTGGTGGCACATCTTCAATGACGATGTGCTGAACGGTCTGGAAGATCAGATCGACATTTCCAACCAGAACATCAAAGCGACCGCCGCGGCAGTCGAGCAGGCACAGGCGCTGGTCACAGAGGCCCAGGCAGGCTACTGGCCGACGCTCTCGGTGTCAGCCGGCCGCACCCATGAAAGGAGATTCGCAGCGCGTCCGCAGAACTCCAACAGCGCCGGCGCCTCGGTCAGCTGGCCGCTGGATATCTGGGGCACGGTGCGGCGCTCGGTCGAAAGCAGCAAGGCCAGTGAGCAGTCCAATGAGGCGACGCTCGCCTCGGCGCGCCTGTCCGCCCAGGCCGAGCTGGCCCTGGATTACTTTCAACTGCGTGGCCAGGATCAGCTGCAGATCCTGCTGGACGACATTGTCAAAGCAGACGAGCTTGCGCTCAAAATTACTGAGAACCGGTACCGCGTGGGCGTGGCGGCTCGCGCGGACGTAGTCACGGCGGAGACGCAACTGCTGTCCGCACAGACGCAGCAAATCAATGTTGCCGTTCAGCGGGGCATGCTCGAGCACGCCATCGCGGTGTTGGTTGGCCAGCAGCCGGCTGCCTTCACGGTGACGCCGTCAGCGTTGAGAACCGATGTTCCGACCATTCCGGCGGGCGTACCGTCGGACTTGCTCGAGCGTCGCCCAGACATCGCCGAAGCCGAACGCACGGTGGCGGCCGCGAACGCGCAGATAGGGGTTTCCAAGGGAGCTTACTTCCCCTCGTTATCCCTCAGCGGCGCCGTTGACTACGCAGCCGGCGGCGCGATCAGTCAGCTCTTCAGAGTGGCGAACCAGACCTGGTCCGTGGGCCCCAATCTCAATCAAATCCTGTTTGCTGGAGGCTTGCACCGGGCAGAGGTGGCGGCGGCCAGGGCCGGGTGGGAAATCTCGGTTGACAACTACCGGCAGACGGTACTGGAGGGCTTTCAACAGGTCGAGGATCAACTGGTCACGTTGCGAGTGCTGGAGCAACAATCGATCGTCGAGGACAAACTGGTCCAGGCGGCGCGCGAAGCTGAGCGCCTGACGCTCAATCAGTATAAAGCTGGAACAGTTCCCTATAGCAGTGTCATTTCCGCGCAGACCACGCGGCTGCAAAGTGAGCAATCGGCTCTGACAGTGTTTGTCGATCGCCTCACGGCGAGTGTGACGCTGATCGAAGCACTGGGAGGAGGGTGGAACGCTTCACAGCTCCAGCCCCCGCCGCCGGCATCTACCTCGACGTCCGCGCCAGCTGCACCGCTGCCGGCGACTTCGGTGCGGGTACCCCCGCCCCTGCAGCCGCCGCCAGCGCAGCAGATACTGCCGCGAGCGCCGGTCCCGGAGAACCAGCCCTAGCTCGAGGCGGCTATGGCTATTGTTTCCTGGTCTTCGCCTCCGGCTCGAGGTTCATGTCGCGCTCCTTGCCGGCCTTGGAGTGCGCGCGACCAGTCCGCTCGGCCTCGTCCATCTCACGTTGCTCATCCGGGGAGTGTGGCGCCGCCTCCTGTGCCGCCTTGTCGATGTCAGCCTTGTCGACGAAGTCCTTCACCTCCTTACGATAGCGCCGCGCCGCCTCATAGTCGCCTTCACCCTGATTGTTCGGCTTGTCAGTCTGTCCCATATCGCTAAGCCCTGCGCAAGAAAGTGACGATGGCGAGGATCAGGAAAATGAAGAATAAGATCTTCGCGATGCCGGCCGCACCCGCTGCAATACCACCGAAGCCAAGGATGGCTGCGATGATGGCAATGACAAAAAACACAACTGCGTAATAAAGCATTTCTCTATCTCCCCAGACGCTCAAGATGGAGCGAGAAGGTCCGGTAGCAACTTTCGCGCGCGGCGGGGCTATACGGTTATAGGTGCCGGCCGGGGATCACTGTCAGACAGTTCCGACTCGGGAAGGCATGGCGCTTGCTGCACACCCGCTCGTGGCAGCGCTTTGAGGGAGTGAACAGCATATGAGGCGGATTCCCATCCGGGAGGGCCGACCGTTTCCGCTCGGCGCCACGTGGGATGGTCTGGGCGTCAATTTCGCAGTGTTTTCAGCACATGCCACGCGCGTGGAGGTGTGCCTGTTCGACAACGACGGCAACACCGAGACCGAGCGCTTCGAGCTGCCGGAGTACACGGATGAGGTATGGCATGGCTACCTGCCGGATGCCCGTCCCGGCACGGTCTACGGATTGCGCGTGCACGGCCCCTACGAGCCGGACGCCGGCCACCGATTCAATCCGAACAAGTTACTCATCGACCCCTATGCCAAGCAGCTCGTCGGTACCTTGAAATGGGACGATGCGCTCTTCGGGTACACCATCGGCTCACCCGATAAGGACCTGTCATTCGATGAGCGTGATAGTGCGCCGTTCGTGCCGAAATCGCGCGTCATCGACCCCGCGTTCACCTGGGGTAATGAGTACCGGCCGCGGGTTCCCTGGGACCAGACCATCCTCTACGAAACCCACCTCAAGGGCTTCACACAGCTCAACCAGCGCGTACCCGAGGAGTTGCGCGGTAAGTTCAAGGGGCTGGGCGATGCTCGCGTGATCGAGTATCTGCGCCAACTGGGCGTCACGACCATCGAGTTACTCCCCATCCATGCCTTTTGCGACGATCGCTACCTGGCGGACAAGGGGATGGTGAACTATTGGGGCTATAACACCATTGCGTTCTTCGCGCCGGAGCCGCGTTACATGGCGAGCGGCTTTGCGAACGAAGTGAAGGAGATGATCAACCAGCTGCACGCGGCCGGTCTCGAAGTCATCCTCGACGTCGTCTACAACCATACAGCCGAAGGTAATGAGGGCGGCCCGACGTTGTGTCACAAAGGGATCGACAACGCGAGCTACTATCGACTGCTGCCCGACAAACCGCGGTACTACATCAACGACACCGGTACGGGTAACACTGTCAACCTGAGTCATCCGCGCGTACTGCAGATGGTCACTGACTCGCTGCGCTATTGGGCGACTGAAATGCACGTGGACGGTTTCCGGTTCGACCTTGCCACCATTCTGGCCCGCGAGCCGTATGGGTTCGATGAGGGCGGTGGCTTTCTGGATTCGTGCCGGCAGGACCCGATTCTCTCCAGCGTGAAGCTGATCGCGGAGCCTTGGGACGTGGGCCCCGGCGGATACCAGGTAGCTCATTTTCCGCCCGGGTGGGCGGAATGGAACGACAAGTTCCGAGATGCCGTGCGCGCGTTCTGGAAGGGCGACGAGGGCTTGATGCCCGAGTTCGCGCGTCGCCTCGCCGGCTCCGGCGACATTTTCAATCAACGCGGCCGCAGACCTTGGGCGAGTGTCAACTTCGTCACCGCCCACGACGGATTCAATCTCAACGACCTGGTCTCGTACAACGGCAAACACAACGAAGCCAATGGCGAGGAGAATCGAGACGGCAGTGACAACAACCACTCGTGGAATCATGGTGCCGAGGGGCCTACCTCGGACGAGGCGATCATCAATTTGCGCGAGCGCCAGAAGCGCAACCTGCTCGCGACGCTGCTGCTCTCGCAGGGAACACCCATGGTTCTGTCGGGCGATGAGCTCGGCCGCACCCAGAAGGGCAATAACAACGTCTACGGTCAGGACAACGAGCTGAGCTGGATCGACTGGAGTGCGATCACCACCGACGGGCGCAGGCTGCTGGAGTTCACGCGTAAGCTCATTGCCTTACGCCGGGCCTATCCGATGTTACGGCTGGGCCGCTTCCTGGTGGGACAACACAGCGCCGAGCTCGATGTGAAGGACCTCACCTGGCTGTCGCCCGACGGGACAGAGCTCGCCGAGGAGCAGTGGAAAGATGCCAATGCCAGATGCTTCGGCATGCTTCTCGATGGACGTGCGCAACCGACTGGTATCAAGCAGCGCGGCTCGGATGCGACCTTGCTGATCGTTTTCAACGCCCATCACGACATCGTGAACCTCACGCTACCGGAGGTCCCGGAGGGTAAGCGCTGGACCCGTCTCATTGACACCAACTTGCCGGGTGGATTCGAGACTCCGAGCTTCGAGTTCGGTTCCGTCTATGAAGTGACTGGGCGCTCGCTGCTGTTATTCGTGCTCAGCGTCGAAGATCGGCGCGCGAAATCCACGCGCACCGGATTTGGCGCGCTGCTCGATATCGTCGATACGCCCCTGAGTGAGGGCTTCTGAGGGCTCTCACTTAAATAGTGGCACCGCCTTCTGCAAGGTCACCCATACGCCCCAGCCGAGCGGAATCCACACGACCAGCCACGCCGCCAGAACGAAGCCGCCCGCACCGGCCTCCGGTGCGGATTTCGACGCAGCCGCCGACGCACTCGCTCCGTGCGGCGCTGGCACCTTGGGTGCGGTCTGCTCGAGCTCCTCGGGTGTCATGGCGTACTTCGTATCCACCGGCTTGATCAGCCAGTTGCACACGAAGCCGACCGCCAGCAGCCCCGCCAGGATGAACATGGTGACACTGTAGACCTGCGCTCTGGCGATGCCGTGCTCCAACTGATAGTCGCGGATGTAGTTCACCAGCACCGGCCCGAGCACCCCCGCGGCCGACCAGGCCGTCAACAGTCGCCCGTGAATCGCCCCAACCATCCGGGTGCCGAACAAGTCAGCCAGATAGGCGGGCACCGTCGAGAAGCCGCCGCCGTACATCGACAGGATGACGCAGAAGAAGGCGACGAACAGCGCGAGGCTTCCCGCCGCCGCCGTCCACGGAATCGACGCATACAGCGCGATACCTAACAGAAAAAACACCGCGTACGTCACCTTGCGCCCGATGCGGTCGGACAGCGAGGCCCAGAAAATGCGGCCGGCGATGTTGAACAAGGACAAGAGGCCTGTAAAGGCGGCGGCAATGGCGGCGATCTGGCCCTTCTGATCCGGTGTCAGCTGATCGAAGGTCGCGCTGACGCCGATGAGCTTGCCGCCGAAGACCTCCTGCAACAGCGGGGAGGCCATGGACAGGATGCCGATGCCGGCCGTGACGTTCAAACACAATACGGCCCACAGCAACCAGAATTGTCTGGTGCGGAACGCAGCCTGCAGCGTCAGATGTTTGTCGGTGACGAGCGCTTTCCTGGTCGCGCGCGCGGGGTCCCAACCGCTCGGCCGCCAACCCTCCGCCGGCAGCCGATAGCCCAGAGCGCCGCCCAGCATGAAGATGAAATAAATGACCGCGAGGGTCACGAACGTCTCCCAGACACCGACCGAGGTGGGTGTCTGGTAGTACTTCATCAGCTTGTCAGCCAGCGGCGCGCCGATCATGGCGCCACCGCCGAAACCCATGATGGCCATTCCCGTGGCCATGCCGCGCCGGTCGGGAAACCATTTGATGAGGGTCGAAACCGGAGAGATGTAGCCCAGACCCAGTCCGATACCGCCGATTACGCCGGAGCCCAGCCACAGCAACCACAGCTGATGGATGCTGATACCGAAGGCCGAGATCGCAAGGCCGCCGCACCAGCAGATAGCCGCCACGACGCCGGCCTTCCGCGGGCCCGCCCGCTCGAGCCATCCGCCGTAGGCGAAGGCGGCCGACCCGAGGAAGACGAAGAACAGGATGAAAGTCCACTGCAGCTCGGAAATCTTCCAGTCACAGCTGCTGCTCACCACACGTCCCAGCAGACCCATGTCGGCCGGACAGGCGACCGGGTGGGTGATGCCGATGGCCTTCGACAGGGGCAGCCAGAACACGGAGAACCCGTAGGCCATGCCGATGCACAAATGGATGGCCAGTGCGGCCGGCGGAATCAGCCAGCGACTAAAGCCGGGACCTGCGATCGTTCGTTCCCGCGCCAGGAAGCCTGGCGCGGTGAGCACTCCAGTCGACATTCCAATGTCCCTCCACTTAGTCGAAAGCCTGACTTAGTCTAACGAAACGTGGTTGCGAGGAACTAGTAGGGGAACCTTTGTCTGAGCGTTGTAGGGGAATGTTGTTCCGGGTAGAGAACAGGACTCAACATAACGTTGGGTCATGCCGGGGTGCAGGTCGGGAAGAGGGCAATCGCGAGCACCCCGCGCGAGGTTCGGCTCGTGGCGCGCGCGCAGCGCGCTCACGAGCGGCAGAGGTAGCGTGAAAGCCCCAGTGTGTCTCAGGAACAGGGTTTGTTGTGATCCGGCCGGTTGCCTTTCGCCTTGGCATCCGCCTCAGACATGTACTCACCCTGCTTGGTCTTGCCGTACCACCGGTCCGCCGGACAGTGATACACCTTCGAAGAGGTATTGACCCACACCATGCCCGGGCCGCCGCCGGGAGCCGGGGCCTGACCGGTCGACGGGGAGTGCGTCTGCGTTGACGGGGGATGTGTGGAGGCGCTCGACCCTGGTGCCGGCGCTGGCGCCGCCGGTGCTGGTGCTGGTGCTGGGGCGGCTGCTGGGGCGGCTGCGCCAGTCGATGAGCTCGCGGTCGAGCCGCGCGTGGAGGCACCCCCGCTGCTCGAAGCCGCTGCAGCGGTCGCCTTCTTGTCGATTCCTCCATGTCCGCTACACGCGCCACGCCCGCCATGGGGCGAAGTCGTTCCATCCTTACAGGTGACAGGGCTGGTGGCGTCGGCCGAGCTCACCACCGGCAGCGCCAACAGCGCGGCACTGGCCAACGCCCCATAAATCAATGAAGCACACTTGCGGATGACCATGTCGTTCTCCCGTTCTTGCTCTTAATGATGCAGAAAACGTTGCGCCAGACCTTCGAATGCGCCCGCAACATCTCCCTGATGGATCTGTCCGTTGGGAGTCAGGTGATCCACGATCTGCGGCAGCGCGACCGACAAATGCTGGGCCACGTCCGTGGGCTGCATGCCGGTCGCCTGCGCGATGCGCTGCAGGAAGCCGGAGTTGCCCAGGACACTCTGGATCTGATCGGCCGAGACCGGCAGATTCTGGCCGCTACCGACCCAGGACTGAAACAGGTGACCCAGGCCCCCGCTTTCGAACGCCTGCAGCAGACTGGCGAGACCACCGGACGCGCCCCCTTGACCACGCAACATTGCTAATACCTCCGTGACGACAGCCGAGCTTTGCGGCGTCGAGCCCGGCGAATCGCCGGATGTGTTGAATGAGTTGACCACGCTATCGAGAATGCCCATGGGTTTCTCTCCCGTTAGCGCAGCGGCGCCCGAGGGCTGTCGCAGCGCTACTGCACCGCACTGAAAATTGTTTACTGTTTTGTGACGGGAGGGTCTTCTTCAATCCCGTCGGCGCATGATGCGCTTTTTGAGTGAACGCAACCACCCGTGATGGTGGCACGATTGTTGCAACCGCTGCAGCTTGGCGGGGTGATCTCGTTACAACACTCAGATCACGCGGGGATCGCCTGGGGTTATCCTGACCTCAGGCGGTCCCCACGCGGGGGCTCACCCGCGCTTTGCGTGTCCGGCGCTCAAGGCGGCCAGCTGTCCGCTGTGAACTTGTGCGACCGCTCGCTCGACGGCTGCGTCGCGGCAAGCTCGGGCAAAGGCAATTCGCTGCAGCTGCATGTCGCCGTCGAACGGGCAGACCTGCCGTGCGGCGAATTCGATTCGGTTGTACAGGGTCTTCACCCCTGCAGAGCTCGTCAGGTCGAGATCGCTATACGACACGACGATCGCGGGGGCATCGTCCAGCGGGGCGGCGGCATGCGCGACTCCCAGTGATCCTGCCAACAGGCAGGCGGCCAACATGGCGACACGGCTCAGCGCGCTGCGGTTGGAGTTGACAGTGACTGCGGTCATGGAAGCTCTCCTGATAACGTGTTGAGTGTCAGAACTTGGTTTCTTGCAACGAGGTGTATGAGACTCTTTTGCCGGCCGCTCGAGTAGCCGGGCGCTCTCGAGTTGATCCCCGGTCCCGACGAGCTCGTACCGCAGCCGGGGGCGGCAGGCCTCGCCATCCTCAGTCGAGGCCGCATGCGGTAGCGGGGCGCGTGGCTGGTTCGCTGCGCAACTACGGCTTCATCCCTGCAATCGACGCTTTCGTCCCCAAATGGGATCCAGACGGGCTATGGCCGTCGCATTGGGCTAGGATATGCGCATAAACCAAGCCCCTTCGGGAGAGCCACGGTGAACTCTTTGCCAGATGCCATCCCCGCGCAGCCCCCATTGCGGGGCGTCCAACAAGCACGGGTTGTCCTACGAGGCGCGTTCGCGACGGCCGGCGCGCGCCAGAATCTTCTGATCCTCACTGTCTTCTGGATCTATGTGGCCTGCTCGAACGTCCTGTACGCGAACAGCATGCAAGCGAGCATCGCGCACCTGGCCGGCGGCGAGCAGGTCTTCGCGCCCTGGAGCGCGCGCCTGCTGCAACATCTGCTGCTCTATCCGATACTCTTGTGTTGTGTCGGCATATCCTTCCGTGTCGGCTGGCAACCGCTGTGGCGCAAGTTGCCGATCCAACTTCTGATCGGACTCCTGTTCGCGGTGTCGGCCGATCCGGCCATGAGTATCGCGGAAGGGTGTTGCGGCACCCCGATGGAGCGACAGCACGTCATGTCGATGGGCACCATGGGCATCTGGAGTAAGGATGACATCCCGACGTGGCTGGCGAGCGCCACCACTTTCCTGCTGACCTACGGCTTCGCACTGGCGCTCATCATGAGCTTCGGGTTCTATCAGCGCCTGCGCGATGCCCAGCTGCGCTCGCAAGTCCTGGAGCGTGCCTTGAGTGCCGCGAACCTGGCTGCGCTGCGGATGCAGTTGTCGCCCCACACCTTGTTCAATCTCCTGCACACCATCCGCGGCCACATTTCCTGGGATCCGGCCACCGCCCAGTCCATGGTGGTACAGCTTGGCGACCTGTTACGCCGGCTGCTGACTGCTGGCGAGCGCGACTTCTCGCGCCTGGATGAGGAGCTGCAGTTCGTGCGGTTATATCTGGGCTTGCAGCAACGACGCTTTGCCGATCGCTTGACTGTCAGTGTGGCGCAACCTGATGCGATGATCGGTGCCTGGGTGCCGAGTCTGATTCTGCAGCCGTTGGTGGAGAACGCCGTGGTCCACGGGTTGGCAGGGCACGAAGGTCCCGTCACGGTGCGTGTTGATGCGGTCGTCAATGACGAGATGCTGTCCTTGCGGGTCGTGAATACCGTGGCGCCCGGCAAACCACAGGGGCGCGCGGGTATCGGACTGAGGAATGTCCGTGAACGGTTGGCCATTCAGTTCGGCGACCGGGCGAGCTTCAGCGCCATGCCGGGGTACAATAACGTGTGGATCGCGGAGGTGCGCCTGCCACTGTTGCGTGATGGGCCGCGGAAATGATGGATGTGATCATTGTTGATGACGAGCCGGCGGCGCGACGCACGCTGCGCGAATGCTGCGAGCGTGAGCCCGACCTGCAGATCGTGGGCGAGTTCGGGGACACGCGCTCGGCCGTCGAGGCCATCCGCAGGCGCCCGCCGCACCTGTTGTTTCTCGACATCCAGATCGACTCGCTCAGCGGTGTTGCGTTAGCGCGCTCACTCGATCCGGAGACCTTGCCGCTGATCGTGTTTGTCACGGCCTACCATCATTACGCCCTGGAAGCGTTTGAAGTCAGTGCGGTCGACTACCTGCTCAAGCCGTTCGACGACGAGCGCTTCCGCAAGACCCTGGCCCGAGTGCGCCGCCGCCGTGACGCCGAGACCGGCGCCGAACGTTCGTCCGTGCTGAATTCGGTGTTGGCGCAGATCGAGCGCAGCGCGCGGGTATTGTCGGAAGCCAGACCCCGGATCCTCGCCGAATCCGGCAGTCGCATGCACATGCTGGATGTGGAGCAGGTGGAGCTGGTGGAGTCCGATCGGAACTATGTGAAGCTCACCGTCGGGCGTGAGACCTTCCACGCCCGCAGCACCTTGCAGCAAGCGGAGAAATCGCTCCAGTCGCAGCCCTTGTTGCGTATCAGCCGTTCCTGCCTGATAAATATGAACCACGTGCGCGAGATCAGTCGCACACCCAGAGGCGACTTCATCTTTGTGCTGGCCGGCGGTACGACCGTCACCAGCAGCGAGGGCTGCCGGGATCCGGTAAGGCAGTATCTCGAACGCCTCAAGCTGAACCCCATGGGCCGGGACGGTGGACCCGAGCTTGCGCCCAGTTAGCGCGGTCTAATACGCTGCTGCGCACCTTGCGCCAGTGACTTCAACCGAACGTGCCATCGCGACAGCCCTCGACCACTCATCTGGCACGCTCCTCTGTGCTGGCCCTGAGCGTCCTGACGCTCATCAATCTGCTGAACTACCTGGACCGGTATGTGGTCTCTGGCATCGTCCCCGACCTGAAGGCTCCGCCGCTGGGGCTCTCGGACAGCCAGATCGGCCTGCTGACGACTGCGTTCATGCTGGTGTACATGGTGACCGCGCCCTTCTTCGGGGCACTCGGTGATCGGGGCTCGCGCACGAAACCCATTGCGATCGGGGTCTTGTTATGGAGTATCGCGACCCTGGTTTCGGGATTCGCGGACAACTACGTGCATTTGTTGGGGGCACGCGCGCTGGTGGGTATCGGCGAGGCAGCCTACGTTGCCATTGCGCCGGCACTGCTGTCCGATTGCTTTTCCCGCGCACAACGTGGCCGGGTGCTCTCGGTTTTCAACATGGCGATCCCTGTAGGTGCTGCGCTCGGCTACATCGTCGGCGGTCTGATGAGTCATCACTTTGGATGGCGGGAGGCGTTTTTTGTCGCTGGCGCACCCGGGATAGTGCTCGCGCTCTTCGTGCTGCGGCTCCCTGATCCGCCGCGCGGGTCGCGGGACGAGGGAGAAGTGCGTAGTGACGGGCCCGCCGCCAGTGCCGCCTCCGTCTACTTGAACCTCCTGCGACGCCCCGCTTACATGCTTGTGGTGCTCGGCTATGCTGCCTATACGTTCGCTCTCGGTGGGTTAGCCGTTTGGATGCCAAATTTTCTGGAGCGTGTGCACCACATTCCGGCCGTCAAGGCGACCACGAGCTTCGGCGCCATCGTGGTGGTAACCGGATTCCTCGGGACCTTTATCGGCGGCTGGCTAGGGGACTACTGGCTCAAATATTCCCGCCAGGCCTACTTGTGGATGTCCGGATGGATAACACTGCTGGCGGCGCCGTTTGCCTTCGTCGCCCTGAGCGCGGACTCGCCGTCCGTTTACTATCCGGCAATTGTGGTGGCCGAGCTTCTGTTGTTCATGTCCACCGGACCGATCAATTCCGCCATCATCAACCTGGTATCCCCCACGCAGCGCGCCTCAGCCATCGCTCTGAGCATGTTCACCATCCATTTGCTCGGCGACGTCCCATCGCCAACTCTCATTGGCTGGCTCTCCGACATCTCATCGCTCGGGAAGGCCGTGCTGATCGTCCCTGTCGCGGTAGTGATCAGCGGCATTATCTGGCTCATATCGGCACGCGCGTCGGCCGGCGCAACCTCTGCGGCGCCGGTCTGACGCTCAGCCTTCCGCCGCGGCCAGCTCCGGTGCCGGCATTCTCATGGCCGACTCCTGCAACTCATCCAATATCCATTTGCGAAACGCAATAACCTCCGGCCGCGCTGCCACCTCTGCGCGATGCACCAGGAAGTAACTGTCCTCCGATTCCCACGCGTGATCGAATAGACGCGTCAGCGACTTGGCCCTGAAGCGCTCCGCGCTAAGCGGTGCGGGAATGAGCCCGACCCCTGCCGAGCGCTCCGTGGCGCGCACCAGCGCCGACATGTTGTTGAACGCGATGCGCTTGCGTGGGCGGGGCATCTGGAGCCCGGCGGATTCCGCCCAACGCTCCCAGCCATCTTTGCGCGCCTCGAATACCAGCAACGTCTGCCCGTCGAGTTGCTCGATGGACGTAATGGGCGTGCGCGCCAGTAAGGCAGGGGAGCAAGCAGGCACGTAGGCCTGCGAGAACAACCGGTGCGCCTGCAGATCGGTCCAGGTTCCGGAGCCCAACACGATCGATACGTCCGCATCGGCCGGATGAATGTCCGTCCCGGTGCCGTCGGTATCGATCTCCAGATCGATCTGAGGCTGCGCCGCGTGTAGTGCCGCCAATCGAGGAAGCAGAAACTCATTTGCGAAAAACGATGCGACTCGCAGCCTGAGGGTGCTGCGTCCCGCGCGAGCGCGAAGGTCCCGAGTCGCGGTGTCGAGCCGCTCGAAGAGGTACTCGATCTCCTGCAGATAGGTAGAGCCCGCGTCCGTGAGCGTGAGCGTTCGTGCGCCTCGGTGGAATAGGGGGACGCCCAGCTCCTCCTCCAGGGCACGAATCTGGTGACTGACCGCCGAAGGGGTCAGAAATAGCTGGCTGGCAGCGGTTTTAAAGCTGCCAGAGCGGGCTGCAAGCTGAAAGGCACGCAGAGTTTTGGTCGAGGGCAGGCGCATAACGCGGATGATGATGGCACAAGTCCGTGAAGCGTCGAGGAACAGTGCGTCACGCGTTCTTCAAATCTATTATTTCAGATGTGCCCGCCGCTCCAGAACTCTTTGAGCATGTCGATATCACGGCCTCGCCGGGGGAGCGCCCGCTGCGTGCTCTGGGCCGGACCGAAATTCTGACCGGCCTTGAAGCCGCCCTGACCAGGGGCAACGGACTTCTGGGAGCTCACTGTGTACACGAGCTCTGGATGAAGGGGGAGTTTGCCACGCGTATCGAGACGGCTCTGGAGAGGCTGTGGGATCGTGCGGCGAAGACCATTCCAGAATGGCTGCCGATGCGCTACATCGACTGGCTGCCGACTGTATACGAGGTCGCCGCCCGGTTCCGTGCCGGTCGTGACCGAGCAGCCAGCGAGGGAATCCCCACCGGGGGCTCGAACATCTACCTGGTCCTGCTGGACTACCAGGACCGCCGCGGTGGGCCGTACGGCGTTTATGTTGGCATGAGCCGCTATTCGCCGGCGCAGCGCTTCGACCAGCACAAGGCAGGTATCAGAGCGGCGGGCAGCGTCTTGAAGCGCGGCCTCGAGGTGCTCACCGGGCCGGCCTTACATCTGCAGCGTATCGCCCGACCGCAGGCGGCCCGTATCGAGAGCGAACTGGCTGAGGCGCTACGGGATGCGGGCCTGCTGGTACAGGGCGGCCATTGATCGACTCAGCGATTGACTCAACGCGCGACGAAAGCGCGCTCGATGACGTAGTCCCCGGGCTCGCCTATGTGCGCAGAGATGACGAAGCCGCGGGAGTCGAGCAACGAGCAGGTGTCGGTCAACATCGCCGGGCTACCGCACACCATGACTCGGTCGTGCGCCGGATCCAGTTGGGGCAGGTGCAGATCGCGGGACAGCTTGCCGCTGTCGAGCAATGTCGTCAGCCGGCCATGGTTTGCATGCGGCTCGCGGGTGACCGTCGGGTAGTAGTGCAGCTTGTCCCGAACGATGTCGCCAAGGAGCTCGTGCGCCTTCAGCTCTTCGATCCGGTGCTTTACGACCGCCGACTCACGTGCCCAGCGTACGCCGTGAACGAGTATGACGTGCTCGAACCGTTCATACGCTTCCGGGTCTTTGATGAGGCTCATGAAGGGGGCGGCGCCAGTACCCGTGCTCAACAGATACAGCCGCTTGCCAGGCTTCAGATCGTGCAGCAGCAGTGTTCCGGTGGGTTTGCGGCTGATCAGGACTTCGTCGCCCTCGCGGATGTGCTGCAGGCGTGAGGTCAACGGCCCCTCGGGCACCTTGATGCTGAGGAACTCCAGATGCTCCTCGTGGTTCGCGCTGGCAATGCTGTAGGCACGCAGCAACGGCCGGTTGTCGACATGCAGGCCGACCATGACGAACTGCCCATTCTCAAAACGCAGGGACGAGTCGCGCGTGGTGGTGAAGGTGAATTGAGTGTCCGTCCAGTGGTGTACCTTGAGTACCCGCTCCGCACCTATAGCCGCCAAGATTTGTCACCCGTAAAAAACACTAAGCTATCCCGAATGTTACCGGGCCCGGCGGCGGAACGATGGTTTTTCGGGCTATGGGCTCATAATCTCGTGGCATATAGGGTGCATAGGGCTAGAAGAGGGGGTGGATGATGATGTCACCAGGATCTTCCGGGCTGAAAGGGCGCACGCTGTTCATTACGGGTGCGAGCAGGGGTATTGGACTAGCGATTGCGTTGCGCGCAGCCCGCGACGGCGCAAATGTCGTGATCGCCGCCAAGACCCAGGAGCCGCACCCCAAGCTCCCCGGGACCATCTACACCGCTGCCAAGGAGATTGAAGCCGCTGGCGGCCAAGCGCTGCCGCTCCCCGTGGATATCCGACACGATGCCCAGGTAGCCGATGCCATCTCCCGAGCAGTGAAAACTTTCGGGGGTATCGACATCCTGATCAACAACGCCAGCGCGATAAGTCTCACGAACACGCACGATACGGACATGAAGCGCTTCGATCTGATGCATCAGATCAACACGCGCGGCACCTACCTGTGCTCGAAACTTTGCGTGCCGTGCCTGGCCCGGTCGCCAAACCCCCATATCCTGATGCTGGCACCGCCGCTGAACATCACTCAGAAGTGGTTTGCTCCGCACCTCGCCTACTCATTGGCCAAATACGGCATGAGCCTGTGTGTGCTGGGTCTCGCCGGAGAGCTGCGGCCACGGGGCATCGCCGTGAACGCGCTATGGCCTCGGACGGTGATTGCTACCGCGGCGTTGCAGGTCGCGATGGATGGTCATTCGAGCAGCGAACGCCGACGCGTCCGCCGGCCTGAGATCGTTGCGGATGCCGCATATGCGATTCTGACAAAACCCAGCCGCGAATTTACGGGTAACTTTTGCATCGACGACGAAATCCTGCGCGCCGGCGGCGAGACTGATTTTACTCAATATCGCGACCCGGGCGTGCACGAAGACGAGCTGTTACCGGATTTCTTCCTCTAGCCGGGTAGAGTGGGCCGAGGTTCATCATGCGTTGCACAATAGCATCGGCGGCGCGCCAGGGTTAGATTAGGGGCGGAGAGTTCCGACTCCGGCGGACTCCCAGGTGACGATGACGCTCTGACGGCGCGGCGAGCTCGCACGGACGGACCCATCGTCGAGTCAAGGAACTTGCGGCTCGAGCTGCCTGATCAGAGCATACGCCCATTGAGCAACCGGTCACCCGAATCGGCTTCCGCGCTTGCAGCTTTGCTGCACGAGATCAATCAGCCGCTCACCGCAATCCTGAGCAACGCTCAGGCCGCGCAACGCTTTCTATCGAACACACTGCTCGACCGGGCCGAGCTGCACGACATCCTCGAGGATATCGTGGCCGACAACAAGCGCGCCGCAGGCATTCTCAAACGACTGAGCGAGGCGATTAAGGAGACATATGCCATCTCGAACGAGGATTGCTAGGAGAGTACGCGGCGATGAGATTGCAGCCTGAGACAGTGTTCATCGTGGATGACGATCCCGATGTCTGCCGTGCCGTCGGCCGCCTGGTGCGCGGCGCTGGTTACGAAGTACGGGAATTCAACTCGGCGCGCGAGTTTCTTGTCGCACACGAGCCCGATCCGCCCGGATGCGTGCTGCTGGATCTGACCATGCCCGAGGTGGACGGCTTCGAGTTGCAACAGTGTCTGATGGCCTCGGGCTACCATCGACCCATCGTGTTCCTCACCGCGAATGGCGACGTGCACAACACTGTGCGCGCCATGAAGGCGGGGGCGGTGAACTTTCTCACCAAACCGGTCGATCGCGACGAGCTCATGGCGGCGCTGGCGGAGGCCCTGGCCATCGATGCTGCCGGCCGCGCCGGTTGGGAAACTCGCAATACCATCGCCGGCCGCCTCGCGACGCTCACGCCGCGCGAGCGACAGGTGCTGGAAAAGGTCGTGGCGGGACGACTCAACAAACAGATCGCGGCGGAGCTCGGGACGGTGGAAAAGACCATCAAGGTGCACCGCGCCCGGGTGATGCAGAAGTTGCATGCCACCTCGCTGATCCAACTCGTCGAAATGGCGCAGATCGTCGGTCTCAAGGGCGAGCGCGGCCATGAGGAGGCGCGCCGCAGCGGCTTCTGACTCTTCCCACGCTGGACCAAAGGCCAATTGCGGTGCGCGCTCACAAGCGGCATAGGGAGCATGGAGGCTCTCAGGTTCGTGGCCGCCGGCCGACCCTGACTGCAAGCTTCTAACTCCAGGCGGCCACTTTCCTGACAGCTCCCATTAAGCTCTCCTCATCGAACGGCTTGGCCAGATGCTGACTGAACCCGGCCGCGAGACTGCGTTCCACGTCCTCGCGATAAACGCTGCCGCTCATCGCGATCGCCGGTAGACGACCGTCGCTGCCGGTGCGGGTGAAATGCGAGCGCAGGCGCGATAGCAGCTCGATACCGTTGCCGTCCGGCAGGCTCAGGTCGCAGATGAGGAGGTCGAACCTTCCGTCGCTGGCAAATTGGGTTGCCGCAGCGATGGTGGGGGCGCAGATGACGACGTGCCCATGAGTGGTCAACAGCCGCCGGCAGGCCTTGGCGACGCCCTCGTGATCCTCCACGAGGAGGATACGCAGTGCGTTAGGGACGTCCGAGGTATTGCTCTTCATACTGAGGTCGTGCAACTGCGCGGAGCTCGAGGCGGCCTCCAACTCTGAGGTCGCCGCGTCGAGCATCCGGGCGCTCGATAGTGCCGGAGAGTCGCCGTCGGCCGCCGGCGTTTCTTCCGCGGCAGCGGCATTCTGCGCCGACTCCATTGCAAGCAGTGGGAGCAGGATGGTGAAAGTTGCTCCACGTCCGGCGCCTTCGCTGGTGGCCGTGATCGAGCCGCCGTGCAGCTCAATGATGCGATAGGCAATGGCGAGCCCCAGCCCGAGCCCCTGGCCGCGCGAGCGGCGCTCGAGACTTGCACCTTGCCAGTAGCGCTCGAAGAGGTGCGGTAACGCTTCGGGGGCAATCCCTTGACCGGTGTCACGGACCTGCAGCTCGACGTTCTGGTCACGATGGGCGTAAGTGAGTTGAATTCGGCCGCCCGGAGGTGTGAATCGGATCGCGTTGGAGAGCAGATTCCAGACCACTTGCTGCAAGCGTTCGGAGTCGCCGTTGACAGTACCCGCATCTGTTTCGAGCGAGGTCTCCACTGTCAGGGTCTTCGCCGAAGCCGCGGGTCGGAAGGAGTCAACGACCGTGCCGATCATCTGGGCAAGGGATGCGACCGGTCGCGGGTCGATCCGCAGGCGGCCGGTGATGATGCGGGAGATATCCAGAAGATCATCAACCAGGCGGCGTTGGACCCGCGCGTTACGTTCTATCAGCTCGAGGGCATGGATCCCCTCACTCGGATCGAGTTTGCCGCCTTTCAGCAGCGCGGTCCAGGCAAGCACCGCCATCAGTGGGGTGCGCAGCTCATGCGACAGCATGGTGAAGAAAACATCCCGCGCGCGATTTGCCTGTTCCGCGGCCTCGCGTGCACTTCGTTCAGCGGCATTGATGCGTGCATGCACGAGTCGGGATTCCACTCGCGCCACCAGGTCGCGGGCGGTGAACGGCTTGGTGAGGTAGTCATCGGCGCCCGCTCGTAATCCCTCCCCCGAGGCCTCTTCACCGGCACGCGCGGACAACAGCATCACGGGCACCTTTGCGATAGCCTGGTCGCCACGGATTGCGCGAAGCAAACCGAAGCCGTCCATCACGGGCATCATCACATCGGCAATAACAAGGTCCGGTGCGTTCCGTTGAATGCATTGCAG
>Ga0134126_10000080_pt1 | contig 115866 bp, 93 predicted proteins | sample KB31752_FD_96881 | JGI IMG/M metagenome (GOLD analysis project Ga0134126, IMG submission 96881) | Terrestrial soil microbial communities with excess Nitrogen fertilizer from Kellogg Biological Station, Michigan, USA - KB3-175-2 | ecosystem: Environmental > Terrestrial > Soil > Unclassified ... | reverse complement strand
TTGAGCACCCTGTATTTCTTAGGAAATACGGTATCTTTTCGTGCCAATTTTGGCGGTTTTGTCACCCGTTTCTTTTGAAATCAGGGATTTTCGGGAAATGTGTACAAAAAATGAGATGCGCCCCGCAAAGTTAAAAGGAAAAACCTAAACGGCTAACCTGAACGCTCGCGCGCTGAATAGTGCTGACCTGAGCGAAAGAAAAATGCGAACCCTTTGCGACTTCGCATCTTTGCGCCTTTGCGTTAAGTCTTTCGGGGCGGAAAGAGATTCGAGCGGACGATGCCCATTTTCGCCAGGCGAAAGGCCAGCGCGGTGCTCAGGCAGCCGAAGCCGTATTGGATGCTGCGCCGCAGGTTGATCGAGGAGGCTTCCTTGAAATATTTCGTCGGGCAACTGACTTCGCCGATGGTGAAGCCGTGCCAGAGGATTTGCGCGAGCATCTGGTTGTCGAAGACGAAATCGTCCGAATTGTTCGTGAGCACCACCTTTTCCAGAATTTCCCGCGAGAAGGCGCGATAGCCGGTGTGATACTCGGATAATTTCGCGCCGAGCAGGACGTTTTCCGCGAAGGTGAGGAATCGATTCGCCACGTATTTCCACATAGGCATGCCGCCTTTGAGGGAATAACCGCCAAGAATTCGGCTGCCGAGCACGCAGGGATGCAATTCATTGGCAATCATGGAAGCCATCGCGGGAATCAGCTTGGGGGTGTACTGATAATCCGGATGGATCATGATCACGATGTCGGCGCCGGCTTCCAGGGCGAGGCGGTAGCAGGTTTTTTGGTTGCCGCCGTAGCCCGTGTTTTTTTCGTGCGGATGCACATCCATGCCCGGCAGGCTGCGCGCGACGGCCACGGTGTCATCGCGGCTTTTGTCGTCCACGAGTATGATTTTATCCACAATGCCCTGTTCCTGGACTTCGGCATAGGTTTGGGGCAGGGTCCTGGCGGCGTTGTAGGCGGGCATCACTACGACGATTTTTTTATCGCGATACATGAGCGGGAGCAGCGTGCAGGATGCGGGAGGCTGTGAGAAGTGAAAAAAATTGGGAGGGTTAAATGAGTTAAATGAGTTAAATCGTTGAATCCGCCCCGAACTTTTCCACTCACTCCTTGCAAGGCACCGTCAAATGGCCTATTTTGCCCCGGCTTGAGCAAACAGACGAAACCGCAGACTTGCGTGGTGGTGGACGGCGAATGCGCCGGGTCCAAGGTTTGCCCATTGAGCCGCGTGGAAGCCGGCACGGTGGTGTGCATCAAGGAATTGGCCGGGGCGCCGGAAATTCAGGTGCGATTGCGCGAGTTGGGATTTGGCGAGAAGCAAATTGTCAAACTGTTGAGCCGCCAGAGCAGTCTCATCTGCCAGGTTTGCAATGCCCGGCTCGGAATCAGCGAGCAACTGGCGGAAACGATTCTGGTGGAGCCGGTCCAGGCGGGCGCGAAGGCGGCGTGAGAAAAATTTCGAAGGCCGAAATCCGAAATTCGAGGACCGAACATACGCTCGATCACAGCTTTCGTCATTATTTCGGATTTCGGCATTCGGATTTCGGACTTTAATCATGTCCTCTCCACAGCCACTCACTTTAGTCCCGAAGGGAGCCGTTGCCACGGTCGTGCAAATCAATGTTCCGGCTGGGAGCCGCGCGCGACTGATGGAAATGGGGCTGCTGGTGGGCACCAAAGTGGAACTCGTTCGCTTCGCTCCGCTCGGCGACCCGGTGGAAATCAAAGTACGCGGATATAATCTGACACTGCGCAAGAGTGAGGCCGAGCAGATCCTTGTGAACCCGAGTTAGCGTGCGGATGCATACTGATAAAAGCTCCAACCGGCCAAGCTCCAAGCTCCAGAGAAACTTCAAGCTCCAAATTTCAAAATGGCGCATGACCTTGTTTGGATCTTGAATTTTGGAGCTTCTCTGGTGCTTGTGAGCTTGGAATTTGGAGCTTCGTCCGTCGCTTCGCAATTAGGGGACTGTTTTTCGCAAACGGCGGCACGTTCAGCGCAACTCCGGGATATTAGAATGCTTTGGATTTCGAAGACATGAGCGCCGCCGCAGTTCCAGAACAAAGCAAGGCCGCCGCCAAGGCGGCCCGGCCAGCCTATGTGGTTCTGACGGGCAATCCGAATTGCGGCAAGACAACGCTGTTCAACGCGCTGACGGGTTTGCGCGCCAAGGTGGGCAACTACGCGGGGGTGACGGTGGAGCGCAAGGAAGGCAAACTGCTCGGCGTGCCGCCGCACACGAATATTCAAGTGCTGGATTTGCCCGGCACTTACAGCCTCAGCCCCAATTCGCTCGATGAGCAGATTTCGCGCGACGTGCTGCTGAATCGTCTGCCGGAGTTGCCGCCGCCGGATTTGATTGTGGTGGTGGTCGATGCCTCCAACCTGCAACGCAATCTTTATTATGCGACGCAGGTGATTGAATTGGGGCATCCGACAATTATCGCGCTGAACATGATCGATGTGGCAGAGGCCAATGGGCATCACGTGGATGAGCAGAAACTTTCGGAGCTGTTGGGTGTGCCGGTGATGCCGATTGTGGCGAGCAATGGGACGGGATTGGCGGAACTTAAAACACAGATCGTTTCGGACGCCGGCACGATCAATAGCTCAAAGGAACAAAGCGGCGCGCGCGGAGCGACGCGCCCTACCTACCAACCGAAATTATTTTGCCAATTGCCGGGGTTATTTCGCATTGAGGCGACGGCGCTGGCGGATTCGCTGGCGGACACGTTCAAGGAACGGCGGCTGCAGGCGACGGCGGAAGCGCTGTTGCTTTTGAGCAATGAAAAGGCGCTGGCGTCGAGCACGTCGCATTACCCTCAAAAAACACAGGAGGCGGTGACGGCGGCGCGGAAGCGGCTGGAAACGGCGGGCATTGACTGGCGGGGCGCGCCGATTGAATGGCGCTACGACCGCATCGCGGAAATCCAGCGGGCGGTGACTTCGGAACTGATGCCGCCGGGTGAAACGTTCAGCGACAAGCTCGACCGCGTATTGACACACAAGCTTTGGGGCACGGTGATCTTCATCGGCATTATGGCGCTGATGTTCCAGAGCATTTTCACGTTTGCGCATTATCCGATGGACGGGATCCAGGCGGTGGTGGATTGGATTGGCGGAACGGTGGCGAGAATTATTCCGCCGGGGGATTTGAATTCGTTGCTTGTGGATGGCGTGATTGCGGGCGTTGGCGCGGTGGTGGTGTTTTTGCCGCAAATTTTGCTGCTGTTTTTGTTCATCGGTTTGCTCGAAGACACGGGTTACATGGCGCGGGCGGCGTTTTTGATGGACCGGCTGATGAGCAAGGTGGGGCTGCATGGGAAAAGTTTTATTCCGATGCTGAGTTCGTTTGCGTGCGCGATCCCCGGCATCATGGCGACGAGGACGATTGAATCACCGAAGGACCGGCTGGTGACGATCCTGGTGGCGCCGTTGATGAGTTGCTCGGCGCGGCTGCCGGTGTACACGCTGTTGATTGCGGCGTGCATTCCGAACATTACGATCCTGGGATTTTTGAAGCTGACTGGCCTGACGATGCTGGTAATGTATTTGCTGGGGATCGTGGTGGCGCTGCTGATGGCGTGGCTTTTCAAGAAAACGCTTTTGAAGGGCGAAACGCCGATGCTGATCATGGAACTGCCGCCGTATAAGCGTCCCCTGCTCCGGGTGGTGTCGCGGCATATGTGGGATCGGTCGAAGATTTTTTTGCGGCGGGCGGGGACGGTGATTCTTGGCATCAACATTCTTTTGTGGTTTTTGGCGACGTATCCGAAGCATTCGGAAATCGAGACCCATTACAACCAGGCGCGCGTGGCGGAAGCTGCCAAAATCAATCCGAATGCCAAAACAACAGAGGATGTCACCAAGCTCGTGGAGAATTTGAAGGCGAATCCGAATAACGATGCGCTGCAAACGCAGGTCCTGGACTCCTTGCAATCACTCGACAAACAACAGGCCGGAGAACATCTCCGCAGCAGTTTCGCCGGCATGATGGGCCGCGGGATTGAGCCGGTTATCCGGCCGCTCGGGTTTGATTGGAAAATGGGCATTGGGATTATTAGCTCGTTTGCGGCGCGGGAGGTGTTCGTGAGCACGATGTCCACGGTTTACAACGTGGGCAGTTCCGAGGATGAAGGCACCAAGACACGGTTGGTGCAGACCTTGCGCGAGCAGAAGCGGCCCGATGGTTCGAAGGTTTATACGGCGCTCACGGCCGTGACGTTGATGGTTTTTTATGTTTTTGCGTTGCAATGCGCCAGCACGGTGGCGATTGTGCGACGGGAGACGAATTCCTGGAAATGGCCGTTGTTCCAATGGGCCTACATGGGAGTATTGGCATGGGGGCTGGCGTTTGTTACTTTCCACCTCGGGCATTGGCTGGGATGGGGATGACCAAATGTCGAATGACGAATGAGTGGTGAGCCATACCGGTTGTGAGTTCGCAGTATCCTTCCTGGCGGAGAGACGCCGCCAGCACTCACAGGCGCGGACGCCTACGCTACAAAGGCCATTCGTCATTCGTTATTCGCCACTCGCTGATAAGGTGTTGAAATTTTTTTATACAAATTCCCCACGGACGGTGTCTATCGATTGAAACTGTGAATGGACATTCACGACATTGGAGCCAGGAGCTCTACGAAACGAAGGCCGGGGAATTGATTCTTTATGGCCGGGCACTGGGTTTGAGCCATGCCGAGGCTGAAGACGTTCTGCATGAGACGTTTGTCGTCTTGATGCGGCATGAGCAACGCCCCGCCAAGGCGGAGCATTATTGCGTCCGCAGCTTTCGGAATCACGCGCTGAATTACCGCCGTTCGCTGTGGCGGCGGGTGACGCGGGAATTGGAATCCTGGCGCTGGTTTGAACGCGGCGCGGAGGAGACGCCGGCGGAACGCGAAGCCATGCGTTGCCTGGCGGAACTTCCTGTGGAACAACGGGAAGTGATTGTGCTGAAGATCTGGCATCGCCGGACCTTCGAGGAGATTGGAGAATTGCTGGATATATCGCCGAACACAGCTGCCGGGCGATACCGTTATGGTTTGCAGAAGTTGAAAGTCCGCCTGGAAGGAGAAGAGTATGAACGAGAAACAGATGAATTTACTGGAAAGCCAATTACGTTCCTGGCGGCCGCGCCGGCCATCACCGAAACTTAAGCGGCGGCTTTTTCCCTCCACCGCGGCGGATGACACCGCATTTTCGCTGCGCTGGCTGGTGCCGGCGGCGGCGTGCCTGTTGCTCGCGCTCACGATTGTGAACCAGGGGCCGGCGCTTTCGGCCAATGCTTCGCATCGCCCGCCGACGATGGGCCTCATTTCCAGCAATGTGAATTATACGAATCTTCTGCCGGAAGAAAGCCGCCCGGCCGGGCGGAACGGGATTTCTCCTGCCAGTTTTGAGTGGACAAACCTCAGTGGAATCACTTCTAGTATTAGCCCTTTTACGCCGGGCCGGATGAACTGAGTACTGTGACAACACAATACTAAGCCCCAGCGCAAAACGAGTTTCGATAGTTGCACACATTTAATGGAAAGACCGAACGTGCCGAACGATAAGAAACAACCGTCTTCGGGCGCCGCGCCCGCCAAAACCACCCCGGCTGCTGCTCCCGGAAAGGGAAGCACCCCACCCGCGAAGGCCCAAAAGCCTCCCAAGCCCCCCGCCCCGCCGCCGTTGTTCCGCAAGATCGATTGGCTGGCGCTGGTCATCACATTCATTTTCGTCTTCGTCGCCTATTACCTGACGATCGCGCCGGAAATGACGCTGGAAGATTCCGGCGAACTGGCGACCGGCTCGTTTTACGCGGGCATTCCGCATCCGCCGGGTTACCCAATCTGGACGGTGTTCACATATCTCTGGACGCTCATCCCGTTCGGGAACGTGGCGTGGCGGGTGGCGCTGGCCAGCGCGTTTGCCGGAGCGCTCGCGTCGGGCATGCTGGCCTTCATCGTTTCACGCGGCAGCAGCATGATCATCGAGAGCATCGATGATTTGAAGAATTTCGACCGCCGCTGGGAAAACGCCATCTGTCTCGTGTCCGGGTTCGTTTCCGGCATCCTCATCGGTTTTAACGGTTACATGTGGAGCCAGGCGGTGATCGTGGAGGTATATCCGTTGAGCGTGGCGTCGCTGATGGGCGTTTTGCTCTGTCTGCTGCGGTGGATTTATGCGCCGCACCAGCGCCGATACCTGTACGGCGCATTTTTCTTGTACGGCATTTGCGTCAACAACCATCAATCGCTGCTGGTCATTGCGATGGGCATGGAAGTGCTGATTCTCTGCGCCGACAAAAAGGTGGGCCGGGAAATGATGATGTGGAACTCGTTGATGTTTTTTGTCGGCTGGGCGATTCATCCGGAAATCCTGTTCGGCAATATCCCGGTGGCCGTTATCTTCTATATCATCGGTTTCGGCTCAATCGGTCTCTGGATTTGGCTGGTGATTGTCACGAAGAAGAAAGCGCTCGAATTCGCGCTCGACGCGACGATGATCGGCTTGATCGGCTGCATCGGTCTCTTTTTGCTGGGGATGACGCATTGGGTGACGAAGGTGAGCAGCACGGGCGCGCTCACGGTGCTGGCGCTGGGAGCCATCGGGTGCGGCGCGGGGTTTATTTATTTCATCCGCGAAACGAGAAACATGGGCCGCGAATGGCTGGTGACGCTGTGTTGCGGCGGCGCCTGGCTGCTGGGCGCGGCGGGCTATCTTTACGAGCCGATTGCCGGCGCGACCGTGCCGCCGATGGAATGGGGCTATCCGCGCACGCTGCCAGGATTCATCGAGGCCATCACACGCGGGCAATATGAAAAAATTCATCCCACTTCCGGCGAGGGCACGGGCATTCATCTCATCACCAGTTTCTTCAGCAGGTACCTGACTCAAATCTGGCGCTTTCTGGAGGGATTGAATGATGAATTCAACATTCTCTTCCTGCTCCTCGCGGCGGTCGTGGTCTTCCTGTTCTATCGCAAGATGAAACGGCGCGAGCGGGTGTGGATAACGGGATTGATCGCCATTTTCATCTGCCTGGGACCGTTCCTGGTGCTGCTGCTGAACTTTCCTTCGGACCGGCAGTCGCTGGCATTGAACCGCGTGTTCCTGACGTCATCGCACGTCATGATTTCCATATTTGCGGGGTACGGGCTGACGCTGCTGGCCACCTACATGGCCACGCATTATAAAACATCGCGGCGGATTTTCATGATCGTAGGGTGGTGCATCATCGACATGGCGCTGTTCATGTTGGTGGTTCAATCGCAGGACCGGTTTGACCTGGACATGGCGGATTGGTCCTCGGCGCTGGGGTATGCCAAGGTGCTCTGTTGGATGCTGGCCGCCATCACCGCGGCCATTTTCTGGCGCGAGGAATTCAAGGAAGACAAAATTCTGTCTTATGGTGTGCCCGCAGGTTTCGCGGCGTTGGCGTTCGTGCCGACGATTTTTGCGCTGACCAGCCTGCGTGCGCCTCTCAATTTCAGCGGATTCCACGACACGATTTCCGGAATTGCCGATGCCTTCCGGCCGATGCATTACGGGCTCCCGGTGATCGCCGCCATCGTGCTGCTGGGCCTGGGCGTCATTTTCCTGCTGGCGCTCGTCACCTACAAATCCCGCGCGCCGCTGATCATCACGCTGGCAGTATTCGTTCTTCTGCCGAGCTACTCGATTTTCACGCACTGGTTTGAAAATGAGCAACGGCTGCATTGGTTTGGTTATTGGTTCGGACACGATATGTTCACGCCGCCGGTGACGGGGCCGGACGGGAAGATGACGTATGACCCGAAAGTGCGGGAAGAAATGATGAAGGGACCGAATGGAAAAATGGTTTATCCCGAGATGGCGCGGAACGCGATTTTGTTCGGCGGCACGGACCCGGGCCGTTTTGCCCCGACCTACATGATTTTCTGCGACAGCTTCATCCCGCACCGATGCCTGCCGAGTTTTGATCAGAATTTCGACCGGCGCGATGTGTATATCATTACTCAAAACGCGCTGGCGGACCCGAGGTATCTGGATTACATCCGTTCGCAGTATTACCGGAGCGACCAGACGAATTACGATACGCCGTTTTTCCAGGAAGTGCTGCGCGGGCCGGCGGAACACGACAAATTCTCGCAGTATTACGGCACTAACATCCTCGCGCGCCTCGCTTATGACCTGCTCGACAAGCCGATCACCGCGATGGGTTCGCGGGTGGAGACGCGCCGCCGCAAGGAAGGCGTCTATCCGCCGAAGGAAATTTACGAGCCGACGCCGGAAGATTCGTCGGAAGCGTTTTCCGAATACATGGCCGACGCCCAGCGGCGCATGTATCATGATGAGACTCACCCCAATGAGCCGCGTGAGATCAAACCGGGCGAAGAAGTGCACCAGGACGCTTCGGGCCACGTCCAGGTCAGCGGCCAGGTGGCCGTCATGGCCATCAACGGGTTGCTGACGAAGGTCATTTTTGATCACAACCCGAGCAACGAATTCTATGTCGAGGAAAGTTTCCCGCTGGATTGGATGTTCCCGCACCTGACGCCGTTCGGCGTCATCATGAAGATCCATCGCGATCCGGTGCCGGAGCTGACGGATGATGTTCTCAAGCGCGACCATGAGTTCTGGTCCAAGTACTCGGAACGCCTCATCGGCAATTGGATCACCTACGACACGCCGGTGAAAGAGATCACCGATTTTGCGGAACGGGTTTATATGCACCACGATTATACCGGATTTAAGGGCGACCTGAAATTCATCCGGGACGACGACGCGCAAAAGGCGTTCTCGAAATTGCGGAGCTCCATTGGCGGTGTTTATAGCTGGCGGGTGGGATTGCCCCCGCAAGGCGGCACCATAACGCCGGAATTCCAACAATATGTCGCGCAGGGAACGAACCGCGCGGCAGTGGAGCGCGAGGCGGACTTTGCGTTCAAGCAGGCGTTCGCCTTCTGTCCCTACAGCCCGGAAGCGGTCTATCGTTACGTTCAACTGCTCGTGAACATGCGCCGAGTCGGCGATGCCCTGTTGATCGCCCAGACGGCGCAGAAACTGGATCCTGACAATCCGCAATTTGCGGGTCTCATCGACAATTTGAAGTCCGTGGGCGCCCGGTCGGAAGCCATCTCGCAACAGACGGCCGAACTCGAAAAAGATATCGCGACCCTTGAAGCCGATATCAAGACGCACCCGACGGACTTGACGAAACAATTCCAGCTCGCGGAAAAGCTCTTTCAATCGGGCCAGTCCGACCGCGGATTCACCACGCTCGATGCGATTCTCAACAACCCAAATGCGGATCTGCAGAATGTGATGGAGGTGGCGAGCGCCTATCAGCAGCTTAACCAGCCTGCCAAACTCGAGGCTGCCCTCGAAAAATTGACGCGTCTGGCGCCGGAATCGCGGGAGGCGTGGTATGATCTGGCGGCTTCGCAAGCGTCCTTGGGACAGAACACGCAGGCACTGGAGTCGCTGAAAAAAACGCTGGAGTACAATGACCAGCGGTTGGCGCAGAATCCAAAAACAAACGACCTCCGCATGAACCTCGCAACGGACCCGCGTTTTGCTCGTTTGAGGGAAATGCCCGAATACAAGACGTTAATGGCAGGGCACCATTAGGTTTTTCGCTGGAGATCCGCCTGTAACGCAGCCGTCCCGGCTGCGAGTGTCGGCGGCGCCTCGCCGGCAGATATTGAAGCACAATTTCAACCGACGGTTGTTTCCAGCACCGGGACGGTGCCGGAACTCGCAGGCGTCCTCGCCTGCGCTACAAACGCGGACACCCTTGCCCGGATTAAGCCGATTTTTCCGCAGGATTTAATAGTTCAGTCCCGATTGGAAGGGGTTGCTCCTTTGTCCACAATAGTTTAACTTGATTCCTTCAGGTATTTGAAGGAATGCAGTGTTTCCATGAAGAAAACAGACGATATTGATAATTCAGGAACCGAAGCGGGCACGGACCCGGCGGCGGAGCCGTTGGTCCAAATTGAGGCCGCCACCATCACGCCCGAACAGTTGGAAGAGCTGAAGGCGCGCGCGGAAAAGGCGGATGACAATTGGCAACGCCTCCTGCGTACGACGGCGGATTTTGATAATTTCAAAAAACGAGCGGCGCGCGAGAAGCACGAGGCCATTCGTTACGCCAACGAGGAACTGCTCGAGAAGCTCATCCCCGTAATGGACAACTTCGACGCGGCACTTTCCGCGGCGAAGACCAGCCCGGCCGAGGGCGCGCACTCGTTGCAGACGGGCGTGGCCATGATTTTTCAGCAGCTTCGCAAGGTGCTGACTGAATCGGGACTGGAGGAAGTGGATGCCGCCGGGCAGCCGTTTGATCCGAATGTGCACGAGGCGGTTTCGCAACAGGAAACGAAGGACGTTCCCGAAGGCCAAGTCGTGCAGCAGCTTCGCAAGGGTTACAAATTGCGCGACCGGCTGTTGCGCCCCGCGACAGTCGTCGTGGCCAAAAAGCCCGCATGAAAAGGCTCATGATCGCGCAACCTGTTTCTTTTGAAGCGCGCTGCCTCATTTAACTGATTTACCCGTTTAACGATTTAACCAACTCGCACATCCAACCACTACCGTGTCGAAACGCGATTATTACGAAGTCCTGAGCGTGGAGCGGATGGCTTCCACCGAGGAGATCAAGAAGTCCTACCGCAAACTGGCGGTGAAATATCATCCGGACAAAAATCCGGGCGACAAAACCGCCGAGGAAAAATTCAAGGAACTCGGCGAGGCTTACGAAATTCTCGTCGACCCGCAAAAGCGGGCGCTGTACGACCAGCACGGGCACGCGGCGTTTGACCGGCGCTCCGGCGGGTTCCCGCGCGGCGGCGGGTTCCATGATCCGTTCGATATTTTCCGCGAAGTCTTTGGCGGCGGGGGCGGCGGGAGCATTTTCGATGATTTATTTGGCGGCGGACGCGCCGACCCCACCCAACCGCAGCGTGGCGAAGATCTTCGTTACGACATGGAGATCACTTTCGAGGAAGCGGCGCATGGTTGCGAAAAGGAAATTTCCGTTTCGAAGCCCGACCGTTGCGATGTGTGCGATGGTTTAGGGGCGGAAGCGGGTTCGCGCGTGAAAACGTGCCCGACGTGCGGCGGGCGCGGCCAGGTGATTACTTCGCGCGGCATCTTCAGCATCGCGCAGACCTGTCCGGCTTGCCATGGCGCGGGGCGCGTGATTGAAAAACCCTGCAAAGCCTGCCAGGGCACCGGCCGGCGCGAACGCGCGTCGAAGATCAAATTGCGGATTCCCGCCGGCGTGGACACCGGTTCGCGCCTGCGTTCGGTCGGCAATGGACAGGCCGGCCTACGCGGCGGGCCGCCGGGAGATTTGTACGTGGTCCTGCACGTGAAGGCGCATGAAATTTTTCAGCGCGACGGTGATGATTTGCTTTGCGAAGTGCCGGTGAGCTTCGTCCAGGCGGCGTTGGGGACGGAAATCGAGGTGCCCACGCTTAACGGCAAGGCGGAGATAAAAATTCCCGCCGGCACGCAGCCGGGCACGATGTTCCGGCTCAAAGGCAAAGGCGTCAAAAACGTGCAGGGTTACGGTCACGGGGATTTGCACGTGCGGGTCCTCGTGGAAGTGCCCACGCACCTGACCTCGGCGCAAAAGGCGAAGCTCCAGGAATTCGCCGAGTTGTGCAATGGGAAGGAAAACCCGATCAGCCAGGGATTTTTCGAGAAGGCGAAGAAGTTGTTTCAATGATACGTGATGCGTGATGCGTGAAACGTAAAACGTGAACCGTGAATGCGGGGTTCACATTGAATTCACGTTTCACGTTTCATTTTAGCCCATGCACCGTTTTTATTTACCGCCCGCGGAATGCGCGACCGGGCAACTCACGCTGGCCGGACGCGAGGCGCATCATGCGCTGCACGTGCTCCGTTTGCGCAACGGGGACGAAGTGACGATTCTTGACGGAGCGGGCCGGGAATTTCGGTGCGTGGTCGAAAATTTTGACCGCGATAAAATCCAATTGTCGATCGTGGAAACGAAGCCCGTCCCCGCCCTGCCCTGCCGCATAACGCTATTGCAAGCGCTGCCAAAGGGAAAAATTATTGAATCCATCATCCAAAAAGCGACCGAGTTGGGCGTGGCGCGGATTGTGCCGCTGCTGTCGGAACGCGTGGTAATGGACTTGGATGAAAAACATGCGGAACGCAAAGCCGAGAAATGGCAGCAGGTCGCCATTGAGGCGATTAAACAATGCGGCGCGGCATGGTTGCCGCGCGTGGAGCCGCCGGTAACGCCGAAGGAATTTCTCGCGCGCAAGGAGACGTTTGAACTGCCGCTGGTGGGCTCGTTGCAACCGGGCGCGCAGCATCCGCGGATTTATTTCCAGAAATTTGCGTCGGAGCATCATCGGCATCCGCAATCGGCCTGCGTCTGGATCGGGCCGGAAGGTGATTTTACGGCAGAGGAAGTGGCGGCGATCACGGCGGCGGGCGCGCTGCCCATGACGCTCGGCGCGCTGGTGCTGCGCGTGGAAACCGCTGCCACGTATTGCCTTTCCATTTTGAATTACGAACTGACGGCGTAGTCGCAATCATTAGCAAACAACTTCATCCCCCGAACTGGCGATTGGTTCCGTTTTTAATACCCGCCATCTTGAGAGAGTAGCTCATGACGAATGGGCTCGACACGAATCCCGGAACGATCGCCAGCCCGTTCGCCACCATCATGCGCGCGCAATCGGCGGCTGCCGCCGGTGATACGGTTTACCTGCGCGGCGGAACGTATTATCTCAAGAATTCCAACCTCACGACCACCAACAATCCCTAGGCGAGTCCGTCGTAGCGCCGATTTTCAATCGGCTGTATCGCCGAGTTGCACTCGGCAACGTGTCACTTCGCCCGCAGCGTATTGAGTTAGTGACCCCAGCCGAATGCAATTGGGCGATACAGCAGAGTGCAACTCTGCGCTACAGTAAGACGACGCTGCCTTCTTCCACATCGCCCTATTTCCGTTTGGTATTGTCCACCGTAATGTAGAAGCTGCCGCCGCCGCCACCCTCGGCATTGCCGGAGCGCCAGACGCGCAGGAGCACGCGCTTGCCATGGGCCTTTTCGCTCAAGCGGACGGCATCATCCGCCGTGCGGACGGGTTCCCGATTGATTTCCTGGATAACATCGCCCTCGCGCAGGCCCGCGTCCGCCGAATTGGAGTTTTCATCCACACTCGTGACGACGGCTCCGTGGACGTTGGCCGGAATGCCATATTGCTGCCGCGCGCTGGAATCAATGTCCGACACTTCCACGCCATCCAGCGAATCGTAATTCGAGTTGTTGCCTTCTTCCGGCGTGGATTGGCCGCTTGCATTGGCTTCGCCCGGCAATGTCCCGAGTTCAGCGCTGACCGTCTTTTCAACCGGCTTCTTGCCATTTTCGCTACGCAGCAACGTGAGCGTCACTTTGGTTCCCGGCGCGGTCTCGGAAATCATCAGGCGCAACTGCTGGCTATCGGTGATTTTCTTGCCATCGACTTCCCGAATCACGTCTCCGTCACGAATGCCGGCTTTGGATGCCGGGGTGTTCGGTTCGACATCCGTCACCAAGGCGCCGTTCTTGTCCGGCAAATCAAACTCTTCGGCCAGATCGGGCGTCATGCTCTGAATATCCACGCCCAAATACCCGCGCGTGACTTTGCCATACTTGATCAGCCGTTCCATGACACTGCGCGCCAGATCAATCGGCACGGCGAATCCCACGCCCTGGTAGCCGCCGCTCTCGGAAAATATGGCGGTGTTAATCCCCACCAGGCGTCCTTCCGCGTCCACCAACGCGCCGCCGGAATTGCCGGGATTGATGGCAGCGTCCGTCTGAATGAAGTCTTCATACTGATTGATGCCGAGAGAAGTTCGCCCAGTCGCGCTCACGATGCCCATCGTGACGGTCTGGCCAACGCCGAAGGGATTTCCAACCGCCAGCACCACGTCTCCGACTTCCAGTTTGTCGCTATCGGCCATGGTGATGACTGGCAAATCTTTGGCCGAAATTTTCAGGATGGCGACATCCGTGGGCGCATCGGCGCCGATGACTTTGGCGGTAAATTCCTGGCCGCCGTTGGCCAGCGCGACTTTGATCTCATCCGCGCCATCGACGACGTGGTTGGCGGTGAGGATGTAACCATCGGCGGAAATGATCACACCGGAGCCGAGAGCCTGGGCTCGTTCCTGGTGCGGTTGCTGCTGCCGGCGACGGCGTCCCAACCCCTGCCCTTGTCCTTGTCCGGGCCCCTGGTCCTGGTCCTGGTTGTCGTCAGGCCCGAAGAAGTGCCGGAAGAAAGGATCGTTGAAAAAGGGATTCTCCCGCTCATGCACGGTTTTCGTGGAGTAAATGTTCACCACGGTGGGAGCGACGCGTTTGACGATGGCCGCGAAGCTGGCAACGGGTCCGCGCGTTTCGCGCTGGATGGGAGCGTCGTCCACTTTGATCTGCGGCATTGCATTGGCATCGCGGCCCAACGAAGTGAATTGCATGGTTGCAAACACAACCGCCGCGCCGACCGCAGCGGGCCAAAGACCGAACATCGCTTTTGAAAATCGCTTCATAATAATCCAAATCCATTTAACGCAAACGTCCTGCGCCGGTTCACCTGGAAACACATTCTCGCGACACGTTCAAACAAACTGCCACTCCTCCGCCTGCAAACTCTCCCATTGAAATCCTGTTTGTCAAAGCACGGGAAACACCTACCCAATACTTTCAGCCGGTGGATTTGGCAAGAGTATCCAATGCGCCGCTGCCAAACTGGGCGCAACTTGCCACACGCCGGGAGCGCGGCTGTGCTGAAAGCCAGCCGCAGCACGCGAGCGTTTGCTGACGTTTGACCGTTCAGGTTGAATAACACAGTCGCGCTCCAAAATGGTGCGGGTGGCAAGTTGTGCCCGCCGAACCATTTGACAGGTCCCGACGTTTATTGTCTGATGACGGCTCGCACGGAAGCAAAGTCATGAGCATTGTTATTTCAAATCGGCAAGGAACAGCGCGCCATCTGGGGCTGGCCGCCTGCGTGGCGCTGTTCGCGAGCACGGCCTGGGCAAAAATCGATTTGGTCGGCAAATGGGGGCAGTTTGAGAAGGAGTTCAAGAGCAGCGTCAATTACCAAAATCCGATCGAGCAATGCGCATTGAAAGTGACCTTCGTTTCGCCAAGCCACGAAACGAATGTCGTGGATGGTTTTTGGGATGGCGGCAAAACCTGGCGCGTCCGCTTTTCCCCCGATCAACCGGGCCGTTGGACGTATCGAACCGCGTGTTCGGACCCGGCCAATCGGCGGCTGGAGAACCAGTCGGGAGAATTTCTCTGCACCTCTCCCATTGGCCAAAGCCGCTTCGCTCAACACGGGCCGATTTACATCACCAGGGATGGCCATCGCTTCCAACATGAGGATGGCACACCGTTTTTTTGGATGGCCGATGTGGCGTGGAACGCCCCTCGCCTCTCCACCACCCGCGATTGGATCACCTACACACAAACGCGCGGCGGGCAACATTTCTCCGCCGTGCAATGGGCCGCGGCTCCCGGAACGGATGTCAAGGGCCGTTCAGCCTTTTCCGGCGATGCGCATATTGCCATCGACCCGGAGTATTTTCGCGCGCTTGATGAGAAGATCGACCTGATGAATCGCGCCGGGCTGTTGAGCGTGATTGCGCCGCTCTGGGGCAGCGCCGATGCGGTCGAGGATTTGCCCGAGGACCAGGCCGAGTTGCTCATTCGTTACATGAAGGCGCGCTGGGGCGCGTATGATGTCGCATGGCTGCTGACCGTTAATGAGAACCACGTCGGGCGCTGGATGAGAATTGGCCAGAATGTTTTCGGCCCCGGACGCCATGCGCCCGTGATTATTTTTCAGGGTGAACTGGCGTCGGGCTTCGATGAATTCCGCGCCGAAAATTGGGTGGACGCCTTCGGTTTCGGCCTCGGCCAAAACATGAACAACGATTCGCTGAAATGGCTCGTGTCGGGTCCGCTCGGCCACGAATGGTTGAATGCGCGAGCCCGGCCGCTGATCAATGTTCTTCCGCCGATGGAAAACGGAGCGGAAGCGCAAGGCCAGGAGCGCATCACGGCCAATGACGTGCGTCGCATCGCGTGGTGGAGCGTGTTGCTCACTCCACCGGCGGGCGTGAGTTACGGCGCGCAGGACGTGGCGACGTGGAACACCACCATCCAATCGAAACTGCCGACCTGGCAGCTCTCGCTATTCCTGCCCGGCGCGAAGCAGATGTCGCACCTCGCCGAATTGTTTGCCTCGGCGGATCATGCGCACATTCATCCGGTGCCGCGCATGGTGATGAATCAACCGGGGCGCATTTCGCCACGGCGTTACACCGCATTGTGCGAGGACGAATCGAAAGATTTCGCAGTGGCTTACGTGCCGGTGGACCGAACCGTGGAAGTAAACCTCGAAGCGCTCCCGTCCGCTCCCGTTATTCAATGGCTCAATCCGCGCACGGGCAAAGAATCCGCGGCCGTGGCCGTGGTTGGCACGCGGTCGTGCCAGTTTCCGACGCCTGATTCGGGCGATTGGGTGCTGGTGATGAAGAGTGGAAAATAATGGCGCGGCGTCTCGGCCGTGAGCCTCCTATTTCGAAACGCACGGGCGAGACGCCCGTGCCACTATTACACGCCCGTCTGGCTCCGTGCGTCGAGCAACCGATTCAATTTCTTCTCATCCAGCCCGGACATTTCTCGCGCCACTTCGCGCACTGTGCGGCCCGTATCGTACGCGACCTTGGCAATTTTCGCGGCTTTGTCGTAGCCAATCTCCGGCGCGAGCGCGGTGCACATGGCGAGGCTTTGCTCCACGTTCGCCTCACATTTCTCCGCGTCCGCGGCGAGCCCGGCCACACAGCGTTTGGTGAAAACCTGGCTCGCGTGAGTCAATAGCTCAATCGACTGAAGCAGGTTGTAAGCGGCGACCGGCAGCATGGTGTTCAATTCGAAACTTCCGAATGTGCCGGCGAACGTCACCACTGCGTCGTTGCCAATGACTTGGGCGCCGACTTGAATCACCATTTCACACATGACCGGATTCACTTTGCCCGGCATGATCGAAGAACCGGGTTGCGTGGCGGGCAATTTGATTTCGCCAAGACCGCAGCGCGGCCCGGAGCCGAGCCAGCGAATGTCGTTGGCAATCTTGATCAGGCTCACGGCCACGGTTTTCAGAACGCCGCTGGCTTCCACGAGCGCGTCCATCGCGCCCTGCGCTTCAAAATGATTTTCCGCCTCGCGCAAATTCAATCGCGTTTCCGCCGCGATGCCTCCAATCGTTCGGCGGGCGAATTCGGCGTGCGTATTGATGCCGGTGCCGACCGCTGTGCCGCCCAGCGGAAGTTCGCCGAGGCGCGTTTCCAATTGCTGAAGACGATCGATGCCGTGCTCAACCTGGCTGGCGTAGCCGCTGAATTCCTGACCCAGCCGAATCGGTGTGGCATCTTGCAAATGCGTGCGGCCGATTTTCAGAATCGCGTCGAACTCCGCCGCCTTCTTCGCCAGTGCTGAATGAAGCCCGCTCAAGGCCGGAGCCAATCCGTGCACGATTCCATCCAGCGCCGCGATGTGAATGGCGGTGGGAATCGCGTCATTGGAAGATTGCCCGCGATTCACATGGTCATTGGGATGAATGGATTTATCACCGCGCTGGCCGCCGTTGATTTCCGCGGCGCGATTGGCGATGACTTCGTTGGCGTTCATGTTCGTGGACGTCCCCGATCCGGTTTGAAAAATGTCCACGGCGAATTGCGAATCCCATTGACCGTCGATGATTTCCTGAGCCGCTTTCTGGATGGCTTCGGAAATGTTTGCGGGCAACAGCCCCAAGGATGCGTTCGTGGCCGCCGCGTGTTTTTTGATGAGGCCGAGCGCGCGGATGAAGGCGCGCGGGAAACGCAGGTTGCTGATGGGAAAATTCTCGATGGCGCGCGCTGTCTGGGCGCCGTAGTACGCGTCGCTGGGCACCTGCATCTGGCCCATGGAATCCGACTCGGTCCGGAATTCGGTTTTCACGAGTGATAGTATCATGCATTCAACGCCAAGGCGCAAAGGGCAAAGGCGCAAAACGAATTGTGCGCCGAAGAAATCGCAAGAAAGCTCTTTCGTGCGAGCGACGTGCCTGAAGCCGGAAGGAGCGCGAGTCCGCGACCCGCAACTGCGTGGGAAAGCATAAGGCGCCAAGAAATTCCGTGACAGACGAAAATAGAACGTTGCTGCGGCTCACAGAGCCGCGCTCGGGCCGCTTGGGAAGCACACGCGTGAGGTCACTCAGATTTTTGCGTCCAACGGTGGCGAGTTTTTCCTCGTGTCTTTGCACCTTCGCGTCTTCGTTAACGCAAGCTTGAACTCACGGGGAGCCGTCTTTAGGCTGACAGTGATGAATGTGTTGCAAGATTCACTGCTCGAATTGGTGCGTCGCACCTCAACGGAAATTCCGGATGACGTGCACCAAGCGATTCTCAACTCGCTCGAGCAGGAAAAGAAAGGGACCATCGCCGAAAGCGCAATGAAGATCATCGACCAAAACATCGCGCTGGCGAAAAACAAATCGCAGCCCATCTGCCAGGACACCGGCAGCATTATTTTCTACGTGGATTGCCCGATCGGTTACGACCAACTCGCCTTCGAGGAAGCCGCGCGCGACGCGGTGAAGCTCGCGACGAAGAAAGGTTATCTGCGCCAAAATTCGGTGGATTCCATCACCGGCAAAAATGATGGAACCAATCTCGGCCCGGGCTCGCCGACCATTCATTTTCATCAGCATCGCTCGCCGGAAATCAGCGTGCGGCTCGTGCTCAAAGGCGGCGGGTGCGAAAATGTCGGCGCGCAATACTCGTTGCCGAACGAAAAGCTGAAGGCCAATCGCGACCTCGACGGCTGCCGCAAGGCGATTCTCGACGCCGTGCTGCAAGCCCAGGGCAAAGGCTGCGGGCCGGGCATCCTCGGCGTATGCATCGGTGGCGACCGCGCGACCGGTTACGAACATTCCAAGCAGCAATTGCTTCGCAAATTGGATGATCGCAACGACAATCCCGAATTGGAAAAACTGGAAAAAGATATTGTCGAGACCGCGAACAAACTGGGCATCGGCCCAATGGGTTTCGGCGGCAAGACCACCTTGCTCGGTACCAAGATTGGCGTTTTGAATCGGCTGCCAGCCTCCTATTTCGTCAGCGTCAGTTACATGTGCTGGGCGTATCGGCGGCATGGCATTACGCTGGACGAAAGTGGCAAGATTCATGAGTGGCTTTATTGAGACTGAAAGTCGATCCTGGGTCGCGTGCTTTGATTTGCAAATGCGCTCGGCAGAGAGTTTAATTACCTCATGCAAACATTGGAACAGATTGAAAAGGAAGTCCGACAGTTGCCAGTAAAGGAGCAAAAGGCGCTGCTGAGCCGCCTTGCCAGTCTGGTGGCGAATGGTGAGGGATCTGATTCCGTCTTGCGCGAGGACCGCCTGAATCGTTTTTTTGCGGAATGGGACAACACTCGTTCGGTGACTATTGGCGAAAAACCCACCCGCAGCCGAACCTATGGCGACAATCCCCGCCTTCGTTGATACGAATGTTCTGCTTTATGCGGCGTCGACTGACCCGATCGAGATGGACAAACGCAATGCGGCGCGAAATCCTTTCTGCGGGCCCGGTCTGTTTTTCCGTGCAAGTCGCTCAGGAATTCTTTGTAAACGCCACTCAGAAAATAAAACCGTCATTGAGCCGAACGGATGCGCTCGCGTTCCCGAAGCAGGTGAGCCCGACGACAATCGTTCCGCTGGAATACGCAACTTTCGAGGAAGCCACCAGGATTTCCGAACGTTTTCAAATTTCCTATTGGGACGCTGCCGTTGTGGCCGCCTCAAAACAAATGAATTGCACAATTTTGTATTCTGAAGATTTGAACGATGGGCAAATCTTCGAAGGCGTTACAGCGACTAATCCTTTCCGCGCATTGGCAAAAACTTGAGAAATTATGGGCTCCCTCTCTTTTCCTTTTACCGAAGAAAAAATCCGCTCGCTGAAAGTCGGCGATGAAGTGTTCATCACCGGCACGCTGTACACCGGGCGGGATGCGGTGCATAAATATCTGCATGAGGGCGGCAAGTTGCCAACCGGCGTGAATCTCAAGGATGGTATTCTTTATCATTGCGGCCCCGTGGTCATCAAAGACGAACAAGGCCAGTGGAAATGCGTCGCTGCCGGGCCGACGACGTCGATTCGCGAAGAGCCTTATCAGTGGCAGGTGATTCGCGATTTTGGTTTGCGCGGCGTGATCGGCAAGGGCGGCATGGGCGACAAGACGTTGCAGGCTTGCAAGGAACACGGTTGTGTTTACCTGCATGCGATCGGCGGCGCGGCGCAGGTGCTCGCGCAGTGCATCAAACGCGTGCGCGGCGTTCATATGATGGAACAATTCGGCGCGCCGGAAGCCATCTGGGAATTTGAAGTCGAGAATTTTCCGGCCGTCGTCACGATGGACTCGCACGGCGGCTCATTGCACAAGGATGTTTTGGCGGCCAGCCAGTTGGAACTCAGCAAATACCTGTAATCATTTACGATATACGATTTTCGATTTACGAGCGCCTCGAAGGAATCTCGTGGCGCGTAAATCGTATATCGTAAATCGTAGATTAGACGGCGTCGATGAGGTCGATTCTCCGCTGATGCCTACCGCCTTCGAATGGTGTGTTCAGCCACGTGCGGACAATGTCAAAGGCCATTTCAAGTGTCACCATGCGTTCGCCCATGGAAATCATGTTGGCGTTATTGTGCTGTCGGCCAAGCCGCGCGGATTCCACGTTCCAACACAGGGCGCAACGAATGCCCTTGACGCGATTCGCGACAATCGCTTCGCCATTTCCCGAACCGCCGAGCACAATGCCGCGTTCGCATTCGCCGCGAGCCACGGATTCGGCGGTTGGGCGGATGAATAGTGGGTAATCGGTCGGGGCATTTGAGTCGGTGCCGAAATCCTTCACTTCGTGCCCGAGGCTGCGAAGCAATTCCTTGATCTTTTCCTTATATTCAAAACCCGCGTGATCTGAACCGATGGCGATTTTCATGAACGCAGGGAGCATCGCATGGAAAAATATAATTCGCGAGTGCATTTAAAAGATCCAAGCACCAAGCGTCCAAGCTCCAGAGAAACTTCAAGCACCAAACTTCAGAGTGCGCGCGGGTTAGTGCTTGAAATTTGGAGGTTCTCTGGAGCTTGGACGCTTGAGATTTGGAGCTTTGAGCGCACCTCGTGCGCGAAACGCCTCTCTTGACGGAGAAACGAAAGCGCAGTCAATTCCACGGATGCGAGCGATGGTGTTGGAACAAAAGCGGACGCCGCTTCAGCTCCGGGATGTTCCGCAGCCGAAACCAAAACCGGGCGAGGTGCTCATCCAGGTCCGCGCCTGCGCGGTTTGCCGGACGGATTTGCATGTCGTGGACGGTGAATTGGAACATCCGAAGCTGCCGCTGGTGCCGGGACACGAAATCGTCGGGACGGTGATTGAAGCCGGCAGTGGCGCGAAGTGGTTCCATCTCGGCGCGCGCGTGGGCGTGCCGTGGCTCGGCTGGACTTGCGGCGAATGCGCGTATTGCCTTTCCGATCGTGAAAATCTTTGCGACCGCGCGCGCTTCACGGGTTACACGCTCGATGGCGGTTACGCGGAGTATGTGGTGGCCGATGAGCGTTTCTGTTTTCCCATCCCGCAAAGCTCGTCCGACGCCGAGGCGGCTCCCCTGCTCTGCGCGGGCTTGATCGGGTATCGTTCGCTCATGAAAACGGGCGCGGCAAAACGCATCGGGCTTTACGGTTTCGGCGCGGCGGCGCACATCATCACGCAGGTGGCGCATTATCAGGGACGCGAAATCTATGCTTTCACGCGGCCCGGAGATATGGAAGGACAGCAATTCGCAAAATCCGTCGGCGCAACCTGGGCCGGAGATTCAGAAACGTTGCCGCCCGAAAAACTCGATGCGGCAATCATCTTCGCACCCGTTGGCGAACTTGTGCCGCGCGCGCTGGAAGCGCTCAACAAAGGCGGCGTGGTGGTCTGCGGCGGCATTCACATGAGCGATATTCCGTCGTTTCCCTATGACACGCTTTGGAACGAGCGGAGCATTTGTTCCGTGGCGAATTTGACTCGCCGCGACGGCAAGGAATTTTTTCTGATCGCGCCGCGGGTTCCGGTGAGGACCACCGTTGAAACTTTTCCGCTGGAGCAAGCCAATGAAGCGCTGGCGAATTTGCGCGCCGGAAAAATCAAGGGCGCGGCCGTGCTGGTGCCGTAGCCGTGCGTTTCGATTCGCACGGGCGAGACGCCCGTGCCACTAAGTTCGGCTCGGATTTTTCATTTTGAGACCAAAGAAATTTGAGCCCCGTTACCTCGGCTGCTACAAGTTAGGGATAACCGTGAAGACCGCGATCCGCGTTGCATCGCCGCCACCGAAGCCGTTGTTGGTTTATGACGGCGACTGCCGGTTTTGCTCGATGTGGATCCATCGCTGGCAATGCATCACGGGCGAGTCGGTCGATTATCTGAAATCGCAGGACCCGCAAGTGGCGGAGCGGTTTCCGGAAATTCCCCGCGACGCCTTCGATTCCTCCGTGCAATTGATTGAAACGGATGGCTCGGTGTACGACGGCGCGGAAGCGGTGTTTAAATCGCTGGCGCACAATCCGGATTATCGCTGGCCGCACGATATCTACGAAGTTTTTCCGCTTTTCGCGCATTTCACGGAATGGAGCTATCACGTCGTCGCGAGGCATCGCACGTTTTTTTCCTACGGGACCCGATTGCTGTGGGGAAAACACGTCGAGCGGCCTTCGTATATCCTGGTTCGGCGGGCCTTTCTGAGCTGCCTGGGAATCATTTATCTTATCGCGTTCATTTCGCTTTGGGTGCAAATCTCCGGCCTGATTGGAAGCAACGGCATCGTTCCCGTCGGCCAGACGATGGAGCTTTTCAAACGTGAGAGTTCCCTGATGCACTTTGGCTGGAGCACCTTCTGGCACTTTCCCACCTTGTGCTGGTTCAACTCAAGCGACGGTTTTCTGAATGCCCAATGCGCGGCGGGCGCGGCGCTGGCGGTGCTGCTGATCATCGGAATCGCGCCGGCGCCGTGTCTTTTTTTGTTGTGGCTGATTTATCTTTCACTCTGCACGGTGAGCGATCCGTTCCTGAGTTTTCAATGGGACGTGCTGTTGCTGGAAACCGGTTTCCTGGCGATTTTTTTCGCGCCCATGCAATGGCTTCCGCGCCGTCCGGCGCGCGAAACGCCGCCCTCGCGGCTCGCGCTGTGGCTGCTGCGATGGCTGCTGTTCAAACTGATGTTCCGCTCGGGATGCGTCAAACTCACGAGCGGCGATCCTGCCTGGCGAGACCTGACGGCGCTCAACTACCATTTCGAAACGCAGCCGCTGCCAACCTGGCTGGGCTGGTACGCGCACCATTTTCCCGCCTGGGTGCACAAGAGCGACACGGCGGCAATGTTTGTGATTGAGCTGGGCGTTCCATTCCTGATTTTTTTTCCGCGTCGTCCGCGCCAACTGGCCTGCCTCGCTTTTTTGGCGCTTCAATTCTTCATTCTGCTCACGGGCAATTATTGCTTTTTCAATCTGCTGACGATGGTCTTGTGCGTGCTCTTGCTGGATGATGCGGCGCTGCAAAAATGTCTGCCGAATCGCTGGTGCCGCACCTCCGATGCGACTCGACCGGCCGGTTCTATTCCCTTCCTGCGACCGGCGCTCACGGTCATCGTGGCGGTCCTCGTTCTCATCACTTCCTACGTGCAATTCGCCACAATGTTTCATCCGCCGCCATATATTCCCGGAAAGCTACTCACGGTTCAGGAATGGCTTGAGCCGTTGCGCACGTTCAACGGCTATGGATTGTTTCAGGTCATGACCCGTTCCCGGCAGGAGATCATCGTGGAAGGCAGCAATGACGGCGTGAACTGGCAGCCGTATGAATTCAAATACAAGCCGGGCGATTTAAAACGACGACCCGGATTTGTGGCGCCGCATCAACCGCGGTTGGATTGGCAAATGTGGTTCGCGGCGCTGGGCGATTACCGGCAGAATCCGTGGTTTGTCAATTTTTGCGTGCGGCTGTTGCAAGGGTCGCCGCAGGTGCTGGCGTTGCTGGAAAAAAATCCATTTCCCGACGCACCGCCCAAATACGTCCGCGCGGAACTTTACGATTATCATTTTACGGATGCCGCGACGCGCCACCGGACGGGTGAATGGTGGCGTCGCGACTATGTGGGAATTTATTTGCCGTCAGTTTCCCTCAAAAACAACTCTGGCGGGCCGAGTCGAGAGCGCGCGGCGCCTTAATCCATAACAATTCAGTTGATATGAGGGGCGCAGTCGCTCCGGCTGCTGTACGGCACGCTTTCCCCATGAACCCGAACCCTCACCCCTACCCTCTCCCATCCGATGGGAGAGGGAGAAGTTGCTCCAGCGTCTCTCGTCGAATACAGCCGCTGATTTGCCCTGGTTCGACTCACTGCGCCGAGGCGAGCGCGCTCCCCTAAATTCCAACCTCAACGCGAGAAGGCGCGTTGTCCGGCGCCCATGCGGCTGGCTCCTTTCTCGGTTTCGAGTTCGTTCTCGCTCCAGGCCTCGAATCCGCCGTCCATTTCCATCACGCGATAACCCTGCCCCGCCCACTTCGCGCATGCGTGAGCGGCCAGATGACATTGCTGCGTGTAGCAATACACGACGGCGGTCTTCTCCTTCTGCAAGCCTTCCGGATTGTCCCAACTCTCCCTTGGAAGATTGATCGCGCCCGGCACATGAGCCTTGGCGTAGTCTTCAGCCTCGCGCACGTCCACGATGACGATGTTTTCATGCGCCTCAATGGCATGGCTCAATTCCACCGGGCCCGTGGTGAACGCAATTTTCTGTTCGAAAAACGCCCGCGCGCGGGCCGGGTCCTGGTTCTGCGGTATCATTTGCATGTGTTTTCCTTTGGTTGATTTCCTCACCGAAAAATTCTCGGCGAAGGCAAAACGTAGTCCCCTCCGTCGGTTCCTCAAGAGGCAATTGTGTGAAAGTTTTTCACTCACTTTGCGTGCTTGTGCGCCAACATGTTTACCAGATACTTTCGCCGCGCGTGAACGATGCAGGATCGCAACAGAATTCCGGGCCCGGCCGCCGCTCGATTGTGCAATTGCTTGAGCCCGTGGCGAAACTGCCGGGCGCGCAGCACGCGGCGCTGGGCCATTTCGAAAGCGGCGGCCATCATTATTCTCTGCTCCGCTATACTTTTCGCGGTCCCAACAGCAGCGATCCGATTCGTATTGGCATTTTCGCAGGCATTCATGGCGACGAACCGGCGGGCGCGCTCGCGGCAGTGCGGTTCCTCTCGGAAATCGCACGCCAAGCCGATTTTGCTGAAAACTTTCTGCTGCGCGTTTATCCGTTGTGCAATCCCACGGGATATGAAGACAACACCCGGCATTCACGGCGCGGGAAGGATTTGAATCGTGAATTCTGGAAATCTTCAGCCGAGCCGGAAATCGAAATCCTGGAACACGAACTGCGCACGCAACAGTTCAACGGCATCATTCAATTGCACGCGGACGACACGAGCGACGGCATCTACGGCTTTGTGCGCGGGCATACGTTGACGGAAAATCTGCTGCGCCCGGCGCTCGCCGAGGCGGGAAAAATCCTGCCGCGCAACGTGAACGCCACCATCGACGGCTTCGCCGCGCGCGACGGAATTATTTATCACAGTTATGAAGGCATCCTCGCCGCGCCGATGCAATCCGAGCCGCCGTTCGAGATTATTTTTGAAACGCCTCACCTGGCGCCGATGGAATTGCAAGTGCAGGCGCTCGTCGTGGCCGTGCGGACCATCCTGACTGAATATCGCCAATTGATTTCGTTCGCCGCCAATCTTTGAATGCCCATGATTTTGAGAGCCTTTTGCACGAAAACAGCACGTTTCGAAATGTTCAGACCGGCTCTGAGGCAGAAACCCCAATGGCGTTCGGGTGTTGAAACCATTAACTTATGAGCATGACGAAACGTCCAGCGGCAGTGAGACTGGTGTTGGCCCTCGGTTTGGCGACGATCGCGCTTTGGACGTTCCCAGCAGTTTCGCAAACAAAAAAATATCTTCCTCAACCCCTCAAGGCGAGTTCGTTGATGGGCATGAGAGTCGAGGACACGGACGGCCATAAAATCGGCACGATACGGAACCTCGTGCTGGATACCCGAAGCGGCACGCTGCGCTACGCGGTGATCGCGTCGGGAGGTGTTTTTGGCGTGGACGCCACCTTGAAACTCGCGCCGGCAAACGCGATGTCCGCCGCCACCACCAAACGCGCGACCCTCGCGGTCAATGCCACCACCACGCAGTGGAACCGCGCGCCGGTTTTCAAGCGTTCGAAGCTGGACGCGCTGGCCGAACCGGGCGCGGCCCAGGAAGTCTCGCGCCACTTTGAACCGGCTCCGAGCCATGCCGGCCAATCTCTTTCCGTGACCGGGAATGAATCCGGCGAGCACGAGCCGAAGCCGGACTTGAAATTCGCCAGCGACCTCATGGGAATGCACGTAGTGAACGCGCAACAGGAAAGAATCGGCGATGTTCTGAATTTGCTCGTTGGTTTTGCCCGGTCACGTCCGGCGTTTGCGATCATTTCAAGCGGCCGTTTTTTTCATCATGGCCCCCAATTTGCGGTCCCGTTGAACGCTTTGAGCGCGACTGGCAGCAATCGCCAACTGATGTTGAATGTGGACACCGCAGCGTTGCAAAACGCTCCAGCATTCAACCAGCAAGTCTGGAATTCGAGCCTTACGAACGCGTCGCCGCAAGTCTACAGTTATCAAAAACCGGAGGATTGAGGGCGTATTGCTCCAAACAGTTCGAACCCTGCGGGCCGGTCGTTCTCGCTCTCGTTCTCCTCCTCGTGCTCGATTTGTGTGGGCGGGGACTAGAAAGTTCCCCGAACCCGCAGACAGGAATGTCTGCGCTACATAGCGCAGCCTTTCCAGTCCCCCCATGGCGGGATTCAGGCGACTTTCCAGCCGCCCGTTTCAACGCTGCCAAACCTTCCATTAAGGACAATGCTCAGATTCGCCCATCCGCTCTGCTCTGTGCGTTTGCCAGCACACGCCAGAAACCACTTTCAAAGCGTTTGGCGAGTGCTATAAACGAATTCACTTGGAAATGAAAACCCTTGGACTCACCCCGTTCCGGGCCATTGCCTTGCTGCTTTGCGCGCCAATCTCCAGCGCACTGGCCGTCACCTTCACCCACGACGCATTCATCAGCTTTGCCGACCTTTCGTACGAAGGCGAGGACATCGTGGTGTCAAACTGTACCCTGACGGTGGACGGCCCCCACTCTTTTAACAGCGTGCAGGTGCTCAATGGCGGCGTGCTCACGCATTCACCGTTCACCTACGGGCCGCAGCAATTCACGCAATCGGTTTTTAATGAGGAACATTCCCTCAGCGCCACGACTCCGGCCACATTGAACCAAACCAATGTCGATCCCTCCTCGATCGTGGTGATGGATATTTCCGGGACGATTATCTATACCGAGAACGTGGATTACATCGTGACCATCTCGAACCAGTTTACGCAATTGCTCCTGACGGCCAACTCTTCTCTCGCTGAAGGTTCACTGGTCATGGTCGATTATGATTGGTCGCAAGAATTCCAGGGCTTTGATCTTTCAATTACCGATGACCTCACCATTGCCGCGGGTGGCGCCATCAATGTTTCGGGCCTGGGTTACAATGGGGCGATTGGATTCCCCAAAGGCGCGGGCGCCAGCCGCGGCACGAACTATCCCTTTAGCTTTAACGCCGGCGGCGGAGCGGGACACGGCGGCAGCGGCGGGATGAGTTCGACGGCTGCAGCCGGTGGTGCAACGTATGATTCCACGACCGCACCCGGCAACCTGGGCAGCGGCGGCGGCAATGGAACCTCGGCAGGCGGTTCGGGCGGCGGCGCGGCCGTGTTGACCGTGGGCCGCAATGTGCAAATCGATGGCATGGTGGCGGCCGATGGATTCAACGGCACCAATGCGCATTCCGGCGGCGGGTCGGGCGGCAGTGTGTTCATTACCGCGCACGGTGGTTTTTTCGGCGCCGGCGCGATCACGGCCAATGGCGGTGCAGGCGATTTGCCGGATGGCGGCGGTGGCGGCGGCGGGCGCATCGCCATTTATTTTGAATCCAATAACTTCAGTGGCAGCATCACGGCATTCGGCGGCGGCGGCGCCATGGCTGGCGGCGCGGGCACGATTTACCTGAAACAGAACAATATCTCTCCGGGAAATCTGTTAATCGCGAACGGCGGCAAACGCGGCACCAACACCACTTTCTCGATTAACAATATCACCGAATTCACCATCTCGGGCGGCGCAGTCGCTCAATCTCCGGCCACGCTTTACGTAACCGACTTGTCTGTCCTTTCAAACAGTTGGTTGACAGCAACCGATGCCGTGCCCTTGAACATCACGGTTTCCAGCAACGCAACCGTTGAATCCGGCGCGACGATCAATGCCGATGCGCGAGCTTCCTTCGGCATCGGCTCGGGCGACTCTGGTTGCGGAGCCGGCTCAGGCGGCAGCTATGGCGGATATGGAGGCGCGGGTTCCTGCGAAACCCGCGAGCCTGTTCTTTACGGGTCGATAACCGCACCTATGAACCTCGGCAGCCCAGGGGGTATGGGAACCGTTCCGGGAAGCGGCCTGGGCGGCGGCGCGATCATCATGAACGTGGGCGGCACACTATCGTTGGATGGCAGCATCTCGGTGAATGGAGGGGCAGGCAGCATATCCGGCAGTGGCGGTGGCTCAGGCGGGAGCATTTTGCTCTCGGTCGGGACTCTACGAGGTAATGGATCGAACGGAACGATTTCCGCGAATGGCGGTTCGGCGCACAATCTGGTCGGCGGCGGCGGTGGCGGCGGGCGTATTGCGGTATATTCCTATACCAATGTTTTTGCAGGAGCCATCACGGCGTACGGCGGCAGCGGCACCAATGCCGGCGGCCCGGGCACGATTTACCTACAAAGCAGGATCGTGCAAAATTCCATTTCCGTCGCTCAGCTGATTATAGATAACGGCGGCCAGGCCGGCAGCACCGCGTTGTCTTCAGCTTTTAACAATCCGGCCGCCCCGGCATCGATCGGCCTCGCTGACCTGACCATCACCGGCGGCGCCATGGTAACGAATAATGTGCCCATAGCAGCCATCAGCGTACGGAACTTGTTTATCGGCCAGAATAGCTGGTTCACCTTCATTCCGATTGGAAATCAGGGGCTTTCCATGTCGGCGAGCAACGTCACCATTCAGGCTGGCGGAGGCATTATCGAAGACGGCGATTCGCCGAATGCCGGCTCAGAGAACTCGGGCCAAACGTTATTTGGCACGGGCGGCGGCGGCGCCGGCGCCGGTTACGGCGGAAATAGCGCGACCAACGCGCCAGGCGGAAGGCCAGAACAATTCAATCCCTTCGGCACCGCCGGCGGCAACGGAGGAGCAGGTTCCGGTCTGCTCTCCGGCCCGGCATCGGGTCCGGGCGGCAAGGGCGGCGGAATCATGGACCTCACCGTAGCTGACACATTGCAGTTGGATGGTTACCTCTCCGCAAATGGCCTGCCCGGGCCGAACCTCAACAGCGGGGGCGGCGGCGGCGGAAGCATTGTGGTCTCGGCGCACATTCTTTCCGGCGCGGGAATCATTACCGCGAATGGCGGCGCGGGCAACAACACCGGCGGCGGAGGCGGCGGTGGTTTTGTTCAACTTTATGCCGACACCAATTCATTTCAAGGGAGCATTGCCGCGCAGGGTGGCGCGGGCGCGAATTATGGCGGCGCGGGAATTATTCTGACGGCCCCGAACTTCGTCGATAGCTACTTTTCACCGCTGAAACAAGTCGTCATAGACAACGGCGGCAATCGCGGAGCCATCACGCCGTGGACCGTCACTGGAACGACACTCAACGCCCTTATTACGGGTGGCGCGGTGGTCTCCAACACCATGACGCAGCCTCAGTTTGGAAATCTGACGATCGGCTCAAACAGCACTCTACGGCTTGCTTCCAGTGCCCCGACTCTGTCTATATCCATCTTTACCAATCTCATCGTCCAGGCCGGCGGCCTGATCAGCGCCGAGGGGTTAAACATTTCCGGCCAAGGGGCTGGGCAAACCCTGAACTCCACCGGCGGCGGTGGCGCCGGCGCGGGCTTTGGCGGCAACAGCGCCTCCAACGCCATGGGGGGAATCGCGTTCTCCGATTCTCTCACTCAGCCCATGAATGCGGGCAGCCGCGGCGGCTCCGGCTTCAACCAGGGGCTCGGCGGCAATGGCGGCGGCAGCTTGCGAATGACCGTAGGGCGCCTGTTGCGGTTGGATGGACGCATTTCGGCAGATGGCGCGCCGGGGCCCGCGCTGAACAGCGGCGGTGGCGGCGGCGGAACATTGAACATCTCGGTCCTCGGCGGATTTGCTGGTGGATTGTCTGTAACCGGCGGACTTTCTGGATCCGGCACTTTCTCCGCCAACGGTGGCGCCGGAAATGCCCTGGGCGGCGGCGGCGGCGGCGGCCACATCGCTGTCATCTACGGCAGCAATACTTTCACGGGCACTTTTACCGCTCACGGCGGCGGCGGAGCCAATGCGGGGGGCGCGGGAACGATTTATGTAAGCCGTGGTCAGGCAGATGGGTTTGGTTTGCCTCCGCAACAAATCATTATAGACAACGCTGGCCAGGTAGGCGCTGTGACGCCTCTGTTCAATGGAACGACTTTGTCCCAAGTCCTGAGTCTCAGCATCACCGGAGGCGCGATTGCCTCGAACGTCACGTTCACGACCCCATCGTGCGGCAATCTTTTGCTCGGCTCAAACAGCACATGGATGGTCGTTGGCAGCGGTGCCGGGATCAGCAGAAACTTCACAGTGCTCTCCAATGCCACGATCCAAGCCGGAGGGAGGCTCACCGTCGACGGATCAACGAGTCGGGGCCCCGCCATGGGACAAACGTTGAACGGCACGGGCGGCGGCGGCGGTCATGCGGGCTATGGCGGCGCCAGCATCTTGAATGCGCTGGGTGGGAACGTCATTCTCGATTCCGCGAACGAACCTAACGGCACCGGAAGCCAGGGAGGCGATAACGGCGGTTTCGGCGGTGGCGCACTGCAATTCACCGTACGCGGCACGTTGCAATTGGACGGTAAAATTTCCGCCGACGGACTGGGTGGTCTGCCGGTCAACAGCGGCGGCGGTTCCGGCGGCTCCGTCTGGCTAACTGCAGGAAAACTTTCCGGGACCGGCGCAATATCCGCCAACGGCGGCGCGGGCAATAATGGTGGTGGCGGCGGCGGAGGAGGGCGTGTTGCCATCTCAAGTAATACCAATCTTTTTACCGGCAGCATCACTGCGCGCGGCGGCGCGGGCACACATTTCGGCGGCGCTGGAACGATTTACCTGAGTGCAAGCGCCGGCCTAAGCAAAACGAGCCAGCTCATTGTGGACAATGGTGGTGCTCATGGAACGAACACCTTCATAAACGGCACCGGCGTGGCATCGGATGTCCTCATCACCAACGGGGCGTCGGTCACGGTGCCGGGCGCAAATCAAACCATGTGGAACAGTCTGACGATTGCCTCAGGAAGCTCACTCGGCCTCAATTTCAACAGTTTGTCAGCCACAATCAGCGTGTTCAGCAATCTGACCGTCCAGGCCGGAGGCTCCCTCGCGCTGGATGGCCAGGGATATGCGGCGAACCTTGGCCAAGGACGTGGAAGCGCTTCCGGCGGTGGCGCCGGTCACGGCGGCTACGGCGGTCCAGGCAGTAACCTGAGTGCTCCGGCAGGCATCAGTTACGACCTGATTGAAAACCCCAGCCAAGCCGGCAGCGGCGGCGGCGGAGCACCCAACATCTCGGGATCGGCCGGCGGCGGCGCGTTGCACTTGCTGGTCAACGGCATCCTCACCGACAATGGAATCATCAGCGCCAATGGCCAGCCGGGGACTGCTCCGGGCGCAGGCGGTGGCGCGGGCGGGAGCCTCTGGCTGAGCGTGGGGAGATTCGCCGGCGCCGGAAAAATTTTAGCGGACGGCGGCAATGGTGAAATGTTCGGCGGCGGTGGGGGCGGCGCGGGTGGACGCATCGCCATTGATTTCAATTCGAATCAATTCACCGGCACCATTTCGGCGCACGGCGGCACGGGTCCATCGCTCGCCGGCGGCGCCGGAACCATTTATTTGGTGCCAACAAACTCGTTCATCGGCCTGGTTCCTCCTGGCACGCTGATTCTCGATAACAACGGCGTGCCCGGCACCAACACATCGCTCGATTCTCTGCCGCTGGAAGCACCGATACTCTCCATTGCCAATGGCGCCGCGGCCAGCGCGTCCAAGTCTTTGACCCTGGAAAGTCTTTCGGTGCATGCTGGCGGCGTATTCAATCCAGATCAGGAGGTTCCATTGCGCTTGAACGTGCTCGGAAATGCGCTCATCGACGCCGGCGGCGCCATCAATGCCAACGGGCTCGGCGAATCCACTCGAATTGGGACGAGCACCGGAAATGTGGATTATTTCGGTGATGGCAGCGGGGGCGGTTACGGCGGCGCTGGCGGCGCCAGCCTGTTCGGCGCGCCCGGCGGAGCCGCTTTTGGATTCTCCAACGCGCCGACCAGTCTTGGCTCGCAAGGCGGCATCTCGCCGCAATTGCCAGGATTCTCGCAGGGCGGCGGCGCGGTTCAATTGACTATCAATGGCGCGCTGACCGTGAACGGGCTCATTTCCGCCAACGGCAATGACGGCTTCATTGCCGGTTCCGGCGGCGGTTCCGGCGGCAGCATTTGGATTACTTCGGGAAGCCTTTTAGGCGAGGGCGCCATTACGGCCAATGGCGGCGCGGGCGAATCCGATGAAGGCGGCGGCGGCGGCGGCGGGCGCATCGCCATCTACACGGGAACGAATGCATTTGCCGGCAGCGTGCTGGCCGCTGGCGGAAACGGCGCGATGCGGGGACAGGACGGAACGGTTTACATTCCGGCGAGCTTCTCCATTTCAGGAGTCGTCTCGAACAGCGACGGAACCGCGGCGCCCGCAGTTGTATTGCAACCCAGCGGCCTCCCGCCGGTCTCGAGCGATGCCGACGGCGCGTACACCATCACTGTATCGCCCATTTGGAAGGGCACCCTTTCGCCCACGGCGAACGGCGTGATCGTTCCCAGTTCGCGCACTTATTCCAATTTGTTTGGCAATGTCACCGGCCAGGATTTCCTGATCACAACCCCGGCAGCCTTCAATCTGGTCGGCGGCCAATGCGACGGCACGAACATGATGTTTAGCTGGTACGGCCTCAGTGGCGTCAAATATCAGCCGCTCTGTTCGAGCAATCTCGTCGACTGGGCACCATGCGGGCCGCCGTTCTTCGGCAGCAACGCGCCCGTGACATTGACCTGCCCGGCTACGAACGCGCCGCAAATGTTCTTCCGCCTGCAAGTGACGTATTAGAGCAAGCGACAGGCGTTTGTAGTGGCGCGGGCGTCTCGCCCGTGTGTTCCGATTCGCACGGGCGAGACGCCCGTGCCATTAAGCCAACTAAGGTCAATTCCCAAATAGGAAAACGGGCGCGTGCTGTTAGTGTGTGGCATGCGCCCGTTCGTTTTTATCAACGTCGCCACCACAGCGGATGGCAAGCTCGCGCCGGAGAACCGCAAATTTGTTCCCTTCGGCAGCAAACGCGACCTCGCGTTGCTCTACGAACTCCGCGCCCGCGCGGACGCGGCGCTGATGGGCGCCCGCACGGTGGATTCCGCGCCCGGCCATTACGGCCCCGGCCCCGCCAAATACCGCCGCCTGCGCGTCAAGCGCGGTTTGCCTGAATACAATCTGCGCGTCATCGTGAGCGGACGCGGAACGTTAAGCCCCAGGTCCGATATTTTCCGCTATCGCTTCTCCCCCATTATCGTTCTGACCACCGCGCGGGCCTCCGTGCGGAACTTGCGCCAATTGCGCGGAGTGGCCGACGATGTGGAGATTTTCGGGGACAAAGAAATGGATTTTCCAGCCGCTTTTCGCTGGCTGGACAAAAAGTGGCGCGTGAAATCGATTTTGTGCGAAGGCGGCGGCGAGTTGAACACGGCCTTGATCCGCCAGAATCTGGTGGATGAAATCTATGTCACGTTTTGCCCGCTCATTTTCGGCGGGCGCCACGCGCCGACCATGGCCGACGGCGAAGGCGTGCACAGCGTCAAGGAGGCGACGCGGCTCGAAATCAAATCCATGAAGCGCCACGGCCAGGAGTTATTTGTTGTCTATCGCGTCCGGAAGCGTGCCCGGACCTGCTGATTTGAGATGGCTGCGCCGGGGCCGCAATGCCGCAATCCGCTCGAGGTTGATGAGAAGCTTGACCAGCGAAACCGAACTGTCCAAGTCAACGGGCTTGGCGATGTAAGCGCTCGTGCCCAATTCATAGGCCCGTCGGATATCGCTTTCGATGTGTGAATAGGAAAGCGTGATCACCAGGGGAAACCGGGAGTCGCTGTTTTGTTGAACCCAGGACAACACATCAAAGCCGTTGACCCGGGGCATGTTCAAATCCAACAGCACAAGCAAGGGCATTGGGTACAGCTTGCGATCGGCGTATTTTCCCTCGCCGGAGAGATACCGGATCGCTTCACCGCCGTCGCTGACCGCCATTATTCCGCACGGCGCTTCGGCTTTCTCGAAAGCCAGCCGCATCAAATCAATATCATTCGAGTCATCATCGACAATGAGAACCACGCCTTTCGAGCGTTTTCCAACAAATTGTTTCGCGCACATAAAAGCGTAAAACAATAATGAGTCCACCCACGAAACATATAGGGTCATTCCCTTAGCGGTTAAGCGGGGCTCGGCTCAAAGGAACTCGGGGTCATTGAGAGAATGAGAATGACGACGAGGACGATCCTTGATTGTGCAGCCGGCGAAATCGGATTCTTCCTTGTCAGACAAACACCGATTCCAAAATCAGTCCGCGTCTCAATGACGCCCCCCGCCCATCAGGCAATGTTCCATGCGTGAGATCGAATAAAAGCAAAGCGATGTTGCCGATTGGCCGCGCGGCCCACGTGGCATTTCAAATTGAAGCCATGCGCGCGGAATGTTGCGCCGCGGCCTGTCTGCTGACCGCCGGGACCACGATGGATGAAGAGGAACTTGAGGAATGCGCGGTCCTGGATGACGCGCTGGCGCAGGCACAGCGGCTTTTGAAATCGACGGTGGCGAACGTGATGCTTTCGCGTCTCAAGCGCCGGAGCCGGATCAGATAATCCAATCCGCGGCGCGGGGAAGGCGGCTAATTTTGGGAGGCTAAAGCGCTGCCATCGGGCGTCACCGAACTGGCCTTCTGGCCGGTGCGGCAACCTTGGATCAACAGGGTCAAAAAGAGGAGAACGTGGGCGGCCAGCACGGCCAGAAAAATCTTTTTGAATCGTTCACGCCCGGTGAACTGCGGGTTGCCGATCATGTAACCGGGAACCTGGAACGGATTTGCTGCTTTCAAGTGTTTCTTTCCCCAGCCAATGCCGTCCGCGCGTCATTGCACGGCCCCAGCCGAAATCCCAGCCCAACGATCTCTTCAGTCCGCCAATACGAATCGCATCAGCGCAATCACCACCGCTGTCACCCCCACCAACAGCACCGCGTGCTTCATGGTGAGCACCGCAACCGCCCGCAACCGGCAAGGCATGATGGTAGATGTGAAGTAGTCGAGAGCTTTAGGATCTTCCTGCTTGGCTGCTACTTTCATGCTCGACCTTTGAGCATGGCTCGGGCCAACCGCAGAAACGTCTTGAAAACTGCTTTCCCTGCTTATTTCCGTCCCGTTCGAGGACAAAAGTGTCTCGTTTGAAAACGCCACCTCCGAAATTGGGTGAACGCCATCCACAGGTTTTAAGGGGATGATTGTGCGCGGTCCTGGGTGGTCTCCGTCGTATCGCTCACCCCGCCCTGCGCCGATTCGGTTTGCGGAGTCATGGAAGACATCCGCTCACCTGAAACTGCTAATTCATCGGAAAGACGCGCCAACGCCTCCTGCACCTTGCGCGCATTTTGCTCGGCGTTGTCAGCGAGATTTTTCACCGATTGAATTCCGCCCATGGTCAAATCCGTGCTCAACGCGGTGCGAATGTCTTGCAGGTAGGAAATGAGCGGTTCGATAACCGCCTGATTTTCACGATAACGCTGATTTACTGTATTGAATTCACTGCTGACCTGTGTCTTTCGAGACACGCTTTGGTCGCGCACGGCCTCGTATTTGATGTTCGCCGTTTCCTTGTCCCAGTCCCTAAAATATTCCACGCTCTTTTCATCCGCGACTTTCGCCGCCTTTTCCGCGTGGTCGGAAGCCGCCACCAACCGGTCCAAGGCGGCGCTGAAACGATCGAATCGAGGCCGGAGATCTGGAGCGGGTTTGTTGACGAGGTCATCCAGCGAAACCAGCGTGACGTCAATCGCGTGGCTCTCGACCTGGATGTGCATGGCCGCCTTTTGCAGGCTCTCGCTGGCCGCATCCGCCTTCTTATAATTGGTCGACGCGCACCCAGTGAAATACAACACCACCCCGGCGCAACTTAGAATCTGCAATGCTTTTGTCCAGGGTTGTCCATGACCGAACTCTGACTGTTTCATACCGCCAAGTGATAACCGAAAATAAAGCCGTTCGAACATGGGGTAATGTTCCATAAGGTAAAGCCCGCAAGGCGAAAATGAGCGGCGGTTGATTTCGTCCATGACTTCTTGGATGAAGCGAGCGAAGCAAATCCGAAGTTCGAATCCGAAATCCGAAGGAAATCCGAAATCGGAAAACGATCAGCCGGTCGGCAGGTTCTTCTGAACTAACTTTGGCTTGAATTACTTTTCACGGCCAAACCCGCGATTTCGGATTTCGGGTTTCGGACTTCCTTCGGATTTCGGGCTTCGGGTTTCGGATTTTAAGTCAATTTGGACTGGAAGAACATCGCCTGTTGATGTAATTATTCCTTGGAGACCACGCAGAGCTTATGAAAAAACTGACCTTACTTTTTGCCGGATTGATTGGCCTCGGCCTAAACGCCGCCTTCGCGGCGGACGCGCCGCATGGCAGCTTATTGGAACTCCATTCCTGCGAGGTTTACGCCGGACCCTGCGTGGTCTCGAGCGAGTCGCCGCAGGAAGGACGTTATATGGCGCGGGCATGGGACTTCACCGGGGGCAGCTTCCACGGAACCGACTTCACCGGACTGCAAGTCGCCGTCCTGCAGGATTCGCCGGATAATCTGGCCGAAACTGATTCCAAATCCGGCAGCGCGGTCGTTTATTTGCCGCAGAACGCGACGCAACCCCAGCGCGATGCCCTGCTCGCCTGGTTGAAAACCAGCCAGACGGATTTTCATCCCGCAAACATCCAAACGCGCATCGTGCCGCTTCAATTTGCAAAATCTGACGAGGGCTATTCCTTCACCGCCGGCAATTTTCTTTCCGTCAAGACCGCGCCGCTGAATCAATGCGCCATGGGCAATTGCGGCGAAGAGCTTTGGTATCATCCGCGCGCCAAAACCAGCGTGTTCACGGTGGTGCTGAACAACGGCTCCAAAGTCTCTGAACCATTTCTGAAACTGCGTTGGGATACCACTGGCACGCGCGATATTTTCCTCGGCCGCTTTGGCAACGGCATTCCCGCCCACAACCTTTACGTGAGTCTCGACGAATTGTGCGGCCCCACCCAGGCGTTGTTTTAATTTCGGTAGTGGCACGGGCGTCCCGCCCGTGCCCACTAGCCGAAAAATTCTTGCAAATCCGCTTCCGCGATTTACGGTTGCCGGGACAGATGGTCACGCGGGACTTGTAACCACTCCGCCGCGCTCATCGTCAAAGGCAGTTATACCGAACCTCGGAACACTATGAGCGAGTCTAGTTCAAAAGACGGCTTTTCTGTCTCACGCCGCGCATTTCTCAAAACTTTCGGAACGTCCGCCGCCATCGCCGCCACTGCCCAAGTCGAAGCCGTGGCCGCCGAACTGGAAAAAGCGAACCAGGAAAAAATCGTCGGCCCGGACCCCGTGCCCATCTCGCTCCACGTCAACGGCAAATCCATCAAACTGCAAGTCGAACCGCGCGTCACGCTCCTGGAAGCATTGCGGAACATGACCCCGCTCACCGGTTGCAAGGAAGTGTGCGATCGCGCCACGTGCGGCGCGTGCTCCATGATCGTTGATGACAAACTCGTCTATTCCTGCTCGATGCTCGCCATTGAAGCGCAGGGCAAAAAAATCACGACCATTGAAGGCCTCGGTCAGCCGGGCAAATTGAGCAAGGTGCAGGAAGCGTTTATCGAGCAGGACGCGTTGATGTGCGGGTATTGCACGCCGGGTTTCGTGATGAGCATCACGGCGCTCCTGCGTGAGAATCCCAAGCCCACCGAAGCCGAAGTGCGGCACGCCTGTTCCGGCAATTTGTGCCGTTGCGGAACCTATCCCCGCATATTGCAAGCCGCGCTCAAGGCGGCGGGCGTTGAAAAAATTTCCAAAACCGAGGTGATTCCTTATGCCGAGCTGGCCTGAAAAACCCAAATACATCAGTTCCCATCACACGCGCATTGATGGCCCCTTCAAAGTCACTGGCGCGGCCAAATATCCATCGGACGTTCAACCCGAAGGCTGGCTGTACGGCATGATCCTTCGCTCCAAGTGGGCCGCGGCGAAATTGACCAAAATCAATCTCGATCCCGCGCTGAAAATTCCCGGCATCAAAGCCGCCGTGCTCGCGCCCGCCGTGGACGAGCGGCAAAAAAGCAGCTCAGATGTCACCATGCGCTATTACGGCGAAGAAATCGCCGGGGTCGCCGGCACGTCCAAGCAAGTCTGCCTGGACGCCCTGCGAGCCATTGAAGTCGAGGCTACGGAGCTTCCTTATGTCGTTCACGAGGAAGAGGCCAAGCAAGACGACTCCCCGCGAGTTTGGGAGGACACGCCGAATCTCTCGAAGCCTCGCATCCGGGAAAACGGCGAGGTGGACAAGGCATTTTCCGAATGCGCAGCCGTCGTGGAAGGATTCTATACAACGCCGGTGCAAATTCACAATCCATTGGAAACGCACGGCAACACCGTTCTGTGGAATGATGACGGCGTCACCTGCTGGGCATCGACCCAAGGCATCACCAGTGTTCATGATGGATTAAGCCAGGGTCTGCACGTCCCCCGCAGCCAGGTGCGGGTCATTTCGGAATACATGGGCGGCGGGTTCGGGTCAAAATTCGGTCCCATCAATGAAGGCCTCATCGCCGCCTATTTATCCAAGGCAGCCAAAGCGCCGGTCAAAATCTTTTTAACCCGCTTCGATGAAAATCTGGCGGTCGGCAACCGGCCTTCCAGTTTCCAAAAAATCAAACTCGGCGCAAAGGAAGACGGCACGTTGCACGCGTTTGAATTCGATAACTACGGCACCGCCGGGATCGGCGGGGGCGGCCCTACCGCCGGCGGCGGTTCAGGCCTGACGCTTCGCGCGCCTTACATTTATCACGTGCCGAACACGCGCGTGAAACAAGCTGGCGTGAACATCAATGCCGGTGGCGCACGCGCGTTTCGCGCTCCTTCGTGCCCGCCCTCCTCATTCGGCATGGAATCCATCATGGACGAATTGGCCGTGAAAATGAACATGGATCCCATCGAGTTCCGCCTCAAGAACGACACTTCGACTCCGGCCTGGCAGATTCGCCAGAAGCAATACAAGCTCGGGGCGGAACGCTTTGGCTGGAAAGATAAATACAAAAAGCCCGGCAGTTCGCCCGGCATCATCAAAACCGGCGTTGGCTGTGCGGGATCCTCATGGGGCGGCCGCGGCGGGGGCAGTCACGCCGAAGCCGAAATTCATCCGGATGGCAGCGTGGAAGTTCGTTGTGGAACACAGGACCTCGGCACCGGCACCAAAACTTACATGGCGCTGATTGCCGCCGATGTCTTTGGGCTGAAGCCGGAGCAGATTTCCGTTCGCATCGGCGACACACGTTTTCCTCCATCTGGCGGCAGCGGCGGCAGCAGCACGTCGCCATCCGTCTCGCCGGCCATTCTCGACACCTGCACGAAAGCATTGCAGGCCTTGCAGGAAAAAACAGGCGTCGCCGATGCGCGCGGAGCCAACTGGAAGGGCGCTTGCAAAAAATTGGGTGTCAATCCGCTGCTGACCAAGGGCGAGTGGCAAGACGGGCTTTCCGGTAACGATACTGGCGGCGTGCAATTCGCCGAGGTGGATGTCGACACCGAAACCGGTTTCGTCAAAGTGAAAAAAGTGCTCGTGGTGCAGGACGGCGGATTGATTTTGAGCCGTCTCACCTGCGAGAGCCAGCTCAACGGCGGCGTCATCATGGGCATGGGCTACGCGCTTTATGAAGAACGCGTGATGGACAAAAATTCCGGCGTGGTCCTGAACCCGAATTTCGAAACCTACAAACTCACCGGGCTGGGCGACGTGCCGGAGATTGAGATCATATTGTTCGACATGCCCGAACGCGGCGTCATCGGCATCGGCGAACCCTCCACGATTCCCACCGCCGCCGCCATTGGCAATGCCGTTGCCAACGCGCTCGGCGTTCGTATCAGCAGTCTGCCGATTACGCCGCAAAAAGTTTTGACCGCGCTCGGCAAAGATAAATTGGCATGAATTTTCCATTCGCATGAAAGCATTCGAATACGCAACCGCACTTTCGCCCGACAGCGCCCGCGACCTCGTGGGCAAGGACGGCGCCTACCTCGCCGGCGGCAACGACCTGCTCGCGTTGATGAAGGAATATCTCGTCGACCCGAAACGGCTCGTGAATATCAAGTCACTGCCCGGCATGGATAAAATTCATCCGGGCTCGAAAACGTGGACCATCGGCGCGCTGACAACCGTTGCCGAAATCGAGGACCACAAGGAAATCGCCAAAACTTTCACGGGCTTGCAACAGGCCGCGGCGGAAGTTGGTTCGCGCCAGATTCGCAATGTCGCCACCGTCGGTGGCAATCTCGCGCAGCATTCGCGCTGCTGGTATTTCCGCCATCGCGACGTGCATTGCCTCAAGAAAGGCGGCGATATGTGCTACGCGCGCCACGGCGAAAGCAAGTATCACAGCCTGTTCACCGGCAACACCTGCATCAGTCCCATTCCTTCGAATCTTTCCGTCGCCTTCGGAGCGCTCGGCGCGACGGTCGTGGTGCTGCGCGACGGCAAGGAAGTGCCGATGAGCATTCCGGACCTGTACCAAAAGGCCTGGGACGAACCGACGGCGCATAATTCGCTGCAACAGGGCGATTTGATCCTGCGCGTCGAAGTGCCGGTGGAAAATCACCGCAGCGCTTACCTGCAAATCAGCGAGAAGTCCGTTTTCGACTGGGCGCTGGTTAGTTGTGCCGTGGCTGCCAATGTGGATGGCAATAAATTGAGCAATGTCAAAATCTTCCTCGGCGCCGTTTCGAATGTCCCCTACCAGGTGCAGGCCGCGAATGATTTTCTGGAAGGCAAAACCGTCGATGATGCAACTGCCGCTAAAGCCGCCGACCTGTTGCTCGAAAAAGCCCACGTGCAGGCCCATAACGGATACAAGGTCCCGCTCGTCCGCGCACTGGTGCGGCGCACGCTGGCGCAGATAACGGCATGAGGAATTGAATTGTTAAATGAGTGACTTGTTAAATAGGTTAAAGCGTAGGAACGCATCCGCCCGTTCAACTCATTTAACCGATTTAACTCATTTAACTGATTTAACCCATTTAACCAGGCCACAGCCATGAACCCAAATTTCTGCAAACATCTTCGGACCAAGAAAATGTATATTCCGGCGCAGGAAGACGAAGTGCGTTTTGCTTCCGGTGAGCAACTCGCGCACATCGGCCATTGCTGGTGCATTCGCACGATGTCCGAAGTCGGCCCCGACGACCGCCAGGTCGGAGCGCAAAATTGCGCCAAACACCGCTCCTGCTTCGAGCAATAGCCAACGCCCTTTAGAGTCTCTTTGACGCAAAGGCTGCGCCCGATTGAGCAGCTCGGTTGCCTTCTTCAAATTTCTGGAGCATTCCCACCAACGTATCAATCCACAGAGGATGCTCGTTCAGGCAGGGAATTTGCGTCAACTCCTGCCCGCCCGCCTGCAGGAACGTTTCGCGCCCGCGAATCCTGATTTCCTCCAGCGTCTCCAGGCAGTCGGAAACAAACGCCGGGCACATGACGAGTAACTTTTTCACGCCTTGTTGGGCAAGGCGCACCAATTCGAAATCCGTGTAAGGCTTGAGCCAGGGATCTTTTCCCAGGCGCGATTGAAACGAGACCGAATATTTTTCCTTCGGCAAGCCGGCATTTTCGGCAAATAACCTTGTGGTTTGGTAACATTGCGCCCGGTAACAAGTCGCATGCGCCCCGCTCGACACCTCGCAGCAGTTTTCCGCCATCAAACAACGGCTCCCCGTGGGGTCGGATTTCCGAATCTGCCGCTCGGGCAATCCGTGATAGCTGAACAGCACGTAATCGTAGTCTTTTTTCAGGTAATCCTCCGCGTTCATGAGCAACGCCGCGATATAACCCGGGTCATTGTAAAACGGCGGTTGAACCGTGATCCGCATGGCCGGCGCGATTTTCGCCACCGCATCCTTCACGCGTTCGACCGCCGTTTCGAAACTCGACATGGCATATTGCGGAAACAGCGGGATCAAAAGCAGGTCATCCACCCCCCGCCCTGCCAGCTTGCGCACGCCGTCATCGATGGATGGGTTTTGATAACGCATCGCGAGCTCGACGGGCATCTTGACGCGCGGTTGGATTTTCTTCAGCACGTTCTTGCTGATGACGATTAAGGGCGAACCCTCTTTCGTCCAAACTTTTTCGTAGGCGTGCCCCGATTCCCGTGGCCGCTTGATAAGAATGGTGCTCACTACAAATCGCCTGATGGGCCAAACCACGTCGATGACGCGCGGATCCATGAGAAATTCGTTCAGGTAGCGCCGCACGTCCTTCGGCGACGGCGAATCGGGCGAACCAAGATTGACCAGCAATACACCTTTGCTCATTTTGAAATCACCGGCTGCTCGCGCACAGAGGCTGCGCGCACAAATGTTTCGACTCGTTCCACGGCATTGCAACCCGACACAATCGAATCGCTCAAAGAAATGCCGTCGCGATAATGCCCGGCCAGAAACAACCCCGGCGCTTTCGCTTCGATATCGCTCATCAATGCGCGGTAACGCCCGTAGCCAACATTATATTGCGGAATCGCGCGCGAATAAACCATGCAATGCCGAAACGTCGGCTCGCCGCGCACACCCAGCAGCACACGCAAATCCTCGCAAGCCAGTTCGTACAGTTTTTCCGGCGGAAGTGAAGCCAATTCCGGATAGCGTTCGCCGCCAATGTAACTGGTCAGCGTCAGGTGCCCTGCCGGCGCGCGATTGGGAAATAGCGATGAAGAGAAAATCGTGCCGAGGATTTTGAAACCTTCGATCTTCGGAATTAACATGCCGAATCCCTGGCACGGATGCGCCACATCCTCGCGCCGAAATCCGAGCACCACGCTAGCGACTGGCGGATAGCGGATTTCCGAAAACGGAGCGAGTTCAATGGTCGATTTCGATTCAATTTTTAACTGGGCCAATTTAAAAGCGGTTCCGGCGTAAATCACCGCACTATGTTCCACCTCCGACTCGCTTCCCGATACCACCACGACCCATCCACCCGCCGTTTGCGTCAGTTTCAACACCGACGTATTCAACTTCACCGAATTGCCCAATTGTCCCGCCAGAGTGTCCGGCAAAACCTGCAAGCCCTCATCAAACGAAAATTTCGGCGCGCGATCCTTCGCGACCTCGCGGCGTTTTTTCCGCTCCCGCGCGCCAAAAATCTGTCCTTTGATCATCGAGCCATAATTATCTTCCAACGCTTTGAGCTTTGGAAACGCGTGCGTGACCGAAAGTTTCCGCGGATCCCCGGCATAAATTCCCGACACCAACGCATCAACCGCATGGTCCAAGAATTCCCGGTTGAACCGCCGCACCACAAATTCCGCGATGCTCTCCTCCACCCCGTCGCGGCGGGCCGGAACAAACGGTTCGCGCAGAACCGCGAGTTTTGCTTTCAGCGTAAATAATTTCGTGGCCAGAAATCCGACCGGCGACGACGGCATTGCCATCGGCCTTTTGCACCGAACTACATAACGCGCCTCCGCCTTTGGGTCCGCATCCAACCGCCGCGACTGCAGGCCCGCATCGCGGACGAGTTCGGAAATTTTGGCCGAAGTTTCCAACAGAGTATTCGGCCCGAACTCCGCCAGATAACCATCGTTGCGCAACGACTGAATCACCCCGCCGACGCGCCCGCTTGCCTCATAAACGGTCACAGGAATTCCTCTGCATTTGAGATAAAACGCAGCGGTCAGGCCGGTAATCCCGGCGCCGATGATTGCGACGGATTTCAACCAACCCTCCAGACCAGCACGAATCTATCGAACAACCCAACGCTGGAATTTTCCCGGAACGTGTGACCAACATCCCCTCTCCCGTCGGACGGGAGAGGGTTAGGGTGAGGGCCTTTCCGGCTCTTGTTTGTCCGGTTCACGCCGGTGTCGGGGCAAAGCAACGTTCTCAGGATGAGGGCAGCGTTCCTGCAAAAGCGCCCAAAGATTCTCCGTGAGATTTTCACGGTCTGCCCAGCGTTTGAGTTGGTGATTCCACACGCGCTTGACGAGAATGCCGCGTCCGGCCAGAAACGCATCTCTTCGCAAATCGTGCTCTTGCTGCTTCGGAAAACCGTGACCGGATCCATCCAGTTCAATGTCGAGTTTTGCCTCCAGGCAATAAAAGTCCAGATAGTACGTTCCTTCCGGATGCTGACGCCGGAATTTGTATCCTGCCAATCGACGCGAACGCAAGATTTGCCAAAGCCGCTTCTCCGCCCAGGTGGATTTTTTTCGCAGCCTCCTCGCCCGCGCAATTGACATGAACGCTTGAGTAATCTGAAACCGGAACTATCGCAAGGTGAAAACCAAACACCCCTTCCATGAACCGAACCCTCACCCCGGCCCTCTCCCATCCGATGGGAGAGGGAGAGTCGTTTCACGCGCTTTGGCGAGATCAACGCCCTCAATTTCATTGCTAAATCGTCCTGGAATGTTTCCGCTCGCCGGGAGCGGCGAGCGTGTTGTCGAAGCACATCGCGATATTGCGAATGAACAGGCGGCCCGTATCAGTGACTTGCAGGCTGGTTTCCGAACGAAGCACGAGGCCGTCGGCTTCGAAGCTGGCGAGCGATTCCAATTCGCGCTCGAAATGCGTGGCGAAATTAATACCAAGCCGCTGCGACATCGCGGCATAATCGAGGCCCAGATCGCACATCACGCGCATGATGGTATCGCGGCGAATTTTGTCCTCGTCACTGACGATATAACCGCGCGCCAGCGGCACTTTGCCCGCATCCAGCGCCGCGTAATATCGCAGCAAATCCTTCTCGTTCTGCCAATACGCGTCCGCAATTTGCGAGATCGCCGACATCCCGAACGCATAAATATCCGCATTGCCGTGCGTGCTGTAGCCCTGGAAATTTCTTTGCAACGTTTTATTGCGCTGCGCCACGACGAGTTCGTCCTTCGTGCGCGCGAAATGATCCATGCCGATGTAAATATAACGCTCGTTCTCGGTGAGACGTTCGATCACGTTTTTGAGCAATTGCAATTTCGTCTCCGGCGATGGCAGGATTTTTTGCTCGAGAATTTTTTGCGCCGGCTTCACCCACGGCACGTGCGCGTAGCTGAATACCGCCAGACGGTCCGGTTGCATCCCGAGCACAATATCCAGCGTGCGATTGAACGATTCCACCGTTTGATGCGGCAGGCCGTAGATCAGGTCGAGATTGATGGACGCAAATTCCATTTCGCGCAGCCAGTCAATCGTCTGCTGTGTCATTTCACGCGGCTGAATCCGATGCACGGCCTCCTGCACGGCCGGTTCAAAATCCTGCACTCCGAGCGACGCGCGATTAAATCCCACCTCACGCAGGGCGGCAATGTGGTCGCGTGACAAGCGCCGCGGATCGATTTCCACACCGGCTTCGATCGCGGGCGAAAATTTGAAATGTTCGTGAATAATCTCGCCCAATCGCCGAATTTCGTCGGGCGAAAGAAACGTCGGCGAACCGCCGCCGAAATGAAGCTGCACGACTTTGCGGCGCGGATTAATAAGCGTCGCCATCTGCGCGACCTCTTTTTCGAGATAATCGATATATCTCTGCCCCTGCGAATGGTTCAACGTGATAACGGTCGTGCAGCCGCAAAACCAGCAGAGCGTTTCGCAAAATGGAATGTGAAAATAGAGCGAGAGATCGCGGTCGGTTTTGTTGTTCTCCAAAATTTTTTCCGCCAACTCGGGCCACGTGAGCGCGTCGGTGAATTTCGTCGCGGGGGGATAGGAGGTGTACCGCGGGCCGGCCACGTTGTACTTTTGCACCAAATCCAAATCTACTTTCAGCGAGCTCATCGAAATTCCTGCACAGTTTTCACTAATATTCCAATATTCTCCAGTTTCGCCCCCGGCGGCAAGCCGTGGCCGAGATTAAAAATGTACCCCGGCCGTCCGAGCATTTCCGTGAGCACCCGCAATGTTTCTTTCGCCACTACCTCGGGCGTGCCGTTCACCAGAATTTCCGGCGCAAGGTTGCCCTGCAAAGCCATTCTCGGCGGCACAACCTTTTGCGCCTCGCGCAGAGGATATCGCCAATCGATTCCGAGCACATCCGCGCCCGTGGCCGCCAGGTCGTTCCAATTGGAATGCGTGCCGAGCGAAAAGACAATCACCGGCGCCTTGCCACCCAGGCCGGACACAATTTTTTTCATCCACATTCCGGACGCGTCTTGAAATTCGCCCGCGGACAAGTGGCCGCCATGGCTGTCAAAAATTTGCACCGCATCCGCGCCCGCTGCGATCTGCATTTTTAAATAGGCGGTGACCGCTTCGGTCAGTTTTTTCGCCAGAGCGCGGAATGTCTTCGGATCTTCGCGGAACAACGCGAGAGCGCGCCCGTATTTCTCAGCGCTGCCGCCTTCCATCATGAACGTCGCCAGCGTCCAAGGGGAACCGGAGAAACCGATCAACGCCCGTTCGTTGCAAAGTTCCTTACGCAAGAGACGCAACGCCTTCTCGACATATTGCAGCCGGTCGAGGATCTGCTCCACCGAAAGGCGGTCAACGTCCGCTTTGGTCCGCACCGCAAAGTCCATTTCGATCCCGCCCGTTTCGCGAAAACGATACGGTTGGCCCATGGCTTCGGGAATCACCAGGATGTCGCTGAACAGAATGGCGGCATCAAATCCGAATCGACGAATCGGTTGCAGCGTGACTTCCGCCGCCAATTCGGGGTTCTGGACCAATTCGAGGAACGTATATTTCTCCTTCAGCTTGCGATATTCGGGCAACGCCCGCCCGGCCTGTCGCATCAACCAAACCGGCGGACGATCCACGGGCTCGCAGTGGCATGCGCGCAGAAAGCGTTCGCGAAAGCTCAATGCGACCTCCTCGACAATGCCGGGATCTCCAAGCGACTGTCTCGTCACTTTCCTTTGGGATTGAACCGGTCCCGCGCTCATCGGATGGCGCACGGGATCGCGTTGGTGTTCGTTATCATTGCCATGGCATTGAAGTTAATCACACGTCGGGACAAGCTGCCTGAAACTCGTTTGTTAATCGACACTTTTTGGATGGTGACGGTGGGGACAGCGCGCTAACGCCTTCCGCGCCGCAAAACTAACTGGCCAGCAACGGCGCGCACGGAGTAACGCGCCCTACCGTCAAATGCATTTTGTTACGAGTTCTACGGAACCCACGCCCGCAGCTCGTTCTGCAGGCGCTCCATGGGAAGGCCAACCACATTACTGTAGGAGCCGGCAATGCTTTCGACGATCAAATCACCTTCCTCTTGGATGGCATAAGCGCCGGCCTTGTCGAGGGGATTCACTTTCGTCAGATACCGCCGGATCGTGACGGCGTCGAGCGGACGAAAAGTCACATTCGTCACTTCGGTAAAAATTCTCTGGCGATGGTTCCGCAAATTGAGCAGGCACACGGCCGTAACCACTTCATGTGTGCGGCCCTGAAGTTTTTCCAGCATTTGGTAAGCGTGCTCAAGACTGCCGGGTTTGCCCATCAGGATCGTATCGAGGTAAACCAGCGTATCCGCGCCGAGCACGAGCGCGTCCGGATGCTTTTTTGCGACCGCCCGCGCCTTGCGATAGGAATTGACCTGGGCGATTTCGCGCGCGGTCAGTTCGCCATCGTGAATCTCCGGCGCGTCACTGGTGACCACGCGAAACTCAACTCCCATCTGGCGCAACAATTCGGAGCGGCGTGGCGACGCAGAAGCCAAAATAATCGGCGGCATGTTCATCGGAAAGACCGGTTTTGGTACTTTGTCAAAGTACTACGGCAACTTTCGGACAATTTCGGCAGAAGTCAATTGCCGCAATAATTCGAAGACCGCCCGGTCCTGCCCGGGCAAAACCAGTTCCGGCGCGATTTCCGCCAGCGGCTGCAGCACGAAACGGCGCAAATGCGCCCGCGGATGCGGCAAGGCCAGTTCCGGCGTGTGACGAATCTCGTTTCCGAACGCGATCAAATCCAAATCGAGCGGACGCGCTTCGTTGTGAACTTTTTTTGGCGTGCGGCCAAATTCCTTTTCGAGCGCCTGCAGTTTTCGCAGCAGCGACTCTGGTGTTTCTTCCGGCCGCGGAATCAGACCAACAACCGCGTTGACGAAATTTGGCGAACCTGGCGGACAATCGACCGGCGCGGATTCGATCAGCGAGGATTTGATTGTGGGCCGATCGGACAGTGCCTGCAATCGCCGCAGCGCCTCCAGCACATTTTCGCGCGGCTCGCCGAGATTGGAACCCAATGCGATGTACGCACGTAAGAACAAGTTAAAGATTTAGAATTTCACTCAATCCGCCGATTGCCACGGAGCCATTCTGAAGCGTTACCGGCCATTTTTCGAACTGAATAGTCGGCGGGGGGGCCACATGGAGGCATCCATGGATTTCTCCATGAGGCCTCGCTCAGAAAATCAGCTGAGGCCGCCTATTGAACCGGACTATCGCGTCACTAACGGATGCAAAGCACCCGAGGCCGAGCGTTCGTCTTCCGCCTGGGAGTCCATGCTGCTCAATCCAAGTACGTGAAGCATGTCGTAGAGGCCCGGCTTCTGTTTTGCCACCCAAGTTGCAGCTCGTAGAGCCCCTCTCGCGAATGTTTCACGATTTGTAGCGCTATGCATCAACTCCACGCGTTCACCAGGTGCAGCAAATATGACTGTATGGTCACATACCACATCGCCACCGCGCATCGAATGAATTCCTATCTCGGCTTGATCACGCTCACCACTGATGCCGTTGCGCCCATATTTTGCTACTATTTCTGATTCCTTTAACAATTCCTTACGAGCAGCACTAAGGATCTCAAAAAAAGTTTTAGCAGTACCGCTAGGAGCGTCCTTTTTATGACGATGGTGCATCTCCAAAATTTCGATGTCAAAACTCGCCCCTAAGGTCTCAGCTACTGTGCGAGAAAGCCAAAAAAGAGTATTTACGCCAGTCGAATAATTGGATGACCACACGATTGGAATTTCAGACTGAAGACTCGAAATCTTATTCCTCTCTTCATCCGTGTGCCCCGATGTGCCAATCACAAGAGCTTTTCCATTTTTTGCACAAAGCTCCGCGAACCCAAACGTCGCTCGATGAAAGCTGAAATCGATGACAACGTCACATTGAGAGATTACTTTCTCGAGATTGTCGCCCCTGCCAATTTCCCCGACGACTTTTATCTCGGGAATCTGCGGCGCAACCCTAAGTAGTGCTTCCCCCATACGCCCACGGGAACCGGCTATCACGATTTTGGTCATGCTCATTTTTCTCAAATAATATAACTTTTAAAAATTAATTCTTTGTGCAGACGAGGTAGTTTGGGGTTGGTTACCAAATTCTTAATCGCTATTTCATTCGTCTGCCACTTTTTACGTTCATACGTCCCTACTGTCAAACCCGACTTTTAGAGCAATCTCAAGACCAATAACGATAAGCACTTGATTTTAAATGTAAACACTGTTTTTACCCCAAAAAAGGCTCATTTTCGACCCAATTCCTTTCGTTACTGTCTAAAATTTAACTACCTTATTTCAGAATTTAACAAGATTCTGACTACTTTAAAAATCGAGCAATCCTCATCGTCTTTTCCAACGCCTCCCGCTTTTTGGCCGCCATCGGCACCATCGGCAGCCGGTATTCTTCCTCGATTTGTCCCATCATTGCCAGCGCGGCCTTCACGGGAATCGGATTCGTTTCGATGAACATGTCCTTGAACAGCGGATACAGCTTCTGATGCAACTGCAGCGCTTTTTTCGTGTTGCCGGAAGCAAAAGCCTTGACCATTTGCGCGATTTCACGCGGCGCCACATTGGAAACCACGCTGATGACTCCCTGCGCGCCGACCGACATGAACGGAATCGTCAGCGAATCGTCGCCGCTGAGAATTTCAAAGTTCGGGATGGCCGCGCGCAATTGGCTCACGCGATCGCAACTGCCGCCCGCTTCCTTGATGCCGATGACGTTCTTGCACTGCGCAGCTAATCGCCAGCACGTCTCAACGCCAATCTCCACGCCGCATCGACCGGGAACGCTGTAGAGAATGATGGGCAGCTTCGTGCTGCGCGCGATTTCGCGAAAATGCTGGAACAAACCCTCCTGCGTGGGCTTGTTGTAATACGGCCCGACCTGCAGCGAACCATCCGCGCCGAGCTTTTCCGCCTCGCGCGTGAGATGAACCGCTTCCTTCGTGGCATTGGCGCCGGTGCCCGCCAGGATTTTGACTTTGCCGGCCGCGAATTTGATCGCCAGCGCAATGACGTGCAGATGCTCGTCATAATCGAGCGTCGGCGATTCGCCGGTGGTGCCCACGGGCACAATGCCATCCACACCCGCCTTGATTTGATTTTTAATCAGGCGTTCAAAAGCAGTCTCGTCAATTCTTCCGTCCTTAAACGGCGTTACAATAGCAGTATAAGTTCCTGTAAACATCAATGTTCCTCTCAAGAGCATTCCATCAAATCTGTAGCAATGTGCTAAAGTCCCGTGGACGGCGGTCTTTTTGATTTTTGGCTTCGTTTCGGCTCAGTCACAGGGTTTTCAAACCTGCTCCTTCGCCGAAGCCTCGGCAAAAATCAAAAATCCTCGCCGCTCATCGCTACATCTTTTCTGTCAATGCTCCAAAACCGTCCAAACCGGCCCATACAATCGTGGAGGAACCGCCGTTTGACCAGTCAGATTTTATCAAAAAAAATCCCGGAATTGACCTCGACAACGCCAGCCCGCCATTGCCAGAGTTCCGCCATGGACGCATACCAGAACCGAATTGCACAAATTCTGCGGGATGTAGGCGCTCCACCGCGGCCGACTTCCCGCATGTTTGCCGAAGCCGCGGAATTGGTGCCTGTCGGCCAGGACATCTATGGCCGTGACCAAAGGTTGACTCCCGCAGCGGCCGCGGCCTGGAACGGGATGAAAACCGCGGCGGAAAAAGAAGGTGAAATCCTGCAACTCGTCTCGGCCTTCCGCAGTGTTGATTATCAGAAACAAATCATCGAACGCAAATTGGCTGCCGGCCAGTCGTGGGACCAAATCCTGCGCGTCAGCGCGCTGCCCGGCTTCAGCGAACATCACACGGGACGGACAATTGACGTGACCACAAACGGTTGCAAACCGCTGGAGGAAGAATTTGAAAACACGTCCGCATTCCTCTGGCTCACGCGCCGTGCAGTTGGGTATGGATTTACGATGACTTACCCGCGCGACAATCCGTTTGGCGTCGCTTACGAGCCGTGGCATTGGACGTTCCAGGAACCGACGTAGCCGCGGACGTGAGGGGCGTGTTGTCCGAACAGGAGCGCGGGTCTGCGACCCGCAGCAAGGCATGGAGGCAAGACGTGTGAAGAAATCCGACGACTTTCCCAATTGGTATGTTGCTGCGGCTCACAGAGCCGCGCTCCGTGCGTTTAGCCAACACTTCGGTCAGGACGCCAGCGAATTTTCTGCGCGGAAAAGTCAGAGCCTGGTCACGTCGGCTGCTACGGTTTAGAGAGCCGGACCGCCGGTGAAAATCTCGGCGTCCATGGTTCCCTCAGCAACTCTTGTCACCGGACCGGTCATCAGAATATCGAAATCCTTGCTGATCTCGATGGATAGTTTGCCGCCGGGCATGTGAACGGTGATCGAGTGGTCGCAAAGGCCGAGTTTGTGCGCGACGGCGGCCGCGGCGCTGCTACTGCTGCCGGAAGCGAGTGTGTAACCGGCGCCGCGCTCCCAGATTTCGATCTGGATGTTGGCGCGGTCCAGCACCTTCAGGAATTGCACGTTGGTGCGGTTCGGGAAATTGACATGCGTTTCGATTGACGGCCCGAATTGCTTCGCCGTTTCCGCGCTGATCTCGGGCAGCGGCAGCACGCAATGCGGATTGCCAATCGCCGCGCTGCAAAACGTGAACGTCTTTCCGCCGACGGTGATTTTCTCGTTGATGACTTCGCGGCGCGGGCCGGAGACGGGAATTTCACTGCTCCAAAACGTGATCTTGCCCATCTCCACGCGCACCATCCTGCCACTGTCGAACACGGTCGATTTCACCACGCCACCAGCGGTCTCAATCGCGAATTCCTTGTCGCCAACAAGCTTGCGGTCCCATAAGCAGCGCGAAAAAATTCTCAGGCCGTTCCCGCTTTTTTCCGCCTCGCTGCCGTCGGGATTGTAAATGCGCAAACCGAACGGCGCCCTGGCAGATGGCAATGGCCCCAGCAAAATGCCATCCGAGCCGACGCCGAAGTTGCGGTGGCAAATGAGTTTGACCTGGGCCGTGGTGAGTGGGGCGGGCAAATCCTTCGGGTCCATGACGATGTAATCGTTGCCGACCGCGTGATATTTCCAAAATCGCATCCGCGAAACGCTAATGGTCGCACGCGAGGAGGCAAAGCCAAAAATGCGAAGCGCAAAATCAATTGAACAAATTCACGGTTAACAACGTCACAATTGCAAGATGGGCGTCTGGGGGTAATTAGACTTTGACAGCATGAATTTGGATTCGCAGAGTATGACTGTGTCCGCTGCTTTTGAAGAGAACCTTTCATTGGGCCAACCGCGCACCGTTTCCGCGACCGCACCCAATGACAAATTGGAGGCCGCCATCAAGCGGTCGCAGGATTATTTGTTCAGCATCCAGAAACCGGAAGGCTTCTGGGTGGGTGAATTGATGGTGGATTCCACCTTGGTTTCGGACACGATCGCCTACCATCATTGGAACGGAAAAATCGACCCGGAATGGGAGCGCAAGGCGGTCAATCATATCTTTTCGATGCAGTTGCCGGACGGCGGATGGAACATTTATTACGGCGGGCCATCCGAAGTCAACGCGACCATCAAGGCCTACCTGGCCTTGAAACTCGCCGGCGTGCCGGTCACGGACCCGCGCATGTTGCGGGCGCGCGAAGTGGCCCTGAACTTCGGCGGGGTGCCGCGCCTGAACACGTTTTCCAAGCTGTACCTCGCGCTGCTCGGCCTGTTCCCTTGGGAATATGTGCCGACGATTCCATGCGAGGTGCTGCTGATCGGCAAATGGTTTCACGTGAATTTCTGGGACATGAGCAATTGGTCGCGCGCCATGCTCGTGCCGCTCGCCATCATCAATCATTATGAGCCGACGCGCCCGCCGAAAAGCCGCGTCACATTGGACGAGCTTTATCCGCATGGTTTCCACGAGCGCGATCTCGCGCTGCCGCCCGATCCCGACAAAATTTCGTGGCGCAATTTCTTCCTCTGGCTGGATCGGCTGCACAAATTTGCGGAGTGGTTCGCCAAGCACAGCATTCATCCGTTTCGCCAGCGCGCTTTGAAAAAGGCCGAGCACTGGATGCTGGAACGGTTCGAAGGCTCTGACGGGCTCGCGGCCATTTTTCCGGCGATGCTCAACGCGCTCATCGCGCTCAAGGCGCTCGGGTATCCCGATGATCACCCGCAAGTCCTGCGCGCGGAACGGGAATTGAAGAAGCTGGAGCACGAAACCGAGGACAGCGTGCGCATTGAACCCTGCTTCTCGCCGGTGTGGGACTCGGCGATCGTGGCCATTTGCCTGCGGGAATCGGGGATTCCTGCGGAAGATCCGCGGATGAAAAAATGCGCGGAATGGCTGATGGACAAGGAAATCCGCATGCGCGGCGATTGGCATCACAAGAATCCCGTGGACGTGGAACCGAGCGGCTGGGTGTTCGAATACAACAACCAGTGGAACCCCGACGTCGATGACACCGCGATGGTGCTGCTCGCGTTGCGGCTGATTCCCACCGACAATCCGCAACGTCGCGATGAATGTTTCAAGCGCGGGTTGAATTGGATGATGTCGTTCCAATGCAAGGACGGCGGCTGGGCGGCGTTCGACAAGGATTGCACGAAAAACATTTTGGAAAAAGTGCCCTTCGCCGACCACAATGCCATGCTCGATCCGGAGTGCGCGGACATCACGGCGCGCATCCTGGAATTGCTCGGTTACGAAAACTGGAAAACGAGCCACCCGCAGATCGCGGATGCGTTGGAATATATTCGCAAGCAGCAGGAACCGGACGGATCGTGGTATGGGCGCTGGGGAGTGAACTACATTTACGGCACCTGGCAGGCATTGCGCGGTTTGCGCGCGCTCAATATCGACATGAGCCAATCATGGCTGCTCAAGGCGCGCGACTGGCTGGAGAGCGTCCAGCACGCGGACGGCGGCTGGGGCGAGCGCTGCAATACCTATGATGATCCGGTTTTCAAGGGCCAAGGCCCGAGCACGGCGTCACAAACCGCGTGGGCGGTGATGGGGTTGTGCGCGTTCGGTGATCCGGACCGGCCGAGCCTCCGGCGCGGCATCGAGCACCTGATTCGAGCACAAAATGCGGATGGCTCCTGGACTGAATTGGAAACGACCGGCACCGGTTTTCCGAAGGTTTTCTACCTCAAATATGACATGTATCGCAACGCCTGGCCGTTACTCGCGTTTGCTACCTACAAAAAAATTCTCACCAAAGCCGAAACCCGGCCAGACGAGATCAACGGTCACGACACGGCTTCGTTGGTCGCGGCCAGGAAAGCTCGTTGAACAATTCTCCGCATCGTTTTCGCTCGTAAATCGTAAATCGTAAATCGTAAATTCCAGGCATGAGTTGGTTTTACCGCACTGCCATTCGCCCCATTCTGTTCTCGCAGGACGCCGAGAGCATCCACCATCGCACGATGGGGATGTTGCGTTGGGCTGGGCGCAATGGGCTTGCGCGCGAGGCGATGCGGTCATTTCTCGGCGCGCCGGAATTGCCCGTGGAATTGTTTGGGCTGCGCTTTCCGAATCCGCTTGGCCTTGCGGCGGGCATGGACAAAAACGCGGAAGCATTGCCGGCGTGGGAAGCGATGGGATTTGGCTTCACTGAGCTCGGCGCCGCGACCTGGCATCCGCAACCGGGAAATCCGCAACCGCGCGTTTTCCGCGCCATCGGCGAAGAAGCGATCGTGAACCGGATGGGCTTCAACAATATTGGTGCCGAAGCCATCGCGCAAAAGCTCGCCGCGTGGAAACAATCCGGCGGCTGGCCGAAACATCCCGTGGGCATGAACCTCGGCAAATCAAAGATCGCGCCGCTGGACAAGGCGGCGGAGGATTACGCGAATTCATTTCGCGTGTTGCGGCCGTATTTGGATTTTTTTGTCGTCAACGTCAGTTCGCCGAACACGCCGAACTTGCGGCAGCTTCAGGATAAAAGCGCGCTCGACGAAATTTTGGCGGCATTGCACGAAACGCAACGCTCAAGCTCGTCAAACGCCAGCCGCCCATCGCCGATCCTGGTGAAGGTCGCGCCGGATCTTTCGTTTGAAGCACTCGACGAGATTCTTGAATTGGCCGGCCCGCGGCAGATAGCGGGAATCGTTGCCACCAACACGACTATTTCCCGCCCCACCCCGCAATCTCAGGACGCACAGAAAGTCTATGCGGAAACGGGAGGTCTCAGTGGGCGGCCGCTGCGCGAGCGGAGCACGGAGGTCATCCGGCATCTGCACCAACAAACGCGCGGACAATTGCCGATCATCGGCGTGGGCGGAATCTTCAACGCAGCGGACGCGTGGAACAAAGTCGCCGCTGGTGCATCCTTAGTACAAGTTTATACCGGGCTGGTTTACGAAGGCCCGGCGGTTTGCCGCCGTATCGTTAGCGGACTCGTGGATCGGCTCAAAGCGAAAAATTTCGCACAATTCTGCCAGGCAGTGGGTTGTGAAAATCCAGGCATAAACCGTATAAATACTTAAGGTGAAGTACTATTAAATAAACCGATGTCACCGAAACGAGTCATTTCCTCGCTTGACAGGGAACGCAGGGGAGTTATACGGGGTGTATCCAAATTGGAAAAGCCACAACATCAATAACATTATGACACTTACAAAGCGTGACCTCGTGACCCGCATCAGCAACGAAACGGGGCTTGTCCAGCAGCAGGTGCTCGATGTGGTCCAAAAAACTTTGGATTATATTGCCGAGTCGCTTTCCAAAGGTGACAAAGTGGAATTGCGCAATTTCGGCGTGTTCGAAGTCAAAATCCGCAAAGCGCGGGTGGGCCGCAATCCCAATTCTCCGGAAACGGACGTGCCCATTCCGGAGCGCTGCGTGGTGAAGTTCAAGCCCGGCAAGGAAATGCGCGCCGAGGTCATCAAAATCGCTCCCAAAACTGCGGCATCCGCGGACGGCGCCTAAGTCACCGATTTTAGCCGTTGGGGTGCCAGCATTACTGGCTCGGGGTTTTGACAATTTCCCCTGCCCGGGTTCTTTGACCTTCTCTTTTGCCCTTCTGTCTTCTACTCTCCGCGCAGATTTATGGAAAGACTGCCAGGTTTTCGTGATTTTTATCCTGAACCCGCGCCTCACCCTGATGTCTGGAGCGCGGACGCACGGCAACTGATTTTCTCCAAATGGCGGGAAATGGCGCGTCGTTATGGCTTTCGGGAATACGACGGTCCGCCCCTGGAACCGCTGGAACTGTTCACCACCAAAAGCGGCGAGGAGATCGTGGGGCAACTTTACAATTTCAAAGACAAAGGCGGGCGCGAAATTTCTTTGCGCCCGGAAATGACCCCCACCCTCGCCCGCATGGTGGCGGCCCATGAGCGAAATTACAAAAAGCCCATCAAGTGGTTCGCCGTGCCTCAGCTTTTTCGCTACGAACGCCAGCAAAAAGGCCGGCTGCGCGAACACTTTCAATTCAATGCCGACATCATTGGCGAAACGGATCCGTCTTCCGACGCGGAATTGATCGCCTTGCTCATTGATGTTTTGCGGTCATTCGGATTGACCGCCGAGGATTTCGTGATCCGCCTTAGCAGCCGCAACGCATGGCACGATTTTTACCAGCGGGGAGGCGGTCTCACGGCGCCGAAGCAGGTGGAGGCCGGAACCATAACCAGCGGGCCCGACCACGAATATGAATTCTTCCAGGTGATCGACAAACTGGAACGCATGCCCACGGAGGAAAGCGAAAAGAAACTGGCCGCCCTGGGATTTTCACTGATTGAAGTGAACAAATTCATTGAAAACGGCGAGCCAACGGCGGAGTTGAAAACCATCCTCGATAATCTGGCCGCCCGCGGCATGAGCGATTTCGTAAAAGTGGATTATCACGTCGTTCGCGGGTTGGCGTATTACACGGGCGTGGTGTTTGAGGCGTTTGATCGCAAGGGAGAGTTCCGCGCCATCGCCGGCGGCGGCCGATACGATAATCTCATCAAGCTGCTCAGCGCGGGCAAGGTGAACCTGCCGGCGCTTGGGTTTGGCATGGGAGACGTCGTGCTACTGGAACTGCTCAAGGCGCGCGGGCTGTTGCCGACGTTCGATTCGAACGTGGATGTGTTCGTGCTGGTGGAAGACGAAACGCTGCGTCCGCAATCACTCAAGCTCGTGCAGGAACTTCGCACGGGCGGCTTCGCCGTCGAGTATTCGCTGACGCCGGCAAAGCCCGACAAGCAATTCAAGCGCGCGCAAGAGTTGAAGGCTGCCTTCACGGTGAAGCTCGAAAACGACGCTTACGCGCGCATTCGCAATTCGAAGACGCGCACGGAGCTGGTTTCCGGGGCAAGCGACGTGAAAAATCATCTGGCAAGGCGTCCTGATTCACGATTTTTCGGGCATTGAAAAAATAATTGGTGCCAATCCATGGAGGCCATGGTAACGTGGCGGTACCGAGCTAAATCGGCCGGCCATGAACGAGCGCAACCAACGCCTTCCTCTGGAGCAGCGCAAAGCAAACGCCGAGTGGCGCCATGCTTTCCAAGCGGGTGTTGCGTTTTTAATGCAGGAGGTTTCCAATGATTCCCAGCGGTTCCATTAATGAAATTCTAGAACACAAAGGCACAGCGGTTTGGACCATCTCGCCCGACGCCACGGTTTTCGAAGCCATTCAAATGATGTCCGATAAAAATATCGGCGCCGTGCTCGTGACCGAACGAGACCGGCTCGTCGGCATCATTTCCGAACGTGATTACACCCGCAAAGTCGCGATCAAGGGAAAATCCTCCAAGGAAACGAAGGTGCGGGAGATCACTCCACCGAATGTTTTGAATGTGACCCGGCAGCACACGATTGAGGAATGCATGCGGTTGATGACGGAGAACCGCGTGCGGCATTTGCCCGTGCTGGATGGCGACAGCATCGTTGGCATTGTTTCGATCGGCGACCTGGTGAATTGGATTATCAGCGCCCAGAGCACGACCATTCGCCAGTTGGAAACGTATATCAGCGGCTACCCGGCGTGACCTACAAAAGGACCGCCGCGAGGGTAAAGTAGACGACAATTGTCACAATGTCCGCCAGCGCCAGGGTGACCGGGCCGGCGGCGATTTTCGGGTCGAGCTTCAACGCGTGAAGGAGCGAAGGAACGGTCAATCCCAGGAGGCAGGCCGAGCACAACGATAACAGGATGCTTCCACCGATCACCAGGGCTGCCATTCCCGTTCCTCGCCACAGCCAGACAATCGTTCCCACCACAAGCCCGCAGGCCGTGCCCAGCAGCACGGCGGTTTTCCCCTCGCGTCGGAATGCCGAGGCGTACCACCGCAGTTCCGGTTTCGTGAAGCGCAGCGCTTGAATGGTGAGCGTCATCGATTGGATGCTCACGCTCTCGCCCAGGCCCAGGATCAGCGCCAAAAAGAATGCCAGCACGATGCTTTTGGCCAGCGTTACTTTAAACGCGCTCACCAGCAGCGCGCACAGAAGCCCGCTGGCGATGGAAGCCAGCAACCAGGGAAAACGAAAGCGGAACGCTGTTAGCGATGAGGCTTCCTTCACTTGCGAAACGTGAAAGCCGAGGCTTTCGAACACTTCGTCCGTTTGTTCGCGTTCGGCGATATTGAACACTTCCTGCGCAAACATGCTGACATCCACGACGCCGACGACGCGCCGATCTTCGTCCACCACCGGCAGCGCGAGGAAGCGGTAGAGCACAAAGCATTCGCACGCTTCGAACACCGTCGCGGTGCGCGGAATCGTCACGACCTTCTCGATCATGATTTCCGCCAGCGTTTGGGACAATGGGGCGGTCAGCAACCGGCGCGCGGGCACGACGCCGATCAACCTCTCCTGCTCATCGGTCGCGTAAAAATAAATGATTTCTTCCCCAACGGACTGCTGGCGAATGCTGTGAAGCGCCTGCTCCACGGTCCATTCTTTGCGCAGAAGATTGAAATCGCTGCGCGCAATCGTGAGCACCGATTCCTGAAGATGCATTTCGGACCGTTGATCCATAAGGATTCAGTAGCCGGCGCCGCAGCCGTCATCCTCGTGTCCGCGCCAACACCACCGAGACGTATCGCGCCTGAGGGATGGGAAACTTTTTAACTTCCACCATCACGGCTTCGGGCCGGAACCGTGCCATGATGAAATCCGCGATATTGGCGGTGAGTTTCTCCAGCAGCTTCCAATTCCGCCCCTGCCCGAATTTCAGCAACTCCTGCGTGATGTCGAAATAATTGATCGTTTTTTCCAGGCGATCGCTGAGTGAAGCCGCTGAAAAATCGAGATCCATTTCGACGGTAATGAGCAGCCGCTGCGGTTTGGCGCGTTCTTCGTCGGTGATGCCTATTTGATAAAACACTTCGAGATCGACAATATTGATTCGAGACATAATTACTTCTTTGCCTTTCGCGCGTGCTGAACCGCCAGCAACAGCGTCCGTGTGGGCTGGTTGATTTCCATTCCGAGCGCGTCCTCCGCGGAAACCCACCGGAACTCGCGCGCTTCATCATTCAATCGCACCTGAGGCTCTCCCACGCAATGGCAAGTGTAATTGAGCAGGATGAAATGCGCGTCGCGATAAAACTCCTTCGAATGGATGCAATCCTGGACCAGGACGAATTGAATGTCCCCGATTTCCAGGGCGGTTTCCTCGCGAATTTCCCGCCGCAAAGCGTTCTCGGACGTTTCGCCCCATTTAATTTTTCCGCCAGGAATACCCCACAGATTGGACCATTTGTGGGTCCGCACCATGAGCGCCTCGCCGCGGCCGTTGAAAATCAGAGCGCCCACCGTTGAAATGGGCGGCTGGCCTTCCTCCGCGTTTTTCGCGGCCGGTTTCAAATTGAAATGATTTTGCTCCAGGATTTGCTGCAGCTCGCCGAGGTGTTCCACAATGACATCCGGCCCCGCCGCGCGCAATTGCGCCAGCGTATTGTAACCGGTGAGCACCGCGCAGGAATGAATCCCACCGTGGCGCGCCGTTTCAATATCGTGCTGCATATCTCCGATGAACAGCGTTTCATCCGGTTGCAATTTATTTTCGTCGAGGATTTCGCGGATTTTTTTCTGTTTATCCCAAACGCCGACGTAGGGTTTTTCGATGAATTTCCCGAAGCTGGTCGCGGATTCCTGCACCGCGAAATGTTCGGTGTGGACGGCGCTGAGCACAAAGGCGCGCACTTTTCGTTCGCGGCAGAATTCCAGAAAATCCCGCGCATGTGGCAGTTCACAGACGGAATCCTGCGATTGGCGAAATTCCGCGTGGAACCATGACTCCAACTGCGGCAACGGCACGTGCGGCGTGTATTTATTGTAAAACGACGTGAACGGAAGACAAAATTCAGCGCGGAATTCATCGAGCGACATGACGGCGCGATCCGATTGGGCGAGCACGTAGTTGGTCGCCTTCCAAACCGCCGGCAGGTCGTCCACGAGCGTGCCGGACCAGTCGAAGATGATATTCCGAATCACGCCGCACATTAACCCGCGTGGGCCGGGGAAACAAAGCAAACTTTCATCGGCGTCAGGCGGCTGCTAACAATACCTCGATGCTCATCGCGTTCCACAAACCATACGGGGTGATTTCGCAATTTACGCCCGACGGGTCGCCGAATCGGCCTTTGGCGGAGTTCGGTTTTCCGAAAGGGATTTATCCCATTGGCCGGCTCGATGCCGATTCGGAAGGGTTGCTGCTGTTGAGCGATGAAGCGGAGTTCAACCAAAAGCTGCTACATCCGACGCGCGCGCATGAACGTGAGTATTGGGTCCAGGTAGAGCGCATTCCCACGGCCGAATCGCTCGCCACCCTTCAGCGAGGGGTGGTTTTGCAAGGCCGGAAAACACTACCCTGCCAGGCGCGCATGTTGGATCCGCAGCCGGAAATGCCGCCACGCGAGCCAGCGATTCGCTTCCGGAAAACAGTGCCGGCGTGTTGGATCGCGCTGGAATTGATTGAAGGCAAAAATCGGCAGGTGCGGCGAATGACGGCGGCGATTGGGCATCCGACCTTGCGCCTAGTGCGCGTGAGGATCGGGCGTTTTGAACTGGCCGGTCTTGAGCCGGGAAAATGGAAAATTCTTTCGCCGGCCGAACGGCGGCTGGTTTTAGATTAAAAGCGCCCTTTCAGCCAGATAATGGCCGCGATGACGGCGACGCTGAACAAAGACATGCCCCACGCTGAATTGGAGAAGAAATAGGAACCGGCAGTCAGCGCGATACCCCCAAACAGCGGGACCATGGATTTTTGTTTCCAGCCGTAAATGAAGAAACCGGACCCGATGGCTCCCCAGATGACCGAGGCGACGATGGAATTTGAATTTACGTGTGCCGTGAGGCCTTTTAAATCAATTGGCGGCATGAAGAAGGTTAGCGAACATGGTGACGCAGGGCGAGCATTCGTTTAGCCAACGCATGTCACTCCCATCTTACATGCGAGTTCTGGCTGATGGCGTTTTGATTTCGGTCAAACTTCAGCCGCGCGCTTCCGCCAATGAAATTGGCGAACCGCTGGGAAATGAACTGCGCATCAAAGTCACCGCGCCGCCGGTGGGTTCCGCAGCCAATGAGGCGCTCATCCGATTGTTGGCGGAAAAACTGGGCTGCCCCAAGAGCCGCGTGGAACTGATACGCGGTCAGACTTCGAGGCATAAAACGATTAAGGTTCATGGCGCTGACGCTGAAGACGTCCCGAGTAAATTGCACGCGTGATTTAACAATCCTTAAAAAAGTAGGAGACGACGTGAGAAGTCTCCAAAATTCCCGAATACCAAAGAATTTTGAGACTCGTCACCTCGTCTCCTACTTAAAAAATCACGAACTCGCGCTTGTGTAGCGCCGTAACGATGCCCGCCAGCCAAGCTCCGAAACGGCGAAACACGCCGCGCTCATTGCCAGCAGCAAAAGGATTGAACCGACATGCTCCAACTTGTTCGTCAGGACGCGCGCGGGCACGTTTGAGACGAGCAGCATGGGAATGGCGAAGGTGAAAATCGCCTTGAACAATCCCTGAAATGCCTCGTCCGGCAGGCGGGCAATATTAAAGAGATTGTAATAGCCCCAAACGATCCCCTGCGCCCGCACCGTCCAAAAGCTGATGGTCGCGAGCAAAAACATCAGCGAGTAGTGAATCAAAATCCCCGCGATACAGAGCGCGAGAAAGCCAAGGATGTGCGCGAAGCTCGGTGTGAAATGCAGTTTATGCGCCGCGTAGGCGATGACCGCGGCGCCGGACGCGGCGTTCACGAACGCACCCAAATCCACCTGGCGCAGTGACACGACAAACCGCGTATTGACGGGCAGCAGCATCAAAAAATCCAGTTTGCCGGTGCGGACGAGTTCGGAAAGATTCGTGCAGTTAACGAGAAAAAACGCCTGGAAGATTTGCTGGATGAAATGACTCGCGCCGACCAGCATTACGACCTGCCATTTCGTCCACGTGCCAATGCTGTCCGTGTGCAAATAGAGGACGCTGATGAAAACGAGCTGCAGGCCGAACCAGAGAAATTCCACGATGATCCACAGAAGAAAATTTCCTTTGAACATCGTTTCGCGCGTAACGGAGTTTTTCCAGAGCGCGGAATAAATGCTGAAATAACGTTTCAGGTTCATGAAGGTCACACGCTCATCCGCCCACGGCGCCATATTTTTTTATGCCGCGACTCCACGCAAAACGCGCCAGGCAATACATCGCACAAACCCAGGCGAATTGAATCAAAAGCCCGCGCGCCAAATCGGCGCCCGTGGTCTTGCCCATGTAAATGCTGATCGGAAAAAAAAGCTGATATGGAAACGGCAAAAAAAACAGCAAGCGCTCGATTGCCGGCGGCAGGATATCGAGCGGGAACAAATGGCCGCTGGCGAGATATTCGAAGGCAAAGAGAATGAAAATAAAGGTCGAAACTTCCAGGACCCAAAATGCCAGCATGGCCATGGTGTAGGACATGAAAAATTGAAGCAATGCCGTCATTACGATTGACACCAAAAACAGCGCCAATGCCATGGCATTGGGAGGAAGCACGAAATAGTTGTGGAGGCACCCAATGAAAATCGCGAGCGGGATGGCGGCGACCGCCAGGTACGTAATCCGTCCGGAGAGAAACAGGCAAAGCCGATACCAAAGATAATCGATTGGTTTGAGCAGGAACTGGCTGATGTTCCCATCCTTGATATCGGCGGCGATTTGCCAATCGTCTTCATTGACAGCCGTTAAAGCGTCCACGACGGTGGTCAGAAGGTAATACGAGACCATCTGGGCATAGGTGTAGCTGCCGACCACGTTGCTTCCGCCTTTGGCCTCATTGCCGCGATAAATCGTGCGCCAGACGTAGAGCATCGCCATCAACGGGATGAGGCCGAACAGCGACCGGGCCAGGAAGTTGAACCGATACGTCAGGTTATTCTGGACACCGATGCTAAGAACGTGCCGGTATTTTTTCATCTCGCATTAATTGGGACATGAACACGCTGAAATGACGCAGCACGAAATTTCCAATTGGAGTATTGACCGCATATTCACATCGGTTTGGACCGCTTATCTTTCGTGGAACATAACTTGCGCCGCGCCAATTGGAAATTGATTTGCGATGCGCCTGAGGGCTTCATAACGTGACGCCCGCAACCGACCATAATCTATGTCAAAGAAACCGCTGACGAGCGATGAGCTGACGCAACTGACAACCGGCCTGAACAAACTGGCGAGAAATCTCTGGTGGACGTGGGACCAGGAGGCGCAGGATGTCTTTGCCGAACTCTCGCCGCGTTGCTGGCAGAATCTCTACCATAACGCCGTCGCTGTGCTGCGCGAGGTTTCCGAATATGAATTGCGCGTGCGGCTGCAGGACGCCGATTTTGCCGGGCGGGTCCGGGATGTACTGCGGGACTTTGACGCATATTTGACTGATAAATCGACCTGGTGCCATCAACATGCGCCGCAGCTCCGGGACAAACCCGTCGCGTATTTTTCGGCTGAATTCGGTTTCCATGAAACGTTGCCCATCGCCGCCGGCGGCCTGGGCGTGCTGGCGGGTGATCACGCGAAATCCGCGAGCGACCTTGGCCTGGGTTTTGCGGGCATCAGTCTTTTCTATCGCGAGGGCTATTTCCAACAAGCGTTCGACGCGAACAATTGGCAAACGGAATATTACACGCTATTAAACCCGAAAAATCTTCCGCTGGAGCCGGTGCTGAACGCCAAAGGCGAACACCTCATCGGCTCGGTAGAAATCGCCATGAACCAGGTGTTCTTCCAGGCCTGGCGCGTCAATGTGGGCCGTGTGCCGGTTTATCTGCTGGACACCAACCTTCCGCAAAATGAGCAGCACTTCCGCGATTTGACCTTGCGCGTTTACGGCGGCGACAGCACCACGCGCATCATGCAGGAAATGCTGCTGGGCATCGGCGGCGTGCGGTTGCTCCGCGCGCTCGGCATAAAACCTTCCACGTTCCACATGAACGAAGGTCACGCCGCGTTCCTGTCGCTGGAATTGATTCGCGAGAAAACGGTCGCGGGCAAGAGCCTGGCGGAGGCGTCCGCTTTGACGAAAACCGAATGCCTTTTCACCACGCACACGCCGGTGGAGGCGGGCCACGATCGCTTCAGTCCGGATTTGATGAATTACGCCATGCAGCGTTACCGGACGCAATTGCCGATGGAATTCAAGGACCTCATGGCGCTTGGCCGCGTCAATCCCAAGAACGACCAGGAACCTTTCTGCATGACGGTCCTCGCGCTGAAGCACTCCCGCGCGGCGAACGGTGTCAGCGAATTGCACGGACGCGTCAGCCGCCATATGTGGCAATCGCTGTATCCCGGCAAATCCGTGGACCAAGTCCCCATCGGGCACATCACGAACGGAGTTCATCTGCTCGGCTGGATGAAAGGCACCGTGCGCCAGTATTGGCGAGAAAAGCTCACTGGCGGCGAGAAGGACTCCCGGGTCTGGGACACGCGCATCAATTCACCGGAATTCTGGCAGAAGCTATCCGATCCGGAATTCATCTCCGACGAGGAACTCTGGGCATTGCGCTACAATCTGCGGCGTGAACTGATCGAATTTGCCCGCCGCCGTTTACTCATGCAGCGGCAGCGCGTCGGCCAGGGAGATTTCATCACGTTCGACCAGTTGTTGAATGCGGACGCGCTCACGATTGGTTTTGCGCGCCGTTTCGCGACCTATAAACGCGCGCCGCTGATTTTTCAGCAGATGGAAAACATCGTGAAACTGACTCGCGACCGGGAACGGCCCATCCAGTTTGTTTTTGCGGGAAAGGCGCACCCGCGCGATGACGATGGCAAACGCTACATTCAGCACATTATTCACCTAAGCAAATACAGCGACCTGCAGGGCAGCCTGGTGTTTATCGAAAATTACGACATCCACGTCGCGCGGCAGATGGTGTCCGGCTGCGATGTCTGGCTCAACAATCCGCGCCGTCCCCTTGAAGCTTCCGGCACCAGCGGCATGAAGGCCGGCTGCCACGGCTGCTTGAACCTGAGCATTCTCGACGGCTGGTGGCGCGAGGGTTTCGACGGCACCAACGGTTTTGCCATCGGCGAAGACGCGCACGCGGATTCCGTGGAGCAACAGGACCGCGAAGACAGCGCGAACCTTTACAAGACGCTGACGACCGAGGTCATTCCGCTCTTTTATCAGCGCGACGCCCAGGGGATTCCGCGGCAATGGATCCAACGCATCCGTCGCGCCATGACGACGCTGGTGCCGCAGTTCACGACTTCACGCATGGTGAAGGAATATACGGAGAAGTATTACGTGGACGAAGTGATTCTGAAACGTGAAACGTAAAACGTGAATTCGTGCGAGCGCGTGCGAAAAAATTCACGTTTCACGCATCACGTTTCACATCTTGGTTTCTCCTAAAATCAGGTCTACCTTTCCCCCGTGCTGCTGGACATCAAATCACAAACGAAGGAAGAGCTCGAGGCGCAGTTCAAGGCGTGGGGCGAGCCGGCCTATCGTGTCGCTCAGGTGCTGGAATGGTTGTATGGCCATCGGGTGGCGGGATGGGATGCGATGACGAATTTGCCGAAGGCGTTGCGTGAAAAATTGCGCGGCCATTATTTGCTGCAGACGCTGGAATTGGTTCGCAAGCAGGGTTCGCGCGACACGACGCAGAAATTTCTGTGGCGTCTTCGCGATCATTCGCTCATCGAAAGCGTGCTGATTCCGGCGAACCCGGCGCTGTATGGCGAAGTCAGCGATCGGCACACGCTTTGCGTTTCCACCCAGGTCGGTTGCGCTTACGGCTGCAAATTCTGCGCCAGCGGATTGGAAGGTTGGAAGCGAAATCTCGGCGTCGAGGAAATCGTGGAGCAAGTGCTGGCTGTGGAACGGTGGAACGGAGATGAGTCCAAAGTCCAAAGTCCAAAGTCCAAAGTCGCCGAAGCGGCGCGCTTTATCGACAATCTCGTCATCATGGGCATGGGGGAGCCGCTGGCTAATTACGACAATTTGTTGAAGGCATTGAAAATCCTGAACGCGCCGTGGGGCGGCGGCATCGGCGCGCGCAAGATTACGATTTCCACGAGCGGCCTCGCGCCGCAAATCCGGAAGCTCGCCGACGAGCCCCTGCAATTTCGGCTGGCGCTTTCGCTGCACGGCGCTACCGACGAGACCCGCAACAAAATCATGCCGGTCAATCGCAAATACCCGTTGAAGGAGCTGACCGCCGCCTGCGAGTTTTACCAGCAAAAAAAGGGGCGCATGATTACGTTCGAATACATTTTGATTGCAGGGGTTAATGACGGCCTGGACCAGGTGCCGCCCCTCGCAAAACTCGCCCGAACACTCAATGCCAAGGTCAACCTGATTCCTTACAACAAAGTCGAAGACCTGTCTTGGGAGCGGCCGTCCGAAGAGGCTCAGGAGGCTTTCCTGGCGGCGTTGGAGAAACAGAAAGTGACCGCCACGCTGCGCCGGGAAAAAGGCCACGATATCGACGCCGCCTGCGGGCAGTTGCGCCTGAAGACGGAGCGCGAACTGGCCGCGCTGTAACCTTCCGTGCGCGCCACGGCTCTTTAGGAATCGACAACCACGCAAATCATGCCATATTTGCGTTTGACGCCTCGAACCTGTTAAACGAACGGAGACATTATGAGCATTGGACGTCGTGAATTCCTGAAAAAGTCTGCCCTTGGGCTCGGCAGCATGCTCGTCGGCGGACGGCTCGGCGCCATTGATATCTCCAGCAAAGCCGCCACCGATGGTTCTTCGATTCCCAAATATTTCGATCCGTTTGAGCGCGTTTCCCTCGGCAAAACCAGCCTGAAAGTCTCGCGCCTTTGCATGGGCACGGGCACGAACGGCGTGCAGCACGAATCCAACCAGACCCGGCTGGGCCGCGACACCTTCGATCGCCTGTTGCGCGATGCGCTCGAGCGCGGTATCCGGACGTTCGATTGCGCGGATCAATACGGTTCGCACACCTATCTCGCCGCCGCGATGAAAGATGTGCCGCGCGAAAAATACGACATCATCACCAAGATTCGCTGGTTTGGCCGAGGAGAAGGCCAACCGGATGCGAACGTTTTCGTGGACCGCTTTCTCAAGGAATTGTCCACCGACCACATTGATTTGCTGCTGCTGCATTGCCTCACTTCGGGGAACTGGCCGCAGGAAATGCGCAAGCAGATGGACATTCTTTCGAAATACAAGGAAAAGGGCGTCATTCGCGCGCTGGGCGTTTCCTGCCATTCCATTCCCGCGCTCGAAGCGGCCGCCGCGGAACCGTGGGTGGATTCCGTGCACACGCGCATCAATCCTTACGGCATGAGCATGGATGGCTCGCCGGAAAGAGTGATTCCCGTCATTAAAAAAATCCATGCCGCGGGCAAAGGCGTGGTGGGCATGAAAATCGTCGGCGCTGGCCGGCTTAGCGACGATTCCGATCGCCGCCAGGAATCCGTGAAATTCGCGCTTGGCCTTGGATGTGTCAGCATTTTGAACGTGGGATTCGAAAGCCCCGACCAGATCGATGATCTTGCCGGCCAGATTCATAAGACCAAGGTGACCACGGCGTAGCCGGAACCGTGCATTTAAACGGGAGCGTGCCCGCCTCGGGCGCGGTGAGATGCGCCCTCGCGGCTATGGTTGCGCGTGAAAATGTCCCATCGTTCAGTGCCTGCTTGGGCCTCAATCGTTCGGCGCGAGGCGCACCGAACTGCAGCCGTGGCGGCTGCGCTCCCCGGAATTTGACTGCATCGTTCCGCGTTAGATTGCAATCCACCCTTTCCCGCCTTACTTTGCGCGCGTGATTGTTTTGCTTGATTACGGTTCCGGCAATTTGCGCAGCGTCCACAAGGCCTTGCTGAAGGTCGGCGCGGAAGTCCGCATTGCGCAGAGGCCGGATGAAATGGCCGGGGCGGGCGCGGTGGTGCTGCCGGGCGTGGGCGCGTTCGACGATTGCATCCATGCCCTGCGTAAGCAGGAATTGCTCGAAGCCTCCAAGCGTTTTATCGAGGCCGGAAAACCATTTTTGGGAATTTGTGTCGGTTACCAGGCATTGTTCGAGCGGAGCGAGGAGTTCAATAGTTGCGCGGCGGGGCTTGGCGTTTTCAAAGGAAGCGTGGTTCGCTTTTCGGAAAATGACGGGCTGAAAATTCCGCAGATTGGCTGGAACCAACTCGACGTGGTCAATTCCCGATGCCCGCTTTATCGCGGCATTGCAAGCGGCAGCTATGTTTATTTCGTGCACAGCTTTTTCCCCAAGCCGGCTGATCCCTCAATCATCGCGACGCGCACGACTTACGGCGAGAACTTCGCGTCTTCGGTCTGGCACGATAATGTTTTCGCCACCCAATTTCACCCCGAGAAAAGCCAAAGAGTTGGCTTGCAATTGCTGAAGAACTTCGTGGACTACGCGGCGAAGCAGTAGCCCGCGAAGGCTTCACTTTTTCTCCGGCGCGTCCACAATCGGATTGTGCCAGCCGACCGGCGGCGCGATTCGGTTCGCCTCTTCGGGGCCCCAGCTTCCCGGATTATATTCGAAAACGGGCGTGCCTGCTTTCAGCACCGGATCCACGATCCGCCAGGCTTCCTCGACGTAATCCTCGCGCGCGAACAGAGTGGAATCTCCAGCCATGGCATCGCCGAGAACGCGTTCGTAGGCGTCCATCTCCTTTGCTGAAGGATGACGCGCGGCCAGCAATTCCGACAATTCACTCTTCGATTCATCGGTCGGCAAGGTCACGTTCAGGCCGAAGGCCAGCACCACGTCTGGACTGATGCGCAGGCGGACGTAATTGGATGCCAGGTTGTAGTGCTTGTACATTGTGGGCGGCAGCCGCAGATGGATTTCAATTTCGGTGCAGGTGACGGCCAGGTTTTTTCCGGCGCGGATGTAAATCGGGACGCCGCGCCAGCGCCACGAATCAATGTGCAGCTTCAGCGCCGCGAAGGTCTCGACCTTGGAATCGGGCGCGACGCCTGGTTCCTGGCGATAACCGCGAAATTGCCCGCGCACCATGTTCTTGGGGTCGATCGGCGCAATAGCCTTGAGCACTTTTACTTTTTCGTCGCGGATGGATTCGCTGTCCGTGCGGACGGGCGGCTCCATGGTGAGATTGACAAGCACCTGGAACAAATGGTTCTGCATGACGTCGCGCACCGTGCCAACTTGTTCGTAAAACGCTCCCCTGCCCTGCACGCCAAAATTTTCCGCCATCGTGATCTGGATGCACTCGACGCAGCCGCGATTCCAGAACGGCTCAAGCATTTGGTTTGCGAAACGGAAAAACAACATGCTGTGCACCGGCTGTTTGCCAAGGTAATGATCGATTCGAAAAATCGATTTCTCGTCGAACGTTTTCAGCAGGATTTTATTCAGTTCGCGCGCGGAGGCGAGGTCGCGGCCAAAGGGTTTTTCTATGATGACGCGCGCGTTCTCGACTAGGTTTGCGCGGGCCAGTTGCTCGACCACGGTCGCGAAAGCGGACGGCGGAATGGCGAGGTAATGGGCCGGGCGTTTCGCCGAGCCGAGTTCCTTTTTGAGCGCTTGGAAGGTCGCGGTATTGTTGTAATCGCCATCCACGTAGTGCAGGAGCTTCGTCAATTTGGCGAAAGCGTCGGGATCCAGGCCGCCGTGTTTCTCCACGCTGTCCCTGGCGCGCGCCTTGAGCTGGTCGAGGTTCCAGCCGGACCTGGCGACGCCGATGACCGGCACATCCAAATGGCCGCGTTTCACCATGGCCTGGAGCGCCGGGAAAATCTTTTTGTAGGCCAGGTCTCCAGTGGCACCGAAAAAGACGAGAGCGTCGGAATGAGCTGCGTTCATGATTTCGTAGGTTTTCGCAATTATTGTCGTTGGTTCAGCTTGCGATAACGCTGAATGAGATTGTTGGTGGAACTGTCGTGCTTCAGCTTCGGCGGGGCCTTGCCTTCCAGTTCGGGAATGATGCGTTGGGCGAGCACTTTGCCGAGTTCGACGCCCCATTGATCGAACGAATCGATATTCCAAATGACACCCTGAGTGAAAACGCTGTGCTCATACAGCGCCACCAATTTGCCGAGCACTTCGGGAGTCAAGTGATCGGCAAGAATGACGTTCGATGGTCGATTGCCTTCAAAGACACGATGCGGCACGAGCCACGCGGGCGTGCCTTCGGCTTTGACCTCATCGGCGGTTTTTCCGAAGGCCAAGGCTTCGGCCTGGGCGAAAACATTGGCCACGAGCATATCGTGGTGACGGCCGAGCGGGACAAGCGCTTTCGCAAACGCTATGAAATCGCACGGAACCAGCCGCGTGCCCTGGTGAATCAATTGATAAAACGAATGCTGGCCGTTGGTGCCGGGTTCGCCCCAATAAATTGGGCCGGTCTGATAATTCACGTGCTGGCCATTCAGCGTGACGTGTTTTCCATTGCTTTCCATGGTTAACTGCTGGAGATACGCGGGGAAACGTTTCAGATATTGTTCGTAGGGAAGGACCGCAACCGTGTCCGCGCCGAGGAATTCGTTGTTCCAAATCGACAGGAGGGCCATGAGCACCGGCAGGTTTTTGCTGAAGGGCGCCGTGCGGAAGTGTTCGTCCATTTCGTGGAAGCCGCGGAGCATTTTGCGAAAGTTCTCCGGGCCGATCGCCAGCATGGTCGAGAGGCCGATGGCGGAATCCATGGAGTACCGTCCCCCCACCCAATCCCAGAAGCCGAACATGTTTTTCGTATCAATGCCGAACGCGGCGACTTTCTCGGCGTTTGTGGAAACGGCGACAAAATGTTTCGCCACTGCTTTCGCATCGCCGCCCAATCCGCGCAACAGCCAGTCGCGGGAGCTTTGCGCGTTGGTCATGGTCTCGAGCGTCGTGAAGGTTTTGGAAGAGACGATGAATAGCGTTTCCGCGGGATCGAGGTCGTGTGTGGCTTCGACAAAATCGATGCCGTCCACGTTGGAAACGAAACGGAAGATCATCGAGCGCTCGGAGTAATGCTTCAATGCTTCGTAAGCCATCACCGGCCCCAGGTCCGAGCCGCCGATGCCGATGTTCACCACGTTGCGAATGCGTTTGCCGGTATGGCCTTTCCACTCGCCGCTGCGCACGCGTTTGGCGAACGCGGTCATCTTGTCGAGCACCTCATGGACTTCGGGCACCACGTTTTTGCCGTCCACAAAAATGGAAGCGCCTTTGGGAGCGCGGAGAGCGATGTGCAAAACGGCGCGGTTCTCCGTGATGTTGATTTTTTCGCCGCTGAACATCGCTTTGATGCGGGACGACAGGGCGCATTCCTCAGCCAACGAAAGCAACAGCCGGAGCGTTTCGTTTGTGATCCGGTTTTTGGAATAATCGAGAAAGAGGCCGGCAGCGTCCAACGTCATGCGCGTGCCGCGGCCGCGGTCGTCCGCAAAGAGTTTTCGCAGGTGAAGTTTTTCGATTTTCTTTTTGTGCGCCCCCAGCGCTTTCCAGGCTTTCAATGCAGTCAATGGTTTCTTATTCGATGTCATAATCGTGATGCCTTAATACCTTCGCGAAATGAAATAAACTGTTGCAACTTAGGGCGAATGTTGTTTTGCGGAAAGTGAATTTTCCGGGACGCGATTTCCGCGAGCAAGTTGGGAGGCCAAACACGGAGTGCCGAGCACCGGCCCGGCGTGTTGGAGCGAACCAACGTGCCGAGCTGGTGCTCGGCGCTCCTTTCGACAGGCTCGGGATCCTGCCTTGATTTACCTGGACGGGGTTTGACGCTGTTGATGGACATGGCTTGCGCGGGCTGATAGTGGCACGGGCGTCTCACCCGTACGAATCGGAACGCACGGGCGAGACGTCCGTGCCACTATAAAAGCGCCTGCCAGCCCCGACGCAGGTTCGAGGTGCATTTCTTATTGCCTCAAATGAGAGACGTCGTTCCACAGGCGGATGACGGGTTGGGCAATGGAATTCTCGAAACCGAGCATGCTGAGGCTGGCGGTGTTCAAGGTGAGATATTTTCCGCCGGAGGGTTCCAAGCCGAGAAAGCGCGCGGCGAGGACGCGGAGAAAATGTCCGCTGGAAAATATCAGCACGTCGCCTTGCGTGGCGTGCACGCGGCTTAACACCCGGTCGGCGCGGGCGCCGACTTGCGCGGGTGTTTCGCCGCCGGGGCAACCGTCGCGGAACAATTGCCAATCCGGCGCTTCGGCATAGATTTCCACGGTGCGTCGGCCTTCGTATTTGCCGTAGTTCCATTCCACCAAGTCCGGATCCGTCTCCGCTACGGTCTCAAAACCGGCGATTTCGCACGTGCGAGTGGCACGTTGCAAGGGACTGGTGAACACTTTCGCGAACGCCAACCCGCTTAGACGTTTTCCCAAATTGCGCGCTTCCTGTTCGCCTTCTTTGGTCAATGGCAAGTCCGTGAGACCGGTGTGCTGGCCGGTGCGGCTCCAGGCTGTCCCACCGTGGCGGGCTAGGTAAATGACCGGGAGGCGCTCGCTCATGGCGCCGTCCGGTCAAGGATGCTCAATGCCATCTTGATGAGCGCTTCGGCGCCTGCTTTTCCAACGCAGACGGCTTTCATGCGGGTTGCCCCGTCAAAGCAGCCATAAGAGCTTTCGCGCTGGGTTCGCCGTCGTAACGGAGGCCATTGATGAAAAACACCGGGGTTCCATCGACGCCATTTTTTTCGCCGCTCTGGAGGTCCAATCTGATGTGTCCGGAGTAGGCTCCATGGAGCACTTCATCCATCATACGGCCTGAGTCGAGGCCTGCTTCGTCGGCATATTCAACCAGGTCTTCATCTTCGAGCGCATTTTGGTGTTCGAACAGGATGTCGTGCATTTCCCAAAAATGGCCTTGCGTTTCGGCGGCTTCGGCGGCTTCGGCGGCGTGTTCGGCGTTGGGATGGATTTGAGTGAGCGGAAAATTTCGATAGGCGAAACACAAATCCTTTCCCATGACTTCCTGGAGTTCCTTGATGACGGAATGGGCTTCACGGCAATAGGGACATTGGTAATCGCCGTATTCCACCAGCGAAAACGGCGCGTTGACCGGGCCCTGCACGTGGTCGCGACGGGCGATGGGCAGGACGAGTTTTTTATTTGCATTCATAAATCAAAATGCTCCTAAAGATTCCTTGCTGATTGGTTTACTTTACATCGCGGATGGTGTTCCGGCAACGGGTGTTGTGGGACTGGACTAATGAGGGGGCGATTACGGGTGGATGGAACTGTTAACAAACAGGGGACGAGAATAACCCGCGCAAGCTGGGCAGCCTGCGCTACAATGTCGGACGGAGGGGGCAGTTCGTTTCAATTAAGGCGCTGAAGGTTCTTTTTCTCCTTTCACGCGGGCGATTTCCATTTTGGCGCGGACGTATTCCACGTGGGAAAAGAGGAGCGGTGTGTTGCCCATGAAACAATAGGTGCGCGGGTCGACGGCTTCAGCGAAGATGCCCAATCGGCCAGCAACTCGTTCGGCACACAAAAGGACAGCTTCGGCTTTTTGCACTTCGCCGGCCTTGGCATAGGCGGTCGCCAGCCAGAAGGTGCACGGCAGGAAGGCGGCCTCCAATTGGCCGAGGGGGAAATCTCCGAGCACGGGTAATTCGCGCGGATTAAATCGATACGTATAGCCATCGATGGTGAGGAAATCGTTCACTTTTTCAATCGTGGCGAGGACGCGCGGATGACGGGCGGGAAGGAATTCGAGTACGGAGATGAGGAGCGTGGCGGCGTCGAGATTCTCGGCTTCGTAGCGTTGCTTGAAGGCGCCCAGTTTTTCGCTCCAGCCGCGCTCCATGATTTCGGCATGGATTTTCGGCGCCATTGCTTCCCATTCGCTGACGTCGAAATCGGATTTCACTTTTTTCGCGATACGAATGGCACGATCCAGCGCCACCCAGCAAAGGACGCGACTGGAAACGAAATGCTGGCGTTCCGGCAATTCCCATATTCCATTGTCCGGTTCGGTCCAATGCTTGCACGTGTAATCCGCAAGCCGACGGACGAGCTTCCAGTATTTGTCGTTCCACTCGCCGCCGGATTGCAAGTAGAGCCAGATGCAATCGGCGAGGAAACCGAGCGAGCCGAGTTGATACTGGTTATAGGCGTGGTTGCCGACGCGGACGGGCACGGATCCGCGGTAGCCGGCGGCGGACTTCAATTTAGTCTGGCGCTCCCGCTTTTCGCCGCGAATGCCGTACAGCACTTGCAGCGGCATGCCGAAGCGCGATTGACGCTGGTGCAGCCATTCGAGGTAGCGTTCGGTTTCCTGCCAGTCGCCAAGGCGTTCGAGCATGCCCATGGCGAGCGAGGCATCGCGAATCCACGAAAGGCGGTAATCGGCATTCCACGCGCCGCCGATGCGCTCCGGCACGGAAGTGGTGGCCGCTGCAACCACGGATCCGCCGGGGGCATAGGTCAACAAATGGACGGTCATGGCGGAACGGCGGATCCAGAGGTCGTCGCTGTGGATTTGTTTCAGCCAGTCGCGCCAGTAGTTCCGGTTTTTTTCCAGCGCTTCGCGCGCCGATTCAACGGTCCACCCGTGGCCGCCGGCGCCGAACTCCAGCACGGTCCAGATTTCCTCGCCTTCGTTCAATTCGCCGTCGCACCAAAACCCCGACGCGTCTGATTGCAATTCGCGATTGCACCACAAACGCAGGTTGACATCCTGAATGCGGATGGACCAGCCGCTGGAATGTTTCTCGGCGGATATTTCGGGCGGGTCGGCGAAATCAAATCCGGGCCGAAGATCGAAGGAAAACCGGGTGCGGCCTTTCGTGCATTTGAGGCACCGAACGATAACGCGGCAGGAATCCTGTTCCGGCGCGCGTTTGTCCTCCGGCCAGAGCATCGCATCCTGCAACAGCAGTTCGCCTTCGCCGAGTTTCCATTCGGTCTGCAGGACCATGGTTTCGCCGTCATAAGTTTGTTCACCTTGCGCCAGCGCCGCGGGTCCAAGACGCCATAAACCTCCCTTGCCAAAATCGAGCAAGGCGCCGAAAATGAAATGCCCGTCGTAGTCCGGCAGGCAGAGCCAATCCAGGACGCCATCGGCCGATACCAAGGCGGCGGTGCGGCGATCACCGATGATTCCGTGGCGCTCGATGGCGGGATAGGCAACGGCGCGCACGGGTCTCTGGGATGAGACCGTATCGGATGTCGCTGGAGCGCCTGATGTGTCGGTTTGATTCAAAAACATTTAATCATCAGAGTTTGCGTAGATCATTCACCCGAGCCCGCGGAATGGGCAGCCCGGCAACGGCATGGTCGATGATTTTCTTGATTTGAATTTCCACATCCAAATATATCCGAGGAGGCTGCGCGTGTCTTATGGGGTTTTCTGCTCACCGGGAACGCCGGGCATTTCGCGCCATCGGGCGCACAGAGTTATACGAGAATCTTACTCGTTTGGGTGAGGGAATCCCGCAACGGCACGTCAGAATGCATTGGTCGAGTTTTCCATGGAAGGTGTGCGTCAGGCTGCACATCCCCAATAGTGGTGATGGCGCTAATCGCTCCATCAAGTAGTTTGGCATCAGCTCTTGGATTGTCTTCAAGCCACTGGATGAACGCAGATCCGGCAGCAGATCATTTTGTAAAGGCTGCAGTTTCGAATATATTGAGGGCGGCTAGTGTGGAACGAGTGGTTGCGTGATTCCTCGGAAATTTGGCCAATGGAGTTGCGAAACTCCCTCCAAATGGAGGGTATAAAAAGCCCGGACGTTTGGGTAAATTATTGCGGCTGGGGTTTTGCCGCGTTCCCGGGAAGTCTTCGACCGGGAACGGCCGAAGCCGCCAGGAGAGAAACGAAAAATTAGCAAGACTGTGAAATTGACATCCCCGAAAGTGCTCGGCACACGCCGAATTATTGCCTTCACCCTGATTGAGTTGCTGGTGGTTATTGCCATTATTGCGATTTTGGCCGCCATGCTGTTGCCGGCGCTGGCGAGCGCGAAGGAAAAGGCGAAGCGGATTACATGCGTCAACAATGTTCACCAGATGTTGATTGCGCTAAACATTTATGCGAGCGACAATCACGATCAGTTGCCGCAATTTACGCCGGGCAGCGGCGCTGCGTGGGCGTGGGATTTGCCGGCGCCGGCCGCCGACGCTATGCTCGCGTCGGGCATGACCAAAAAGTCGTTTTATGATCCCGGCACGGAGCCTAAATACACCGACACTGAGAACTATGGGGGCCCGCCCGGAACGTCCCTGTGGGATTACAGGACAGCGTTTCATATCATCGGTTACGCGCTCGCCATCAATGAGGAGGATTCCAAAGGAAACAATCTCGGCTTTCTGGCGACGACGAACCAGAACAAAACGCTTCAGGCAGAATCAATCAAGATGGGACCCACGACGGTCAGAGTCGGAGTTTCGGACCGCGTTTTGGTTGCCGATACCATTCTATGCGACCTGACTCCGCCCCACACGCCTGGTTATGCCCATCCAGAAAACAAATACGGTGATGTGCAAGGCGGATTTCGCCTGCATCATACGAGCCCACACATGAAGGGCCTTTTGCCCGCCGGCGGCAGCGAGGGGTTCAAAGATGGCCATGCCGTCTGGCACAAATTCAACGACCCCATCAATCCAATGATCGTGCGCACCATTGGGGGAAAGCCCTTCTGGTGGTAATTGTGTGCGGAAAATGCATAGGTAGCTCGTCTCCGACGGGCTATCATTATAGCCTTCCATTTGGCCGTTGATTTAGACAGGCATAACTGGCACGCCGCACCAATTGGGAGCGCGACGTTTACGTGTCTTCGATGTTCACCTGGAAGAAGGCCTCAAACATCTGGAATCTCTCTCATTGGCCCTTCGGGACTCGCATCAAGGCGGTCGAGTTCCCGGCTTTAAAAAGCCGGGCTATTGTCGAAAGTCCCTTCGGGACTAAAAATGTTAACTTCCCGCCGATTTCAAAATGAGACGCGCCTCACGTTCAAGAGTTGCTTTTTATGCTTGACCGTCACTTAGTTGCTTAACTTAATTAAGTAAATATGGTCATCGTTCCTTCCAAAATGGGCCGACATAATAAGCGCGCCCTTTTGGATCGGCTGCTGCGACTGGGACGGGCGTCCCGGGCGGATCTGGCCAAGTCGCTTGGCTTGAGCCAGCCGACGACGGGAAAAATTGCCGATGACCTGTTGAAACAAGGCGTGTTGGAAGAAATCGAAGATTCAGCGCAAAACGGATTCGGCCATTTGGGCGCAAGCCCCCGCATGGGCCGGCCGGGCCGCATCCTCCGGTTGAGGCAATCGAAGGCCCGATTTCTTGGCATCAAACTCGGACTTGCCGAAACCCACATCACTCCCCTGCCCCTTGCCGCCAGCGACGAGGATGAATGGCTGATTCGATTCAAGACGCCATCCACGGCCAAGGAATGGTCGGGCAAACTTCAGCAGGCGGCGGACGAGTTGTCGCAAAAAACTTTCTGGGGAGTGCTTGCCAGCGTTCCGGGCCTGATTGATGAACGGAAAGCAAAAATTCTTTATTCGCCCAATCTTCGCTGGACAGCGGGCAGCGCGTTTTCCGCTCCGATTCGCGACATTTGGAGCGCGCCGGTCCTGCTCATCCAGGAAGAGCGCATTCTGGCGCTGGGACATCACTCGGCGCATCCGGCCGGCGAGGATTTTCTGCTGGTGGATTTCGGTGAAGGCGTGGGCAGCGCCGTGTTGATCGCGGGCAAGCTTTATGCGCATCCGCTGCCGATCAGCGGCGAACTCGGTCATACGCCGGTGATGGGCAACCGGCGCCGCTGCGGCTGCGGCTCCATGGGGTGCCTGGAGACGCTCGCGTCGATTCGCGGGTTGCTCGAAAGTTTTTCCGCCGCGCATCCGAAATTGCGCAAGACGTGGGGCACCCTTTCCGATTTCGTGGCCGAACACGGCATCGAATCGTGGCTGGCCACCGCGCTGGACGCGATGGCGGCGGGAATTGCCGGCGCTTTGAACCTCCTGGGCCTGCGTCGAGTCGTCATCACCGGAGTCGTGACGGAATTGCCGCCGGCGGTTTTCTCTTATCTTTCGGCAGCGATCGTCAAAGGCACGCTATGGGCGCGGTTTGGTGAATTGAAAATTGAGAAGGCGCCCCAACGGCGCAAAGCCGGCCTGGTCGCTGCCGGCATCGATCGCCTCATTGTTCCGGATGAGGTTTCGGAAAACGCAATCGTTCAGCGGTTGAAAGCATGACGGTTGAAAGCATGAGTGACACGCCCTACCATCAAATGCATTTTGTTACGCGCTCCAGCCACCACTAACATGAAGACCAACTACACCATCGGATTGGATTACGGCACGAATTCCGTGCGCGCCTTGATTGTCAATGTCGCGAACGGCCAGGAAATCGCCTCGGCGGTCTGGGAATACGCGCATGGCACGCACGGCGTGATTCTTGCGCGCGACCCGAACCTCGCGCGGCAGCATCCGGCGGATTACGTGAAAGGCGCCGAGGTGACGATCAAGCAGGCGCTGGCCGCGGCGAAGAAGCGCGTGCGCGGCTTCAAACCGGAACACGTCATCGGCATCGGCGTGGACACCACGGGCAGCACACCGCTCCCGGTGGATGCCGAAGGCCAGCCGCTCGCATTCAATAAAAAGTTTGCGAATAATCCCGCCGCGATGGCGTGGTTGTGGAAGGACCACACGGGCGTGGCGGAAGCGGCGCAGATTACCGAGCTGGCAAAGAAGATGCGCCCGCAATTTCTCGCGAAATGCGGCGGGACGTATTCGAGCGAATGGTTCTGGAGCAAAATTTTGCACTGCCTCAATACGGCGCCGGAAGTTTTCAAAGCGGCCCATGCGTGGATCGAACTGGCGGATTACGTTCCGGCGACTCTCACCGGCACTGAACATCCGAGCAAGTTCATCGCGGGCGTTTGCGCCGCCGGCCACAAGGCGATGTGGAACGCGAAATGGGGTGGTTATCCGGACCGCGAATTTCTTTCCGCGCTCAATCCGCAACTCGGCGAATTGCGCGGGCGCCTCACGCCGCGAGTCGAGGGCGTGAACAAAGCCGTTGGCGGGCTTACTGAAGCCTGGGCGAAACGGACCGGATTAAGCGCCGGAATTCCCGTCGCGGTGGGCGCGTTTGATGCGCACCTCGGCGCGATCGGCAGCGGTGTGGCCCCCGGCGCGCTCGTGAAAATCATCGGCACGAGCACGTGCGACATCGCCGTTTCGCCGAACACGAAAGCGCTGGCCGATGTGCCCGGCTTGTGCGGCATCGTGGATGGCAGCGTCATTCCGGGATATTTCGGCCTTGAGGCGGGCCAATCTGCGGTAGGCGACATTTTCAATTGGTTCGTTAATTATCTGAAACCGAATGGCAAAGCCGGCACGCACGAGTCTTTGACTGCGGAAGCGGCGAAACTCAAGCCGGGCGAATCCGGGCTGCTCGCGCTCGATTGGAACAATGGCAATCGCACCATTCTGGTGGATCAGCGCCTGACCGGGTTGCTGGTCGGCCACACGCTTTACACCACGCCGCCGGAAATTTACCGCGCGCTGGTTGAAGCGACCGCTTTTGGCGCGCTGACGATCATCAATCGCTTTGAAGAATATGGCGTGAAGATCGATCAGGTCATTAATTGCGGCGGCATCGCGGAAAAAAATCCGGTGGTCATGCAGATTTACGCGGACGTGACGGGACGGCCGATGACAGTCAGCCGCTCGGCGCAAACCTGCGCGCTGGGTTCGGCGGTGGCGGCAGCGGTCGTGGCCGGCGCGCATAAAAGTTTCAGCGCGGCGCAAAAAGCCATGACCGGGTTGAAACCGCGCGTATTCAAACCGAATCCGAAGGCGCACGCCGTTTATCGCGAACTCTACACGCTCTATAAGGAACTCCACGACGCTTTCGGCACGGATAGCTGGAACGGCAATCTTCATGGAGTCATGAAAAAACTGATTACCATTCGGCAGGAGGCGAGAGCCTGACCTCATGAAAGCGCCCACAGCCAACGCTTGCCAACGGAATACATTGCGCGAGGCGATGGCCGCCGGTATAACGCTGAACACATTCAACATTTTAGCACTCAAATTGAAATAGCATGCTTGACTCTTTAAAACGCGAAGTCTGCCAGGCGAACCTGGATTTGGTGGCGCGCGGTTTGGTCATCGAAACGTGGGGCAATGTCAGTGGCATTGATCGCGAGCGCGGTTTTGTCGTCATCAAACCGAGCGGAGTCCCGTATTCCGGCATGAAACCCGGCGATATGACGGTCATTTCGCTCGCGGACGGAAAACGCGTGGACGGAAAATACAAGCCGAGTTCGGACACCGCGACGCATCTGATTCTTTACCGCGCCTTTCCGAAAATCGGCGGCGTCGTTCACACGCACAGCCTTTATGCCACGGCGTGGGCGCAGGCTTGCAGGGGAATTGCGTCCTACGGCACGACCCAGGCGGATTATTGGCATGGCGACGTTCCCTGCACGCGGCAATTAAAGCCGGCGGAAATCAAAAGCGATTACGAGGCGAACACGGGGCATGTGATCGTGGAGACGTTCAAGAAACTGGATCCCATGCACCATCCGGCGGTGCTCGTCGCGAGCCACGGGCCGTTCACGTGGGGCGCGAGCGTGGCGGATGCGGTTCATAATGCCGGCGTGCTGGAGTTCGTCGCGCGATTGGCGAGCGAGACGTTGCACATCAATCCGCGAGTTCGCCCGATGCAATCGGTTCTTCTGCAAAAACATTTTCTTCGCAAACACGGACCGAACGCCACTTACGGACAGTCAACCCCGAATCCAAAATAACCACCGAGCATCTCAATATGATTAACCGAATACTTCTGTTAACGGGCGCCGCCTGTGCCGTTGGCCTGGCGGGATGCGCAACCAGTCACCGGGTCTCGACCGACGTGCAGCCTTTCGGCACGACCACGAACGGCGAGGCAGTCAATGTTTACACGCTCCATAATTCCAAAGGATGCGAAGCGCGCATTTTGAATTATGGCGGCATCGTGGTTTCGCTGACGATGCCCGATAGAGACGGCAAGCTCGGCGACGTCGTTCTCGGGTTCGACAACTTCGCGCCGTATCAGAGCAACAGCCCGTATTTTGGCGCGCTGATTGGCCGTTATGGCAACCGAATTGCCAATGGCAAATTCATGCTGGATCAAAAGACCTACACGCTGGCGCAGAACAACGGCCCGAACAATTTGCACGGCGGCCCAGTGGGGTTCGATAAAGTGATTTGGGACGTGAAGCCCATTCATACCAAGGCCGGCCCGGCGCTGAAGCTCCATTATCTCAGCAAAGATGGCGACCAGGGCTTCCCGGGCAATTTGGACGTGACGGCGGTTTACACTTTGACGGATGACGATTCCCTGCGGCTGGATTACACGGCGAAGACGGACAAACCCACGATCTGCAACCTGACGCAGCATTCGTATTTCAACCTCGCGGGCGAAGGGGACATTCTGAACCACGAGCTGCAGATTTTTGCCGACCGTTTCACGCCGGTGAACTCGACCCAGATTCCCACGGGCGAACTGCGTCCGGTGAAAGGCACGCCGTTCGATTTCACCACGCCGACGAAAATCGGCGCGCATATCAATGACGACGACCAGCAGATCAAATATGGCGGCGGCTACGATCACAATTTTGTGCTGAACAAAATGCCCGGTGATCTTTCCCTCGCGGCGCGTGTCACCGATCCCGAATCCGGCCGCGTGCTGGAAGTGTGGACCACGCAGCCGGGGCTTCAGTTTTACTCCGGAAATTTCATCGGCGATCTGCCCGGGAAATATGGCATTGAATATCACAATCGCAGCGGTTTCGCGCTGGAATCCCAGCATTTCCCGGATTCCCCGAACCATCCTGAGTTTCCTTCGACGGTCCTGAGGCCCGGCGAAACGTATCACAGCACGATCATCTATCGCTTCAAAACGCAACCATAACCGAGACTAGGAGAAATCATGAAATCAAAAAGCCCATTGATCCTCGCCGCCCTGTGCATGGCCCTGGCCATGCCGGGTTGCGGCAAAAAAGAAGCCCCAGCCGCCAGCAGCAGCACCGGTGGCGGCGGCGAAACCGGCAACGCCCAACCAGCGACGAAACGGTTGAAGCTGGCGTTTGTTTCAAACAACGCGGCCACGTTTTGGACGATTGCGCGTGCGGGTTGCGAAGAAGCGGCCAAGGAACTTGGCGATGTGGATCTGGATTTCCGCATTCCGTCCACCGGCACCGCCGCCGAGCAGCAACAGCTCCTGGATGATCTCCTCGTCAAGGGCGTGGACGGAATTGCCGTGAGCCCCGTGGATCCCGCCAACCAGACCGCGCTGCTCGATAAGATTGCCAGCCACGCGCTGTTGATCACGCAGGACAGCGACGCACCCAAGAGCCAACGCGCGTGTTACATCGGCACGGATAATGTCGCGGCGGGCAAGGAAGCCGGCAAACTCATCAAGGAAGCGTTGCCCAATGGCGGCAAAATCATGGTGTTCGTCGGCAGCATGGACGCACAAAACGCGCAGGACCGTTTCAATGGCATCAAACAGGAACTTACCGGTTCCAAGGTGGAGATCATCGACGTTCGCACGGACGAAACCGACAACAGCCGCGCGCAACGCAACGCCGAGGACACGCTCGTGAAATATCCCGATGTCGGGTGCCTGGTCGGCCTTTGGAATTACAATGGCCCCGCCATCCTCAACGCCGTTCGCAGCGCCGGGAAAAACGGCAAGGTGAAGATCGTTTGCTTCGATGATGAAGATGAAACGCTCGCAGGCGTCGCCGCCGGCGATATCTACGGCACGGTCGCGCAGCAGCCTTTCCAATTCGGCAAGCAGGCGATTACGCTCATGGACAAGTATCTCCACGGCGATAAAACCGTCTTTCCGGCCGATAAGAAAATTTTCATTCCCACGGTGAACGTGACAAAAGCCAACGTGGCGGAGTTTCAAGCCAACAAGAAGAAGCTTACCGGCAAATAATCAATCAAGGCCGCGAATTCTCAAACGGATTCGCGGCCTCTTGCTCATGCCATCCACAGCCACACCTCTGCTCGAAATGCGTGGAATCTGCAAACGATTCCCCGGCGTTGTTGCTTTGGATGGCGTCAGTCTAGAAATTGGGCCGGGCGAAGTGGTGGCGCTCTGCGGTGAAAATGGCGCCGGCAAATCCACGCTGATGAAAATTCTCGGCGGCGTGTACCAGCCGGACGAGGGCGAGATTCGCGTCAATGGCGAGCCGGTCCGCATTCACAACGTGACCGACGCCATGCGCCTCGGCATCGCGTTCATCCATCAGGAACTGAATGTCCTGACGAATCTCGATGTCGCCGCGAACGTTTTTTTGGGGCGCGAGCCGGTGTTGAAGCCGTTCGGGCTGATTGATCGCAGGAAAATCCACGCGGAGGCCGCGCCGTACTTAAAGCGCCTCGGGTTGGAGGTTTCCACGCATACGCGTTTGGATCGCCTTTCCATCGCGCAGCAGCAATTGGTCGAAATCGCCAAGGCCCTTTCGCTCAACGCGCGGCTCATCATCATGGACGAGCCCACCTCGAGCCTCACGCTTTCGGAAACCAACCGTTTGCTCGATCTCGTCTGCGAACTGAGCGATCAAGGCGTCAGCATCATTTACATATCGCACCGGCTCGGCGAACTCGACCGCTGCGCCGACCGCGTGGTTGTGCTGCGCGACGGCAAAAATGCCGGCCAACTCCCGCACGCAGAAGCCACGCATGACAAATTGATCAACATGATGGTCGGGCGCGAAATCAAAAGCGTCTATGTGAAGTCCGACGCGCCAACGACCGCGGCTTATCTCCGCGTGCGGAACATTCATTCGCCGATGTATCCGAATCAATCAGTCTCGTTCGATGCGGCTCGGGGGGAAATTCTCGGGTTTGCCGGCCTGGTCGGCGCCGGGCGTTCGGAAATGGCGAAGACCATGGTCGGGCTCGATGGCCCGACGGAAGCCGAGGTTTGGCTCGGCAGTGAAAAACTTTCCATCCGTTCCCCGCACGATTCCATCGGCCACGGCATTTATCTTGTGCCGGAGGATCGCCGCGGCGAGGGCCTCGTGGTGGGCATGTCCATCCGCGAAAATATCACCCTCCCCTCCCTGCCCCGCTTCACGCGGCTCGGCATGATCCAGCGCGACCGCGAACGCAAAACCGCCGACGAGCAAATCGCTTCGTTAAAAGTCAAAACACCGGGAGCGGAGACATTGGTCCTGAATCTAAGCGGCGGCAACCAGCAAAAAGTGGTCCTCGGCAAATGGCTCGCCATGCAGCCCAAAGTGATGATTTTGGATGAGCCGACGCGCGGCATCGATGTCGGGGCGAAGGCGGAAATTTACCGGCTGATGCGCGAACTGGCGGCGCAGGGCGCGGTGATTTTGATGATCAGCAGCGACATGGAGGAAGTGCTGAACGTCAGCGATCGCGTGGCGGTGATGCACGAGGGGAAAATCACCGGCGTGCTGGACCGTCCCGATTGCAAGGAGGAAAACATCATGCAACTGGCCGTTGGCCGCCCGGTCGCGGCCGCCCGGCCGGCCTTTACCGCATAGAATTAATTAATGAAAAAAGACCTTGGCATCTTTGGCCTTCTGGCGGCGCTCTGTCTTATCGGTGTTTCCAGGGACCCCCATTTCCTTTCCGCGATCAACTTCATCAATCTCGCGAACATCATCGGCCTGTTTGGGATTTTCAGCATCGGTTCGGGACTGGTGATTATTGCGGGAGGCATTGATCTTTCGATCGGTTCGATGATTGCCGTGGTGGGGGTGCTGTTGCCGATGGCCTTGCGTGAGTGGCATTGGCCGTGGCCCGCCGCGATCGCGCTGGCCCTCGCCGTGCCGATGTTTTTCGGATGGACCCATGGCTGGCTGGTGACGCGATTGAAAATTCAGCCGTTCATCGTGACGCTTTGCGGGCTGTTGATCTACCGCGGAATGGCGCGCACCATCACGAATGATGTCACCAAAGGTTTTGGTGACGCGCAGGCGCAGGGGTTCGGGGCGCTCGAACGGTTTTGCGATGGCACTTTATTCGGCGTCCCGATGCCGTTTGTCATATTAATCATCGTCACCGTTGTGATGTGGTTTGTCCTGCATCGCTCCATTTATGGAAGGTATCTGCTTGCGGTCGGACGCAATGAGGATGCCACGCGTTTTTCGGGCATCAATACGCGCAAAGTGATCTCGAGCACGTACATCATCGCCGGTTTGCTGACCGGCATTTCAGGAATTCTTTTCGCTTTCTGGGTCAACTCCATTTCCCCGGCGACGTTCGGCACTTTTTATGAAACGTATGGCATCGCGGCGGCGGTGCTGGGCGGCTGCAGCCTCCGCGGCGGCGAGGGCTCGATCATTGGCATTGTCATCGGCGTTGCCGTATTGCAGGTGTTGCAGAACCTCGTGAACCTGCTGGGCGTTCCGAGCCCGCTCAATTACGTCGTAATGGGCGGTGTGGTGCTCGTCGGAGTGATTGTTGACGAACTCGTGAAGCGGCACTCCGCCAAAAAACTGGCCCGCGCGCAAAAATAGCACTGGCGCAGGGGGCGCTTAAATCATGAGCAAATTATTCCTCGGCCTTGATTCCAGTACGCAGAGTTTGAGCGCCGTCGTCATCGATTACGACCGGCGCAAGGTCGTTTATAATGCCTCGCTGAATTTTGACGAAGCGCTGCCGCATTACAAAACCCGCAACGGCGTGCTGCCGAACGCCAATCCGCTGGTCAAACACAGCCCGCCGCTCATGTGGGCCGAGGCGCTGGATCTAGTCTTTGCGGAAATGAAACGAAACGGCGTTGCGCTGAACAAAATTGCCGCCGTCAGCGGCAGCGGGCAGCAGCACGGTTCGGTTTATTTAAAATCCAATGCCGCAGACGCTCTTGCTGAACTCGATCCGAAAACAAATCTCGTCAAAAATCTTCGCGGTGTTTTTTCGCGTCCCACGGCTCCGATTTGGATGGATTCTTCGACCGGCCAGGAATGCGCTGAAATCCGCAAAGGACTTGGAGGCGTCAAGGCGTCGGCGCAACGGACCGGTTCGGATGTTTTTGAGCGATTCACCGGGCCGCAGATTCGCAAGTTCTACAAAACCGAAAAAGAGCGCTATCAAAATACGCACAGCATCGCGCTCGTGAGTTCGTTCATGGCTTCCCTGCTCGCCGGCCGGATTGCGCCCATTGATTATTGTGATGGCGCGGGCATGAACTTGATGGATATCCGCAAAAAAATGTGGGACCCGCAGGCCCTCAAAGCCACGGCTCCCGGCCTGAAGCAAAAACTGCCGCCGCTGGCGCCGCCGTGGCAGGTTATTGGGCCGGTCAGTTCCTACTTCGTAAAAAAATACGGACTCAACCCCGAAGCGCGCGCGCTGGTTTGGTCGGGTGACAACCCGTGCAGCGTGATTGGCCTGGGACTGGTTGAAGAAGACACGGCCGCCATCAGCCTTGGCACGAGCGATACTTACTTCGGTTCGATGCGCCGCTTCCGTGCGGACACTCGCGGCGAAGGCCACGCGTTTTGTTCGCCAACGGGCGATTACATGACGCTGATTTGCTATAAGAACGGATCGCTCGCGCGCGAACGCATCCGCGACGAATACCATCTTGATTGGAATAGCTTCAATCGCGCGATTGCCACCACGCCTTGCGGAAACGGCGGCGGCATTCTCCTGCCGTGGTTCGAGGCGGAAATCGTGCCGCGAGTCAACACGCCCGGCATTCATCGTTTTGATCTGGACCCGGACGATGCCGCCGCGAACTGCCGCGCGGTGGTGGAAGCGCAAATGATGTCCATGCGGCTGCATTCTCAATGGATGAAGACCTCGCCGAAGCGCATTCGCGCCACCGGCGGCGCGTCCGACAATGTCGCGATCCTGCAAATCATGGCGGATGTGACCGGTTGCCCCGTTTCGCGCGTGCAGGTGGCCAAAAGCGCCGCGCTCGGCGCCGCCTTGCGAGCCGCTCATGGATGGTTTGCCGAGTCGGGGCCGGCCACTGATTGGGGGAACATTATCGCCGGCTTCACCCAGCCTATTTCCGTCAAGGAAATCAAACCCAACGCCAAAGCCGGACGCACTTACGACCAACTCGTGGATAAATACGAAAAGTTGGAGCGTGAAAGCATGCTGTAGAGGCGCTGGCAACGCGCTTCGTCTGTTCCTGGAATCGGGCGCGTACAGGGAAAAATGACGCCGGTGACGGCGAATTACCCGTACGGGTAAATGTTCCTTTCCGTCTCCTTTGTTATCCTTCACTCACTTGCAGTCGAAAGCTCCGGGAATCGGCGCTCTAAGACAGAGAGGTTTAGGTCGCGCGGGAAGACGAGTTCTTGCCCGGCAAAACGAGCGATGCAGAGAAGCGAATGAGTATGATGTCTTTCCGAGCCAAGCCGGCACGATGCGCGGGGTCGCTTCTGATATTCACCTTCGCTTTGGCGCTGTGCTGCGCGTTCGGCAGTTCCGCGGCTGGCGCTGAATTTCTGCCGGGTGAAATCTGGAATGACACCGCCGGCCAGCCCATCAACGCGCATGGCGGCGGCATTCTTTATTATAAAGGAGTTTATTACTGGTACGGCGAGTCGAAGTCCGGCAGCACCTTTTTGCCCGAGTCGAACAAATCGTGGGGCGGCACGCGCGTGGATATCACCGGCGTTTCATGTTATTCCTCGACTAATCTTTATGATTGGAAAAATGAAGGGCTGGTGCTGCGCGCCGAAACCAATTCTCCGCTAAGCGACCTGTACCCGAGCAAGGTGCTTGAGCGGCCGAAGGTCATCTACAATCGAAGCACAAAAGAATTCGTCATGTGGATGCACATTGACACTCCGGACTATGCCGCGGCGCGCACCGGCGTGGCGCTCAGTGAGAAACCAACCGGACCGTTCCGATACCTGGGCAGTTTCCGGCCCAATGCCGGTGTTTGGCCGGAAAACGTGACGGACGCGGACAAGATTCCCGGCCCCACCAACTCGCTGGCTCGCGATTTCAAAACGGGGCAGATGGCGCGCGACCTGACCGTTTTCGAAGATGACGACGGCCAGGCGTATCTCTTCTATGCGTCGGAGGACAATTTCACCATGCACGTTTCGCTGCTCACGGCGGATTACCTTCACACGACGGGAAAATACGACCGCATCTTCATCAATCGGAGCATGGAAGCTCCGGCAGTCTTCAAATGCGACGGGAAATATTATTTCATTGGCTCAGGCTGCACCGGCTGGGAGCCGAACGCGGCTCGCCTGGCGGTGGCGGACTCGATTTTCGGTCCCTGGCGCGAACTGCCCAACCCTTGTGTCGGAGAGCACGCCGACACGACGTTTGGGACGCAAAGCGCCTTTGTTCTTCCCATCCAGGGCCGTGAGGATTTCTTTGTTTTTCTCGCCGACCGCTGGAACCAATGGAAGCTGCCCGAATCCCGTTACGTCTGGCTCCCGCTCGAGTTTTCTTCCACCGGCCATTTCACGTTGCGCTGGCATAACTCGTGGCAGCTTCCGACCGACGCCAAAAACCTGCGAGCCGCGGCGGCAAACTGATTTCGTTTGCGCGGGCGGATAACCATGAGGGCGCGTTGACTGAGTACTCAGTTTTTGAGCTTCCCTTGAGCAAATCCAAGGCTTGCGCTGCCGAAATGATTCCGCTTTGCTGAAGGTTTGAATGCGATGAAAAACAATTATTCGGCGGCGGTAAAACGCGCTTACGACCTCGCGCAAGATCGTTACCACGCCGCTGGAGTGGATACCGAACAAGTCCTCAAAAAACTCGCCACCATCCCGATTTCCTTGCATTGCTGGCAGGGCGATGACTTGGGCGGCTTCGAAACTTCCGCTTCAAGCCTCGGCGGCGGACTGGTCGCGACCGGCAATTACCCCGGCAAGGCGCGCACTCCGGATGAATTGCGCGCCGACCTGGAAAAAACTTTTTCGCTCATTCCCGGCCGCCACCGGCTGAATCTCCACGCCATTTACGGTGAATTCGGCGGCAAGAAAGTAGACCGCGATGCCATCACGGTCGACCATTACAAAAATTGGATCGCCTGGGCCAAGTCGAACGGTCTCGGCTTGGATTTTAATCCGACCTGTTTCTCGCACCCGAAAGCTTCCGACGGATTCACCCTGGCCCATCGCGACAAAGGCATTCGCCAATTTTGGATCGAGCACTGCCGGCGTTGCCGCGAAATCGGCGCGGCCATCGGCAAGGCGCTGAACAAAACTTGCATCACGAACGTCTGGGTTCCCGACGGAATGAAGGACACGCCCGCCGATCGGCGCGGCCCACGCGAGCGGCTTGCGGAATCGCTCGATGCGGTTTTCAAAAAGCCCTTGCCGGCGAAGTTGAGCCTGGATTCGGTCGAGCCGAAATTGTTCGGCATTGGCAGCGAGAGTTACGTGGTCGGTTCGCATGAATTTTATCTCGGCTACGCCATCAGCCGCAAAACGATGCTCACGCTTGACGCCGGCCATTATCATCCGACGGAAGGCATCGCGGACAAAATTTCCAGCGTGCTTGAATTCATTCCTGAGATCCTGTTGCACGTCAGCCGCGGCGTGCGCTGGGACAGCGATCATGTGGTGGTGTTGAATGATGATTTGCTCGCCATCGCGCGGGAAATTGTCGCCAACAATTACATCGAGCGCGTCCATATCGGCCTCGATTATTTCGACGCCAGCATCAATCGTGTGGCGGCCTGGACCGTCGGCACGCGGAACATGCTTCGCGCGCTGTTGATCGCGCTGCTCGAACCGCCCGCCATCAAAGCAGCCGAGGCCAGGGGAGATTTCACGTCGCGCCTCGTCTTGCAGGAAGAGGCGAAGACACTTCCATTCGGCGCGGTGTGGGATTTCTATTGCGAATCCAGGGGCGTGCCCGCCGGCGACGCGTGGTTTTCCGATTTGAAGCAATACGAAAAAACCGTTTTATCCGGACGCGATTGATGAGCGGTGAGTTGCTTCAACTGACTTCGGTTACCAAATCGTTCGGTGCGGTGCGCGCGCTCAAAGGCGTCTCGTTCAGCTTGAAAGCGGGAGAAATCCACGCACTGCTGGGCGAAAACGGCGCGGGCAAATCCACGCTCATCAAAATCATCACCGGCGCGCATCAGCCGGACAGCGGGCGCATTGAAATCGATGGTCGCGACACCGGCGCGCTGTCACCGAGGATTGCGCGCGAACTCGGAATCGCCTGCATCTACCAGCAGCCCGCGTTGTTTCCGGATTTGTCCGTGGCGGAAAATATCGGCCTCCGTTTGTCACAGGCGAACGTGTTCTCGCGGGTGGACTGGAATGCGCGGAGACAGCAGGCGCATCGGCTGTTGGAAAACATCGGGGCGGAGATTTCGCCCGAGGCGGAAATTCGTTCCCTGTCGATGCCGCAGCAGCAGCTCGTCGAAATCGCCTGTGCGCTCGGCGCCGGCGCGCGCATCGTCATCATGGACGAGCCCACGGCCTCGCTGACACAAAAGGAAACGCATCTGCTTTTCGCCATCGCGCGGGAATTGCGCAAGCGCGGCGTCGGCATGATCTACATTTCGCATCGCCTTGAGGAAATTTTTCAGCTCGCCGATCGGGTCACGGTGTTGAGAGATGGCGAAAGCATCGGCACCAACCGCGTCGACGAGATGAATGAAGCCGCGCTCATCAAATTGATGGTGGGACGCGATGTCTCGGCGATTTATCCTCCGGCCGAAAATGAACCCGGCGAAACTGTTTTCTCGCTTAAAAATTTCAGTTGCGAGCGAGGCGGCGTGCGGGATGTCTCGCTCGACGTTCGCGCGGGCGAGATTGTGGGGCTCGCGGGATTGGTGGGCGCGGGCAGAACGGAATTGGCCCGGGCCATTTTTGGAATTACCCCTGCCGATTCGGGCGAAATGCTTCTGAATGGCCAACGAATCGAAATTCATTCTCCGCGGGACGCCGTGGCGCAAGGCATCGCGTATGTGCCGGAAGACCGGAGGCGGCACGGGGTCATACTGGAAATGCCCATCGCGCAAAATATGACGATGGCAATTCATCGGCGCTTTTTCCCCGGAACATGGCTGCGATTTGGGGCGGAAAAAAATCTGGCGCTCGAATTCATTCGTGACTTGAGCATTAAGGCGTCCGGACCGGATGCTCCGGCCAGTTCGTTGAGCGGCGGCAATCAGCAAAAAGTTGCGCTCGCGCGCTGGCTCGCGGCCAAGCCCAAAGTGCTGGTCCTGGACGAACCCACCCAGGGAGTCGACGTGGGCGCGAAAAGCGAGATCCACCGAATCATCCGTTCGCTCGCCAAAAACGGCCTGGCGGTTCTTATGATTTCCAGCGATCTGCCTGAAATCATCGGCATGAGTGATCGCATCGCCGTCATGCGCAGCGGAACCATCACCTCCATGTTGCCGGCAAAATCCGAGGCCCATACGGTGATGGCTGCCGCGCTCGGGCAAAAGGCGGCTGGCGAATGAGAAAATACTTCCGCGAATTATCCGTCACGGGGGCGCTCACGCTCCTGCTGCTGGCGCTGGCAATTTTTGCGCCCTCGTTTTATTCGCCGCAACCATTGCTCTCCCTCGCCGCCAACGCCTCGGTCAGCCTGGTGGTTGCGTGCGGAATGGCGCTGGTCATCATCGCCCGGGAAATCGACATTTCGGTCGGATCGATGTTCGCCGTTTGCAGCGTTTGCGCCGGATTGCTCGCGGCGATGCACTGGCCGTTGGCGGCCGTCATTGCGGCGACGATTTTGATCGGCGCGATTTTCGGCGGTTTTAACGGCGGGCTGGTTGCCGGCCTGGGGCTGCCGTCGATTGTGGTCACGCTGGCAACGATGGTCACCTGGCGGGAAGGTCTGCAGTGGCTGCGACAGGGGCAATTCGTCAATCTGCCCGACGGCGTGCAGTGGTTCGGCCTCTCACAAAAATCCGGTCAATGGACGCTCGTCATCGGAGCGTTGGTGATCCTGGTTTTGATGGCGTTAATGATGAAGCATCTCTCGGCGGGGAGATATATTTACGCGGTCGGATCGGACGCGGAAGTGGCGAGACTGGCGGGAATCCCTCCCAAGCTCACGGTGTTTCTGGTCTTCGTCGGCATCGGCGCGCTGGTCGGTTTGGCGGCAATCATGAACATGGTCCAATCGCCGCAAGTGGACCCGCAATCCGGCACCGGAATGGAACTCAAAGTCATCGCCGCCGTGGTCGTCGGCGGCGTGGCGATTTCCGGCGGACGAGGAAATTTGTGGGGCGTATTCGTCGGACTGCTGTTGCTCGTGTGCGTCGGTCCCGCGCTGATACATTTGCACATCGAGGCGTATTGGGAAAAAGCGATCCAGGGCGTCATCATCCTGCTCGCGGTTGTCGCCGAAGGACTGCGAAGGTGAACATTTCCCGACCAGATGAATACTCATAAACCCGCGTGGAAAAATGTTCTGTTGGCGCATGAAACGATTCTGCTGGTCGTGCTCATCGCCGAATGGATTTTCTTCGACGCGATTGGCCGGAATTTCGGGACGTATGACAACACGTGCGATATCCTGCGCCATTCGTGTGAGATCGGCCTGCTCGCGCTGGCCATGACGCCGGTTATCCTCACGGGAGGAATTGATTTGTCCGTCGGCTCGCTGCTGGGCCTTTGCGCGATCCTGTTCGGCAAGTTCTGGCGCGACGCGCACATGCCGATTCCCGAGGCGGCGGCGTGCACCCTCGCGGTCGGCGCACTCGCTGGCGGCGTGAATGCGAGCCTGATAACGTTGCTCAACCTGCCGCCGCTCATCGTTACGCTGGGAACATTTTCACTTTTTCGCGGGCTCGCGGAAGCGATCACGCATGGCGTGGACACATTCACGGATTTTCCAAGTTCATTTTTATTTCTGGGACAAGAACGCTGGCTGGGCATTCCGGCCCAGGCGCCGGTTTTCATTGGCGCACTGATATTTTTCTGGTGGCTGGTCCATTTCTCGACGTTTGGCCGCTCGTATCGCGCCATCGGTTTTGCGCCCGAAGGCACGCGCTATGCCGGAATACCCGTCGGCAGGCGCGTCGCGATGACGTATGTCCTCGCCGGGATTGTTTCCGCCATTGCCGCCATCATTTATACCGCGCGACTGGGCCAGGCGAAGGCTGACGCGGGCAACGGATACGAGCTTTATGCCATCACCGCCGTGGTTCTCGGCGGCACGAGCATTTTTGGCGGCATCGGCTCCGTCTATGGCACTCTGCTCGGCGTGGCCGCAATTGCAGTTCTGCAAAGCGGCATCGTTCACGCGCTGCAACCGAGCGAAATGGCCGGCATGTTGACGGGCGCATTGCTGATCCTGGCGCTCACGGCTTCGGTGCTGCCGAAAATGATTTCCCGCTTGCGCCAGCGCAAATCGGCGCTCAGACTTGCCAAACAAAACACATGAAACAGCTTTTTTCATCCCTGCTCCTCGCCGCGGCCGTGGCGTTTTTTTCCGGCTGCAACAAAAATAATGAGGCCCCTTCCTCCGGCGCCAGTACCGCCGGCAATTCCAAACCCGGCAAAAAATTGACGATCGCGCTGTTGCCAAAATCAAAGGGCAACGCTTATTTCATTTCCTGCCAGAAAGGCGCGCAAAAGGCCGCGAGCGAATTGGGCGATGAATTGATTTTTGACGGCCCCACGGACACCGATCCGGCGAAGCAAAATGAAATCGTCGAGAACTGGATCACGCTGGGAGTCGATGCGATTGCGGCCGCTTGCGAAAACAAGGAAGGCATTTCGACGGCATTGCGCAAGGCGCAGTCGAAGGGCATCAAGGTCATCACTTACGATGCGGATTCCCTGCCAGATGCGCGGACATTCTTCGTGAATCAGGCCACGCCGCAGGGCATCGGCTATGCGCTGATGGACCAGGCGGCGCAATTGTGCGCGAGCAACGCCAATTTCGCCATCATCACCGCATCCCTCACCGCCGCAAACCAGCAGGAATGGCAGAAATATATCGAGGAGGATCGCGCCAAGAATTATCCGAACATGAAAATGGTGGCGGTGAAACCGTGCGATGATTTGAAGGACAAGGCGCAGAGTGAAACCACGGCGTTGCTGAGCACGTATCCGAATTTAAAACTGATCATGGCAATTTGCTCGCCCGGCGTTCCCGGCGCGGCGGAAGCCGTGAAGCAGGCAGGCAAAGCCGGCCAGGTCAAAGTCATCGGCCTTGGATTGCCGAATGAAAATAAAATGTACGTTCACGAGGGCGTCACGCAGGCGGTGATTTTGTGGAACACGATGGACCTTGGTTATCTGACGGTCTATGCGGCGGATGCGGTGGCCCGGGGCAATTTGAAGCCGGGCGACACGAGCTTCAAAGCCGGCTCACTCGGCACGTTCGAAATCAAAGGCGACAATATCCTTCTCGGCAAACCGTTTGTGTTCACGAAGGAGAATATTGACCAGTTTGATTTTTGAGGTGGATTGCGCAGCAGCGCAGATTCAAAATCGCTCCGTAAAATCATCGTTTGTCTCGGAGCGACACCAGGAAATTAGCCAGCCACGAAGTGGCTGGAAATCCCAGCTTTACGGCGCGTCCTGAAAGGACGTTGGAAGCAATCACATTCTCCGTTGCCCCTTCAGGACACGCTTCGCACTCGCGACTTACCAGCCACGTTGTGGCTGGCTAATTTCCTGGTGTCGCTCCGCGACCAGCGAAAGGTTTCTACGGAACATTTATCCTTCCGCTGTTTCGCCGAATAGCGTTCGGACTGCGCGTCGTAGTTTCTGAAGACCGGCGATATTTATGGTCAACTCCTAAAACGCGAAATCAAGGTTTGGTATCAGTGCCGTGTTTGGAAGTCAAAGTTTGTGCTGATCAGCGCTGAATCAGATTATCGCCGACGTAAATGCGGTAATCCTTGATCCGGCCGCCGACGTCCGGCCCGCCCTGGCGCGGGACGTAGCGGAATCCGGTGATGGTTTGCGACTTGCCAAGGTCAAGCACGAGTTGATGCGGGTGATTCGGTTGGGCTGAGCCCCACTGCGTGTGCCAGAAATCCGCGGGCTGGCCGTTGATTGCATTTTCCGCCGAGCCATCTTCCCGCTCCCGTTCCTCGCTGTCGACATAAGCAATCGACCAACCATCGTGGCTCAACGGCTTGCCCGAGGCATCGAGCAAATCCAGCTCGGCAATGGCCGCGTATGGCTTGCCGTCCTGCGCATTGAGCGATTCGATGCAGAAGTAACGGCCTTTGGCGGGCGCATCGAAATGAATTTCCTGCATCGCAGTTCCCGGTTTAAAACTGCCCGTGAGAACCGGAGTGGCCGACGCCAGTTGCAGCGTCACCAGAGGCCGATGCGAACGCGCGAAATCCTTCGTTGGCTGCAGTTCGTTGAGAATGGGTTCCGATAGTCCGGCGATCACCGGCTTTTCCGGGCCCAGCAAATCAAAGATGACGACTTGGTTTTTGCCCTTCTTCAACCATGGTCCGGGCACATAGGCGGTCTGCGTCGGGCCGATGTTCCAGAACCGGCCCAGGCAATGGCCGTTGACCCACACCACACCCTTGCCCCACGTGCGCAAATCCAGGAACGTGTCGCCGGGCTTTTCGATCCTCACCGTAGCGCGCCAAAAGGCCGGCCCCGAATTTTCAGTTTTCGCAAAATGCAAACGCGAGAGTTCCTTGTTATCCAGCGGCAAACTGAACACCTTCCAATCGCTGAGTTCGTTGCCTCCCAATGTCACCGGAGCATGGATGCCCTTTTCATCATGAACTTCCTGGCCGAAATTCACGCGCCCCATGGCTTCGACGAGAATGTCCAGCGTGGCCGGTTTTTCACGGGCCGGTAATTTCACCTTGTAACTATTAATCCTCCGATCCATCACGCCGATCTGTTTGCCGTCGAGAAATACGAACCCAAAATCGTGCACAGCGTCGGCCGCCAGCGTCGCGGCTTCGCCCGCGGGAATTATCGCGCGATACAATATGCAGCCGTGCGCTTGATCGTATTGTTCCATGGTGCGCGGAGATTTATCGGCCACGGGCTTCGGCAGGTTCGCGAACACGGGCGCGCATTCAGCAACTGTCACGGGAGCAATTTCAATGACGGGATTTTTTGCCGGCGGTTCGGGGATGGTTTCGCCGGGCAACAGGTATTTGGAAAATAATGCGCGCGTTTGAAAAAACTTTTCGGTCGGCCAGCCCGCCTCGCTGATCGGCGCATCATAATCGTAACTGGAAGTATCGGGTTTAAACGGCCGATCCGCTCCCGACCAAAGCCCGAAGGTCGTGCCGCCGTGCGCCATGTAGATGCTGAACGATTCGTCGTGTTTCAGCATGTATTCCAGATCGCCGAGGTAGCGCGGCGTGTTGCCGGTGTGATGCGGCGAGCCCCAGGTGTCGAACCAGCCGGGATAAAATTCGCCGCACATCAGCGGACCGTGAGGCAGCACCTGGCGCAGCGCCTTGAAACTGCCTTCCGGATCGGAACCGAAGTTCACCACTGGGAACAAATCCGAGCGAAAGCCGTCTTTGAGATGATACGGCGGGTTGCAGGCGAACAGCGGCACGTTAAAACCGGCATCGATCAGCGTCTGCCGCAGTTCTCCCATGTATTCGGGATCGGTGCCCAGGAAACCGTATTCGTTTTCGACCTGCACCATCAGGATCGGGCCGCCGCGCGTGATTTGCATCGGCCCGAGCACGCGACCGACTTGCTTGAGATATTGTTTGGCCGCGTTCATGAACCGGGGATCGCGCGTGCGCAGTTTGATATCGTCATATTTCAACAGCCACCACGGCAAGCCGCCCATTTCCCATTCCGCGCAGGAATACGGGCCGGGACGCAAAATCACCCACAAGCCTTCCTGCTGGGCGATTTTGCAAAATTCCGCGACGTCCGCCTGGCCAGACCAATCAAATTTGCCGGGCCGCGGCTCGATTTGATTCCAAAACAAGTACGCGCAGACGGTATTCAGGCCCATGGCTTTCGCCATCTGGAGGCGATTGCGCCAGTATTCGCGCGGCACGCGCGCCGCATGAATTTCACCGCAGCGAATCTCAAACCGCCGGCCGTCGAGCAGAAAATCGTTCGTGCCGATGACGAACGTGTGCCGCGGAGCCGCGGCGCGGGCCTCGGGCGGGCTAAAGAGGAACGTTGCCCCCAACGCAAGCGATGCCGCTAACAGCAGGTGATGGATTTTCATTTTGATTCCTCGTAGGCGTGATCGGCGCGGATGTCCTCGCCAGACCAGATTCTTTTTTGCGTCCATGGCTCCGCCGGCGCGGTCCAAAAGACGTCGTTTGCGGGCAACCCAAGATGAGCCAGCCCGCATAGACAAAGATACAGGCTGCCGGTCGAAATATACTTTTCACGGATGGATGGCTGGTGCCCGACGGAGCCGACCTGGAGCCATCCGTGTTCGTCAAAAGTCCCCGGCGCCTCAACCATCCGCCGGATGACCGCGGTCAGGCCCGCGCGAACCGCTCCGGGCTTCAACTCCCGCGGGAGTTCGTGCAGCAGCGCAATGGTGGACAACTCTTGAAACGCTCCAAACCGATACGCGCTCGATCGGCCAATGACAGGAAACGTGCCTTGCGGTGAAATCATTCGCTCCTGGACCACGGCGTAACGGCGGGCGCGGGCCACGATCTTCGGGCGAAGGGCGCCGAGCGAATGGTTCTTCTCCGCACACACGCGAATCACTTCGAGAAGCATCGGCTGCATGACGTAGCTGTTGTAATAATCCCAGTGAAATTCGCGGCCGTCGCCGTACGTGCCGTCGCCGAGGTACCATTGCATGTGGCGTTTCACGGCGTATTCGATGGGTTTGGTTTTGCATTTACCCGTAAACTGCCAAAGCGCCGCCTCGATGGTGGCGGGGAACAGCAGCCAGTTGCTTTGTCCGGCCTTCAGCGCGCGCGTGGATTTGAGGGCGGCAACGACGTTGCTCTGCTGTTCGGAGGTCAAGCGTCCCCAAAGCTGATTCGGCGCGCGCAGGAGCCCATAGGCCAGAAAAGCCGTGTCCACCAGCGCCTGGCCGCCATGATCGAAATTCAGGAAATCGGGCGAATGCGGGTCGGTGGCGTTCGCGAGCGATTTCACGGAAAGATCAATGAACCGCGCCCGTACCTTGCCTTCGGGCGTGTCGTCCGGACCCAGTTCAAGCCAGGGCGCGATGCCGGCCAGGGTTCGTCCGAATGCTTCGAGCGGCGCATATTTCGTCCGGTCCTTTTCCCAGACATGAGCCGGCAGATTCTGCTTCAGCTTGCCTTCCGCCAGCGAGGTGAGCACCGGCTCGGCAATTTTGGTGAGCACCTGCACTGAATACGCGCGGTCATCGGCTCCGGAATCGGCCAATGCGTGAAAAGTTGTCAGAACAGCCAATAACAAAATGGCGCCGAAGTTTATTTCAGTGAGTCGTGATTTCATTTGATGCAACACATGATGAAAGACACAAAGCGCGATGCTATCAGCCATCGCAACGAGGGTCATTTACCCAATCGGGTGAATTTTGAGCGATTTTGAACCTCATTTCAAATGAACGATTCCCTGCCGAATCGCGGTAATGGCCGCATCGGTGCGGTCCTGGACTCCCAGTTTCACAAACAAGGTCTTCAGATGCGCTTTTACAGTGTCTTCGGTGATGAAAAGCGAGGAGCCGATTTCCTTGTTGCTGCGGCCGCGTACGAGCAATTGCAGCACCTCCATCTCGCGCTGCGAAAGCTCAGGCCGTTTCTGGCGCAGCGCCAGCCGCTCAGCCAGTTTGGGCGACAATTTTTCCAGGCCGGCGTGCACGGCGCGGATGGTCATCGCCAGTTCGTCTCCCGACGTGTCTTTCAACAGATACGATTTGGCGCCGGAATCCATGGCGCGAAAAATATCTTCGTCCATGTCAAACGTGGTGAGGACGATGACGCGCGCCTCGGGAAATTCCTTCCGAATCGCAATCGTGGATTCCACGCCGCCCAACCCGGGCAGGCGCAAATCCATCAACGTGATGTCCGGCTTATGGCGGCGAAATAATTCGATCGCTTCGTTGCCGTCGCCCGTTTCGGCCACGACCTCGAGGTCCGGCTCCGTGGCGATCAACGCGGCCAGGCCTTTGCGGAAGGCCGGATGATCATCGACCAGCATCACGCGCACGGATGGTTTTTTCTTCATCGTATTTACTCGCCCGACAGCGGCACGGTAAAAACGACTTCCGTGCCCTGCTCGCGCTCACTGTTGACCTGCAACACGCCCTTTAACTCCGCCGCTCGTTCGCGCATGGCAGTGAGGCCAAAGCCGCCCGCGCCCGCCGCCGGATGAGAGGTGTCAAAGCCGCAGCCGTCATCCTGGATGACCATGCGAAAATCTTTCTGGCCAAATTCCAAACGGACCAAAATGTGTCTGGCATTCGCGTACTTGGTGGCGTTGAAAATGGCTTCCTGACAGATGCGCAGCAAATTGTTCTCGACCATGGGCGCGAAACGACGCGATTGGCCGGTGACTTCCACGCCGGTTTCGATTCCGGTCCCGTCGCATCGTTGTTTTAATATCTCGCGCAGCGCCCCCGCGAGGTCCTGCGATTCCAGCACGTGCGAGCGCATGTTCCAGATCGAATCGCGGGCTTCGGCAAGACTTTCGCGCACGAGCCCATGGGCGGCATCGAGATAATGTCCCAGCTCTTCCGAGGCGCCATTCACGTGTTTTTTCGCCAGGGTCAGTTGAACGGAAGTGGCCGCCAAGCCCTGGGCCAAGGTATCGTGTATTTCGCGCGCCACACGGTTGCGTTCGGAAAGGATGGCCGTGAACTCCGCTTCCGCCATCGCGCGCTGGACCGCCTGTTCGCGCAGGCGCCGCCGGGCCGCGAGCATGACCAGCGCGGTGGCAATCAACGACGCTCCCGCCACGGCCCCAAACAATAAAATGATATGCGATGGAGTCCACCACGGCGGCGGTTTGATGGCCAGCAAGTCGTCCGGCGACCGCAAGAGAATCTGAAAAGAACGCGGGCGCCAAATGCCGCTGATCACGGGGCGTGAATCATCAGAAATGACCTGGCAAATGCCCGAAACCCTGACGCGACTCCCCGGCTGCAGGCTGGAGACCGCCCCCGAGCGCAACACGGCCTTGAAAGGGACTCCTTTTTCTTGGAACGTGAACGCCCAGCCGTCCAGCACCCGCTGCGCCTCCGTCAGCAGCGCGTCAATCGAAACCAGGTCCTCTTCGTGATCAAATGCCTCGTCGGGAGAACTGAGTTTCACCGGCTCGGGCGCGCGGCCGCCGGCGCGCCGGTGAAACAGGCAGTCTTCCATAACCGGAACCGCCGCGCCGTAGTGCAGGTAGCCGACCACGTCGACGTCATCGCCCGGGTGCAATGTTTCGCGTTGCCGCGATTGGATTTGCAAACCGCTCCCTTGATCGCGCAGCCACAAAACCAGGCCCGGCTGTTGGTGGGTGACAATGCCACGCACGTGAACGCGATGTTGATAATCGGTGGAAGGAGAAAATTGCAGCAAGGTCGACACCAGACGAACCGGCGAAGCGAACGGATCGGCTGGGGCCGGTTTCTCGATCTGGACGGAGACATCGCGCGAAATCAGGACCAACGGACTCAACACCTGGCGTCTGGCATTGAATTGATAGAAGCAAACGCCCTTCACGCGAACTTCTGCGTCCTGCTCCACCCCGCTCGGGTGTTTCCGGTTGGAACTGACGGTCAAGCGTCCGCCGCCGACGGCGAGTTCCATGTGCCAGACGCCAAACTCGTTGGGATCCGTGACCGGCCCCCAGCTTCGCACCACGCCCGACACTTCCACAAATTGAGCGTCGAGGCTGCCGGCGATCATTTGCTCGAACGTCACTTCGCGCGGTTGGGGAAGCGGAGCCGTTCCCAACCGCTGCACTTTTTGCGCGAGGACTATCGGGGCAAATTCGCCAGGGTCCGTCACACCCTCGACCTCCAAAAAATCGCCGCGATGCACGTCGGCAAAACTGTTGGTCGGCCCGAGCACATAAACTCCCGCTGTTTTATCAGCAATCACGATCGCGCAATTTCCGGGCGGGCCCGCTTCGGTGACCATGACGCCGCGCAACCGCACCGGCAAAGGGCGCGATGCTTCCGCGAAAGTGAGATTGCGGATCTGCGACGCATTGGTCAGCGTTTCGTCCGCTTCAGCAGCGAGGAGCTGGCAAGCCGCCAGCACGACGGAGCAAACAGCGACAAAGACAAAGTTCGGTCGCAATCTGGCTGGCTGGAAACGAGCGGCCATGTTAGCGGGAATCAGAATATCAATCGGAACGCGCCGGGTGCAATAAAGCAATGTGCGATGGCGGCCGTCATTTTCGGTCGTCATTTGCGGACGAGCAATCGAACCGGACCCATCAGGCCGGAAGGCATCAAGGGGGATTCGGCCGTTAGTTGGCGAATGTTCGTGCGCGTGAAGCGTTCCGCTGCCGGCAGGGATTGATCACCAATGATTCGGTTCGGCCAAAAATTGACAACTTCGATTTCCAGCTCATTCACTCCCGGCTTCAAGGCGCGAGTGATGTCGACTTGAAACGGCGGCGTCCAGGTGATTCCGCAGGATTGGCCGTTGACTTTGACCTCCGCCAATTCTCGCACGTTTCCCAAATCAATCCGGATTGAATTGGTTTGGGCCGAGGCGGGCGCCTGGAACTTTTTACGGTACACAGCGGTGCCCGAATAAAATCGAATGCCCGGTTCGCTGCGATCGGTCCAGCTCTCGAGTGAATCAAACTGCACCGCCGCCGGCCCGCCCCACCGCGGATCAAACGAAACGCTCCATGGCCCATGCAATTCACTCAACGTCGTGAATTCCGGCTCGTTCGGCGCGCCGGTCGCGGGATGCTCCTTCGACGGTTCACGAAAGACGACGAATTGCGAACCGCAAGGGTTGAGTTTGAGCGGCAATTTCGTGCGGCCATCTTCCTGTTTGTAAGCGGTGGCAAAATGGTGTTCTCCACTCACCGCGTCCCACAATTCCGGCGCCTTGCCGGCCACACGAAACGCGCAGTTGAGCGAGACGGCGCTCGTCGACCGATTGGCAACGAAATAAATTTCCGTTTTGCCGTCCCGGCGATGAATGAAATTGATTTCCGGATTTGTGTCGCCCGTGATTTCATATTCAAAATCAGGTTTCACATTTTGACTGAGCAGGACCTCGCGCGCCGTGCGGCCGGAAATCACGCGTCCCCTGCCCCACAATTCATCCGCCAACCACTTCACTTCGGCGTCGCTCCCGGGAAAACCCGCCAGGCCGCTGGCGGTGGTTGGCCTCGGCCCGATGATGGTTGCGCCCGCATCAACCAGTTTTTTTAGCTTTCGCAACACGGGCGGCGAAATCACGGTCCGATCGGGGAGCGCCAGCAATCGATAACTCACGCCGTCCGGCAATACCAGGCGTCCGTGGTTCACTTTCAACCGATTGAGAATGACCTCCGCGGTCATCACATCGTAGTCATAGCCCGGGCCTTCCTGCGCCGGGTCGGATTTGCGCAATTGCGCAAAGTTTGGCACATGGTCGCCATAATAGTAGGCCACGTCGGCCACCGGAATTCCTTGCTGCAGCATCCATTGGCAGCGATTGATGTAGGCAAAAATGGGCGCGGATTTGTCCCACCAGGTTACATTTGGATTTAAATGCGTTCCGGCGAAATACTGTTGGCCGGGCACGCCTTCGCTCGCCGGAGAACAGACCCAGGCATGCCAGGCGAGCAGGTTCAGTCCCTCGGTGCACGCGTAATCGAACGTCGGTTTCAGGTTGTCCCACAATCTCGACTGCCAGTGCGGTCCTATCGAGGTGAATCCCTCGGCCATGACGAGCGGGTGACCATAGGTGTGGGCGGCGGAGGCGGGCTGCTTGACGAAGAATCGATTTTCATCGCCGATGCGATGCCGCCAGGACCAGGCCCAAAACTCGCCCATCGGAATGTCGTTGAAGCCCAGGCACTGCTGGGCATTGATCGGCACTGCATGCGGTCCGCCGCTCTCCGGATGAATCTGCAAACCGTGCCGATGCGCGCCATTGCGAAATAATCTGAAATGGTTATCGATGGCGAGGTCCCCCATCGTCCTCCGAAAATCCTGGAGGAAACGATCGGTTTCCTCGCGCGAGTTGATGATCTTGCCGGCGATCGCCGGCAGCCAGGGCAATAAATCGTAGCCGCGCCGCGCTTTGAATTCTCCGCGCAACGTGGGAGTCCAGTTGGCAACTTCCACTTCCCAACTGTCGGTGTAGAGATATTTCAGCGTCTTGCCCGCCAGTGGTCCCGCGTCAGCAATCAAGGGTTCGACCACGGCGTTCCAATATCGGCGGAACGCGCCGGCATCAAAGGGATCGAGCGCGTAACCGTCATCCCAACCTTCGCTGGAGGTTGAAACGCAGCAATTGTCATTGAGCGTAAAACCGAACCGGATAATCTGCCAATTACCTTCCGGAACTTTCCAGTTCAACGTCCCGTCCGCCGCCATCTTGCCGGTCAAATCGATGACATCCTCGACGCGGGCGTCCTGTTCGTTGGGAGTCGAAGGATATTCTTCAAAAAGCGGCGTGGAAACGGGCGCCGAAAACGGTTCGAGCGCTTCAATAAGCGCTTTTTGCTCCTGATTTTGGATTGGCTTGCGGTCCGCGGGCAGATTCGGATTGATGCGATAGGCCAGCACGAACAAATCGCGATAGTAATCGTCCCGGCCTTCGGGCTGGTTAAGTTTGATGACGGAATTGCTCCCGCCAATCACGCGCAATTGCGACCAAACGAGTTTTTTCGGCGCGTCGTCGGCCGTCACCATGGGGCCGCCGAGATTCCAGCCGCTTTGGATGTTCAAACTGATTTCAAGGCCCAACCGATTCGCTTCCCGAAGCGCATCTTGGTAGAGCTGGCGCCAGGCGGGTGAAAAGAAGGTGACTCCATGAGGGACGCGCGCGTTGCCGTCCTGGTCCGAGCCGTCCGCATCCACCAGGATGGCGCCGCCGATGCCTTTCGACTTCATCGCGCGCAGATCGCGCAGGATGGATTCCTCGGTCACGTTTCCATTGAGCCACCACCAATAAACCCGCAAGCGCGCCTGCGGTGGAGGGTTGGTCCACCCGGATTCGAGCGATTCGGTTGAAAATCCATTGCTGGGAAAAAAGATCAAGAGAACGAAGGCCGGAAGAATCCAAATCCTGAAAAGCGGCAGGTGGCTCAACAATTTATTCGCCATCGAGCGGCAGGTCCTCCTCGCGGAATTCGAGATTTGCAACTCGGCAATGTTCGTTCGCACTAAATCTTTTTAATCGGCGCTTCCCGGATCGGCAAGCGGAGGTTTGTCACAGTACTAGTGAAAACTGTTCTCAACTGTCCATCACCCAAAAGAGTAAAACATTACTCTTACGAGTAGTGGATTCGGCGGGCTGATTTTGTTAGTTTCGGCCAATTTGCGGACACCCAGAAAAATGGCCGCCTCAATTCCAAGACAACTTTTGCCACCGGCGACATCCATCTTGCGCCTGTTGCCGGGACTCGCATGAAAGAAACAAAACCCCTGCTTCACTTTTCGATTCGCAAGCTGCCGATGATTCTGGGCATCGGCCTGTCGTTACTGGCCATGGTTGGTTGCGCGTCGATCCAATCGCGACCGCAGACGATCCGGCCCGGCGAAATCTGGCCGGATAATCGCGGACAGCATGTCCAGGCACACGGCGGCGGGATTTTGAAGCTGGGCAAGACGTATTATTGGTTTGGCGAAGACCGCTCGCGCGGGCTGGGTTGGTCCAAGCGCTATGTGGCCTGCTATTCGTCGACGGATTTGGCGCATTGGACTTTCCGGAATCGCGTGGTGCAGCTTTCCGACCCGGAAAACCTGGGCTTCGGCTGGGTTTTGGAGCGGCCCAAGGTTTTTTACAACACGCACACAAAAAAATTCGTGATGTACGCGCATATTGATGACCGCCGTTACCAATTTGCCAGCGTCGCGGTGCTGGTTTGCGACACGGTCGATGGGAATTATCACTACGTGAAAAGCTTCCGGCCGCTCGGGCATGAAAGCCGCGATATCGGGCAATTCATCGATGATGACGGCGCGGCGTATCTTATTTTTGAAGATCGTCCTTACGGTTTTCACATCGCGAAACTTTCGGCGGATTACATGAATGTGGAAAAGGAAATGTGCCTGATTCCAAAACACATGGAGGGCGGCGCTTTGGCGCATTATAAAGGCCTTTATTACGTTGTCGGCTCGGCGCTGACCGGCTGGCGGCCCAATCCCAATCAATACGCGACGGCGCCAACGCTGGCGGGGCCGTGGTCGGAGTTCAAAGATATCGCGGATCCGAATACCAACACTTACGGCTCGCAATCCACCATGATGCTCAAGGTGACCGGCACCAAAGCGACCACCGTCATCTTCATGGGGGACATTTGGAAGCCGCGCGCGCAATGGGATTCGCGCTATCTTTGGATGCCGTTGCAAATTGGTGACGGCAAGCTGTGGCTGACGGAACCGAAGCCGTGGCAATTGAACGTCCGGACGGGCGAAGCGGTGATTGGCAAATGAATCCAACAGAAATTTAGTTGATGTTTCTCTGTCTGGAGAACACAAATGATCATCACCCTGAAAGAGACCTCTGCAAAAACAGGCCTCCTGAAAGAACGCACCGAAAAATATTTTCGCTTCATTGAAAATACCTTGGTTCGCGCCGATCAGGAGATCGGCGTTTCGACTTTTGCAGAGATCTCTGAAAGGGTTGCATCCAATGACGATCTGGTTCAACCCCTTCAGGGTTGACGGAATTTTTCGCAATTGACCCAGGGTAGCCTCGCAGACTCGGCAACCCCGGGCTGGAAGATGGAATCCCTTCAGGATTCATAAGGCCAGCAGTCGATCTTGTACTAGGATAGTGTCACACTTAAATATTTGGAGTTAGAAAAACCACGAATGGACACGAATTATTGGTGTTCATTCGCGTCCATTCGTGGTTGTGATTGTCATCAACCTCCGATAGAGCCGGAGGCTTGACCGAGGTATAACGGCTCAAGGCCGGCGCGGCCCTTGCGGCGCCAAACGACGCGCTCGGCAGTGGCATACCTTTCTTGCCGCTCTTGCAAAAACGCCAGAGGGCTGGCGCAGTTCGGGACGCTTCCGCGACTTCCCGGGCATGGAACTTCGCGCCAGCATCCCGGAGTGCGGCGGCCCTCCGCCGCTTTAGGCGAGCGCAAACACAACTCACTGCCAAATATCCATTGCCGGAGCCGTCCAATTTCGAGAATCCTCCGGCAGCGCCGGAGAATTTCCTTTTGGACTAAAGCCATGATTCTGACACCACACTAGCTGCTTATCTGAGTCCACACTTGGAAAGCAAACAAAAAGCCGAAGCATCTCGCGGACGCGTTCGGCTTTGTTGGGAGTGAATTCTTTTGCCCGTTCAGCCGGTGTGACCGGCTGAACGGGAAGTTTTATCACGGAGACTTCAAGCGGAAGAACGTGTTGCTGCTCACGCCGGTGAGCGGGATGGTGACCTGGGTGGTGTCGCGGGATCCCGTGGCCGGCGGATAATCGAACCAGTCGCCCGGAACGGCCAGGTTGACCGAGTTGCTTTGCAGCGTCCAACCGGCATGGTCCGCAGGCCAGGAGAGGTTCAGCGATCCGCCGCTCACGCTGAAGGTGATGTTCGTCGGGTTCGTGGCGATGGTGCTGGTCACGATGCTCAGGACGCCGTTGGCTGGATTGAAGCTGTAGGCCAAGCCCGCGCCGGGCGATCCAACGATGTTGTTGAAGTTGCCCGTGTGGCTGGGCGTGGTGAACAAGTGGAAGGTGTCGCTCGTCGTCAGGGGCGTCGAGCTGATATTGCTGATCACCAGGGTGCCGCCGTAAGTGACCGACGTGTTATCGGCGATGACGTCGCTGATCGGAACATCGCGATAGATGCGCATCGTGGTGCTGCCTTGCAGCGTCAGGTTGCTGGCGATGGTGAGCGTGCCAGGACCGGATGCGTCACCCGCGCCGATGTTGCCGGTTGAGCTCACGGTCACCGCGCCGGCCACGCTGCCGGAGCCGGCGAGTGTGCCGTTGGCCACCGTGGTCTTGCCGGTGTAGGTGTTCGCCGCGTCCAGATAGACGGTACCGATGCCGGTCTTGGTCAGGCCGCCATTGAACGAATCGCCGGCTTGCAATACGGCGGGAATGGTAACCGGGAAGCCGCCGTCATTGAGCACCAGTCCGTTGCTCATGATCATATAGGTGACCACCGGGTCAAGGAAGGTGTCGTTGTTCGTCACCGCCTGCAAAGTGCCGCCGTTGAAATTGGCGACCGACACATCCGGAGTGGTGCTATTGGCAATGCCGGCGACCGCCAGCAATCCGCCATTCAGATCCAGCGTGCCGCTGGCTCCGGCGTTCTGGCCGAGCCACAGCTCCTGGCCGTCGATCACCTGGCCGCCATTGACGACCAACAGACCCGTGGCGCCGCTCGCGCCGACGACGATGTAATTGGGGCTCTCGGCAAACTGGCCGCCGCCGCCGGTGCCCGCAATCACCGTCCCGCTGTTGACGATGAGAGTGCCGCTGGCGCTGTTGCTGTTGATGCCCACGCTCAAGGGGTTGTTCGTGACAATGATTGTGCCTCCGGCGACGACGACCTGACTCGTCGAGCTGTTGATCTGGTTTCCGTCAGCGATGCGGAATTCGAGGTTCGGAATGCTGATCAAACCGCCATTCGTCACAATCAGCGTGCTTCCGTCGATCAGGACGTGATCGGAGAAGGGCTGGCCGTCCGTCAAGTAGTTGCTTCCGCCGATGACCAAAGCGCCCGTGCCGACGGTGTGCAATGCCATTCCACCGTTGCCGGCATTGGTGATGGTGCCGTTCCACGTTCCGGTGGTGGCACTGCCAATCGTCAGGGTCGCCGGGATGCCGCTGGCATTGTCCACCACGCCGGAACCGACCAACTGGCCCGCGGTTTGGTTTTGGCCATTCAATTCCAGCGTGCCGCTCGGTCCGACGATCAAGTCCGAGGAAGGCGAAATTGTCGTCGGGGTAGCCACTTGCAAGGTGCCATTGCTGATGACCGTGTTCCCGAGATACGTGTTGTTGCTCAACGACAAAGTCGCTGTGTTATCGCCAAGCTTCAGCACGCTCGCGGAACCCGAGATGTTTCCGCTGCCACTGAAGGTGTAGGCCTCGCTGCTGTTGCTGATCGTCATGGCCGAGGGAGCCACGCTCGTGTTCAGGAGAACCGTGCCGCTGCCGGAATCATTGAACGTCACCGCGTCACCGGGATTGACAATTTGGTGATAGGAGGTGGGCGTTCCATTGATGGTCCAGTTAGTGGTGGCGCCGATGTTCCAGACGTTCAGCGCGCTGGTGTTGGTGCCGGTCCAGACCAGGCCGGGGCCGGTGCTGGTAATGACCGCATAGATGGTGGAATCGGAACCGTTGGAAATGGAGCCGGTCGCGCCCTGCGGCAGGATGAGGTTGGTCACATTGCCGGAACCGGCGGTTCCGGTGTACTTGATGAGGGCCATGGTGCCCACGTTCACCGCGGCCAGGCTGATGGAATTGGTGCCGTTCAAGGTCAGCGTGCCGACATTCAACAGCGGCACCGCCGGGTTATTCGCGGTGGTCGGCGCCAGGGCGACCGTTGCTCCCGAACCGCTGGCCGCGCCATTCAAGGTCAGGTCGCCGAGATTCATGGCCGCGCTGCCAACCTGATTCACTCCGAACACCGCGTTGTTATTGACCGTGGTGCCGCCCGTGATGGTGGAAGCGGTGGTCACTTGCAATGTGCCGGCCTTCACAACGGCTCCGCCCGCGTATGTGCTGCGGCTGTTCAGGAAGAGCGTTCCCGCTGTGTTCGTGATCGGTCCGGTGAAGGTGTTGGTGCCGGTGAGGGTCAAAGTGCCGGAACCTTTCTTGGTCAGGCCGCCGTCTCCCGGCGTGCCGATCAGGCCAACCGCCACCGTGGCGTTGTTGGTGGAAGAATCAATAACCGCGCCGCCCGCGAGAACATTCGCCTGGATGCCGCCCGCGAACCAGGTGGCGTTCGGAGGCGAGAACTGCGCCTGCAAGGTGCCGCCGTTGAAGTTGAACACGGCGTTGTTGCCGGTGCTGCTGCCGACGTTGAACGTGGCGAGGGTGCCGCCGTTCAGATTGTTGGTGCCGAACGAACCACCAATGCGGGCGATGTTGATGCCGGCCTTGGCGTTGACCGTGCCACCGTTCACATTCAGCGTGCCGATGCCGGTGCTGCCGACGCGGATGCCTCCGTTTGCGTTCAGGACGCCGCCGCTGATGTTATAAACGCCCACGCCGCTCGTCGAAGTGCGTCCGCCGATATCAAAGGTGCCGACGCCCGTGCTCACTTCCGTGAGGGTGCCGCCGGATTGGTTCACGACGCCGCTGGCGGTCGAACCGGCGGCGTTCGCGGAGCCCACAAAGAAAGCGTTGCAGACCAAGGTGGCCGAATTTTGGATGTTCAGGATGCCGGAGGAATTATCGATGTCGCCGACGTTGAAATCCGAAGTGGTGCCGAATGAACCGGAGCCGCGCAGGGTCATGGTGCCGGTGTCGTTTCCGCTTTGGCCGACATCCTGATAGCTGCCATTGGTAATGGACCCGCCACTGTCAATGACCAGAGTGCCGCTGTGGACGAATACGTTGCCCGTAATCGTCTCTTTGCCTTTCAATACCAGCGTGCCGGCGCCGACGATGTTCAGGCTCGGCGCCGCGCCGCTGATGACACCATTGAGGCTCGCGGTGACGTTCGTGGCCACGCCGATGCTGGACGTGACGGGCACGGAAATAGCGCGGCTGTTGGTGACCGCACCGACCATATCCAGTGTGCCTCCGTTAATGGCAATATTGCCCAAGCCCAATCCCAGGTTGGAATCGTTGGTGATAATCAGCGTGCTGGTGTCATTGATCGAGACTCCGCCCGTGAAACTATTGCTCGTCAGCAGCGCCAAGGAGCCGCTGTTGGAGACCACCAACGAGGTAATGCCCGTGATGCCGCCCGTGCCTGTGATGCTGTAGGGCAAGCTGCTATTGAATGCGACGGGGAAGGCAAAGAACGTGGAGTTCAGCACGATGTTGGTCGGCTGCGGATTCACAAAATCGTTCGTCAAATTATCATCGAACAACACGCCATCACCCGCGACCACAAGCCCGTTGGTGTATTGGCGGAACACAGTGTTGCCGCCACCGGCGAGGTTGTTCCAATTAGGCGTCGTCAGGTCCCAGCTCGTGCCACCGGCGCCGTTCCACTCAAGCTGGTTCGGAATGGCGGTGATCTGAACGTCAATCGAATGATTTCCGGTGTTGTTCACCAGTGCCGCGGCAACTCCGGGCGGTGGGATGAGTTGAAAGTTGGCGAGATTTGGCAGGGCCGTGCCGCTATATTTAATCACCGGGAATGTCCCCGTCTTGATTCCGCTGGCGGTAATGGCGATGTAAATGGTGGCGCCGGGAGCGGAAAGGCTGCCCGCGACATTGACAGCGGGCGCGGTCGGGTTGGCTGACAACGAGCCGTAATTGAAATTGTTGGTGACACTGTCTTGAAGAGTGAGGTTGCCACCGACGTTGATGCCGCTGGCCGCGCTGTTAAGAATCAGGTTCAGGGAGGAATTCGCTGACAGAGTCAGGTCGTTGACGGCCAAGGACGTGCCTGAAGAGGCATCTCCGCCGAAGGCGGCGCCGCTGCTGACGACCACACTGCCTGGTGTCGGAGCCACGCCGGCGGCGCTGCTTAAATTCAACACACCGGCGGAAACCGTCGTGGTTCCCGAGTACAAAGAACCGCCCGAGAGCGTCTGCGTGCCGGCGCCGACCTTCGTGATGGAAAGCGTTCCGAGAGAATTCTGAATCGTTCCGGAATAATTGCCACTGTCGCCATTGGCGCCGATGGTCAACGTGACGGAACCAGCCACGGTCGTGTCGATCAAACCCGTGCCATTCAAGCCGTTGATCGTGAGGTTATGTCCATTCAAATCCAACGAACTGTTGTCGGTAACATCGCCGGGGATCGTGTTTCCGGGAATGGCGTTATCCACGCCCAATTGCAAGGTGCCGCCGGAAATGGTGGTCCCACCGCTGTAATTATTGTTCGCATTGCTCAGAATCAGGGTTCCGCCTCCGCCCACGGTCAGGCCGGCCGCCGAAGAAACGCCGTTCGTGACATCGGTAATCGGTTCGCCGATGAGAGTGATCGCGGACGCGTTAATCGTGGAGTTTCCGGCGCCCAGCAAGGTGATGCCTGAGTTGCTGTTGGTAAATAGCAGGCCCGCATTGTCAGCCAATGTGCAACCGGGGCCGATGGTGATTTGGTTGGGAGTGAAAACCGCGGGATTGCCGACGTTGCTGCTCCCCGGACCGAGGGCCACGGTTTCGCCGCCGTTGAAATTGGCGATGATGAACAGGCCGGTGAAACCCGAAAGACTTCCGGTGTAGGTGATGGTTTTGCCGGTGCCCCCGCCGCCGGAGAAACTATCGCCGCTATTCGTCAGGGCGGCCGAACCAAACACCGGGTAACCAAAGATAAACGAGCCCTGATCCGCCCGAATCGAAGAATTTCCAGCAATCGTCATCGCATTGCCGGTAAAAGTGGGTGCGCTGACATTGCCGGCGCCACTGTCAATGACAGCGCCGTTCAGGGTGAGATTGTTGATCGTGATAATCTCGCCGCCGCCACCTTTGTAGAGCAGGCTGCGCATCGGATTGTTTTGACCGCTCGGCGTTTGCAGGGTGAGTGAGTTGCCCGCAAAAGTCACATCCCCGACGCCACCGGGAGGAGTACGCAAAAAGAATATGGAGGTGAAGTAATCGTTTCCCGCGCTCGGTGGCTGGCCGTCGCTCCAATTGCCGGCGGAATTTAACGAACTGTGATTGATGGAATCACTGGCGGTCAGGCTGACGTTGCCGGCCTGAGCCGTCAGCGACATCAAAGCGACGCCTGATAATGCCGCAATTAGACACGAGGAGTACCTACTGATTTTGGGGGTTGTCATAGGATTGAACTTTTTAGTGCTGCCAACGCGCATCACACGGATATGGAGGGACCATGCAAAATTCTATATTGGACTTGGGCCAGCGTATCAAGAAGAATTGGCTGATGCCAATTACCCAAAAGGGTAAAAAGCCGGTGGCGAGGCGAAAACCTCAATAGCTACCGCACATTCCCCCGCTTCGGAAGGGTCCCGTGCCTCGACTTTAATTGGGGGCGACCAAAGCCCAGGCGCCCCGGATCGCGGTGCGGACGGCGGGAGTCAGCGGCGGGAGTTTGTTTGGATTGGTGAAATTCAGGTCAAAATTCCAGGTGCGCGTGGGAGGATTGTAAATGTTGTACAGCGAACCGGTTCCTTTCCAAACGCCAGTGCCGATTTCGCTGGGGAACATCACCACCATGGAACCGTTGTAGGTAAACGTGCATCCCGACCAGTTTTCCAGGAAGCGGGGAAAGTTTTCCACGCCGCCGCTGTAATAACCATTTCCGCTGGGGACGATGCCGGCGAGGAAGGCGGCGTTCACCGTGGTGTTCTTGGCGTTCCGGTTTCCCAGAGTCTTGGAACTGTTCGAATCACTCCAATTGCCCGAGAGAATGTTGATTGAATCCGCAACCAACGCCGCCGGTTCCCAGGTGGTCGTATTGTAATTTCCCTCCACGTACAGCGGATCCTGCGTGGCAATCGTAAGACCGGTGGCCGGCAGGGTTGCGCCATCGGTCACACGCACACCCGGTTCGGTTGTGGAGATCTGCGACCTCAGGTCGGCGACATACACCGACGCGAGGGATTTGATCGAATTCTGTCCATTGAACCAGGTTTGCATTTTGCCCACGTCGATTTGGGTGGTCTTGATGGTTTTACCCTCGCGATAATCATAAAAACTGACGTTGGTGCTCACGAACGTGCTCGCGTCACTCCATTGAACAGTGGCGCCGTTGCCATTGTTTCCGTTTCCGCCATGCACATCCACGTGGTCGTCATAGACCAAAATGATCAAGTCCGACTGATTGTAGAGCCGTTGCTGGCCCATTTGTGAATTGGGCGATTCGCCATTCGGCGGAACTTCAATAATCGCGTGCACCGCCGCCGGGCTGTTGTTTGTGCCCAAAGGCAGGTTCAGCGAATTCACGCCGCCGTCGTGCGCGCCGTCGAAGGTAATCGTGCCAGGCGTTCGAATCGAGGGGTCGTTGGGCGATTTGCCGGCGATGATTTGCCCGGAGGCGGTGACATCGTTTGAGAAGGTCAACTGCGCCTGCGGTTGGGCGTATAAATTGCCGTTGCTGTGCACCCTGCCCCGGACGGACATGTTTGGGCCGGGGCAAATTTCCATGTCCATGTTGTAGAAAATGGCGAACTGAAACACCGGCACGGTGGCCAATTGAATATCCTGCTGGACCGCCGCGGAAGCGTTGCCAAGCCCGTTCAAATCCTGGACGTAGGAAGTGATGCGATAGGTCGCGGCATAACCGGACAGCCCTTGATACTGCGAAATGAGATTGGTCGTTGCCCAGTCCGACAGCAAATCCACTTCGGTGGAACTGCCGTTCCCGTTTTTGTCTTTGAATTTAAATTTGCTCCAATGCACGTTCTCCGAGGCTGCCGGAATCCGCGAATGATAGACGGACATCTTGCCGGAAACCGTCGCCGCGCCGCTATCGAGGAAATCCGAGGTCAATTCCGACATCACCTTCTCCGTCGCGGCTTCCGAGGCTTCCATGGCGTTGTAATAGGAGTTGCGGCGATTAGTGAGCAACGAGTTGGTGGAGGACCGCGTCAGGCTCGTGGCCAGCAGCAGCAAACCAATGGCGGAAAAGATGAGGACGATCACCAGGGCATAACCGCCCCGATTTCTTAGCTTTCTTTTCAGGAACTTCACAACGCCTCCTTTTCCATTACTATTCCAATGCCCGCCGTGTCACCCGCGTTTGCAGCCGGTAATAATCGTAATAACTTCCCTGCGCAAAATGGATCATCGGGTTATCCAGCTTGTAAAATTCCATGTCGATGCCGATGACGCGATTGTTGAAGTTGTTGGAGAGCACGTTGCCGGCATAATCCTCCGAGGTGAAAACGATGCTGTTGGTCACCCAGCCGGACACGAAGGCCGGCGTGGTGGAACCGCTTTGCAACCGCATCAGTTGGTTGTCCGACGGATCCAGATAATAGCGCACGTACACGCTGGAATTGGTTTTGACCGGGTAAATCTGTATGGCATTGCCTTCCTGCGCGGCGTTGAAGCCGGCCTCCGTGAAAGACGAGGCATCGCCGGTGCCGACTTTCACCACGCCGGCGCTATGGATGTCCGTCACCAATTGACCCAAGGCCCGGCGCGAATCTTCCGTCGCCTGCAGTTTCACATCCACCATGCTGTTCAATTTCAACCCGAAGATGTGCAGCCCGAGAATGCCCGCCAGCACGAACACGAAGATCGACATCGTCACCATCATCTCGGTGAGAGTAAATGCGCGCAGGAGCGTTTGATTGGAAAACATTTTCATTGGTCTGGCGCTCGATAGGTCACGATGGTGTTGGTAAAACGCGTGCTCCGGCCCGCCGGCTGCCACACGCAATCCGCCTGGATCATTCTCAGCGGCGGAGCCGTGCTGATGTCGGTGATGGTGGTGTAAATCGTGGCGTAACTGGCGTTGGTGTTTGCGATGGGAAGATCCAACTGCTCGGAAACCGTCGGGAAGTTCGAAGCGTTCAATTGGTCGACGGGCGGAAAGGAGCGGGTGTCCCATTTTGCCGCGCG
>Ga0134126_10000079_pt1 | contig 118095 bp, 112 predicted proteins | sample KB31752_FD_96881 | JGI IMG/M metagenome (GOLD analysis project Ga0134126, IMG submission 96881) | Terrestrial soil microbial communities with excess Nitrogen fertilizer from Kellogg Biological Station, Michigan, USA - KB3-175-2 | ecosystem: Environmental > Terrestrial > Soil > Unclassified ... | reverse complement strand
CACACGGTCGCGCTTGCCTGCAGCGGCGGCCCAGCGGTTGGGGTCGGTGGGGCCAAAAAGGGCCACGGTCGGGATGCCGAGGGCGCGGGCCAGGTGGATGATGCCCGTGTCGGGCGCCACCACCGCGCGCGCACGCGCGACCGTGCCGGCGAGGCCGCTCCAGCCGGTCAAGCCGGCGATATCGGTCAATCCGGGGAGCCCGCTGGCGAGGCGGGCGCAGAGGCTGCGATCATCCGGGCCGCCCGCGAGGACTGCCTGCATGCCGCCAGCGGCGCACCGGGCGATCAGGGCACGCCAATTCTCTTCCGGCCATGCCTTCGAGGGCTGTCCACAGCCGGGATGGAACAGCACGAACGGTTCGGAACGGGGACCCAGCACCTGAGCCGCAGCCGCTTGCCAAGTCGGCGCCAGCGACAGGCGAGGCGACTCATGGACCGGCAGGCCTGCGGTTCCCGCTCCCGGCGCATCGGCGTCGAGCAGAAAGCCGAGGCCGCGAATGCCGTGACCGGAGATCCATGCCGCATGTCGGCGAGCCACGGCGATCCATCGCGGGTGGCCGTGGAACTCGAATGCCAGATCAAAGCGGCGGCGGCGCAATGCGCCCCGGCGAACGGGGATGATTTCGGCCTCGGGCGCGGCATCGCGAAGAAAATCAGCGTACTCGGGGCGGACCAGCCAGGCGATGCGCGCCGCCGGGTGCTCGCGCCGAAGGTGTTCCAGCGCCGGAAGCGCCAGAACCACATCCCCGAACCTGGCCACGCGGATGAGCAGGATGGACCGAACCGGATGCGGGGCGGCACGGGCGCGCCGCAGCGGCTGGCCGAGGAAGTCGGCCCCGGCGGCGGCCCAGCGATGCCAACCGCGGGTGTATCCGTACCGTCGGACTGGCATCAGCCGGCCATTCGCTCCCGCGGGAGCAGTTCCTGATACAAGGCGGAGAGCTCCGGGCCGCGGCGCTCGATGCTGAAGAGTTCCAACGCGCGGCGGCGAGCGCGGCGCCCGCAGGCGAGGCGGAAGGGTTCGTCCTCGACGAGGCGGCGCAGCGCAGCGGCCAAGGCCAAGGGATTGCCGGGCGTGACCGTCAAGCCGGTGAGGCCGTGGGTGCTCACCCAGTCGGTGCCGGTCGAAAGCGCCGTGTTGACGACGGGCAGGCCGGCGGCCATGGCCTCGACTTGCGCCACCCCGAACGCCTCGGCTGGCGAAACCGAAGGCAGGACAAACATATCGGCGGCGGCAAGGCGTCCCGGCAACTCGGCATCGGGCACATGGCCGAGGAAATGGATGCGCGGGCTGAGGCCGAGATCGGCCGCTAGCGCTTGGAGACGCGCTCGTTCGCGTCCGTCGCCGAGGATGTGGAATTCCGCGGGCACGCCCGCGGCCGCGTGCAGCAGGACTTCCAGCCCTTTGTAGCCAACCAGCCTTCCCAGGAAGGCGACCACCGGCACGCGGTTTCGCGGCCGCCGGGTTGCGCCGGCGGCGAGATAGGGCGCAAGGTCGAATCCAAACGGAAGCACGTGCACCTGGGGCTGATGCCCGGTCAGCAGGGGCATGCGGCTGGAATTGGCCGAGCTGACCACGATCGCATCCACGCGGTCGAGGAAACGGGCGCAAACCTTGCGTTGCGCCCAGCGCATCCAGCGCGCGTGATTCACGACTTCGGCGTGCACCGTGGCCACCCAGGGGATGCGCTTGGCGAGTTGCAAGGCGGCCGCTTCGGCCAGCGGGAAGGGGAGATGGAAGTGGAGCAAGTCGCAGGATGCGGCAAACGCCTGCAAGGCAGGCCCGAAGCCGCGCGGCACGGGCATGGAGGCCAGCACCGGGGCTTCCAGTTCGAGGCCGGCCACGCCCGGCGGAAACGGCCGGGCCGGCGAGTGGCGCGGGCGGCAGGCCAGGACGGCCACCGGAAATCCCCGCTGGTTCAGATCGCTGACCTGGGCATGGAGCACGGCCTCGACCCCGCCGCGGTCGCGTCCCCAGTACTTGTTGATGTGGCCGATGCGGAACGTCATCGCGGCCTCCGGCAGGCGGCGCGCGAACGAAGGCCGTTCCGGGAGACCGTCCAGGTAGCGCACCAGATGCGCCAATCGAGGCGCCAGCACGCCGCGGCGAGATACCTCAAGTCCCACTGCGTCTTGGCGCGGGTGGAAGCGAGGTCGGAGGCGTAGCCGCATTCCACCTGGGCCCATCCCGTCAGGCCAGGCCGGAGTTGGTGGCGGGCGACGTAGTCGGGAATGGCCAACGCGAATCCGGAAGCGAATTGAGGGCGCTCGGGGCGCGGGCCGACCAAGCTCATGTCTCCGCGCAGCACGTTCCAAAGCTGCGGCAACTCATCTCCGTGCCAGGCGCGGAGCCATCTGCCGATGCGGGTCATGCGGGCATCGTGGCGGGCCGCGAACCGCGGGCGGCCGTCCCGCTCGGCATCGGCGTACATGGTGCGCAGCTTCCACAGCCGGAACAGGTAGCCGCCGCGGCCGACGCGCCACTGCCGGATCAGGGCCGGCCCAGGAGACTCCCATTTGATCAACAGCATGCAGACACCCAGCGGGATCAGCGCCATCGCCAGACTCACGGCTGCGCCCAACACATCCCACAGGCGCTTGCCGCCATGCCAATACAGGCGCTGGGGGAGCGAGACGCGGGAGCGGCGGCCTGGATCACGCATGGGCCACCCGGGCGGATGCGGACGGAACCGCGCGCGCGGCGGCCCGCGCAACCTCATCCACGTTGATTTGCTCCATGCAGAGCGCGCGCGGGCAGAGATAGGCCACGCCGTTCCGGCCAGAGCGCGGATCGTAGCAGGGGCCGCAGCCGGCGCAGCCCTGGAGAAACGTGGCGCCCGGCGCATGGATGCGAGCGCCTGGCGTGGGCCCGTAGATTCCGAGCGCGGGGCGGGAGAGGGCATGCGCCATGACCAGCGGAAGCGAGTCATTGCCGATGACGAGGTCGGCGCTGGCGATCACGGCGGCGCTTTGCCGCATGGCAAGCAATCCGGCCAACGTGCGCGAGCCCGGGCGCGGGAGCGCTTGCGCCAGCTCGGAGCACAGCGGGGCGTCCTCGGCGCCGCCGATCCAGCGCAAGCAGATTCCGGAGGCGGCGGCGCGCCGCGCCAACTCGAAATAGCGTTCCGGCGCCCAAACCCGATTGGGCATGTCGGACCAAGGATTGCGCGCACCGCCAGGGGCCAGCACCCAGCGCGCTCCGGAGGTGCCACTCCACGCTCCGGCGCCCTCGTCCATCTCGTTGGCGCGCAGTGCCAAGCGCGGGGTCAACGGCTGAAGAATCGGAACGTCCGCCGCGGACAGCAGGTCGGCGAGTTGCTGCAGGCGGTGGCTGCGGAGATCGAATCGAACCGAACGGGCCAGCCCCCAGTTGCGGGCGCCATCACTGCCGTTGTCCCAGCCAATGATGCGCCTCCATCCGATCGCCCGCAGCAGTAGTGCGATGCGGCTGGAGCGATGGGGCAGCAGGACCGTGGCGTCGGCATAGCGGCGCTGCAAGCCGCGCAGCGTGCCCCAGGCACGAAGGTCGGCGCTGACGATGCAGACGTCATCCAGATCAGGATTGGCTTCGAGGAGCGGAGCGCAATACGATGTCGTAACCCAGCCGATGCGGCAATCGGGGATGGATTGCCGCAAGGCTTTGGCCAATGCGGTTGCGAGCAGCACATCGCCGGCGGCGGCAAGCTTGACGACCACGAATTGCTGGTTCATGCCGCAAGCTCCAGTTCCGCAGCGTCTGCCCGCACGGCGGCGAGACCTCCGGCCGTGAGCATCACCACCTGCGCCAGCACTCGTGCATTCCAAAGCTCCTCGATGGTGAAGCAGGCGACCAGCATGCCGACAAATCCAGCCAGCATTACCGCGGCGGCGGACGATTCCCGGGCCAGCGGCGCCAAGCGACGCAGCGGCGCTGCCAAGGCCAGAAGAAAAAGGAGCAGACCGACCGGGCCGGTCTCGGTGAGCACGGTTAGCCCCATATTCTGCGCACCTTGGAAATCGCCCTGAAGCGCTGGGCGCACCGTGCCCGTGCCCAATTGCTGGACCCCCAGGTACAGCGAGCGGCCAAAGCCAAGGCCCAGCAGCGGGTGCGCCGCAATCTGGTGCAGCGCCTGATCCATGCTGGCCAGACGCTGGGCGGTGGAGGCGTCGGAATGTGCCCCCACGGGCCCGGCGCTCGATGCAGCTGAGTCGAGGGTGGCGAGCGCGGCGCTGACCCGGTGCCAAGTGCGCTGCGGGAAGAGAGCGGCCGCGAGCACCATCAGGAGGACCACCCGCGCGACTGCGCGGCGCTGGCCTAGCCAGAGCAGGATGCCGGCCCCCGCCGCCAGGGCTGCAAACCCCGCGCGCGACTCCGAAGCCAGCAGGTTGGCGGCGGTCGCGGCCACCAAGGCCGTGTAGCCGAAGAATGCCCGCCAACTCTGGAACGAGCGGCGGTCGCGGAGCCCCGCGCCTGGCGTGCATGTCAGCAGCCACAGCAGTGCCCAAGCGCAGAGCACGCCGTACATGTTGGCGTCGTAAAAGAGACCTGACGCGCGGGCACTGTTGCCGGCGCTGGCTTGGGCCAGCGGGCTAAAGGCCGTGAGCCAGCCGGCGGCCTGGGCGAGGCCGATGGCATCGTTTCCCGCGATGCCGACGATCAGCAAGGTGCCGGCGCGTTGGCGCCACTCGTCGTCGGGCGACGCGAGCACCACGCCCAGGAGAAGAAACACCGCAAGCTTGGCGAGGTGAGCGAGCAGCGTGGCGGCCTGCGCGCCCGAGACTTGTCCCGAAACCGCCGGAGCGGCCAAGGTGAGCAGGCACCATCCCAGGAGCAGCAGCGACCAGGTGGCGAAGCCGGGCCAGGGGCGCGCCAGCAGCCGCTTGCCGGCGAGCCAGGCGCCCGCCATCAGGGGCAGCCCGAGGGCAGGAATGATGAAGTTGGAGAGCGTCAGCCCGGCCGACCAGTGCACGAGCAGGCCAAGACTCTGGCCCGAGGGGAGATCCGGCACGAGCAGGAGGCTCAACAGCAAGATCGCGCGGATGAGCACGGACCGCACGGTGGCTCCCAGCACAACCAAGGCGCAGACCGCCAGCGCCGCCATGAGCGGCCACGCCACGCCGGCGGCAGCGCAAGCACCGGCCAACAGGGCCAGAGCCAACACAAGGGTGTAGCTCCAGCACCTCATGCGGCGGCCTCGAAGGGGGCTGGGGAAAGGACTTGGCGCAATCCGCGGAAGGCATCGGTGAGCAGGCCGGGCGCCAGACAGCGCGCCAGCAGGCTCGAGATCGCGGCCGTCCCTATGCCGCTGGCCAGCAGACACATCCAGCTCGCGAGCCGAGGCCCGGTTCCTTCCACCAAGCTCGGCGGAAGCGCGGCCCTGGTGGCAAGGGCGGCCGCGAGGCTGAAGGCCGCAGCCGACCATGCCGGACGGAGCGCGAGGCGCCAGCGCAGGCCGAGAAAGAGGCTGGCTTTCGGCCGCGCAAGCCATGCCAGAGCCGCCAGATAGCTGGTGACATGCGCGGCAGCGATGCCGGCCAGCCCCCCCAGCCGACCCCCGAGCGCCGCGAGCGGGAGGTTGACGGCGGCCAAGATCAGGGCCAGCGGCAGCTTGGCCTCGGCACGTTGGCGCGCATAGAGCGCGAAAAGAAGAAAGTAGAAGGCGGCGTCCACGGCCAGCCCAGCGCCCAACAGGGTGACGACGGGTGCGGTGGCGGCCAAGCTTGCCGCACCGAAGCGGCCCCAGCCGAGAATGCAACGCGTGGCCAGCCGGCCGAAGACTGCAAGCCCCGCCGCGATGGGCACGACCGCAACCAGCAGCGAACGCAAGCCCGTTTCGACATGGATCAGGAACGGCGAAGCCGCGCCGCCGTCGGCGGCCGCCACCTCCGAGAGGCGGGTGAATGCAACCGCGGTGAACGGCGCCACGCTGAGGCCGAAGACAAATTGAACCAAGCGCTGGGCGTAGTCCAACGCCGCCACCGATCCAGCGCCGAGTCCGCTGGCGATGGCGCGTTCGACCCAAGGAACCAGATTGAGCAGCGCCATCGCCAGCAGCATTGCCCCCATGGGGCGCCAGCAGGCCGGCGGCGGAGCGTGGCGCGGCGGGCTCGAACCGCGAGGCAAGCGCACGGCCGCGACGGCCAGCAGGGCGAGGCCCAACGCGCTTCCGCAGGTGAGGGCGGCGGCGACCGCCACCGCGCGATGCGGCACGGGCGCCGCGGCGGTTGCGGCCAGGGCGACCAGCACCGAGAGGGCGGGCAGGCCGGCGGCGAGCGGTGCCCAGTGGAACTTGCGTGCGGCGTTAAGACGGGCGGCCACGATGGCTGCGGCTCCGAGGAAAAGAATGCTGGCGCAAAGCCAAGGTTCGAGACCGAGCGCCATCTGGAGCTGCGGGCCGCGCCAAGCCGGGGCGACCGCGCGGATCAACAGCGCCGGCCAGAGGAAGCCGCCGACGGTCAGGGCTAAGAGCAAGCCGAGCGCGGCCCAGACCAGCCGCCGCGCCGCGCCCGCCGGCGCGGCCGAGGCCCATTGCGGGGTAAGCAGCGCCGGCAAGGTTTCGTTGCAAAAGGTGGCCAGGAGGGTAGGGGCCGTCCAGGCCACGACCAGGGCGTCCTTCCACGGCGAAGTTCCGAAGGCCGCGGCCAGCAGCACTTCCTTGGCGGCGCTGACGCTGCGTGCCAGCGCGGTCGCAAACCAAATGGCTCGAGGTGGGCGGGCGGAGGGCATGGAATCATCGAGCGTGCTGGCGGAGCACGGTCACAGGTTCGGGAGCTGAGCTGAATGAGAGCGGCGGCGCGATCCATCGCTTCGGAGCGGGAACACCGTGCAGCACCAGCCCAATGTGCGCCGCGCCGGATTCTTCCAGGCGATCGAGCGCGCGCCGCAGCTGACGCCGCGAGGTCTTCCGATCCGCCACCAGCAAGGTGAACCCGGCGCATCCAGCCCAATACGACGGTTCGGACGCCTCCAGCACCGCGCCGCCATCGATCAGGACCATCGGATAACGGGCGCACGCGCCATTGAGCAACTCGGCACCGGCGCCGGCGGCCAGGCTGAGCGCCAAGCTGGGACGGACGTCAGCCGCGCCCAGCGCAATGCGATCCGGCTCGAACCGGCCCCGAGCGCGCCGCAACACCTCCTCCAGAGCGACGTGGCCGGCGAGCAATTCTCCCAAGCCCGCGCCGTCGCTGGGGGTGGGGCTGCGCGGATTGGACTCGAGCACGAGCAGCGTTCCGACCGCGCTCGCGACTTCCCGGGCAAGGCCAGCGAGCACGGTGGTGGCGCCGGCGCCAGCGCGCGCGCCGACCACCAGCAGCGCAGCGGCCCCGCTGCGCTGCGCGGCCAAGGCGGCAGCCGCGGCGGCGGCGTAGCCGGCTTCGGTGTAAGCGACCAGGGGCACGCCCAGTTCGCCAGCTTCCGGCCAGAACAAGCGGGGGTCGGACACTTCGAGCAGCCAGGCCGCGGCCACCGCGAGCACGCAGCCCAGCACGAACCCCATGCTCAAATTGGCGGCGAGCTCAGGGCGGGCGGCGCGGGGCGGAGCCGCCGCCGGATCGGCCACGCGCAGCGGCAGATCGGGCGCGCCGGCTTCCGCGGCAGCCTCGTCGCGCTGGTCCAACAGGTTGGAATACAGGGTCTGGTTGGCGCGCAATTGCCGCTGGTCCATGTCCCAAGCGCCTAGGACCGAAACCAGACCAGCCTGGCGCTGGGCCTGCTTGGCAAGCTGGTCGCGCAGGTCTTGCACCTGGAGCTGAGCCGACGCGAGGGCACGGTCGCGAGCCTGGCGCGCTTGGTCGCGCAAGGCCGTCAAGCTGGCATCGAGGCTGTCCAGCTGCTGCTTTGCCTGCTGCAACGGCGCCGCCTGCGGGCGGTAGATGGCGCTGAGCCGCATGACCTCGGCGGCGGCCGCAGCGCGCCGCACTTCGAGGTCGCTGAAAGCGGTGCTCTCGTCAGCCGTGCCGCCCGACGAGAACGGCGCGCCTGAGCGGGCCGCATCGGCTTGCTGCCAGGCGGCAATCTCGGCGGTGTTTTCCGCACTGGCCAGTTGCTGCCAGCGCTGCGCAGCGAGGCTGGCCTGCTCGGCGGGGTCGGCGAGGCCGTGACCGCGGGCAAGGTCGGCAAGCGCAGCTTGCGCTTGCTCGATCTGGCCGCGCGCGGAATCGGCTTGCGCCGAAAGCCAGTTCACACGCGCCAGGCCGAGGCTCCTTTGCCGGGCTTGGGTGCGCTCGAGGTAGGAGGAGAGGAGGGCATCGAGGAAATCCACCGCCAACTTGGGAGAGGCTGCCTGGAACTGGAGTTGAATCACCCGACTTTGCGGCAGCACCGCGATCTGCAACTGACGCAGCGCTGCGTCGGCGATCGGCGTGGAAGGCGCGCCCCCGCCGGGAAGCAAGTTTGGGCGAAGCCAGTGCAGCGGCAGCGCCGCCGCGCGCCGGGGTCCGAGCGCAGCCAAGGCGGCAGCCACCGAATCCCGCGCCCCCAATTCCTCGGCGATGGTTTGCAAGCCCTCGGGGGAGGCATTGGTCCGCGTCGGGGCGATTGGAGCTGGAGTTTGCACCGCGGGGACAAGATCCTGGCCGACGACGGTGGCGGTGGAGACGAAAACGGGTTCGCGGCAGCGGGTCGCGGCCCATGCCGCCAGCATCGTGACCACCACCACCCCGGCCATCGTCCCGCCCCGCCGGTGGAGCGCGCGGCGGCAGTGTTCCAGCGGCGGCACCGCCGTGGGTTCGGTGCGTGAACCGCCGTTGCCAAGCGAGCGCTCGGTTCGCGGGAACAAGTCGCGCTGAAAGGGAGGACGGGGCATGGAATCGGTTTAATGGAAGACAATCAGGCCGCTAAGAATTGCCGCGCCGGTGCCCACCGCGGTGGCAAGGCCATGAACGAAGGCTGCATGCGCGCTGCTGTGCGGCACGAACACCAAATCGAAGGGTTCAAGCGGCGGATCGGGGGCGCGTCCGGCCAGGACGTCGCCGGCGTTGACCCAAAGCACGCTGGCGCCGCTCGGGCCGCGGCGCACGATGCGCGTCTTGCTGAGGCGGCCGTCATGGGTTGTGCCGCCAGCCAAGCTGAGGGCCCCCAGCAGCGTCAGGCCGGAGGCCGGCAAGGCGTAGGCGCCCGGCTTGAGCACATCGCCGCCGACGATGACCGTGGCCGCAGGCACGACGCGCACAACGTCGCCGCTGCGCAGCGGGGTGTCGGAGCCGATTCCATTGCGCGCGAGCGCGTCGAGGTCGAAGTTCATGGTGGCGCGGGACGATCCCGGCCCGGTCACCACGACGGCTGCGCCGGCGCCAGGATCCAAGCCTCCGGCCGCGGCCAGCATGGCGCCCAGATCGGGATAGGTGCGGGCCGAATACACGCCGGGCAGCTTGACGGCGCCGAGCACGGTCACAGGCTGGGGCGCGAACTCGCGCACGTTGACATGCACAGTGGGGGCGAGCAGATAAGCCGCCGCCAATCGAGCTTCCAACGCCCGTTCCGCTTGTTGAGTCGACAGGCCCGCCAGCGGCACGGTGCCGGCCTCGGGCATGCTGATCGAGCCGGCCTCGTCCAACCGCGCGTCGGTGGCCAGCTCGGGCGCGTTGAACACCGTGACCGCGACCAGATCGCCGGGTTCAAGCCGCTGCGCCGAGGCGGGCGGCGACTCGATCAGCGCGGGCGATTGCGCAGCGGCGGGCGCCAGCAGGAGCGTGGCCAATAGAATTGGGCGAATCGGCACATCGCCCAGCAAGCCGCAAGTTTCGAGCCGGGTCAACCAGCCCCGATGGGGGGCGGCAGGCCAAAATTGGTTTCAAATTGGATTGGACGGCGCTGGCTGCGGTGCCGGAGGGCTGGGTCGAGGTTGGCGCGGGCCTAATTTGATCACCCCGGCGGGTGGGTCGCTGGCCGGAAACGACTGCTCCAAGGCGTCGTCGTAGTCCGCTTGGTCGTAGTCGTCTTCGCGCTCTCGGGGCCCGCGCTCCATGTCTTCAGGCTAGAGCAAATCGCGTGTGCAATCTAGCAACGCCTGCAAGGGGCATCGGCATCCGACCCCGAGACCTGCAAAAGGAGCTTCCATGCCCACGTCCAGCGAATCCGATCGGTACATTCTGCACTTGAACTCCGCCTTGGCCATGGAGAGCGCCTTGGCGGACCACTTGGAAAAGCGCGCCGATGCCGTGCCCGATGCGCGCGTGCGCCAGCGCATCCTGCAACACCGGGATGAGACCCTGCAGCACCGCGAATCCGTGAAAGACATCATCACCGCCTTGAAGGGCGAGCCGACGACGACCAAGGCCGTAGTGCAGCCGCCGATCACGCCGGGCATCATGGGCAAGGTGATGACGGCGCTGGAGAGCGAAAAAGAAGACTGGCTGCTGCGCGAGGATCTGGCCGATTTCGCGGTCGAGAACTACGAGGCGGCGCTCTACAGCGGCCTGATCCTGATCGCGCGCAATCTGGGGCACGCCGAGCACGCAGCCCGGTTCGAGACGATCCGCGATCAGGAGATCGAAATGGCCGAGTTCATCAAGAGCAACCAGCCCGCGATGGTGCGCGAGGCGTTTCCGCCCTTGTCGCAGGCCGCGTAAGCCGCTCGCGCGCATCGCACATGCTAGCCTGAGAACTCATGCGCGTTGCCCTGTTCACTCGAGAGTACCCGCCCTACGTCTACGGTGGCGCGGGGGTGCACGTCGAATATCTCAGCCGCGAACTGGCCAAGCTGATGGAGGTGGATGTCCATTGCTTCGGCGACCAGCATTCCGACGCGGGCGGACTGCATGTGCGCGGGCACGAGCCCTGGAAGAGCCTCGAATCGGGCGCCAAGTTCCAGGCCGCGATCGAGGCGCTGAGCGTCAACCTGGATTCGGTGCAGAAGCTCGAAGGCGTGGATGTGGCGCACACCCACACCTGGTACGCGGCCATGGCGGGATTCTGGGCCAAGAAACTCTACGGCATGCCGTTCGTGCTCACCACCCACAGCCTGGAGCCGCTGCGGGCATGGAAGGCCGAGCAGCTCGGCAGCGGCTATCAAATGAGCTCCTGGATGGAGAAAACTGCGATCGAGAGCGCCGATGCGGTGATCGCGGTTTCAAACGGCACCAAGGCGGATATTCTGCGCGCCTATCCATCGCTGCCGCCCGAACGCATTCATGTCATTTACAACGGCATTGACTTGGACGAATACCGGCGCGATGCCGGCACCCAGCACCTCGAGGCGCTGGGGGTGGATCGCACCCGTCCGTATGTGCTCTTCGTGGGCCGCATCACCCGGCAGAAGGGCGTGACCCATCTGGTCGAAGCCCTCCATCATCTGCCTGCGGACACCCAGGTGGTGCTTTGCGCGGGCGCGCCCGACACGCCGGAGATCGCCGCCGAGATGCGCGAGAAGGTGGCGCAACTGCGGCAGACGCATCCGCAGGTGCGCTGGATCGAAAAGATGGTCTCAAAACCCGAGGTGATTCAGCTCTACAGCCATGCGGCCGTGTTTTGCTGCCCTTCGATCTACGAGCCGTTCGGGATCATCAACCTGGAGGCGATGGCCTGCGAAACGGCGGTGGTGGCCAGCGCCACCGGCGGCATCAAAGAAGTTGTGCTGCCGGGCGAGACCGGCGAGCTGGTGCGCCTCGATCAGGACGCCGAGACCAACGCACCGCTGCAGCCCGAGCGGTTTGCCCGGGATCTGGCCGCGGCCATGGCCAAGGTGCTGGCATCGCCCGATCTGCAGCGCAAGTACGGCAAGGCCGGCCGGGCGCGGGTTGAGGCGATCTTCAGTTGGCGCGCGATTGCCGAGCAGACGGCCGGGTTGTACCAGCGGCTGGCGGCTGCTCGTGGCAAAATTGCGGTTGATGCTGCTCGCCCTTGATGTCGGCAACTCCAATACGGTGCTCGGCCTTTATGACGGCGAGCGCCTTGCCGCCTCCTGGCGCCTGACCACCACCCGCACGCAGACCGCGGATGAATTCGCGCTCACCTTGGGCGCGCTGTGGGCCGCACGCGGCTTCGATGCTGCCTTGGTGAAAGGGGCGATCGTGGCCTCCGTGGTTCCGCCGCTGGACGCGATGGTGCGCGATGGCGTGCGCCGGCAGTTCGGCATCGAGGCGCTGTTTGTGGCCCCGGGGCTGAAGACCGGCATGCCGATTCACTACGAGCCCGCCGCCGATGTCGGCGCCGACCGCATTGTGAACGCGGTCGCAGGATTCGCCGCCCACGGCGGTCCGTTGATCGTGGTGGATTTTGGCACGGCAACCACCTTCGATGTTGTCTCCGCGGAGGGGGAGTACCGCGGCGGCATCATTTGCCCGGGGGTTTCCATTTCGGCCGAGGCGCTGTTCACGCGGGCAGCGCGTCTGCCGCGAGTCGAAATACGCGCCCCCGAGAAATTGATCGGGACCACCACCGTGGGCAGCATGCAATCAGGACTCTTCTGGGGCTACCTCAGCCTGGTGGATGGCCTCATCGCGCGTTTGCGATCCGAACTCGGCAGCGAAGCCAAGGCGATTGCCACCGGCGGGCTCGCGCCGCTGCTGGCCAAGCATTCGACCGCCATCTCGGACTGCGACGAGATGCTGACGCTCACCGGCCTGCGCCTGCTTTGGGAACGGAATCGAGACCGCTAAGCGAAGGGCGCGGCCGTCTCGAGCGCCAGCAGCTGGGCCTTGAGGTCGAGCCGGCGCGTTCCGCTGTAGCCGGTGAGGCTGCCGTCGGAACCGAGCACGCGATGGCACGGCACCACGATGGGCAGGGGGTTGGCGCGGTTCGCCTGTCCCACCGCGCGGAACGCCTGCGGCTGGCGGATGGCGCGCGCGATGTCGCCGTAGCTCGCCGTTTTTCCATAGGGCACGCGCTGCAGCGCCCGCCAGACCTTCTGGCGGAACGGGGTGGTTCCGGACCAATCGAGCTCGAGCTCGAACTCGCGCCGCTTGCCGGCAAAGTATTGATCGAGCTGGCGGGCCAGCTTCGCCGTCTTGGCCGCGTTTTCGCCGGCGCCGGGAACCGCAATGTTCCCGAAACTGATGGAACGCGCCCCGCGATCAGAAACGACCAGCGTCAGCGGACCCAACGGGGAGTCGCAAAGGGAGCGGTGGAGTGCTGCGTGCGGCATAAAGGGATTTTAGAATAGATGCGTGCTGCTTGCGATTGGGGTAGGGCTGGCGGGGGCGAGCGCGGCGGTGTTGATCAGGTTGGCGCTGCACCCGCGGCCGGCGGCGCGGTTCCCGAGCTATGGCTGGTGGGGGCTGGCAGCGATCGTGGCGCTCGAAGCGATGCTGGCGCTGCGCGTGCCGGGCGTGACGCAGTTTTTCACCGCCCTGGTTTGGACTGCCTACATTGTAGCCGCGGATGCAGCCGCCTTCCGGCTGCGCGGGGACTCGTTGCTGCATCATGGCCGCGCGTTCTTCGCGATGGCGGCGCTTTCGATTCCCGCCTGGATGATCTTCGAGCTGTACAACCTGCGCCTTCGCAATTGGGAGTACACCGGCGTGCCCGCCGGATTCTGGATGTTTGCCTTGGGCGCGGCGTGGGCGTTCGCGACCATCCTGCCGGGCATATTCGAGACCGCCGACATCGTGCACCACGCCTGGGCTGCGGGGCTGCGATGGCCGCCGTGGCGGACGCGGGCGTGGCCCTGGATGCTGGCAGGCTGGATCACGCTGATGGTGCCGTTGCTGGCGCCGCTGCGCTGGGCGCCGTATCTGTTTGCCCCGGTTTGGGTCGGCGCGGCGCTCCTGCTGGATCCTGTGAATCGCCGCTGCGGATGGCCGTCGCTGCTGGGCGACCTGGAATCCGGCACGCCGGGACGCGTGGTAGCCCTGCTGGCGGGCGGCGCCATCTGCGGGTTCTTCTGGGAGTTCTGGAACTATTGGGCCGGCGCGCGGTGGGAGTATATCTTCCCCATCCTGCATCGCTACCGCATCTTCGCCATGCCGGCGCCGGGTTTTCTGGGGTTCCCGCCTTTCGCCTTGGAATGCTTCGCGCTCTATGTGTTTCTGGCCCACGCCCTGCTGCCGCCGAATTGGCGGGCGCGGCTATGGTAGCCTGACCCAGAGACGCTGCGGAGGTCCATTGCCCACACGTTCGGACGTGAAATGGTCGCAATTGAAGGTCGGCATCACGGTGGCCATCGCGGTCGCGGTGCTGGTGGTGGTGATTTTCGCCACCACGGGGCAGACCTCTTGGTTCACGCCGCGAATCACGATCTACACCTTTGTTCCGGACGCCGGAGGGATGCTGCCGGGAGCGAATGTAAATCTGGAAGGGGTGGTGATCGGGAACGTGACCGCGATCCATTTGGCGGAACACCCGCCTGAGGTGGCCAAGCCGGTCGAGGTCACGATGAGCGTGGCCAAAGGGCACGAGCGCTGGCTGCGGACGAACTCCAAGGTGGTGCTGGGCACGGCCGGGCCGCTGGGCCAGACGCTGGTCAACATCAGCTCCGGAACGCTGGCCTCGCCGCCAGCCACGAACGGCACGGTCTTGCCGGGCGAGGAGTCCACGGGCATCAATGAATTGCTGGTGTCGAGCCACGACGTGGTGACCAACGCCAACGCCTTGCTGCAGCGCATGGGCGCCTTGGTGGACCAAATCCAGGCCGGCAAAGGCTCGATCGGAGCGCTGATCTCGTCGCGCGAGTTGTACGACCGCATGGACGCGGTGGTCGGGAACCTGCAGACGCTGACCGCGAGCTTGAACCAAGGCAAAGGCACGGCTGGCAAGCTGCTCACCGACGACGGGTTGTACGTGAAGCTGGACACCGCGCTCGACAATTTCAACAGCCTGCTGGCTTCGGTGCAGCATGGCAACGGCACCGCCGCCAAGCTGATCAACGATCCCGCGCTGTACACCAACGCCAACCAACTGGTGACCAGCCTGCACCAGACGATTGCGGCGCTGAACCAAGGGCAAGGCGCGCTGGGGGCGCTGATGACCAACTCGCCGACCAGCGACAAGCTGAAGGATTCGCTGGCCAAGCTGGACGCGGTGCTGGCGGATATTGAATCGGGCCAAGGATCGGCCTCGAAGCTGTTGCACGATCCGCAGCTTTACAACAACCTGAACAGCCTGAGCGCGGAGACGCGGTCGCTGATCCAAGCGATCCGGACGAACCCGAAACGGTATTTGACGATCCATCTCGACATTTTCTGAAAGGCGTGCGGGCGTTGGCATGAGGGTGCTGGTGGTTGAAGACGAGCCGCGGCTGGCGGCGAACGTGGCGCAGGCGCTGCGCGAGGGCGCGGGCTACGCGGTGGACATCGCGCCGGACGGCGAACAGGCGCAGTTCTATCTCGAAGCCGGCGAGGCGCATGCCTACGATCTGGTGCTGCTCGACCTGATGCTGCCGCGGGCCGGAGGGCTGGAGGTGCTGCGCCAGCACCGGGCGGCGGGGGGGCGGACGCCGGTGCTGGTGCTCAGCGCGCGCGACGAGAAGGAGTCGGTGATCGAGCTGCTCAACGCCGGCGCCGACGACTACGTGGCCAAGCCGTTCGACCTGGGCGAGCTGCTGGCGCGGGCCAAGGCGCTGATCCGGCGGGGGAAGGGCCAGGGATCGCCGGTGCTGCGCGTGGCCGATCTCGAGGTGCGCACGGTGGAACGCAGCGCATGGCGGGGCGGCAAGCTGCTGGCGCTGGCGCCGATGGAGTACCGCGTGCTCGAGTACCTGGCGCACCGGCCGGGAGCGGTGGTCTCGAAGACCGAGCTGCTGGAGCATCTTTACGACTTCAACTGGGAGAAATTCAGCAACGTGATCGAGGTCTACATTTCGGGCCTGCGGCGCAAGCTGGATGAACCCTTTTCGCGCAAGCTCATCCACACCTTGCGGGGGCAGGGATACGTGCTGCGCGACGAAGAGGCGTCGGCGTGAAGCGGCGACGGTCGCTGCGGTTCCGGCTGCTGGCGGGCGTGCTGGCGTCGCAGCTGCTGCTGGCGGCGGGCTTGGTCTGGGCTGGCATCGCCTTCACCCGCCGCCAGCTCGAACGCGCCTTCGATGCGGGCCTGCAAGGACGCCTGATGAGCGTGGCGGCGCTGGTGCGGTACCCGGAGTCGGGCAGCGGGCTGCTCTTCGACACCTCGCTTCTGCCGCCGCCGCGGCGGCGGCATCCGGCCCTGTACCAGGTGCGCAGCCAAGCCGGCACGGTGATCGCCAACACGTTTCCGCCCAGCGTTGTGCTTCCGGAAGGCGCCCCGGGTGCGCGGAATCCCTATTGGAATTTCAGGGTTCACGGCGCGCCGTACCGCGGGCTGCAAGCCGTGGGCTTGCCGGTGATGGATTCCGAGGAAGCCAGTTCGGCGGCGGCGGCAAAGCTCGATGTCTACTACGCCGCCTCCACCGAAGACATGCAGGAGGAGGCGGCGGCGGCCGGTTTCGCCATCGGCGCGACCAGCCTGGGCTTGCTGCTGGCCACCTTGCTGCTGGCCGCCTGGATCATGCGGCGCGAGCTGGCGCCGCTGCGCACGCTGGCTTCGGATGCGGCCGCGATTTCGCCGCGGAATTGGCGGTTGGAGGCCGCGCCCGCGCAATCCCAGAGCGCGGAGCTGCAAGCCCTGACCGAGGCGCTGCAGCGCATGCTGGCGCGGCTGCACGAATCCCATCAGCAGCAGCGGGCGTTCCTGGCGGATGCCGCGCACCATCTCAAGACGCCGGTGGCGGTGGTGAAATCGACGCTGCAAGCCCTGCTGCAGCGTCCGCGCGAGCGGGCCGAATACGTCGAAGGCGCGCAGGCGGCGCTGCATGGCGTCGAGCGGCTGGCGCAGCTGCTGCAGCGCATGCTTCGCCTGGCGCGGCTCGAGCAAGAGATGGAAAGCGAGTCGGCAGCGCCGCCGCTGGCGGAACTGGCCGCGAGCTGCCGCGCCGCCATGGAGCGGGTGCAGCCGCTGGCGCGGGCGCGGAACGTCGCGCTGCGCGGGAACGGGCTCGACCGCGGGTATGCACTGCGCGCCGATGCGGATGATCTCGAGCTGGTGTGGGTGAACCTGCTGGAGAACGCGGTGCTGTATTCTCCTGCCGGGAGCGCGGTCGAGATTGCCTGCCAAGGCGCCGGCGCCAGCGTGCAGATCACGGTTCGCGACCAGGGCCCGGGCATTCCGGCCGATGAAGCGCCGCATGTGTTCGAGCGCTTCCGGCGCGGCAGCGCCAGCCCGAGCGGCGGATTCGGCCTGGGCCTGGCGATCGCGCGGGCCATCGTGCAGGCCTATGGCGGGGTGATTGCGGTGGTGCCGCAGCCGCAACCGGGAGCGACATTGCGCGTGGTGCTGCCGCTGGCCACCGCGACGTAGCCGGGCCGGGAGCCAATGGGCCCGGTGGACAACCCCTCAGAACGGTGATATAGCTGAAGGCGAACAGCGAGGAGGTTGCCATGGTCATTGGCAATGTGTCCCTTCTTTCCGGGCTGGTGATCGCCTGGGCGCTCGTCACCTCGATCCTGATCCTGCTGCTGATCTACCGCGGCACCGTCGGCATGCACCAGGAGGACCAGGTTTTCCTCAGCGCCTCGGCGCGCGGCTTCGAGGCCGAATCGGCCGAAGCCACCGCCAAAATTGCAAGGGTCCGCCCGTACGTCTGGGTCAGCACGGTGCTTTCCGCCGCGCTGGGCTTGGCGGCGCTTGGGCTGTGGCTGGTGCAGGCGGCGAAGAACTTCTAGGCGGCACGGCCAGGGGCGGCTATCGCGCGCCGAACGGCCGCAGGTTCAGCTTGGAGCGATGGGATTCCGGGCGGCCGGGCACGGCGGACGCACCCGGCATGCAGTCGGCGGCGGCTGCTCGCGCGAAAATAGCGCGGCTGCGCTTAGCTGGCGGCTTCGGCTTCGCGGGTGACGGTGACCTTGAGCTCGGCGGTGACGCCCTTGAACAAATGCACCGGCACCTTGAACTCGCCCAGCGCCTTGATGGGGTCGGGGAGCTCGATCTGGCGGCGCTCGACGTCGAAGCCGCGCTCGGCGAGGGCGTGGTGGACGTCCATCGAGGTGACCGAACCGAAGAGGGCCTCGTGCTCGCCGGCGCGGCGCTGGAACTCGAGGGCGACGGCGGCGAGCTGGCCGGCGAGGGCCAAGGCGGCCTCGCGGTCGCGGGCTTCCTTGCGGGTGGCGGCGGCGCGCATCTGCTCGATGTTGCGCAGGTTGGCGGGGGTGGCGGCGATGGCTTTGCGCTGGGGCAGCAGGAAATTGCGCCCGTAGCCGTCGGCGACCTTGACCACGTCGCCTTTGCGGCCGAGCTTTTGCACGTCTTGCTTGAGGATGATTTCCATGGCGGGATCTCCGGCTAGATTTCGGCCGCGAAGGGCAGCAGCGCGATCTGGCGCGCCTGCTTGATGGCGCGGGTGAGGCGGCGCTGGTGCTGGGTGCAGGTGCCGCTGATGCGGCGGGGCACGATCTTGCCGCGCTCGGCCACGAACATCTGCAGCAGGCGGTAATCCTTGTAATCAATCTTATCGATGCGCTCGACGCAGAACTTGCACACCTTGCGGCGGCGCAGGAAGGGCTTCTTGGGGCCGCCTTGGGGGCGGCCGGAGCCGCCGGAGGGCGGACCGGAGGGGCGTTTGAAATCACTCATGGCGGAGTTCCTCGGCGGGGGTGGCGGATTCATGGCGGGCGGCGAGCTCGGCCTCGGGCGAGGCCGCGGGCTCAGGTGCGGGCGCGGGGCGGCGCTTCAGGCGCTCCTCGCGGTGGCGGCGGTCCTTGTCGAGGCGCTTGTCGAGCTCGTCGGTGCGCACGGCCAGGAACTTGATGACCGGCTCGCTGATGCGCAGCCGGCGCTGGAGTTCGCGGATGGGCTCGGCGCCGGCCTCCATGTCGAAGAGCACGTAATTGCCTTCGCGGAAGCCGCGCACGCGGTAGGCGAGGCGGCGGCGCCCGAGGCGCTCGACCTTGCGGAAGGCGATGCCGGAGGTGGTGGCGCCGGACTCGAGTCCGGCGACCAGCTTGTCAGCCTCTTCGTCCACCAGGTCGGGGCGCAGGATGAACAGTACTTCGTAGGTGCGATTCATATATCTAGTTGCCTCAATCGGTCTTGCCCATCGTGCTCGGGGGCGGCGCAGCGGCGTTGAATCTGCTCATGGCCTTGGCCATCCCTTCGCTCAATACCATCTCCACCGCTTCGGCGGCGGTTGCCGCCACGGCGGCGGCCTCGGCCTGCTGGCTCTTGCCCCAGCGGCCCAGCACAAACCCCACCCGGTCGGCGACCGGATGCGGCGGGCCGATGCCCAGCCGCAATCGCGCAAACTCGGTGGTGGCCAAGCTGGCCACGATCGAGCGCAGGCCATTGTGGCTGCCTGCCGAGCCCCGCTCCCGCAGCCGGAAGGCTCCGAAGGGGAGGTCGAGCTCGTCGCACATCACCAGCCATCCCGCCACGGGCTGCTTGCGCAGCATCTCGGCGATGGCCGCGCCGCTGAGGTTCATGTAGGTCAGCGGCTCCGCCAGCCAAACGTTCCGGCCGGCGAATTGTCCGCGCCCGGTGCGCGACTGGCACTCGAAGGTGCGCAGCCGGATGCCGGCGCGGCGGGCGATCTCCTCGACCGCCAGAAACCCGAAATTGTGCGGCGTCCAATCATATTCCGGCCCCGGATTGCCGAGCCCCACCAGCAGAAACGGCGCTCGATCCTGCAGTTCCGGCATGGCCGCCTATTTTTTCTTCTCCTTCTCCTTGTCTTTCTTGTCGTCCTTCTTTTCGTCCTTCTTGTCGGGGGCAACGCCCTCTTCGTCGGCCTTGCCCTTCTTGATGACTTCGGGCTCGGTCGCCGCCGGTGCAGCTTCGGCGGCCGGGGTTTCGACCACCTCCTTCACCGCCACCACGTGGGCGACGACGCGATCGGGATCGGTGAGCAGGCGGCGGTTGCCGTCGAGCTTGAAATCGCTGACGCGGAAGTTCTGGCCGAGCGAGAGCTCGGTGACGTCGACGGTGAGATGCTCGGGGATGTCGCCGGGCAAGCACTCGATCTCGATCTCGCGGGTGACGACCTCGAGGATGCCGCCCTGCAGCTTGACGCCGGCGGCTTCGCCCTGGGTGTGCACGGGCACGCGGACGCGGATCAGCTGGTCGAGGGCGATGCGCTTCAGGTCCACGTGAAGCAGGCGGCCCTGCAGGGGCTCGCGCTGCCAATCCACCAGCATGGCGGCGGTGGTTTCGCCGCCGGCGACGGTGAGATTGAAGATGGTGTTGTGGCCGGCGTCGGAGTGCAGGATGGCGGCGACGTGCTTGGGGTCCACGCTCAAGCTGAGGGGCTGTTGGCGGGCGCCGTAGAGGGTGGCGGGGATGCGGCCGGAACGGCGCAGCTCGCGGGCGCCGCCCTTGCCGCGCGGGGCGCGGCTGTCGGCGGCAAGAGAAATCTGGATAGCCATAGAAATTTGCTCGCAGGCGTCAGACAAACAGCAGGCTGACGGAAGTTTCCTCGTGGATGGAGCGGATCGCGGCGGCCATGAGGCCGGCGATGCTCAGGACTTGCATGCGCGCCCGCGCCAGGGAGGCGGGGGCGACCGGAATGGAATTGGTGACGACGACGTGCTCGATCGGGCTTTGCTCGATGCGGGCGACGGCGGGGCCGCTGAGCACCGCGTGGGAAGCGCAGGCGAGCACGCGGCGGGCGCCGTTCTGCACCATGGCCTCGGCGGTCTTGACCAAGGTGCCGGCGGTGTCAATGATGTCGTCGAGGATGACGGCGGTGCGCCCCTGGACATCGCCGATGACGTGCATGACTTCGCTGACGTCCATGGCGACGCGGCGCTTGTCCACGATGGCGAGCGCGGCATCGAGCTTCTTGGCGAAGAAGCGGGCGCGCTCGACGCCGCCGGCGTCGGGGGAGACGATGGTCAGATCGGGGAGCTGCATGCGGCGGAAGCAGTCCACCAGCACGGGCGAGGCGAAGAGGTGATCCACGGGGATGTTGAAGAAGCCCTGGATCTGGGGCGCGTGCAGATCCATCAGCAGGGCGCGATGGGCGCCGGCGGTGGTGAGCAGGTCGGCGACCAGCTTGGAGGAGATCGGCACCCGGGGCTTGTCCTTGCGGTCTTGGCGGGCGTAGCCGAAGTAGGGGACGACGGCAGTGATGCGCCGCGCCGAGGCGCGCTTGAGCGCGTCAATCATCAGCAGCAGCTCCATCAGATGGATATCCACCGGGTCGCAGGTGGGCTGGATGACGAAGACGTCGGCGCCGCGGACGTTCTCGAGAACTTGGACATAATTCTCGCCGTCGCTGAAGCGGGTGAGGCGGCATTGGCCGGGCTGGATGCCGAGGTGCTGGCAGATCTCGCCGGTGAGCGCGGGGTTGGCGGTGCCGCTGAAGACCTTGAGCTTGTCATCGAGGCGGCTTTTGCGCGGGGCACGGGCCGGCTGCGCGAGCTCGCCCTCGGCGGCGGCGCGGCCGCGCTCGGGCTTTTCCAGTTTGATGGGGCCGGTGGCCATGGCTTGCACTCGAACCGGACTGGCTGGGGCGTTAGGATTCGAACCTAAATACCATGCTCCAAAGGCATGTGTCCTGCCATTGGACGACGCCCCATCAACTCACTTCTGCAGGGCTCGCTGCGCCTCGGCGCGGCTCACCAAGCGCGCCCGCCAGCTCGGGAACCGGTCCCGAAGCTGCGTCCACGCCTGCGCGGCCAGTTTCGCCTGCCGAAACAGGGCGAACTGCGCCGCGCCGCTGCCGGTCAAGCTGACCCAAGCCGCGGAAGCGCGCCAAAGCTGTTGGTGGATGCGCGGAAAGTCCGGGGAAAGAGAGAACACTCCCGCTTGGAAGTCGTTCTCGATTCCGGCATGGACTTTCGGGGCTTGGGAATTGCTTCGCGCCCCGCGGTTCCGCGACACCTTGGAGGGGCGACGGAACGCCGGCAGCACCTGATCAACCAGGCTGCAGAACTCCATGATTGTAGCGGAGGCGGCGGCGGAGGTCAAATTGCCGGGGTGGTCGCGGTCCCAGGCGGCAAAGGCGGCCGGGGTCGAGACTTGGGCATGGAGGGGCATGGCGAGCAGGCAAGGCCAGGGGGCCAGATCAGCCAGCGGATACACCTCATCGCCGCGGCCGACGCCGAGCACGGTGCCGCCAAGCAGCAATGCCGGCACGTCCGCGCCCAACTGCCGAGCCAAGGCGTGAACGGCGGCGGGGCGGGGCTTGCGGGGCGCGGCCTGGGCGAGCAGCCGGAGCACGGCGGCGGCATCGGCCGAGCCCCCGCCGAGGCCGGCGCGGAGGGGAATCTGCTTGTCGAGCCGAACCACGATTTGACCGGCGAGTCGCCAGGCATCGCGGGCGGCTTCGGCGGCGCGCAGCGCCAGATTCGAGGCCTCGGGCGGGAGGCCGGCGGTGAGTCCGGTGACTTCGAGGCGCAGCCCGCTTCCCGGCGCCAGGGTGATCTCGATGGCGTCGGCGAGCGAGATGGTCTGGAAAACGGTGCGCAGCTCGTGGAAGCCGTCGGGGCGGCGGCCGACGATCTTGAGGCCGAGGTTGACCTTGGCGAAGGCGCGGGCGCGCAGGCGGCGGGGCATCGGAATATTTAAGCAAAAAAGCCGATTTCGGCCAACGCGAATGCCGAGCCGGCAGAGACTCACCGCGTGACTGGGGCCGCTCCTTCGGAGCGCTTGGATTCGAGGCTCGAGGGCTGGCGGGCTGGGGCCGGCGATGAGGTGCGGCTCGAGGCGGATACGGCGGCGACTGAGGGGGCGGAATTTGTTAGAGTGAGGGGCTGGCCATGCTCAAGTTCCGCGACGTGGATTTCCTGCAGATTGGCCCTTCGCTCAGCGAAAACGAGCGGCTGGTGCGCGACAGCGCCCGGCGGTGGGTGGAGGAGCGCATCATCCCCATCATCGAGGCATGCGCGCGCGAGGGGCGGTTTCCGCGCGAGCTGATCCCCGAGATGGCGCAGATGGGGTTTTTCGGCGCGACCATGCCCGATTACGGCGGGGCCGGGCTGAGCCAGGTCGAGTACGGCCTGATCATGCAGGAGCTGGAGCGCGGCGACAGCGGCATCCGCAGCTTCGTCAGCGTGCATAGCTCGCTGGTGATGTACCCCATCCACACCTTTGGCAGCGGGGAGCAGAAGCAGCGTTGGCTGCCAGCGATGCAGAAGGGGGAAGTCATCGGCTGCTTCGGGCTGACCGAGCCGGATTTCGGCTCGAACCCAGGCGGCATGCGGACGCGGGCCCGCAAGGTGGGCGATGAATACGTGCTGAACGGCGAGAAGATGTGGATCACCTCGGGCTCGCTGGCGCAATTGGCGCTGATCTGGGCGAAGGACGACGATGATCGCATTCGCGGCTTCTTGGTCGAGACGGACCGGCCAGGATTCCGGGCCGAGGACATCCACGGCAAGTACTCGCTGCGGGCTTCGGTGACTTCGAGCCTGGCGCTGAACGACGTTCGGATTCCTGCATCGAACCTGCTGCCCGGCACCGATGGGCTCAAGAGCGCGCTGCAATGCTTGAACCAAGCCCGCTTCGGCATTGGCTGGGGCGTGGTGGGGGCGGCGATGCAGTGCTACGACACGGCGCTGCAGTATGCCGGCTTCCGCAAGCAGTTCAAGGACCGGCCGATCGCCGGGCACCAGATCGTGCAAGAGAAATTGGTCGAGATGGTGAACCGCATCAGCCAGGCGCAACTGCTGGCGCTGCACGTGGGCCGCTTGAAAGACCAAGGGCAGGCGAAGGCGGCGCACATCTCGCTGTTGAAGCGCAACAACGTGGCGGTGGCGCTCGATTGCGCCCGCACGGCGCGCGACATCCTGGGCGCCAACGGCATTGCCGATGAATACCCAGTTTTCCGCCATATGGCCAACCTGGAATCGGTGAAAACTTATGAAGGCACGCACGACATCCATACCTTGATCGTGGGCCACGCCATCACCGGACTCGACGCCTTCGCCTGAGCGAAATCGGAACCTCTTCTATGCCAGCCACACCTGCCCGGGAGCCGCGCACCGCCTTGGAACAAGAACTTTCATTGCAGCTTCTCGGGGTGGTCGAGCAAGCCGCCATCGCCTCGGCCAAGACCATGGGCCAAGGCAACGCCAAGCTCAGCGACCAGGCGGCGGTGGAGAGCATGCGGGCGGAGCTCGACCGGGTGCCGCTGCGGGGGAAGATCGTCATCGGCGAGGGCGAGCGGGACGAGGCGCCAATGCTGTTCATCGGCGAAGAAGTGGGCGCCGGAGGGCCGCCGGTGGATATCGCCGTGGACCCGCTCGAGGGCACGAACCTCTGCGCCACGGGCGCGCCGGGTTCGATCACGGTGCTGGCGGCGAGCGAGCCAGGCGGATTGCTGCATGCGCCCGATTGCTACATGGAGAAGATCATCGTCGGGCCGAGCTGCCGGGGTGCGGTGGACCTCGATGCGCCGGTGCAGGACAACCTTGCCGCCATTGCGCGGCGGCTGGACCGCAAGACCGACGAGCTGGTGGTGGTGGTGCTCGACCGCCCGCGGCACCAGAAGCTGATGCAGGAGATTCGGGCCACGGGAGCGCGGATTCATTTGATTCAAGACGGCGATCTCTCGGCGGGCATTGCGACCGCGGTATTGGGCACGGGCGTGCACGCGGTGATGGGCAGCGGCGGCGCGCCCGAGGGCGTGCTGACGGCGGCGGCGCTGCGCTGCCTGCATGGCGAGATCGTGGCGCGGCTGGTGGTGGACAAGCCAGGAATCGCCGAGCGGCTGGCCGACATGGGGGTGCGGGATCCCAAGCGCGTCTACCGGACCGAGGATTTGGCGCCGGGCGCGAGCATTCTATTTGCCGCGTGCGGGGTGACCGAGGGCAGCCTGCTCCAGGGAGTGCGATTTTTTGGCGATGGCGTGCGCACGCAGTCGCTGGTGATGGCTGGAGGCATGAACAAGGTCCGGTTCGTGGACACAATCCACGTGGCCCCGCGGCCGGATGCGCGGATTCGCTTCAAGTAGCGATGGGCGGCTGTGCCGCCGTTCACTGTTGACGGTTCACCGTTCACGGTGGAGCACCCGAGCATGGTGGGGGATGCCCGGTCCGGCGCTGTCCCATGGAGACTTTAAAGTCCGCGGGATCATGGACTTGCGGAGACATGGGCGGCCGTGCCGCGGTTCACCGGTGACGGTTCACCGTTCAGGGGTGGAGCAGCGCGAGCATGCCTGGGAATGGGCGGTGCCCGGCTGTCCCATGGAGACTTTAAAGTCCACGGAATGAGGAGCTTGCGCAGAGGCTGGCGGCTGCGGCCGGCAAGAAATGGGCGCGAGCGAGGGGGGAAGGCCCGCGCGGGAAGAAAAGGGTCGGGTTGTCAAGGTGCGTGGCCCTGCCGCACCCAGGCGATGCAGGAGCGGCCACTGCTGGAGCAGCCAATGCAATCCATGCACAAAGAGAGTAGATGCGTTGGGCCCGGATTGAGGCTTACTCGCGAATCATTTCGGAATTGTCCCGAAAAGCGGATGTGGTAGAGTCCGGGCATGCGACGCGCGATTCTGACCTCGGTTTTCTTGATCTTCACGGCTCCGATGGCGCTGATCGGACAACAGCGCGGAGGGGCGGCCGCTCCTCCGGCACCGGCCCAGCAAGCTGCGGCGGGAGAGCGGGCGGAGTTCCAGGCGCTGCAAAAGACCAGCGACGATGTGCTTTGGCATCTCGAGCTGGGCGACGTGGCGGTGGTGGACAAGGTCTGGATTCCGAGTGATGCCCCCATCCGGATGCGCAACCCCACCGGGCAGGGCGCGGGCAACCCGCTGCTGTTCCATGCGTACACGTTCATCCCCAAGAGCTTGAGCGGCGAAGCCAAGGCGCCGCTGCTGGTGTACGTGCATGAAGGCGTGCACGGCAACATGGACACCAGCCAGGAGCATATCGTGCGCGAGCTGATCGGGCTGGGGTACGTGATCGTGGCACCCGAGTACCGCGGTTCCACGGGCTACGGGGCCGGCTTCGAGAACCAGATTGACTACGGCGGAGCGGAGGTGGTGGACGTGCACTCGGCGCGGGACTGGGCGGTGGCCAACCTGCCGCACGTGGATCCGGCCCGGGTCGGGATCATCGGCTGGAGCCACGGCGGCTACCAGGCCTTGATGAACATCTTCCGCTACCCAAAGGATTACGTGTGCGCCTACGCCGGCGTGCCGGTGAGCGACCTGGTGATGCGCATGGGATACAAGTCGCAGAGCTACCGCGACATCTACTCGGGGTTCCTGGGCAAGACCGCCGACGAGGATCCGATGGAGTACCGCCGGCGCTCGCCGTACTTCCACGCGGCGGAGCTGCAGACGCCGCTGCTCATCCATACCAACACCAACGATGAGGATGTGAACGTGATGGAGGTCGAGCACCTGATTGACGCGCTGAAGGCGGCGGGCAAACAGTCGCTGTTCCAGTACAAGATCTACCAGAACGCGCCGGGCGGGCACTATTTCAACCGAATTGACACCGCCTTGGCGCGGGCCTCGCGGCAGGAAGTGTACAAATTCCTGGACGGATACCTGCATCCCGGGCGCTGAAGAGATAGTTGACAACGTCAACTATCGTGGGGCATGCTAGACGCATGCCTGCGGCGGCCTCGGAGCTGAAGCGCGAGATTGCGGCGTTCCGGAGTTTCAATCGCGCCTACACGCGGGTGCTGGGCACGCTGAGCAAGAACTACCTGGATTCCGGATTCAGCCTGGCGGAGGGGCGGGTGCTGTTCGCCTTGGGCGAGCGCGGCACAGCGCGGGCGGCGGACATCTGCGCCGAGCTGGGGCTGGATGCCGGCTATATGAGCCGCATCGTCCGCCGCTTCGAGCGGGCGGGGATGATCGAACGGACCGCCTCGAAGCAAGACGGGCGGGTGGCGCACTTGCGCCTCGGCTCCCCCGGCCGCAAGGTGGTGGCGATGCTGAACGGACGCGCGGATGAGCAGGCGCGGGGCCTGATCGAGCCGCTTTCGACGCGGGACCGCAGGCGCTTGGGCGAGGCGGTGCGAGACCTGCGGGAGATCGTGCTCGCCCCCAGGGCGGGGAAGGAGGCGGTGAGGCTGCGCGGGCACCGGCCGGGGGACATGGGCACGGTGGTGGCGCTGGAGGGGGCGGGATACGCGGAGCAGTTCGGCTTGGACTCGAGTTTCGAGGCGCTGGTGGCCCGCATCGTTTCGGACTTCCTGGCCAACTTCGATGCCGCGCGCGAGCGCTGCTGGATCGCGGAGCAGGGCGGGGTTCACGTCGGGCACATCTTCCTGGTGCGGCACCCGGAGCGGGCGGGCTGCGCCAAATTGCGGCTGCTGTACGTGGATCCGGCGGCGCGCGGCTCGGGCCTGGGGCGGCGATTGGTGGACGAGTGCGTGGGGTTTGCGCGGAGCGCCGGCTACGAGGCGATCGAGTTGTGGACGCAGAGCAACTTGACTTCGGCGCGGCGCATATACCAAGCGGCGGGTTTCCGGCTGGTGAAGGAGGAGCCGCACCGCAGTTTCGGCCACGAGCTGGTGGCGCAGACCTGGGAACTGGGGCTGGGCTAAGGGGCGCAGGGCACGGCGAAAAAGGCCTCGAGCCGCTGCATGACTTCGTCTTCGCTGCGAGCCTCATAGACGGCCTTGCGCAAGCGGGCGCCGTCTTCCACGCCGTGGGTGAACCAGGCGGCGAACTGCTTCATCTTGCCCAGCGCTCCGGGCAGGCGCTGGCGCAGCAGGCGGGTGAAATAGTCGGTGATGAGGGCGGCGCGATCGGCCTCGGTGGGATGATCGTAGCGGCCGTGGAGGCGGTAGCTCTCCAACTGGCGGAAGATCCAGGGATTGCTGGCGGCGGTGCGGCCGATCATGACGCCGTCACAGCCGGTGGCAGCAACCATGGCGGCGGCGTCTTCCGGGCAGCGAATGTCGCCATTGCCGAAAACCGGAATCCTGACCGCCTGCTTGACCTCCGCGATCCACTCCCAGCGGGCTTGGCCGGAGTAGCCCTGTTCGCGGGTGCGGGCGTGGAGGGCGAGGCCGTTGACGCCGCTGGCCTCGGCCAACTGGGCCAGCTCGACGTGGACCAGGTGGGCTTCATCCCAGCCGGCGCGGAACTTGACGGTGAAGGGAAGCGAAACGGCGGAACGGATGGCGGCGAAGAGGGTGCCGAGCAAGGGCAGATCCCGCAGCAGGCCGCTGCCGCCGTTGCACTTGACCACTTTCTTGGCGGGGCAGCCAAGGTTCAAATCAATGCTGTCAAAGCCGAGTTTCTCGACGAGCGCGGCGGCCTCGGCCATCACTTCGGGGTCGCTGCCGAAGAGCTGGGCGGCGATGGGGCGCTCATCCTCGGCGAAGCTGAGGTAGCGGCGCGCGACCGTTTCGGAGCGGACCAGGCCGTCGCCGGAAGTGAACTCGGTCATGATCAGGCCGCAGCCGCCGAGATCACGGATGAAGCGGCGGAAGACGGTGTCGGTGATGCCGGACATGGGCGCCAGCACCGTCGCAGGCGCCAGCCGCAGGCTGCGGCTGCCATGGCGCACCTCGACCGCGCCGGGCAGCAGCGAGGGCGGGGCGGGGGAGGCCGGAAGCGCCGGGGTGTCCCAGAACTTGTGCACAGCCTATTTTACGGGGGATGGGGGCGGGGGGATGGGGAATGGGGAATGGGGGGATGGGGTATGGGGGGCTAGGCGATGTGGACGACTTTGTTTTCGATGGCCCAGCGGACCAGGAGGGCCTTGTTGTGGATGTCGAGCTTGCGCATGAGGTTGAATTTGTGGGCCTCGACGGTCTTGATGCTGAGGCCGAGCTTGACGGCGATCTCCTTGACGGAGAGGCCCTCGGCGATGAGCTTGACGGTCTCGCGCTCGCGCGGGGTGAGCAGCGCCAGGCGGGGCTTGGCGCGGTCGCCGGGGGCGCGGACGCTGAGGTCGCAGAGGCGCGAGAGGATGCGGGGGCTGATGTACTTGCCGCCGCGACGGACCTCGCGGATGGCGGCGATCAACTGCTCGGCGGGGCTGTCCTTGAGCAGATAGCCGCTGGCGCCGGCTTCGAGGCATTGCTGCAGGTAATCCTCGTCGTCGTACATGCTGAGGAACATCACCTTGGTTTCCGGGCGCTGCTTGCGGATTTGGCGGACGGCTTCGAAGCTGGCGATGCCGGGCATGCCGATGTCCATGAGCACCAAGTCGGGCTTGAGCTCGGCGGCCTTGGCGACGGCGTCGCCGCCTTCATGGGACTCGCCCACCACGGCGAGGTCGTATTCGGCTTCCAGCAAGGACTTGAGGCCTTGGCGAAACAGGGCGTGATCGTCGGTCAGCAGAATGCGCAATTTCATCATGGGGGAAATCAGGAAGCGTGAGCGGCCGCGGCCGCGTGCTGGATGAGGGGAATGTGAACGGCAATGCAGAGGCCGGTGCCGTCGGCGGAGCTGAGCTCGAGCGTGCCGCCGGCCAAGCGGACGCGCTCGCGCATGCCGGCCAAGCCAAAGCGAGCCGAGGCGGCCGGCGCCGAGGCGGGGAGGCCGACGCCGTCGTCGCGCAGGCGAATGTCGAGTCCGGCATGGTCGGCGGCGATGCGGAGGTCAACGCGGCGGGCGTGGGCGTGGCGGGCGGCGTTGCGAAGCCCCTCGAGCACGACGCGATAGGCCAGGATTTCGAGCTTGGGGTCCAACCTGCCGGTGGGGCAGCAGAATTGAAAACGGGTGCGCCATTGCTGCTGGGCGCGCAGGCGGCGAAGTTCGAGCCGGAGCGCGGCTTCGAGCCCCAACTCATCGAGCAAGAGCGGCGAGAGCTCGGCCAAGAGGCGGCGCAGTTCGGCCACGCTTTGGTCCACCAGGCTGATGCCCTTGGCCAGCCAATGGCGGGCGTTGGCGGGCGAGGGCTGGCGCAGCCCCATTTCGAGGTAGAGGCGCAGGGCCATCAGGGACTGGCCGGTTTCGTCGTGCAAGTCGCGGCTGATGCGGCGGCGCTCCTCGTCCTGGGCGTCAAGCAAGCGGCGGGAAAGTTCGGTGACGCGGGCCTGTTCGCGTCCCAAGCGCTCGGCCATGCGGGTGCGCTCGATGGCCATGCTGGAGCGCTCGGCCAGCGCCAGCAGCAGATCGCGTTCTTTCGGCAGGCACTCATAGGTGCGGTCAAAAGCGAGGCAGAGGACGCCCAGCACCTCGCGACCGCGGTTGGGGACGCGGCGCAGCAGCGGCACCGCCCATACCGATTTGACTTCGAGCGTGCGGAAATACGGCTGTGCGACCCTGGGGTCGTTGGCGGCGTCGAGCAAGAATGCCGGCTTGCCGCGGCGCAGGACATCTTGAAAAAACGAGCCGACGCCGACCGGTTCAAGAATCATGCCGGGCTCGAGTCCAAGCGTGGCGGCGTGGCGCAAGCGGCGGCCGTCCTCGACCAAGAGAACCTCGGCCCAGCGCAAAGGGAAGACTTGCGCGGCGTGGCGGAGCAACTGCTGCAGCAGATGATTCAGGTCCGCCGCGCCCAATTCGGCGTCGAGCACGGCCAGCAGGGCAGCGACCGCATTGCTCTGCGATGCGAGATAGGCTTGCGAGAGTTCGAGCTGAATTTGCTGCTGGAGCCAGGCCACCATCGCGCCGGCGCGACGCGGGCCGAAACGGGGGCGCAAGCGCGCGACCGCCAAGGGACGGAACTTGGCCAGTTCGGCGTGCACCTCGCTGAGCGGCACACCCAGCTTGGCCAAGCGCGCGCAGGTGTATTGAACGTGCTCCCGCCAGGACTCGAGCCCCCCGGACGCGCCGGAAATGCTGGGCCGCAGGAGCTGGTCCAAGGCGCGGCGCTTTCCCGAAACGGGAACGCGGCTCTGCTCGCGATTTTCCGCAGCCAGCAACTGCAATGCGACCCGGAAACTTTGTTGATGCGATGATGAAAATGCTGCCAATTTCCACGCTGCCCGTTGCGCCCGGCAGGGCGGTGAAGCGATTGGCAGCAGTATACCCCAGCAGGGACAATACTCCTAGTGTCTGTAGTGGAACATATTCACATGGTGGTAATTGCTGGCCCTACGGCCAGCGGGAAAACGGCGCTGGCGCTGGCGGTGGCCGAGGGGCTCGGGGGCGAGATCGTCAACTTCGATTCGGTGCAGATCTACCGCGATTTTGACATCGGATCGGCGAAACCGAGCGCGGCAGAGATGGCGCGGGCGCGTCACCATATGATCGGGGTGGCGGACGCGCATGCGCCGTGGAGCGCGGGCGAGTATGCGCGACAGGCGCGTCCGGTGATCGAGGAAGTGGCTGGACGGGGGCGGCTGCCGGTGCTGGTGGGCGGCACGGGCTTCTATTTGCGGGCGCTGCTGGACGGGCTCTCCCCCTTGCCCACGGCGCCAGCCGAGCTGCGGGAGCGGCTGCGCCGGCGCACACCGGAACAACTGCATCGGTTGCTGCAGCGACTGGACCCGGCTTCGGCGGAGCGCATAGCGGTGCGGGATGCTTCGAAGGCGGTGCGCGCGCTGGAGGTCCGCGTCCTAACCGGTCGCGGAATGGGCGAGGCATGGAACGTCGCCCCGCCCGAGCCGTGGCGCGAGGTCAAAGCGCTGCGATTGGGGTTGGCGCCCGAGCGGGCGGCGTTATATGAACGGATTCATGAGCGGGCTGAGCGGATGTTCGCCGGGCCGATCCAAGAGGAGGCACGGCGGCTGCTGCCGCAGTATCCGCCGGAGCTGCGCATCTGGACGTCGCATGGCTACCGGCAGGCGGCCGACATGGTGCTGCGCGGGGCCGAGCGCGACGTGGCGCAGGCGGAAGCCGAGCTCGAGCAGCGCCACTATGCCAAGCGGCAGTGGACGTGGTTCCGGCGCGACCCGCGAGTGCAGTGGCTGGGCGGGTTTGGCGATGAGCGCGGCCTCCAGCAGCAGGGGCTGGCGATGGCGCAGACCTGGATCAATTCCCGGGGCGGGGATCGGGCTTGACGGTTAGCGGCTGGGAATAGGTTTGGCCGTCCACGATGAGCTTGACGGTGTAGGTGCCGGGCGCGACCAGCGCGCCGCCGCCGCGGCCGAACCCACCCCCGCCGCCGCCGGCGCCACCGGCACGGCCGCCGCGGCCGCCGCGGGCTCCCCGGCCGGGCGTGCCGCCGCGCCGGGCGGCGGGTGCGGCACGGAGGTCCCAAACGAAACGGTGCATGCCGGCGCCGGTGCCGAGACGGAGCGGCGGCTTCACCCAGTAGGCAGGGATGTTCAGCGCCTCGACGTTGACGGGCGGCACAGGGTCATTGCTATGCATGTCGGCGATGGTCTGCCCTTCGGAGTTCACGATCTGCATCTCGACCGGCTGGGTGGCGGCGGTGGCGAGCGAGTAGTAGAGGATGGCTCCGGCCGGGGGATTCTCGTTCTGGGGCTCCTCGGGCGGCAAGGGTGTGCCGTTCATCGAGCCCTGGCGAATGGCGAGGGCGTCGCCGGGCTGGTAGAGATGCGCACTCTCGGCGGCGATGGCGGGCGTGAGTTGGCGCAGGGGGCTGAGGTCGTCGAGCACCCAGTAGCCGCGGCCATGGGTGGCAACCACGAGGGCATCGCCGTGCACGAGCAAATCGCGAGCGGAAGCATGGGGCAAGTTGAGTTGCAGCGGCTGCCACTGGTCGCCGTTGTCGAAGGAGACGTAGACCCCGAATTCGGTTCCCGCGAAGAGCAGGCCGCGGCGGGAGGTGTCTTCCTTGACGGCGTTCACATAGGACCCGTTGGGGATGCCGCGGGTGATGGCTTGCCACGATTTGCCGCCGTCCGAGGTGCGGTAGATATACGGAGCCAAATCGCCCAGGCGGTGGCGGTCCACGCTGGCGAAGGCGGCGTTGGCGTCGAAGTGCGAGGCTTCAACGCCGCTGACCTTGCTCCAAGGGGTCATGGCGGGAGGGGTGACGTTGCTCCAGGAGCGGCCGCCGTCGGTGGTGAGCTGAACGAGGCCGTCGTCGGTGCCGGCCCAGAGGGTGTCGGCTTGCAGCGGTGAAGGGGCCAGGCTATAGACGACGCCCTTGCGAACCGTCACGCCGCGATTGTCTTCGTCCTGGGCGGTGACCGGGTCGAGGTTGGAAGGAACGCCGGGATCTTCGCGGGTCAGATCGGGGCTGATCTTCTCCCAGGTGCGACCGGAGTCGCGGGTGCGGAACACGAATTGGTTACCGTAGTACAGCGCGTTGTCGGCGAGCGAGAACACCAGCGGCAAGGTCCAGGTCTTGCGGTAGCCGGGTTCGCCGTCGGCGGGGCGGGGAATCGAGCCCAGAGAATCGGCGATGTTGAGCTGTTGGTTGCAACGCTGCCCGGCGCCGCCGAAGAGGATGTTGCCGTCGCTGGGATCGGGCACGACCATGCCGCTTTCGCCGCCAGTGCAGATCGGCTCCCAGTCCCGGAAACTGATGACGCCTTGATTCGACCAGGTGCTGACGCCCACGGCGCCGGAATCCTGCTGGGCGCCGTAGACCCACCAAGGGAAGCGGTTGTCGGCGGAGACATGGTAAACCTCGGCGGTGGGCTGGTTGTACCAGGTGCTCCAGGTGCGGCCGTCATCCACGCTGACGACCGTGCCCTGATCGCTGCTGAGCACCATGCGGTCGGGATCGCTGGGGTTCACCCAAAGCTGGTGGTAGTCGTCGCCGCCGGGCGCGCCCTTGATGGGGGTGAAGGTTTTGCCGGCGTCGAGGGTGACGTAGGTGGAAGTATTGATGACGTAGGCCTTGTCGGGATTGCGCGGGTCCACGGTGACGGCCTCGAAGTACCAGCCCCGACCCCAAAGCCGGTTTTCGGTGTTGACCTGGCGCCAAGTGGCGCCGGCATCATCGCTGAGGTAGACGCCGCCGAACTTGCCTTGATCGGTGAGGTCATCCACGACGGCCCAGACGCGGTTGGGGTTGCTGGGCGCAACCGCGACGCCAATCTTGCCGACGGCGTCGTCGGTGGGCAGGCCGCCTTTCAACTGGGTCCAATGATCGCCGCCGTCGGTGCTCTTGAACAAACCGCTGCCCGGCATGTTGGACGGGGCGTAGACGTTCCAAGGCGGACGGCGGGTGGCCCAGAGGGAGGCGTAAAGCGTGCGCGGGGCGCGTGGATCGAGGCTGAGATCAATGGCGCCGACGTTGGGGCCGTGATACAGGATTTTTTGCCAATGCTGGCCGCCGTCGAGGGAGCGATAGAGGCCGCGATCGGGGTTGGCATCATAGGCATGGCCGAGCGCTGCCACATAGACGCGGTTGGCGTTGTTCGGGTCGACGATGATGCGGCCAATGCGGCGGGTGCTCTCGAGGCCGATGCGGCGCCAGGTGCGCCCGGCGTCGGTGGATTTGTACATGCCGTCGCCGTAGGAGATTTGCGAGCGGATGTCGGCCTCGCCGGTGCCGACATAGACGATGTTCGGGTCCGAGGGGGCGACGGCGATGGCGCCGATGGACTGCACGGGTTGGGCATCAAAGATGGGGGTCCAGGTGCGACCGGCGTTGTCGGTCTTCCAGACGCCGCCACCGACGGAACCGAAATAAAACGTATCGGGTTGGCTGGCGTTGCCGGCCACGGCGACCGCGCGTCCGCCGCGCATGGGGCCGATGTCGCGCCACTGCAAACCGCTGCCGCCGCTGAGCAGCGAGACCGGGATCTCAGGCGATTGCGCCGCGCTAGCGACCGCAAACAGGACGAGCAATGCGCCTAGGCAGCCGGCAATCTGGAAACGACGCATGGAGGGTTCCTCCCTTGGGAACGAATCAGCGTAGCATGTGGGGGCCGCTTCGCGGCCGCTGGCAGTTGATGGTTGGAAGTTGGTCGCGGCGGGTACACGAAGTCGCAGCTAGAATATACACATTCGAGGGGCGCGGCGATGCGGACCAACCTCGAGATTGACGATGCGCTCATGCGCAAGGCGATGCGGGCGAGCGGGCAGAAGACCAAGCGCGCCTCGGTTTTCGCGGTCTTTAGCCGACCTGGCCCGAGGGCCAATGGCGCGGCCCGCCGGGTTTGGCTAGCTCTTGGCGGGGCGCGGATGGAAGTGCAGCGCGGCCGAGTTCATGCAATAGCGCAGGCCGGTGGGGGCGGGGCCATCGTCGAAGACATGGCCGAGGTGGGCGTCGCAGCGGCGGCAGCGAACTTCGGTGCGGTCCATACCCAAGCTCACGTCGGAGCGGTCGCTGATGTTCTGCTGGGCGATGGGCGCCCAGAAGCTGGGCCAGCCCTCATGCGGATCGTATTTCGTGGCGGAGCTGTACAGGGCGGTTTCGCAGCAGATGCAGCGGTAGACGCCGGGCTTGTAGTTGTCGTTGAGCGGACCGGTGAAGGCGCGCTCGGTGGCTTGCTGGCGGGTGACCTCGAAGGCCAAGGGCGAAAGCTGAGCGCGCCATTCGGCGTCGGTCTTGACGAGCTTGGCCACCTTTTCGGTGCCGAGGCGCTTGCCGAAATCGTCGAACTTCACCAGCGTCACGGTGCCCGGCGTGTTCTTGACGGTGGCGCCCAGCCCGGCGAGGCCGCGGAAGATGCCGGATTCGGCCACCAGGGCCGCACCCGCGGCCACGGTGGCGGCGCTGAACAAGAAGGCGCGCCGGGTGAAGCCTTCCGAGCTGTAGCTGGGTGGGAACATATCGGCTCCTGCTGCTGAGATGCGCCAAGAGGGCTGAGGTTCCATCATAATAAACAGTTGCTGAGCGCAGTTGCATCCCGTTCCCGGCGGTCTAGTCCTGTTGGGCGTGCAGGGTCGCGCGCCTACGCCGTCTACGCCTGGATCACGCTGGGCTATACCCAGATGGTCATTTTGTGGGGCGCCTACGTGCGGGCGGCCGGAGCGGGAAACGGCTGCGGGCCGAACTGGCCGTTGTGCGACGGGCAGTTCCTGCCCGAGCATGCGCAGATCAAGATGCTGATCGAATTCCTGCACCGCGCCTCAAGCGGCGTGGATGCGGTGCTGGTGGGCGGGCTGCTCGCGGGCGGGCTGTGGCTGTTTCCGCGGCGTTCGATGGTCCGCAAGGCGGCGGCGGGGGCCGCGATTTTCCTGGTGATCGAGGCTCTGCTGGGGGCGGCGTTGGTGCTGTTCGGCTGGGTGGGGCAGAACGCCTCGGCGGCGCGAGTGGCCGCCGACGGGCTGCACTTGGCGAACACGCTGCTGCTGCTGGCCGCGGTGGGGCTGACCGCGGGGTTCGCCGCGGGAGGGTTCGGAGCGGGGGGCCTGGGGACAGGGAAGAGGCGGACGACGGTTCTATTGGGCGCGGCGCTGGCTGCGGTGATGGCGACGGGGATATGCGGGGTGATGGCGGCGCTGGCGGACACGCTTTATCCCGCCACCTCGCTGCAGTCGGGACTGCGGCTGGACTTTTCTGGTGGCGCGCATGGGCTGGAGCGGCTGCGGGTGATCCATCCGGCGATGGCGGTGCTGGCGGGATTGTTCCTGCTCTGGCTGGTGCTCGACGGCCTGCCGCGACCGAACGGAGCGCTGGCGCGGGGCTTGGGGTGGGCGGTGGCGGCGGCGGTGCTGCTGCAATGGAGCACGGGCGTGCTCGACGTGAGCTTGCTGGCGCCGGTGGCGCTGCAGATCCTCCACCTGTTCAGCGCTGACGTGTTGTGGCTGACGCTGGTGTTTTTCGCCGCGGCCACGTGTGCTAGCGTAGCGGAATGCCCAAGTTAATCTGCGCTAGCCTGCTGGGTCTGGGCGTGATGCTTTCCGGGTGCTCGCACGCCGCCGCTCCCGCTGCCGCACCGCCGCCCGATCCGCTGACGGTGGACATGAACGCGGCCGTGAACCCGGGTGCGGACTTTTTCGCCTACGCGAACGGCGGCTGGCTGGAGAAGAACCCGATTCCGGCCTCGGAGTCGAGCTGGGGCATCGGCAACGAGGTGCAGGACGAGATCTACAACCGCCTGCGCGCGATCAGCGAAAAGGCGGCGGCGACGGCGGCGGCGGCCGGCAGCGACGACCAGAAGATCGGCGATTTCTGGACCCTGGCCACCGACACGGCGAGGGCGGACAAGCTGGGATTGACGCCGATCCAGGCGCCACTGGACCAAATCGCGGCGGCCAAGACGCTGGGGCAGATTCTGGCGGTGGCGGATGCCCTGCAGCCGATCGGGGTGGGGGCGTTCTACCGCATGGGCGTTTCGCAGGACGAGAAAGACAGCGCCGTGATGACGGTGCGCCTGGGGCAAGGCGGGCTGGGGCTGCCCAACCGCGATTTCTATTTCAATGCCGAGCCGGGCGTGGCCAAGATTCGACAGGCGTATTTGACCCATCTCGCCGCGGTGCTGCATTCGCTGGGCGAGCCGGATGCGGCGGCGAAGACCAACGCGCAAGCGGTGATGACGTTCGAGACGGCGCTGGCGCAAGCGTCGCGCCCGCTGGCGGCGATGCGGGACCCGTACAAGAACTACAACCCGATGACGCCCGAGGCGCTGACGGCGAAGTATTCGCCGGCAATTGCATGGCGGCAGCGGCTCGATGCCCAGCATCTGCCGGCTGCGACCGTGGTGGTGGGGCAGCCGGAATTCTTCCGCGGCCTCAACGCCGCCATCGAGCACACGCCGGTGCCGGTGCTGCAGGATTATCTGCGCCTGCACCTAATGCAAGCGTACGCGCCGTACCTGGGCGGCGGGTTCAAGCAGGAGCATTTTCATTTCTTCAACACCGTGATGTCGGGGCAGCAGCAGCCGCGGCCGCTGTGGAAGCAGGCGCTGGGATCGGAGAACCAGGCGCTGGGCATGGTGCTGGGGCGGCTGTTCGTGGCGGCGTATTTCCCGCCCGCCACCAAGCAGCGCTACACGGCGCTGGTCGAGGCGATCCGGACGTCGTTCCGGCATCGCATCGAGCAACTGGATTGGATGAGCCCGGCGACCAAGGCGCAAGCGGTGGCCAAGCTGGACGCGGTCACGCCCAAGGTCGGCTACCCCGACCATTGGAAGGATTTTTCGACCTTGCAGATCGGGCGCCAATCCTACGCCGAGAACATGATGAACGCGGCGCGCTGGCGGTACCAGGACATGATCTCGAAATTCGGCAAGCCGGTGGACCGGAGCGAATGGGACATGACCCCGCAGACGTACAACGCCTACTACAATCCGTCGAACAACGAGATCGTGCTGCCGGCGGCGCAGTTCGCGGTGCCGGGGGTGCCGGATGCCGACCTCGACGATGCCATCGTGTACGGCTATTCGGGGGCCTCGACCATCGGCCATGAGATCACGCATGGCTTCGACGACGAAGGCCGGCACTACGATGCGCACGGCAACCTCAAAGACTGGTGGACGCAGCAGGACGATGAGCGCTTCAACCAGCGCGCGGCGGTGATGGTGAAGGAGTTCGACGCCTATGAGCCGATTCCGGGGCTGCACATCCGGGGCGCGGCCTGCCTGGGGGAGAACATTGCCGACTACGGCGGGCTCTTGATCGGCCTGGATGCGTTCGAGCAGACGGCGGAGTACAAAGCCGGGCAGAAGATTGACGGTCTGACGCCGCTGCAGCGGTTCTTCCTGGGCTATGCGCTGGGCTGGCTTTCGCAGGAGCGGGAGGCGTCGCTGCGCCGGCAGTTGCTGAGCGACGTGCATGCGCCGGCGAAGTACCGCGTGCTGGGGCCGCTGTCGAACATTCCGGCGTTCTATGGCGCCTTCGGCATCAAGCCAGGCGATGCCATGTGGCGGCCGGCGGACGAGCGGGTGAACATCTGGTGACCGTTCACCGTTGACCGTTGACCGTTTACCGTTCGCCGTTCACCGTGGGCATGAGGTGGACGGAAGAGGTGAAGGTGGCGCTGAGGGCGTGGGCGGGGCTAGGGTTCGGCGCTGGCGAGCGCATGCCCGAGCAGGGAGGTGACGAAATTGCGGAAGCTGAGTTCCTCCGATGGTTCGCTGTAGCGGGCCGGGACGGAATTCGGGGTGAGGATCAGGCAGGCAGCGTCGTAGAGGCGCTCGCGGACCATCTTGGTGAGGAGTAACTGGTAGCGGCGCGCGTAGGAGCTTTCGCGGAATTCAGGGAATGCAGGAAAGTGAGGTTCGCGCAAGCGGACGGTCGACTGCGAGGCGGGGCATTCCTCGAGCAGCATCAGATAGCCCAGCCATGGGCGTGCGCTGGGTTTGAATGCGCCTTCGCGGTACGCCGACCACAGGTCGGTGGCGCTGCCGAGCGCCTCTTCAGTGCGGTTGTTGTAATTGTTTCCGAACGAGGGCCCGACCTGTGACTTGACCTCGATACCTGCCACGAACGTTCCGTTCGCAACCAAGATGAGATCCCATTTTTTTTCGGGTCGGTACCATCCGGGCAGCTCGAGATGGCTTTCGCAATGGATGCTGGAGCGTCGGGCGCCGCGTTCGCAGAGCAAATCGCGGATGAGGGCGACGAAGCCGTCCATTTGCGCGCCGCCGGTCACGGAGGCTCGCTCGCCGGCGTCACGTGGTCGCGCCCCGGCGGCTTGAGCGGCGGCTTGGCTGCGACGGGTCTGCCAAAACGCCTCAACCGCTTCGGCGACTCGTGCTTGCAGCTTGGTCGAGGGGTTCAATCGGCTTCCGCGGTGATGGTTGCGGTCCCAAAGAGCGAATCGAGCGACTCCGAGACGCGGGATCGTGCCTGCTTGAAATATTGCGGATCGACTTCGAAGCCGATGCTATTTCGGCCGCAAAGTCCGGCCGCGGCGGAGGTTGTTCCCGTGCCGAGAAAAGGATCGAGAACCGTGTCCCCGGCGAAGCTGAACATGCGGATCAAGCGCGTGGCTAATTCGGCGGGGTACGGTGCGGGGTGGCTGCGCGTGGAAGCGCCGGCGAGGCCCGTCCAGATTTGCTGGAACCACAGTCGGTGCTCCTCGGCGCTGATGAGGCTGAGTATGCGCGTCTGCAAGTCCGGCGCTCTGTAGCCGCCGGGTTTGCGTTCCATCAGGATGAACTCGATGTCGTTCTTGATGACGGCATTGGGCTCATAAGGCTTACCCAGAAACCCACCGCCCGAGCCCGATGCCTCGTATGCAGCGTTGGCGATTTTATGCCAAATGATCGGCGCCAGGTTGTCGAAGCCGAGCATGCGGCACCGTTCTTGGATGGCGGCATGGAGGGGAACCACAGTGTGGCGACCATTATTCTTCCGGCGTGAGAGGCAGACATCGCCGACCACGCAGATGAGCCGCCCGCCGGGCACCAGCGCGCTTTGGCAGCGGGACCAGACCTGATCGAGCTGGTCCAAAAATTCGGTGTAGTCGCGGACATGGCCGAGCTGGTCAGGGTGGTCGCGGTATTGCTTCAGCGTCCAGTAGGGCGGCGAGGTGAGCACCAAGTGAACGCTTTCCGGCTGCAGGTCGGCGGCGCGTGCATCGCCGCGCACGATGCGATGAACCGTCGGAAGCCGGCGCACCGCTTCGGCGATCATTGCCATCCGCTTTGGATCGCGGGCCAGTCGTGGGAGCGCGGTCTGCGCGTCCTCGAAGTCGAGAAGCTGCTTGGGGAGCGGCAGCGAGGCCATGCGGGGTTAAGCTTACCATCCAACGCACAACGGGCGGCGCTGGGAGCGCCGCCCGTTGTGGCATGGTCGCGGGCTTGGAGCTACTGGACGCCGGCGAGGGAGTGGACGAAGGCATCGAAGTCGCGGTGGAGCTTCTGGCGCGGCTGGGTGCGGATGTAGATCATGTGGCCGGCGAGGTAATGCTGGATGGTGATGTTCTTCTGCTCGGCGGGGCTGATGAACAGGTGCTTCATGCTGTAGTCGGCCTCGAACATGGGCGTGGCCTGGTCGTAGAAGCCCTCGACCAGCATCAGCTTCATGCTGGGTTCGCGGGCGAAGGCCGAAGCCAGCAGGGGCGAGGTGTCGGCGGTGCCGCTCCAACGGCCGCCGAGCTCGTAGTTCCAGCCGGGGTTGCCGGCGCCGCCGGCGGCGCGGTCGCCGTATTCGAGCGTGGTCTTGTAGTTGAGCTCGTTCTTCAAGTAATCAATGAACTCGTGCAAATAGGGGGTTGAGAGCAGATCGCTGGGATCGTAGTCGCTGTTGAGCGCGCCGGGGGTGCGGTTGGTGCCGATCTGGCCGCCGTCATAGCGGCCGAGCGTAAGCTTCTGGTCACGGAGCAGCTCGGTGGCGAATTGGCTGGTGCCGATGCGCAGGTTCCAGTTGTCAATGAAGGCCGAGCGCAGGCCGGTGAAGCGCGCCATCTCGGCGATGGCGGTCTGGCGCTCCTGGCCCTGCAGCGCATCGCCGAGATCGAGGTAGTGCTCGTATTTGGTGCTGGCCCAATCCTTGGATTGCTGCACCACCTGCTCGATGGGCTGCTTCTGCAGATCGGCGGGCAGTTTTTTGTGCTCGTAGGCGATGGCGGTCAGCGTGGGCAACGCCAGCCAATAGGGGCGGTCGTCGCTGAGCGAGGGGGAAAGGGTGGAGAGATTCAACACGCTGGAGAGCAGCACCACGCCACTCACCGGAATGTGGTGTTCGAGCAGCGTGCCGGCCAGCCCGGCGGAGCGGAAGGTGCCATAGCTCTCGCCGGCCAGGATGAGGGGCGAGTTGAGCCGGTTGTTGTCGTAGAGCCAGAGGCGGATGAATTCGCTGAAGAATTGCAGATCGCCGCTGACGCTGGCGGCGCGGGCCAAGGCTTCGCGGGAAACCGCGCGGCTGTAGCCGGTGCCCATGGCATCCACGAAGACGAGGTCGGTGGAGTCGAGCCAGGTTTCCTGGTTGTCCACGATCTTGTAGGGCGGCGGCGGCAGGCTGCCGTCGTCGTTGAGCTCGACCCGGCGCGGGCCGAAGCCCCCCATGTGGACATAGACCGAATCCGAGCCGGGGCCGCCGTTGAAGCTGAAGGTGACCGGGCGGGGATGGGACTTGTCAGGGTTGTCGAGGATGTAGGCCACGTAGAACATGTGGCCTTCGACGTTGCCGGCGGCGTCGGGCACGGGAATCTTGCCCACCTGCGCGGTGTAGGCGAGTTCCTTGCCGTTGACGGTGATGGAGTGGTGGGTGATGACCGGCGGGGGATCGGTGTCGCCGGTCTCATAGGAGAACGACCCGCCGCCACCGCCGCCCGCCTGCGCTCCGCGCCCGCCGCGCCCGCCGGGCGCCTGCGCCACCAGCGGAAGCGCGGACCATGCCAAAACTGCCGCAGCGGCCGCCAACCAACCCCATGCTCGATTCTTCATGCCGGCTCCTTGGAAGATAAGAATGAATTGCTGGCCAAAGCGGGATTGTGACAGGTGGCGAGCCGGAGTTCAAGCGATTCCCACTAGAATGGCTCCATGTTGAGCATTTCTCTCGAGGGGCAGGTGGCGGTGGTGAGCGGCGGATCGCGCGGGATCGGCGCGGCCACGGTGCGGCTGCTGGCGCAGGCGGGGGCGCGGGTGGCGTTCAGCTACCAGAGCAACCACGCGGCGGCCGAAGCGGTTCGCGCGGGCTGTCCCGACGCGGCCGGGGTGGCGGCGCTGGTGGCCGACGCACGGAGCGTGGAGGCGGGACCGGCCCTGGTGAAGGCCGCGGTCGAGCGTTTCGGCCGGCTCGACATTGCCGTGGCCAATGCGGGCATTTGGAATCTGGAAGACATTCCGATCGAGGCGCTTGCGCCGGAGGCGTGGGACGAGATGCTGACCTGCAATTTGACCGGCGTCTACAGCCTGGGGCGGGCGGCGGTGGCGCAAATGAAGCGGCAGGCGCGCGCGGGCGATGCGCCGCGCGGGCGCGTGATCGCCATCGCCTCGACGGCGGGACAGCGCGGCGAAGCGTGGCACACGCATTACGGAGCGTCGAAGGCGGGGGTGATTGGCTTGGTGCGGGGGCTGGCGACGGAGGTGGCGCGGGACGGCATTCTGGTGAACTGCGTGTCGCCGGGCTGGGTGGAGACCGACATGGCGCGGCCGGCGTTCGGCGCGCACCCCGAGCGGGTGTTCGGCGCGATCCCGCTGGGGCGGCCCGGGAAGCCGGAGGAGATCGCGGGCTGCATTGCCTTCCTTTGCAGCCCATGGGCGAACTTCATGGCGGGTTCGGTGGTGAGCGCCAACGGCGGAGCGGTGTTAGCCTAGTCAGAACTTTCCCATGTCCCAGCTTTGGCGCACCAAATCCATTGACAAGCTGATCGCCGACGCCGAGGACCCGCGTCACCGCCTGAAGAAGACGCTGGGCCCGTGGAGCCTGACGGCATTGGGCATTGGGGCGATCATCGGCAGCGGCATTTTCGTGCTCACGGGCACGGCCGCGGCCGGGGAGCATTATCCGGTCGCGTCGCTGCTGCATGCGCAGATCTTCGATATTTTCACCAGCCTTTTCCAGCACGGCAATTTGAGCGGGGCGCTGATGCACGGGCGTCCGCCGGCGGGGCCGTCGATCGCGATCTCGTTCATCTTGGTGGCGATTGCCTGCAGCTTTGCGGGGCTTTGCTATGCCGAATTGGCCTCGATGATCCCGATCGCCGGCTCGGCGTACACCTATTCGTATGCCACGCTGGGCGAAATCGTGGCCTGGATCATCGGCTGGGACTTGATCCTCGAATACGCGGTCAGCAACGTGGCGGTGGCGGTCGGGTTCTCCGGCTACTTCACCAGCTTGCTGTCGCAAGTCGGCATCCACCTGCCCGACAAGCTTTCCCAGCCGGTGTGGCAGAACGGCGTGGCCACGGGGGCCTGGTTCAATCTTCCCGGCTTCCTGGTGGTCATGCTGCTCACGGTGCTGCTGGTGCGGGGGGTGCGGGAATCGGCGCAGACCAACAACCTGATGGTGCTGGTGAAGATCGGCGCGATCCTGGTGTTCATTTTCGCGGGAGCGATGCTGATCCATCCGGCGAACTGGCACCCGTTCGCGCCGTCGGGATTCGGCGGCATCGTCACCGGCGGGGCCATTGTCTTCTTCACCTATATCGGGTTCGATTCGGTTTCGACGGCGTCGGAGGAGGCGGTGCGGCCGCAGCGCGACATTCCCTTCGGCATCATCGCCTCGCTGGTGGTGTGCAGCCTGCTGTATGTGGCGGTGGCGATCGTGCTGCTGGGCATGATGAAATATTCGACGTTCCTGAGCGGCGATGCGGCCAACGCGCCGGTGGCGTATGCGCTGCAGGTGCTGAAGGCGAACCGCTGGGTGCAATTGGTGGTGGTGGTGGGGGCGCTGATGGGCATGCTCTCGTCGCTGCTGGTGTTTCAATACGGCCAGACGCGGATTTGGTTCGCCATGTCGCGCGACCGCCTGCTGCCCGGCATTTTTTCCAAAGTTCATCCGCGGTTCAAGACGCCGCACTGGTCGAGCTGGATCGCGGGCCTGGCGGTGGGGATTCCAGCCGGCTTGATTGACATCGGAACCGCGGCCGAGCTGAGCAACATCGGCACGCTGTTCGCGTTCGTCTTGGTCGCGGTGGGCGTGCTGGTGCTGCGCCGCCGCCAGCCCGAACGGCCGCGGGGCTTTCAAGTTCCCTGGGTTCCGCTGGTGCCGATCTTGGCGATTGTGTTCTGCTTTGGCCTGATGTTCGCGCTGCCGGTGATCACCTGGCTGCGGTTCGTGGGCTGGCTGCTGGTGGGCTTGGTGATCTACTTCTTCTATGGGCGCAAGCGGAGCGAGTTCCACTCGGGAGCTGCGGGGCGGGGCGTGAGCGCGATCCGTTGACCGTTGACCGTTCACCGTTCACCGTTGCGGACTTAAGGATGCACTGTGGACGACCTGCGGGGGACGTCCGGGCATGGCGGGCATCTAAGCGGGTGTGCGGTATTTGCTGATCGGGCTGGGTGTGATCACGATGGGGCTGGCGGTGGTGCTGGCGGCCGAAGGGGAGTGGTGGATTGCGATTCCGGACGCGCTGTTCGGGTTGGGGGTGGGATGGGTGGCGGCGGCCAGCGTGCGTGCTGACCGGCAACCGGCGGCGGCAGCGCTGACGGCGCCGGCGGCGACTCCTGCCGAGCCGGTCCCGGCGCCGCCGAAGTTTGCTCCGGGCCGGGTCAGCACGAGCGCGCCGGCGCAAAGGCAGCGGCGGCGCAAGCGAGGGTAGGGGTCCAACCCTAGACGTCGAGGCCGATGATGCGCATGAGCGCGAGCGCATTGCTGCGGGTGACCACGCCGGGGCGCAGGCGGTGATCGAAACGGACGTCCTGGTCTTGAATCTGGTCTTCGAAATGGACGTTGCGCAGGCGCGGGTCGCCCTCGGCCACATGGGTGAGGGCGAGGTCATGGGTGGTGACGAGGCCGAGCGCGGGCGAGGCGAGCAGCGCCTGGATCAAGCCCTGCGCTCCCTGGACGCGATCGTGGGAGTTGGTTCCTTCGAGCAGCTCATCGAAAAGGAACAGCAGGGGCAAGGGCCCTTGCGCCAGGGAAACGATCTGGCGGAGGCGCAGGATTTCGGCGAAAAAGCCGGAGCGGCCGAGCTGGAGCGAGTCGGCGGTGCGCAGGCGGGTGCCGACGGCGAGCGGGGTCATGCGCAGGCGCTCGTCGCGCACCGGCGCGCCCATTTGGGCCAGCACGGCATTGAGGCCGACGCTGCGCAGGAGGGTGCTCTTGCCCGACATGTTGGAGCCGGAGACCAGCAAGATGCGGGTCTGGGCATCGAGTTGAACCGAATTGCGCACGCAGACGGCGCGGGCGAGAAGGGGATGGCCAAGGTGCTCGGCGCAGAACTGCGGCGCGGGATGGTCGAGGACCTCGGGAAAGGGATCTTCGGGCCGCTCATAGGCCGCGGCGGAGAGCGAGAGCAAGGCTTCGAATTCGGCGACGGCCTCGATCCAGGCTTCAACGGCAGCGCCATGGCGCCTGCGCCAGGCTTCGGCGGCAAAGGCCAACTGCAAGCTGTACAGCAGGGTGAAATCGAGCAGCTTGCCGAGCACGCTGCCGCAGGCCTCGATCCAATCGGAGAGGTGGGCCAGGCGGCGCAGGGCCTTGGGGCCGGCGGCCAGGTCGGGCGCGGGTTGGGGCATGCATTCCAGCACGCTGGCAAACAGGCGCAGGCCGGCGCCATTGGCGCCGCGATCGGCGAGGGCGGGTTCATAGGCGGCATGGGTCCGCGCCAACACCACGGCTTCCAAGACCGCGCACAGGAAGATGGGCGCGAAGTTCCAGGTGGCCGCGCCGTAGACCCCGAGGCCAACAGCCACGAGGGCGACGGCGGCGGCGGCCGCCCTGCCCAGGCCGGAGCGCAAGCGGGGCGGGGCGGCGGCCCAGGCGCGCAAGCGGGAGGGATGAAGGCTTTGGTTCAATTCGGCCGCCACCGCGGCCACCTGCTCGCGCAGATCCAGGTTGGGCGCGAGCGCCTTGACGCGGTGCTGGCGGCGGGCGATTTCGGCCGGCGGGGCGGGGGCCAGCATCCAGGCGGCGAGGCGCTGCTGGCCCATCGAGGTTGCGGCGCGGCAGATCAGCTCGAACAGGCCGCCGCGCCCGAAGAGATCGAGATCGGCGGCGTAGGGATGCTGCGGATCGAGAAACTCAAGGCCGGTCATGCCCACGCCAGGCCAGCGATCCTCCAGCCGGGCGATGCCGCCTTGGTAGAAGGAGACCAAGCGTTGGGCGCGCGCGCGCTGGCGGACAACGCGGTCATGGGCGAGAAACAGCGCGAGCAGCACGGCGCCCGGCAGCCACAACCAATGGGCGGAAAAATATTGGCCGAAGACCGCCAGCCAAGCCGCCAGGAGCCCGACCAGCACCAGCGCGAGCTTGGCGGCGCCGAGGCGGAAATCGAGGCGGGCCAGCTTGGCCGCCAGCGCCTGCTGCTGGCGCAAGCGGGCGGGATAGAGCTGCGCGGGCGCGGGGGCGCGGGCGGGGCTGGCGGCGGGCTCGCTAGCCGACGGATTCAGGGGCATCCCAGCGGGGAGGCTTGGCCGCGCGCTCGAGGGCGCCGGCGATGAGCGAAGCGGCGCGTTCGAGCAGGGCTTGGTCGTGCTCGTTGAAGGCGTTGGGGTGATCGCTGTCCACGTCAATTTCGCCCAGCACCCGGCTGCCGCTGAGCAGGGGCACGACGATCTCGGAGCGGGTGGCGAGCGAGCAGGCCAAATAACGTTCGTCGGCGCGCACATCGGGCACAATGATGGAGCGGGCGGCGCTGGCGGCGGCGCCGCAGATGCCTTGGCCCAAGGCGATGCGGGCATGGGGCGAGGGCGCGCCGGCGAAGGGCCCGAGGCGCAATTCGCCCTCCGCCAGCAGGTAGATCCCGACCCAGTGGTAGTGCGGCACGCGGGCTTTGAACATCCCGACCAGGGCGCGCATCAAGGAGGCGGCATCGCGATCCTCGGCGATGCGCTCCAAATCAGCCGAGAGCGCCTCGACCCGATCCAGGTCCATGGCCAGGGTGAGGTGGGGGGTGGAATTCAGTGCGGCCATGCTTCTGATGATACGCCGAGGCTGGCACGGCTTGGAAACCGGGGACAGGTGTGGTACTCTAATGGTGGCGCGCGAGCCGCAGTCGTATTTGCCGCGCGCGAATCGAAATTGCCAGATCGGTTGCACCCCTGCGCGCAGCGTGGCTGCTATGACCCCGACGCAGTTGCATGGTTTGCTGATGCGTGCCCTGCGCGCCGAGGCGGCGCCGATGGCTGGCTCCCAAAGCCGTGAACGAAGAAAAACTCAAGATTGCCGTATTCATTGATTTCGACAACATTCAAATTGGCGTGCGCAGCACGCTCAGCCGCGACTTCGACCTGGCCCTGGTGCTTGAGGCCCTGAAGGAGCGGGGCGAGGTGGTCACCAAGATCGCCTACGGGAACTGGAAGCGGGCGGGCGAGCTGACGCGCACGCTGACCCAGAACGCGGTGCTGATGGTGCAGCGCGACTTGACGCCGCGGGGCGACAAGAACGGGGCCGACATCAATTTGGCGCTGGATGCGCTGGAGATGGCGATCAACCATCCGCACATCAATGCCTTTGTGGTGGTGGGCGGCGACAGCGACTTCATCGCCCTGGTCGAGAAACTGAAGCAGTACAACAAGGCGGTGTTCGTGGTGGGCGGGCGCAGCTTCACGAGCAGCGTGCTGCAGCGCAACTGCCGCGAATTCCTGGCCTACGAGAACTTGGTCGAGGCCACCGCGCCGCCCAGCCGCCAGCGCGACGAGAACATGCGCCGGCGCGAGGTGTATCCGCTGGCGCGGGCGGTGGCGCTGGTCTACCGCGGCCTGAAGATGCTGGCCGACCGCGAGGTGCAGCCGCAGCTGTGGCTGCTCAAGAGCACGCTGATCCAGCTCGACTCGACCTTCAACGAGCGCGACTACGGCTCCAGCTCGTTCCGCGGCTTTGTGCAAAGGATGGCGGACGCGCAACTGCTGACCGTGCGCCAGCAGGGCAACAGCTTCTTGGTCGAGCCGCTGGAACGCGAGCCGGTGGGCGGGAGCGAAGCCGGGCCGGAAGCGGCGCCGCCCTCGGCCGAGGGCGGCGACAGCCTGCCCACGCGGGCGGAAGGCGAGAACGAGGTCGAGGATGGCGGCGGGGAATCCGAGCGGCTGGCCGCGCCCTCCTATGCGGCGCCGCCGGCGCCGCCGGCACCGCCGGCACCGCCCTCGCGTCCGCCGGAAGAGGCCCTGGAATTGCTGCAGCGCATCCTGGCGCCCTTGCGCGGCACGAACCCGCGGCCGCTTTATCTGCGCAACGTGAAGCAGCTACTGCGCGCGGAGGCGCCAGCCTTCGATGAACAGCAGCACGGCTTCGCCTCGCTGGTGGACCTGCTGCGCGCGGGCCAGTCGCAAAATTGGCTGCGGCTGCAGCGGGACCGGCGCGGAGCGCTGCGCGTGTTCATTCCGCCCACGCCCGGCAGCGCAGCGGCGGCAGCGGAAGGCGGAAGCCCTGGCGCCGAGCCCGGCAACCGCGCCGAGCGCAGCAACGAGCGCTTCGCTGGGGGCGAGGCCTCCGAAGACGACGACCGCCAACCGAATTTCGGCGACGACGGCAATTCCGCGGCGGCGGCGGCGGGGGCCCACGCGACCGCGGCGCCGGCAGGCGAATCCGAACCCGAGGACTCGCAGATTGCGGTGCTGGGCTACTACCGCGGCATCCACGGCGAGGACAGCGGCGAGGCGCAGCTCAGCATCGCCGAGGCGATCGCGGACGGAGGCGGACGCAAGAAGCGCAGTGCGCGCAAGCCGAAAGCAGATGGGGGCCCGCCGTCACGGCGCCGCAAGCCGAAACACTAGGTCGGATCACGATTCGCAGTTCACAGTTCATGGGAGTCGGCCAGGGCTGTGTTGCAGGATCGGATGCAAAAAAAAGGCCGGCCCGTGAGGGCCGGCCTTGGTTTTTGCTCGGATCGAGATTACTGAGCCGGGCTGACAATGCAGTTGTCGCACTTCGTGGCCTGGTGGACCACGATGCCGGTCACAACTGCCGCAGCGGCCGCAATGCCGATCGCAACCGGCACTGCCAGCCCCGCGCCGCCAGCGGACGCAGCCGCGGGCGCTTGGCCGTCACTGAACGAAACCGCCTCGCCGGTGTGAACCGTGTAGGAGCTGTGCGCAGCCTTCACGCTCACGGTGCCGGCCAGCGCCTCGACGTATACCTTCCCCGAAAGGTCGTACACGTTAAAGCGGGTCTGTGCAGTGGCAGGAACCACGGTCCGGGTGCTGAGCTCAACCGGAAGCATCCCGGTGACCTTGACCAAGCCGTTGTTCAGCCGGATCTGGTTCGCGTTGTTCACGCTCTCCATCCGGAAATTGGTGTTAGAAGCAGCGATCACAGAGCCACCGGGAAGCACCATACGGGCACTCCCGATCGCACTGGTCGAAACCAAGTCGCCTGCGACGATGGCCGAGCCAGCAGACACCGGCAAGCCATTGACGGCCACCGTGCCAGACATCGGACTCAGAATCGCGCCGCTGGTTCCGAACAGGGGCAGACCTGCCATGGCGGCAACCAGCCCCATCGCCAAAAAGGAACGGCGAATGTTCATCAGAAACCTCCTTGCGCGGGCAGAAGCAACAGCACTACCGATCACATTTGTACCATCGGCTTGGGCCGGAAGCAAGCTTAATTACAAGACATTTTCCGATGACATCTCAAAATGGTCGAGACAGACGTTTGCAGCCCCTAGGGGTTGTGGTGACTGCGGGCCCAACCCTACCGATCGGTAGGGTCCGGGGTTGACGGCGGAGGTTCCGGGCGTACAATCGCACCATTGGTTTGCCTATGGATCCCGCGAAATACCATGCCGCCACGGTGACCGCCCGCCACGACCTGAGCGACGACCTTTGGACGATGCGCGTGCGACTGGAAGCGCCGTTTTCGTTTCAGCCGGGCCAATACGCGACCCTGGCGCTGGAAGATGAAAGCGGCGTGCATGAACGCCCCTATTCGATCGTGTCGAGTCCGGCGGAGGCGGAGCTGGAGTTCTTCTTCGAGCTGGTGCCGCATGGCGAGGTGACGCCGCGGCTATTCCGGCTGCAGCCCGGGGATGGCGTCCACGTGCGGCGCTCGGCCAAGGGGCTGTTCGTGCTGGACCGCAAGCGCGGGCACCGGCAGCATTTGATGGTGTCCACCGTCACCGGCGTGGCGCCGTTCATGAGCATGCTGCGGAGCTGGGCCCGCGACCCGGCATGGGCGCCGGAGGGAACGCGGATGCTGCTGATCCATGCCGGCAGCCGCAGTTGGGAGTTCGGCTATGGCGACGAACTGCGCGAGCTGGCGGCGAAGCTGCCGGGGGTGGAGCTGGTGCTGACGGTCTCGCGCCCGTGGGAGGACGCGGCGTGGACGGGCGAGCGCGGCCGAGCCGAGGACGTGGTGCGCAAGCACGCCGACGGGTGCGGGTTCAGCGCCGGCAGCACGGCCGCCTATTTGTGCGGGCATCCGCAAATGATCGAGAACGTCAAGGGCATTCTGACGCGCTGCGGCCACGTCAAGCAGGATTTGCACGAAGAGATCTACTTCATCCTGCCCAAGGCGGCCAGCGGGAGCTGAGGGTTCGGAGTTCAGCGTTCGCCGGCGAGCCAGGCGAGGGTGGCGCGAGCGGAGGCGAGGTGGGCATCGGCGGCCAAGCGGGCGGCGGGAAAATCGGCGCCGGCCCGCAGCCGTCCGCTCATGGTTCCGCCAGCGGCGCGGAGCGCGGCCGCGAAATCGGCGCGGGCGAGCCGGGGCGCGCAGAGCACGGGCAGGGCCCCGGCGGCAACACCCAGCACGGCTTTCAGGAGCGCGGCCGCATCCAGGCGGCCGTCGCGATAGAACAGCGGACTATAAAGCATCGCGTGCCGCGCTTGGGGAGAACGGGCCTGAAGCGTCAGGGCGACCGACTTCCACCGGGAGGCGGCCGGATCGCGGCCGTTGGAGAAATCCAAGAGCAGCGGCAGCGCGCCGCCAGCAGCCTGCGAGGCGGCGCGGACGGCAGAAAGGAACTGGTCCACGGCGGGACTGGGTTCGATGGACGCCGGCCAATCGAACCAGGCGCACGGCGTTCCGGAGAGGGAAGCCATCCAAAAATCGGCGCAGACCGCGTGCGCGGCGTCGGGTTCGATGGCCTGCCAAGCGGCGGGGGTGAAGGGATCGGATTCATCGAGCAGGGCGGCTTCGGCTTGGCGGTCGCGCACCATGAGCCAGGCGCGGATGGAACCGGACCGCAGCGCCGACTCGGCATCGAGGGCAGCGCCGCCGCGAGCGCGTTGATGTTCGAGCCAGATGCGGCGCAGGCGCAATTCCTGGCGGGCGTCGGGGTCGCCGGCGGGCGCGACTGCCGCAACCAGGCGGATGGGGCGGACCCAGCCGCGGGCCGCCGGCTCGAGCGAGGGCAGCAGCGCCGGGGGGGCGGCGATGCGGGTCGCGGCAAGGACAGGGGGCACGAGGGCGAGTTTACAACACGCTGATGCAGCCGGCGGCAGGCGCGCGCGCCGGCCATGCCTCGCCGATGCAGGGGGCCGGGAACTCGCGTTCGGGCGGGACGCTGAGCAGCAATCCGCCGCTGGTCTGGGGATCGAACAAGAGGGCGCGCAAGTCTTCCGGGATGGAAGCTTGCCAAACCACGTCGGGCTCCGCGAAGGCGCGGTTGTTGCGCAGGCCCTGCGAGGGGGGGGCCAGGGCATAGGCACGCGCGCCGCCGAGCAACGGCACCGCGCTGGCCTGGAGGGCAAGATGCACGCCGCTGGCGCGGGCCATTTCGCGGGCGTGGCCGATGAGGCCGAAGCCGGTGACGTCGGTGGCGGCATGGGCGCCGCAGGCCAGGGCAGCCTCGGCGGCGGCGCGGTTCAGGCTGCGCATGCTGCGGACCGCTTCGGCCAGGTGCTGGGGGGCGGCCTGGCCCAGCTTGTGGGCGGTGGTGATGACGCCGGTGCCAATCGGCTTGGTCAGGTACAGCCGGTCGCCTGGGCGAGCGCCGGCGTTGCGCAGCACGCGCGCGGGATGGACGACGCCGGTGATGCTGTAGCCGAATTTCAGCTCGGGGTCGCGAAGGCTGTGTCCGCCGCCCAGGACGCAGCCGGCGGAGGCGAGCATGTCCAAGCCGCCGGCCATGATGGCCGCGAGCAGGTCGGGAGGCTCGGTGCTGGGGAAGCCCACGATCGAGAGGGCGATGAGCGGGCGACCGCCCATGGCGTAGACGTCGCTGAGCGCATTGGCGGCGGCAATGGCGCCGAAATCGGCGGGCTCGTCGACAATCGGAGTAAAGAAATCCACGGTCTGGACCAGGGCCTGCTCCGGAGACAGGCGGTAGATGGCGGCATCCTCGCTGCCTTCGAAGCCCACCAAAAGGTTGGGGTCGCTGGAGCGGGGCAAGCGGGGCAGCACGGCATCCAGGATCTGGGGCGAAAGCTTGGCGGCGCAGCCGCAGGCGGTGCTCAATTCTGTCAACTTGCGCATTCAGTATTATCGGCGTGGACTGCTAGAATGAAGGCTGCCGATGCCTGAAGCCAAGATCCGCCGTATTCGCAAAGCCGTTTTCCCCGCTGCCGGACTGGGCACGCGTTTCCTGCCGGCGACCAAGGCGCAGCCCAAAGAAATGCTGCCCTTGGTGGACAAGCCCATTATCCAATACGGCGTGGAGGAGGCGGTGGAGTCGGGCATTGACGACATCGTGATCGTGACCGGCCGCGGCAAGAATTCGATCGAGGACCATTTCGATGTCAGCTTCGAGCTGGAGCGCATGCTCGAAGAGAAGGGCAAGACCGATCTGCTGGCGGTGGTGCGGGAGGTCAGCGATCTGATCCACGTGTCGTATGTGCGCCAGAAGGAGGCGCTCGGGCTGGGACATGCGGTGCTGGCGACCGAGAGCTTGGTGGGCGAGCAGCCCTTCGCCGTGCTCTTGGCGGACGACGTGATTGATGCGCCGGTGCCGGTGATGCGGCAGATGCTGGACGTGCACGCGGCCACGGGCGCGAGCGTGGTGGCGGTCGAGAAGATCCCGGGCGACGCGATTTCGAGCTATGGCGTGATCCAACTGAGCGAAGCAGGCGCCGGGTTCGAGCCGCACCAGTTCTTGGGCCCGGTCTTCCGCATGTCGGACGTGGTGGAGAAGCCGAAGCTCGCCGACGCCCCGTCGGACCTGGCGGTGGTGGGCCGCTACATCCTGACCCCGGGCATCTTCAAGCATCTGAAGCGCATCGGGCGGGGCGCGGGCGGCGAGATCCAACTGACCGACGCGATGCGGGCCTTGGCGCAGGAAGAGCCGATGTACGCGCTCCAATTTCAAGGGCGGCGGCACGACACCGGGGACAAGCTGGGATTCCTGCAGGCGACGGTCGAGCTGGCGCTGCAGCGCGAGGATTTGGGAGCAGCGTTCCGGCAGTACCTGCATGGATTGCAGCTGTAAACCGCTCCAGCGCAGTTTTTTTCTTCCGCCGCCGGATGAAGTCGCGCCCCGACTGCTGGGCAAGATCCTGGTGGGCGGAGGCGGGCGAGGCGGAGGCGCGGAGCTGCGGGCGCGCATTGTGGAGACGGAGGCGTACCTGGGCCAGGGCGATACCGCCGCCCACGCCGCGCGCGGCCTCACCCGCCGCAATGCCCCGTTATTCGGGGCGCCGGGCCACGCCTACGTCTATCTGATCTACGGCATGCATTTCTGCTTGAACGTCTCCACCTGCGCGGCCGGCACGGCCGGCGGCGTGCTGTTCCGCGCCGCCGCTTGGCTCAGCCCGGAAGCCGGGCTGGCGGGCAGCTTGAGCGGGCCGGGGCGGCTGTGCGCGGGGATGGGCATCACGCTCGAGCAGAACGGCAGCGACTTGACCGGGAGGGGCGGGTTGCACCTCGCCGACGATGGATGGCGGCCGCCGGAGATCGCGGTGACGCGGCGCATCGGCATCCGGCAAGCGGCGGAATTGCCGCTGCGCTTCGTGATTGCCGGCCACCCGGCCGCATCCGGGCCGCGGGGCTGGCGCTAAGCCGCTCGACCGATTGCGCCGGCGGGTTGGCGAACGGTATACTCCGGCATACTCCCTGAGACCGCATCCGGGATTCGCGATGGCTACGGAAACTTTGCCGAATGTGCTCGCCAGCGAGGGATGGGACGAGTTCCTCGAGCTGGAAACCAAGATTCAACACGTGGCGGAGGCCTTGCAGCAGGCCCGCACGGAGCGGGATCAGGCCCGCCAGGAGGCGCAAGCCGCGCTGCGAAGCGCCCAAGCCAGCGAAAGCAAGCTGCAACGCGCGTTGAGCGAGGCCGAGCACGAACTGGTGGCCTTGCGCAAGGAGCGCATCGAAGTGCGCCAGCGCCTTCTGCGGCTGGGCAAGCAGTTGGAGGCCGCCGGGGCCTAGCCCTGCAGCGCAAGGCATGCCGCAGGCTTCCTCGACGCGGGTGGAGATCTTCGATCAGGGGTACGCCATCGGCGGCGACGATGCCCCCTATATCCGGAGCTTGGCGTCACGCGTGGACGCCAAGATGCGCCAAGTGGCGCGCGAGACTCGGGTGGTTGATTCGCTCAAGGTCGCGGTCATGGCGGCCATCAACTTGGCCGACGAAAGCGAATCGCTGCGGCGGCGGGTCGAGCAATTGGAGCACGAGGTGGGCGAAAAGGCGCGCGCGCTGAATCGGCATCTGGACCGGCTGCTGGATCGCGCGGGGTAGCGAGGCCGGCGACATCGGGGCGCCGCCCCAGGGCAGCGATGCGAATCCTCTTCATCGGCGACATCTACGGCCAGCCGGGCCGGCGCGTGGTTCGCGACCATCTGGCGGACATCGTGGCGGCGCGCGGGATCGACCTTGTCATCGCCAACGGCGAGAACGCGGCCGCGGGCTTCGGCATCACCCCCAATCTGGTGCAAGAGCTGCTGGATTGCGGCATCGAGGTGCTGACCAGCGGCAACCACATCTGGGACAAGCGCGAGATCGTGGCGTGGTGGGAAAGCGGCGCGAAACAGGCGGGGCACGCGGCGAGACGCTTGCTGCGCCCGGCCAATTTCGGCGAGGCGCTGCCGGGCGGAGGGCTGCACCAAGGCCGCAGCCGCGAGGGGGAAGCGTTTGCGGTGCTCAACCTGCAGGGGCGGGTGTTCATGACGCCACTGGCGTGCCCCTTCCGCACCGCGGACGCGCTGCTGGCGACGCTGCCCTCGGAGTGCCGGACCATCCTGGTGGATTTCCACGCCGAGGCGACGAGTGAAAAGCAGGCCATGGGCTGGTACCTCGACGGCCGGGTGACGGCGGTGCTGGGGACCCACACCCATGTCCCGACCGCCGACGAACGCATCCTGCCCAAAGGCACGGCGTTCCAGACCGATGCGGGCATGACGGGTTCCTATGCGGGCGCCATCGGCAGCCGGGTCGAGGATGTGCTGCAGCGCTTGCTGCAAGGCTACCCGGCCAAGCTGGAGCCCAGCGACGGCGACGTGCGCCTGTGCGGCACCTTGATCGAGACCGGATCGGGAGAGCGGGCGGGCCGTGCCCTGAGCATCGAGCGCTTCCAACTGCAGAAAACGGACTGAGGCGCCGCTAGGGGAGGGACTCGAGGTCGCGCCAGTTGGGCCCGGCGCCGATTTCGACGCGCAGCGGGATCGCCAATTCGGCGACGTGCTCCATCTCGGCGCGCGCCAAGGCGGCGAGGGCGGGCACCTGCGCCTGAGGCACTTCGAACACCAGCTCGTCGTGCACTTGGAGCAGCATGCGGGCGCCGAGCGCGGGCAGGCGGGGATGGAGCCGGATCATGGCCAACTTGATCAAATCCGCCGCCGTGCCTTGCAGGGGGGTATTGATGGCGGTGCGTTCGGCGAACCCGCGCAGGGTTGGATTGCGGGCGTCGAGATTGGGAATGGGCCGCACACGCCCGAACAGCGTGCGCACCCGTGCTTCGCGCCGCGCCTCGGCGAGCGTGCGCTGGATGTAGTCCTGCACGCCGGCGTAACGCTCGAAGTAGCGCTTGATGAACTTCGCCGCTTCGGCTTGCGGGATGCTCAACTGGCGGGCCAGCCCGAAGGCCGAAAGGCCGTAGACGATGCCGAAGTTGACCGCCTTGGCGCGCCGGCGATGCTCGTCGCTGATGAGCAGAGGCGGGACGCCGAAGACTTCGGCGGCGGTGAGGCGATGGATGTCCTCATTGCGGCGGTAGGCGTCGAGCAGCAGCGGGTCGCCGCTGAGATGCGCGAGCAGGCGCAACTCGATCTGCGAATAGTCGGCCGAGACCAAGACATGGCCGGGGTCGGGCACGAACGCGGCGCGGATTTCGCGCCCGAGCTCGGTGCGGATGGGAATGTTCTGCAGGTTGGGGTTGGTCGAGGCCAGGCGCCCGGTGGCCGAGCCCGTGATGACGAAATTGGTGTGCAGCCGGCCGGTGGCAGGGCGGAGCAGGGGCGGGAGCGCGTCCACGTAGGTGGACTTGAGCTTGGCGAGCTGGCGGTATTCGAGAATGGGAGGGATCACCGGATGCTCGGTCAGCTCTTCGAGCACGTCCTGGGCGGTGGAGAGGGATTTAGTCTTGCCTCGCCGGGCGGGGGCGGGCAGCCCCATCTTGGTGAACAGGATGTCGGCCAACTGCTGCGGGGAATTCAGATTGAAGCGCGCACCGGCCAGGGTGAAAACCTCTTCTTGCCGATCCATGCAGCGGCGCTCCAATGCGCGCGACAGCAGGGCCAGCGGCGCAGGATCGAGGCGAACCCCGGTCGCCTCCATGGCCTCGAGCACGGGAATCAAAGGGAAGTCCAAGTCCGCATACACGGATTGCTGGCCGCTCACCGCGACGCGCTGGCGCAGCCGGGGAGCGGCGGCGAGGGCGGCGGCGGCGGCTTGGCCGGCGTCGCCGAATTGGGCGGGCGCAGCGGGATCGAGGCGGCGCAGGATGGCCTCCAGCCCGAAGCTGGAGGCGGTGGGGTCGTCGAGGTAGGCCAGCAGGGAAAGATCGCTGATGCGTTCGGAGTCGAACGCCGGCAACGGCAGCTCGGCGCCGCGCAGGCGGGCGCGCAGGGCCTTGGCATCGGCGAAGACCCAGGCTTGGCCAGGGTCGCCGAGCGCAGCCCGCAGTCCAATCTCCGCACCGGGCGCGAGCGCGGCCGCGCTTGCGGAGCTGGCCAGGCCGGCTCCATCGTCCCAAATCAAGCTGAGCGGACCGTCGGCATCGGCCGCGAACTGATGCGCGCGCGCGGCATCGAACACCTCCGAAACCGGCAACGTGGGGAGGGGCGGGGCGGCGTCCAGGGAGCGCAAGAGCTGGTGGAATTCGAGTTCCGCGAACAGCGAGCGGCAGGCGTCAAGGTCAGGCTCGCGCTGCCGCCATTCGTCGGGGGTGAACTCGACCGGGGCGGCGCAAGAAATGGTGGCCAGCGACTTGCTGAGCGCGATTTGATCGCGGTGAATTTGAAGCGATTCGCGGTAGGTCTTGCGTTCGACTTCGGCGGCACGCTCGAGCGCGGCTTCCACGGAGCCAAAGCGGGCGATCAACTGTTGCGCGCCTTTCTCGCCGATGCCAGGAGCGCCGGGGATGTTGTCCACCGCATCGCCGCGCAACGCCAGCAGATCCGCCACTTGCCCGGGGCGGACGCCCAAGCGGGCCTCGACGCCGGCGGCATCGAGGAGCTGATCGTGGCTGGGATTGTAGACGCGGACGCCGGGGCCGACCAACTGCAGCAGGTCTTTGTCGCTGGAGACCACGATCACCCGCCAGCCGGCGGCCACCGCTTTGCGGGCGACGGTGCCAATCACGTCATCGGCCTCGAAGCCCGGGGCCTCGAGGATGGGCACGCGCAGCGCCTCCAATGCCTTGCGGATGTAAGGCAACTGCGGCAGCAGCGTGTCAGGCATGGCGGGGCGGTTGGCTTTGTAGGCGGCGAAGTCCTGGTCGCGGAAGGTGGGCCCGGCCAGGTCGAAGGCGGCCGCCAGCGCCGCCGGCCGGGCGGTCTGCACCAGCTTGCGCACCATCTGCACCACGCCCAGCACGGCGGCGGTGGGCAGGCCGCGCGCATTGGTCAGCGGCGGCAAGGCGTGATAGGCGCGGAAAATATAGCCCATCGCGTCAATCAGATACAGCTCATCCGAGGGCAACGCGGGCGCGACCGGACTGGATGCGGCGGGCGGCAATCCCCAGGATTCTAGCATTCGGCGGACGGTTCGCCGGCTGGAAAGGCGGGCTGCAATTGCCTTACATCCCAGCAAGACCTATAATGGAAGCAGCGCCGATTCCCGCATGAAGACCCCTCCCGCCGCCAAATCCTCCGACCGCCTGCTGATGATGTCGCTGCTGGGAATCCTGGTCGGATTAACCGGCGGGCTGGTGGCGGAGTTCCTGCTGCGCGCCATCGCCTACATCAACAATCTGGTGTTCTTCGGCGTGGTCTCGGGGAATTATTTGACCCCGAATTCCTCGCACATCCACGGCTGGGTGGTGCTGGTGCCGGCGGTGGGCGGCTTGGCGGTCGGGCTGTTGATTCACTACTGCTCGCCAGAGATCAAGGGCGACGGCATCCCCGAGGCCATGTCGGTGGTGCTCACCAGCGGCAGCATTGTCAAGCCGCGGGTGGGCTTCTTCAAGCCGCTCAGCGCCGCGATCACGGTGGGAACCGGGGGGCCGTTCGGGGCCGAGGGGCCGATCATTCAAACCGGGGGGGCGTTGGGCTCGATCCTCAGCCAATTCCTGCCGTGCTCGCCGTCGGAGCGGCGCATTCTGCTGGCCTGCGGGGCGGCGGCAGGATTGGCCGGGGTGTTCAAGACGCCGTTTGCCGGCGTCTTCATGGCGGTGGAATTGCTGGTGTTCGAGTTCCGGGCACGCTCGTTCATCCCCATCGCCTTGGCTTCGGCCTGCGGAACCATGGTGGCGATGGCGTTCCGGGGGGCGCAGCCGGTGTTTCCGGTGGTGGCGAATTTTTCCCTGCGCGGAACCGAGTTGCCGTTCTTCATCCTGTTGGGCATCGGCTGCGCGGGCTTAGCGTGGGTGATGACGCGGACGTTGTATGCGTGCGAAGACTTGTTCGAGGACATTCATCACCGCTTCAAGCTGTGGTTCCCGGTGATACCGGCGATCGGGGGATTGATCGTCGGCGGCATCGGGTGGTTTTATCCGGAAGTGTTCGGCATGGGCTACGGCGTGATCGCCGACCTGCTGAAAATGCCGCATACCACCGGCCACTTGATCGGGGTGGGGGTGGCCAAGCTGGGCGCGTTCGGCTTGGCGCTGGGTTCGGGGGCATCGGGCGGAACCTTTGCGCCGGCGCTAATGATCGGGGGCAGCCTGGGGGCGGCGTTCGGGAACGTGGCGCGCCAATTGCTGCCGGCGGCCTCCTCCCCTGGACTGTACGGCATGATCGCCACGGCGGCGCTGTTCGGCACGATTTATCGCGCCACGCCGACGGCGATCCTCTTCATGCTGGAAGTCACCGGCGCGTACCGCGCCATGTTCCCGCTGTTCCTGGTCTGCATCATCGCCGACTTGGCGGGGCATTACCTGATGGACACGACCATCAACACCGAACGGCTGGTCAAGCGCGGCATTTTCGTGCCGGATTCCTACACGGCGGATCCGATGCGCCTGTTCCGGGTGCGGCAGATCATGACCACGGGGGTCGAGAGCGTGCCGCAGCAGGCCCGGCTGCCGCAGTTCCTGGACGCGGCCGTGCTGCACGATGCCTTGCCGGTGGTGGACGACAGCCAGCGCCTGGTGGGCGTGCTGCACCGCAGCGATTTGCTGCAGGCGGCCGCCGATGCCACCGCGGGCAGCTTGGCCCGCAAGCAATTCCTGATCGCCTATGCCGACGAAAGCCTGCACGACGTGGCGCTGCGCATCCTGCAGCATGGGGATCACAATTGCCCGGTGCTGGACCGCGAGAGCGGCGAGCTGGTCGGCATCATCACCCCCTACGACCTGCTGAAAGCCAAGCAATGGGAGCATCGGCAGGAGATGCAGGAGCCGGGAGTGATGTCGGTCTTCAGCTTGCTGCGGTTCCGCAACCGGGGCGTGCAATCGAGCGCCGAGCAGGCGGAAAAAGACGCGGCCGTCGAGTTGGATGCCCGCAAATAAAACGGCATCCCAGCCCAAAGTAGCGTTTGCCGTCCGCTCCGCAAATGCCGCTGGGCGCGCGGCTATACTGAGAACGCCATGAAGCTGTGTGTCATCGGAACGGGCTACGTCGGCCTGACCACCGGCGCTTGCCTGGCGGCTGTCGGGCATGAGGTGGTGTGCACGGATTCGGACGCGGGCAAGATCGCCGGCTTGCGGCAAGGCATTCTCCCGATTTTCGAGGAGCGGCTGGCGGAGGTGGTGGCAGCGGCGCGGGCAGCAGGAACCCTGCATTTTGACGACAATGCGAACAGCGCGCTGGAGTCCAGCGAAGCGATTTTCATTTGCGTCGGCACCCCGCCGGATGCGGACGGGAAGGCCAATCTGGCCGCGGTGGAGGCGGTGGCGCGCCAAATCGCGGCCCAGGCGCGCGGGGGGCGCTTGGTTGTGGGCAAGAGCACGGTGCCGGTGCACACCGGCGAGCAGATCAAGCGCGTGCTGGCCACCTACGCCGGCGCGAACTCGCATTTCGAGGTCGCCTCGAATCCGGAGTTCTTGCGCGAGGGCACTGGGGTCTACGATTTCTTCCATCCTGACCGGATCGTCGTCGGCACCGACACGCCGACCGCGGCGGCGCAATTGCAAGCGATCTACGGGCCCGTGCTCGAAGGCCGCGGCCAGTGCGGTTGGCATGCGCAGTCGCTACAAGCCTGCGGCTGGCGGCCTCCAGCGTGGGTGGCGACCAGCATTCCCAGCGCGGAGCTCATCAAGCACGCGTCGAATTCGTTCCTTTCCATGAAGATTTCCTACGCCAACGCGATCGCCGACCTTTGCGAGCTCGCCGGCGCGGATGCGGCCGAGGTGCTGGGGGGCATGGGCCTTGATCGCCGCATCGGCAAGGATTTCCTCCATCCCGGCCTGGGGTTCGGCGGCTTCTGTTTCCCCAAAGATCTGAGCGCGTTCGTCGAGATGGCCATGGATTTGGGCTACGACTTCCGCTTGTTGCGGGAAGTGCAGGCCATCAACGCGCGCCGGGTGGAACAGTTCCTGCGCAAGGTCCGCGACGAGCTTTGGGTGCTGCAAGGCAAGACGATCGGCGTCTTGGGGCTGGCCTTCAAGGCGGGCACCGACGATATCCGCCTTTCACCGGCGATGGCGGTCGTGCGCGAACTGGTGCGGCAAGGCGTGCGGGTGCGCGCCTTCGATCCTCAAGCGCGCGAGCGGGCGCGGGCGGAATTGGGCGAGGCGATCGAATACTGCTCCACGGCCGAGGCGGTGTCCGAGGATGCCGATGCGGTATTGATCTTGACCGAGTGGCCGGAGTTCCGGGCCGCCGACTGGGCGGCGATGTCGAGCCGGATGCGACGCGCGCTGGTGCTGGATGGCCGCAATCTTTTTCGTGCCGAGGAGCTGGCCCGCTTCGGGTTCCGCCATCGCGGCATCGGCCTGCCCGCCCCGGTTCAAGATTTCGCGGTCAGCCGCTAGGCCGCGCAGAACGGCGGCAGGCATTGCCTGCCCGGCGGGGTTTGCCTATATTGGCAGTGGCGCCCATGCCTTCGCTGTTCACCACCGGACTGCTGGCCTTTGCGCTGTGCCTCGTCCTGACCCTGGCGCTTCGCGCCTGCCTGCGCCGACTCCGGCAGCATCGAGCCCGGGAGCGCGATCATCGGGGCGGCGCCGCGGTTCCCTCGCTGCCTCGCCTGGGCGGAGTGGCGGTGCTGCTGGCGGCTGCGCTCGCGTTGGGCTTGCCGCCGCTCCTGCATTGGCCTTTGGCCATCACCGGAGGCCGCGATCTGCTGCGCCAGTGGGCCGGGCCGGTGGGGCTGGTGATGCTGGTGGGCGCGGCCGACGATCTCTGGAATCTGCGGCCGCATTGGAAATTCACCGGACAAATCGCCGCTGCCCTGTGGGTGGTCGCGCTCGGCGTTCGGGTGCACAAGATCCTTTTCCATCCGTTGCCGCTATGGGCCGCAGCGCTGGTCACGGTGGTTTGGCTGGTCGGCTGCAGCAACGCCTTCAACCTCATTGACGGATTGGACGGGCTGGCCACCGGCTTGGCCCTGTTCGCCACTGGCACGGTGCTCGCGCACGCCGTGCTCATCGGCGAGCCCGGCTTGGCCTTGGTGATGGGAGCGCTGTTCGGCGCGCTGGGCGGCTTTCTGCTGTTCAATTTTCCGCCGGCTTCGATCTACTTAGGAGATGCGGGCAGCCTCGCCATCGGCTTCTTCCTCGGCTGCATGGCCCTGGCGTGGGCCAACAAAGCCAACACCGCGGTGGGGCTGCTGGCGCCATTCTTTGCGCTGCTGGTGCCGATGCTCGACACGGGCGTGGCCGTGGTGCGGCGCGGCCTGACCGGGCAGCCCTTGCTTTCCGGCGACCACCGCCACATCCACCACCGGCTGCTGCGGCGCGGGCTGACGCCGCGGGGCGCGATGCTCATGCTCTATGGCGTGGCCGGCGCCGGGGCGGTGGCGGCGCTGGTGCTCGCCGACGTGCAGCAGCGGCACACCTTCGAACTGGTGATCTTGTTGTTCGTCGGGCTGGCCGCGGCCGGGGTGCAGCAGCTCGGGTACGTGGAGTTTTCCGAAGCCAGCCGCCTGCTGCGCCGGGGGTTGCTTGATCCGCGGCCAGGGCTCCAGGCGCACGTGCTGCTGCGGCAATGGAGCGAGGAAATTTCGCGCGCCCAGGACCTGGACCGCATCTGGGAATGCCTGCAGTGCGCCGCGCGCGCGCTGCAATTCGACGGCGTCGAAATGCGGGTGGGGGAACAGTGGCGCCGCATCCAGCCCTGGGCGGGCGAGCGGGCCGGGGCGGGAGCCTGGGCGCTGCAGCTGCGGTTGGGCCAAGGGAACGCGGGCGGGGAGGTGACGCTTTGGCGGCATGCCCGCCCCGCCGCCGCGGGCTTGGTGGATGACATCGCCGCCGAGCTGGGAGCGGCGCTGACGCCCCGGCTGGCGGCGCTGGGCGGCGGCGAGAGCCAAGCTCACGCCGCGGTCGCGGGAGGGCATTGAGATGCCCCGGCTGCTGCGCGTCACGCTGGCGCTGCTCGTCTTCGCGGTGGTCTTTTACGTCCTTTATGCGAGCTTGCACAGCGCGCATTACCGTGTGCAGGTCTGCCTCGCCTACCAAGGCCGGTCGGCGTGCCGCATCGCCGAGGGCCGCACCCAGGACGAGGCGCTGCGCGCAGCCCATGACAATGCGTGCGCCCAGATCACTTCCGGCGTCACCGGCACGCTGGGCTGCCAGAATACGCCGGCCAGCTCGGTGCAATGGCTGACGAAGTAGGGTCGGCGGCGCTGAAAATCATGTAAGCTTTGCAGCATGAACTCCGTTCAACGCTGCCTGCTTGCGGCATCGGTTTGCGCCGCGGGCCTCGTGGCCCAGTCCGGCTTCACCCTCCAGCAGGTGATGGACTCGCCCTTTCCGACTTCGCTGGTCGCGGCGGCGCAAGGCGAACATGTGGCCTGGACCGCAGATCTCCGCGGCGTGCGCAACGTCTTCATCGCGGATGGACCCGGCTTCACTCCGCGGCAAGTCACCCATTACACGCTGGATGACGGCCAGCCGATCGCCGCGGTGCGGATCAGCCCGGATGGCAGGACGGTGGTCTACGCGCGCGGCAGCGAGCACAATTCCGTCGGCGACACCGCCGATCCCGACAGCAGCGTGACCAAGCCGGAGCAGGAAGTGTGGTCGGTGCGCGACGGCGGCGCGCCGAAGCTGCTGGGCGAGATGGGCTGCGGCAATGAAGATTGCGAAGACATCCAAATGTCGCCGGACGGGGCTTGGGTGGTGTGGCCGGCGCGGAACACGATTTGGATCGCGCCCACCAGCGGGGCAGCGGAGGCCAAGCCGCTGACCTGGTCGCAGGGCAACAACACCCAGCCGCATTGGTCGCCGGACAGCAAGCACGTCGCGTTCGTGAGCCAGCGCCCAGGGCACGCGCTGATCGCGATTTACGACGTCGGCGGCGCGTACCTGCGGTATTTGGCGCCTTCGGTGGATCGGGATTCCGAACCGCGCTGGTCACCGGACGGGACCGAGATCGTGTTCGTGCGCCAGCGCGGCCTGACCCAGAACCCGCCGCTGCCCGACGGCCCCGAGCCGGCCGACCTCGCGCCGGCCACCGATCCCCATGTGACGCTGCCGCGCTGGGAGCTTTGGGTCGGCGACGCGAAAACGCTGCAAGCGCACCGCTTCTGGCAGAGCGGCACCCGGCCGGAGGATGCCCTCTACGGCACCACGATCGGCGAAGCCCTGCTGGTCGGGGCCGAGCATCGTGTGCTGTTCAGTTCGGAAGCCGATGGCTGGAACCATCTGTATTCGGTATCGGACGTGGTCGCGGGCAACGCCACCAACGAGGCGAAGCTGCTCACGCCCGGCAATTTCGAAATCGAGAACGTCGCGTTGCAGCCCGGCGGAACCTCGGTGGTGTTTACGTCCAATCAAGACGACATTGATCGGCGGCATATTTGGCGGGTCGGGCTGGACGGCAGCGCTCCGCCGGCCGCAATCACGCGCGGCGAGACGATCGAGTGGTCGCCGGTCGTGACCGCGGACGGCAAGCACATCGTCTGCCTGGGCTCGGGCCCGACCTCGCCCGCCATGCCCTATGCCATCGCCGACAGCGGGGAACGCACGATGCTGGGCAGCTTGCCGGCGGATTTCCCCGCGGCCCAACTGGTGGCGCCCAAGCAGGTCGTTTTTCCAAGCACCGATGACCTGCAGATCCATGGGCAGCTGTTCGAGCCGCGCGGCGCCGCGGCGGGGCCGCGGCCGACGCTGATCTTCGTCCACGGAGGCTCGCGGCGCCAGATGGTGCTGGGCTTCCATTACATGGACTACTACCACAACGCCTACGCCGAGAACGAGTACCTCGCCAGCCTGGGGTTCAACGTGCTTTCCGTGAACTACCGCACCGGCATCATGTACGGACGCGCATTCCGCATGGCGCCGCACACCGGGCGCCAAGGCGGCAAGGAATACGACGATGTGGTGGCAGCGGCGAAATACCTGCAAACGCTGCCCGAGGTGGATGCGCAAAAGATCGGCATCTGGGGCGGATCGTACGGCGGCTACCTGACGGCGATGGCGCTGTCGCACAATTCCGATCTTTTCAAGGCGGGGGTGGATTTCCACGGCGTGCACGATTGGAGCACCATTTATGCCGGCGGGGGCCCGCCCCGCGCCACGGCGGCGGCCGGCGGCCGCGGCGGCCGCGGCGGTGGCGCCGGAGCTGCAGGCGCAGCGGCTGGCGGCGGCGGCCGCGCGAACCTGGCTTTCGATTCATCGCCGGACGCCTATGTCCGCAATTGGCGCTCGCCGGTGCTGCTCATCCAAGGCGATGACGACCGCAACGTGGATTTCGGGCAAATGATCGATCTGGTGGATCGGCTCCGCGCCCAGCAAGTGCCCTTCGAGCAAATGGTGATCCCGGACGAAATCCACGGCTTCCTGCGCTGGACGAGTTGGGTGCGGGCCTATGCGGCAACCGCGGATTTCTTCGAGCGCGTGCTGCAGCAGGGCCAGGCCATTTCGACGGGGAATTGACACCCATGCGCGTTGCCGTGATCACCGGTGCCGCCCAAGGCATCGGACGCAAAGCCGCCGAAGTGCTGGCCGAACGCGGCTATGGCTTGGCACTGCTGGACTCGCAGGCCTGCACCGAAGCCGCGGCGGCCGTGCGCGCGCTGGGCACGCCTGAGCCCGCACTCGAGCTTCGAGGCGATGTCGCGGACCCGGCATTTGCCGTCGAGTCGGCGCGTGCAGTGGCGGAGCATTGGGGCCATGCGGATGTGCTGGTCAACAACGCCGGCATCAGTTTCATCCAGCCCTTCGAGCAACTCGACGCCGCTGCCGCGCGCCGCGTGCTCGAGGTCAATCTCCTGGGGCCGATGCTGCTCTGCCAAGCCTTCGGAGGCATGATGATCGAGGCGGCGAACGGCAGCATCGTCAATATCGCGTCGGTGGCAGGCCTGACCGGCATTGCGGACCGCGCGGTCTACAACGCCAGCAAGCACGGGCTGATCGGGCTGACGCGGACGCTGGCCGCGGAATGGGGCGGCCGGGGCGTTCGCGTCAATGCGGTCTGCCCGGGCTGGGTCAAGACCGAGATGGACGATACGGCCCAGGATTCGGGGCTGTACCGCGACGACGACATCACCGGGCGCGTGCCGATGGGGCGCTTCGCCTTGCCGGATGACATTGCGCGCGCCATCGCCTTCCTGGCCGATCCGGAGGAAAGCGGGTTCATCAACGGCGTCGCCTTGCCGGTGGATGGCGGCTGGACGGCGGATGGAAGCTGGCAACGCTTGCGCATGGCGCACCGCTAGCGCGGGCGAGCTGGGGCGGGCGCGGCCAACATGGCCAGGAACGCCAGCGCCAGCACAAGCAGGCCGGCTTGGGGGACAAGGCCGAGCGGGCGGGTCAGCCCCGCCTGGAGGCGGTTCCAGTCCAGGCCCAGGGGCAGGCCACCGAAGCTGTGCTGCGCTTGCGCCAACGCTTGGCCGACTGCACGCCGCGCTGTCCGGGTCATCCACCAGCTCGCCGCCATGGCGTAGAGCGATGCGGCGAGCCCAGCGGCCGCGCAGGCGCGCAGCGGCCAGCGGCGCTCCAACGCGGTGGCAGCCACGCTAAGAAGGGCGGCGATTCCGGCCAGCAGGACGGCGAAAGGGATGGGCAGCGCCAGCAGCAGCGCGCGATCCAGCGCCGCGCGATTTTGCTGAGATTCCGCAGGCAACCACTGCTGCAGCTCGCGTGCGTGGCGCAGCAGCTGGCGCAGATTGGTGGCTGAGCTTTGATCCTGGCGGCCGGGGCCGGCGGTCGCGGCTTGGGCGATCTCGCCCGCCAATCCAGCCACGCTCCAGCGTTGGGCGGGGCTGAAGGGGGCTGAGGCCTGCAGAGCGGGCAAGAGAAACACGGCCGCCACCGCCACGACCGACGCAGCCCATCGCAACCATTGCATAGCCTTCAACTGTCGGCCGGGAACGGCGGAGTGTCAACTATGCGGCCGGCCTCCGCTGGCGATTCCGGAGCGCAATCAGGTCGCGGCGGGTGCGATCGAGCACGGCCATGGCCTCCTGCAGCTTGCGTTCGGCCTCCTGGCGACGCTGCACGGAATAGACGTGGCGCGCCAACTCGATCTGCAGCGCCTCCACTTTGCGGAAGGCGGAGCGGTAGGCTCGTTCTTGGGGGGTCTCCACGCGGCTCCGTTGCGTTTTTGGATGCAGGGAAGTGATCCTCGCGGCAGTATGGCGATAGCCTTAGAGGATGAGCGAGCACATTCGCCTCAGCCTATGGTTCGGCACCCAGCCGGCGGTGCAGGTGCTCCCGCGGCTGGTGCAGGCGGCCGAGCAGTTGCCGGCTGAAGCGCTCGAGCGCGGAGTGCGGCGGCTATCGGTCACCGCGCTTGAATGGCAGCAAGCGGCACTGATTGAAGAAGAATTTGACGAAGGCATCCCGCTGGCATCTGCCATTGCGCAAATGAAGGAATTTTTCCAGCCGGATTGCGCCTGCCAAGTGGACATGACCTGGATGCTTTGGAAATTCGATCGGGAGGAGTGGAAACAGGTGCCGCATCGGTTGCAACTGGCCAGCTTGGGGCCCTCGTTCGGTGAGCGTGCGGGCAGCGCACAGGAGGAGGGCCATGTGACGGTGGATTTTGGCCTGGACGAGGCTTTTCTGGCAGAGCAAGCTCCGTGGAACGTCGAGACTCGGCGCCATTTACAAGCGAACATCCTGCAGCTCTTGGCCTATTGCCACAAGACGCAGCAGAAGATGCAGCCGCAACGACGCCTGCTCTGGTCCGAAGACGAATCCGACTGGACGCAGAAGCTGATGCGCCGCCTGGCCGCGGCCGGGACCGACCATGGGGAAACCGTCCAGTAGCCTCTCCGTCGTTTTGGCTGCGATCTTGGCTGCGATGCTGCTGGCCTGCGCTGCGGCGCGGGGCCAAGATCCCGCCAGCAGCACGGATCATCCTGCAGGCAACGTGAATGAGCTCACGCTGGCCGCGCTCCGTCCGGGTGTCGCCACGCTGACGCGGGCGCAGCACCAGTACGGACCGCACTGGACGCATCCCTCGGCCGACGAGCAGGATCTCAGCATTTGGTGCGATGCCGCGCGCCATCTCCAGCTCAGCCTGGAGACCAACGGCCAAGGAGTCGTGCAAGCCATCATGGTCGAGCGCACGCAGCTGCAGGCCGGCTGCACGGCGGTTCTTCCGGCTTCGACGGCGGTCACGGGCCGGGGCTTGCGCCTGGGCGACGGCATCGCGCGAGCCAAGGAAATCTACGGAAAGCCCTTCTTCGAGGGCCCGTCGCTGTGGCAAGGGCACGACGTCGCGCTGGTCGTCTTCAATTTTTCGTGGGCCGGCAGCAACAAGCCGCAGATTCTGGAATGCAGCTTCCTCGAGGGCCGGTTGGTGAAGCTCACGCTTTCGGCGGAATATTACTGAGCCTCGGCGCACAGTGGCTGGGGAGGCCCGCGGCATCCAATCCGCCATGCTGCCCACCGGCCACGGTTGGCTTGCAGGGCTGTTTTATTTCTTTGTCACGCGAGGCGCGCCCGGCCTGTTCTTGCTGGGCGTGCTCGACTCCAGCTTTCTGATGCTGCCCTTCGCCAATGACGTGGCGGTGATTCTTCTGGCTTCGCTGCACCATGCGCACCTGCTGCTTTATGTGCTGGCGGCCATGCTGGGTTCGGTGGCCGGATGCTGGATCATGTATTGGGTCGGGCATGCGGGGGGCGAAAACTTCATTCGCGCCCACGTAAGCCCGCAGCGCTTCAAGCGGCTTCACGACGCGGTGAAGCGCAAGGGCCCGGTGCTGCTCGCGGTTCCCGCGCTCATCCCGCCGCCGTTTCCGTTCTCGGCCTTTGTCCTCGGCGCCGGCGCGCTGGAGGTGCCGCAACGGCCGTTCCTGAGCATGCTGGCGGCAATGCGCTTTCTGCGCTTTCTGGCCGAAGGCCTCGCCGCGCTGTACTTCGGCCGCCGGATCGTGGCCTGGATGCAGACGCCGTTCTTCCAGCATTTCATCCAGGGATTGATGGTGCTGGCGATCCTAGCCAGCGCCTACAGCATCTTCCGGCTGGTGCGCACCAGCCGCGGCCGCCGCCCGGCCGCGGCTCAAAAGGGCACGAAATAGAAGCCGATCACCAGAATCGCGTACACGGCGATCAACTGCGCGCCCTCGAGCCAATTGGTCTCGCCATCGGCCGCGATCATGCCCATCATGACGGTGGAGAGCACGACGGCGGCCACCTCGATGCCGCTGAACACGAGCGTCATCGGATGGCCGAACAGCAGCGAAAGAAAGACGAGGGCCGGGGCGAGCAGCAGCGCAATCTGCAAACTCGAGCCGACGCCGATGGCCATGGCGAGATCCATTTCGTCGCGCCGCGCAGCCGAAACCGCAACGGCATGCTCGGCGGCATTGCCGATCAATGCAAAAACCACGCCGCCCCAGAACAGATCGGTGCCATGGAAGGCATGCTGGGCGGATTGCAGCTCCCGCACCAGCAATTCGCTCAAGATGGCGATCATGACCACCGCGCCCAGCATGGTGGCGGCGGGGCCGCGGCGCCGGCCCGGCGGCGCCGCTTCCGCGCGCGGCGGGGCCGAGCGAAATTGAAAGAGGATGCTGACCGCGTAGACCGCGATCAAGATCACCGCCGTGCCCAGGCTCAGGTACTCCGCGCCGGCGTGGTAGGGGCCCAGCTCGCCGTAGACGCCCAGCGAAAACACCGCGGGCACGACCAGGCCGACCGCAGCCAGGAACAGCGTGGTGGCGTTCGTGCTGGCCACGGTGCGGTTGATGAATTGCTTCTCGCGCCGCAAGCCGCCGAGCAGAATCGCCGTGCCCATCACCAACAGGAGGTTCGAAATGATGCTGCCGGTGAGGGAGGCCTTCACCACTTCGACCAAGCCCGCCTGCAGCGCCACAATGCCGAGGATCAGCTCGCTGGCATTGCCCAGCGTGCCCTGCAGAATGCCGGCCGCCAAGGGCCCCACGCGAGCCGCCAGCGTCTGGGTGGCATGTCCCAGCACCGCGGCCAGCGGCACCAGCCCCGAGGCGGCGAAGACGAAGACCCAGAGCCCGGGCGCATGCGCCAGCGCCAGCCCCATGGCGGCCGGGCCGGCCAGCAGGGAAGCATCCAGCGCGCGCGAGCCAGAGAGTTGCCATCCAAACAGCGGCCGAGGCGTGGCAGACACGTCAGAACTCAAGGTACACTGAAATTCATCCACCGTGCTCAGCGTGCGTGCGTCATTTTCGTGGCTGTTGGCTGCAACTCTGCTGCTGACGGGCGCTTCGGCGGCCCAGGCCCAGTTCGGCTGGCTGCGCGGTCCGGGTTCTGATTTCAAGACCTACGGCCGCATCACGGCCTTCCATTTGAACGTGCCGCTGGATGCCCCCGGCGTTTCGAGCCTCAAGGACTTTCCGCTGCAGGACTTCACCTACGTGCTTTATCCCACGGCGGGCTCGGGCGCCGAGGGCATGATTCCCGGCAACACCGAGACCGGCGCACCGCTCTCCATCCCGGTGGTGCGCGGCATGTACGACCGCAGGAGCGATGCCTCCGATCCGCTGGAATTCGAAGCGATCAAAGCCGATCCCGCCAAGCTTCCCAAAGCGCCCGGGGGCGAGGCCTTGCTTGTGTACAGCGTGCTGTACAGCGGACGGGATCTTGCCAACTGCACCGGAATCGTGCAAGTGCTGGAGCGCGATCAGGGCAAATTGATGCTGGCCGACCAGTTCAGCTACGACTGCCGCGGGGGCGCCGGCGCCGAATGGAACGTCCAGAAGCGGCAATTGACCATCCGATCGGCTCGCTATTCGCTGGGCGACAAGCCGTGCTGCCCCAGCCAATACGACAGCGTCGTGTTCAAGCTGGACGGCAAGAGCGTCAAGACGGGCGACGTCACCATCAACAACCAATAGAACGCATCAGCGTTTGCGCTGGGCGAAGTACCGCCATTTGTCCAATCCGGCCGGCACGGCCAGATCGAAGAAGCCCACCATCATTTCGTCGGTGGTCTGATCGCCCCAGCGCACGGCCACGGTCGGATCAGGATTGTGCGGATTCGCGGCGGAGTTGTCGTACCAGGCGAGCGCGCGAAGCTTCGCGCCGGCGGCAAGGGGCAGGGGCGACGCCAATGTATAGCTGCGCTGCCAAAAAAAGTTGTAGTGCGAAATCCGCAGCAGCGGCACCGCGCTGCCATCCGGCGCAACCAGGTCGTATTCGAAGGCCTTTCCGCGCAGGTGCATATGCGGGAAAAAGCTGAGCAGGGTTGCGGGGCCGGGCAGGGTGCCGTCCACCGCGACCTGGGTGTCGTCGGCGCCCGGCGGAATCACAAAATGGTCGTTAGTCAACTGCAGCGTGAGCACGCGCCTCGCCGGCGGCGCGGGATTGAAGACCAGCCCGATCTCGGTCTGGTCGGCACCGGCGGCGCCGTTCGTGGTGTAGTGCATCTGAAACACGAGGTCCGAGCCCGGGGGAACATATTTCCCGAGATCCGCAGGCCAACGGTCCGGAGCGCTGCCGGGCGCGTAGACCAGCAGAATCTCGCTGTCCGTCCACAGGCTGCGCTGCCCCAGATCGCGGGCGGTGAACGGGCGGTTCAGCGGCGCGCCTTGGAGCCATGGCGAGCCCGGCGGCCGCACATACACGACCGCATGATGCACGTGGCTGCGGCTTGAGGGCCGAATCTCGGCCTCTTGCACCCAGCGTCCGGCGGCGAAGCCGGTGGGCACGATTTCGTAGGTGTAGTCCAGCTGTCCACGAGCCGGGATGCGCACGGGAACCGGCATCCGCACCACGGTTTGCGGCGGGTCAATGTTCCAGCCGCGGGTGAAGCGGCGCGGAGGCGGGGCGTCGCGCGGGTCTCCGGCGGGCATGCCGGCCGCAGCCCAAGCGGCGAGCGTGTGGATCTGCCCGGCGCTCAACGAAGGATCATTCTTGAAGCGGCCCACGCCCGGGTCCGCGAACCAGGGGGGCATGGCCCGTGCGCCGGTCGCCTTGGCGATGGCGGTGGCGTGGCTGCGCGCGTCAGCGTAGGCGACGAGCGGAAAGGGCGCGATCTCGCCGGGCCGATGGCAGGCCTGGCAATGCTGCTGCAGAATCGGCAGCACGTCGCGGTAGAACGTCGGCGTCTGCGAAGATGCCGCCGCCCCAGCCATCGCCGCGGCGGCCAACGCGGCCAAGCGGATTCCCCGCCGCAGCGCGGAGCTCACTGGCCGTTGTTCGCGGGCTTCGGCAGCTCCAAGGGCGCCTCGAGCCGGATGAGCATGGGCTCGCCCTCGCGCAGCGTGAGATCACGTCCGTGGGACAACAGCACGCCGGCGGTGCCCACCGCGGCGCCGGCCGCGCCGCCCCGGATGAGCCCGCCGGTGCCGCCGAAGATGCCGCCGAGCACGGCGCCGATGGCGGCATCGGTTCCCGCCTTCTTGCCGGCGCCGGAATCGGGGCCATTCACGGTGCCTTCATCCTTGTTCACGTTCTGGGCTGCATTTCCGGTCGCGGCCGTGGTGGCGTTGAGCGAAATCGGCGTGCGCCCGGGAAGCGTGAGGGTGTTGTAGGTCAACTGCAGCTGGGCGTGGCCGCTCAGCTTGCCGCCACGGGTGACCTGCTGCACGGTGCCTTGGATGGTGCTGCCGGCGGGAATGGAGGCCGTGCCGCCGATCCAAACGGGAACGGTGACGGTCAGCGAGAACGCCTCGCCGGAATAGGAGTTCTTGGTGTCCAGCTGCTTGTCGAGCGTGGTCTGCAGTTGGGTGCCTTGGGCCAAGAGCAGGGTGTCGTTGTAGACGCCGCTGGGTTTGGCGCGCAGCGCGACCGGGTCGGTGGGCAGGTCGGCGTCGGCGTTGCCGGGGCTCGAGGCGGCAACGCCGGAGCGCGCTCCCAGGGCGGCGTTGTACAGGCGATGGTTGAACCCGTCATCGTAGCCGGTGCTGAAGCCGCCGCGGAAGCTGGTCTGGTACTGATCGCTGGCCCCCTGGGCCGGGTCATAGCCCACGTTGGCGTCTTGGTATTCGCGGCTGGCGGTCGCGTTGTAGACGGCATGCGAGTTGGCGTCCGACTGGCCGATGTTATATCCCTCGCGGTACCCATTTGCGCGCGCGGCCTTGGCGAGGTCGGTGGCGGCAGGCGGCAGCGGCGGAGGCGCGGGCGGCGAGAAGCCGGCATTGGGCGGGGGCGGTGCGGCCGGCGCTGGCGCCGATGCTTGCGGCAGCGAGCGCGGCCGCTGGCCGTAGCCATCGGCGTAGCCGTCGTCGAATCCGCTTTGGAACCCGCTGCGGTAGGACTCGGGTGTTCCGTAGGCCTCGGTGTAGCCGCTGGTGCCGTCCTGGTAGATCCGGAACTTGTGGGCGTTGGCCTGCGCGCCCGCTTGGTGATCTTGCTGACCTAGAGGGTAGGCGGCATTGTAGCCGGCGGCATAGGCAGCATCGGTCGTGGCGGCGGGAGCGGCTTGGGCTCCGAGCAGCACGGCTAAGCTCAAGAAAAGCCCGACGACGGCCGCGGGCATGATTAGGCGCCTGCTTGGCATCTGCAACCCCCTGTGCTTGGACGGAGTTCGCGTGGCCGCGGTTTCCGCCTCAGCCCCCTTTTGGTTGGCTGATAATCAACGTCTGTGCATTATCTTAGGCCGATTTTGCCTTGGCGGCTGCCGCGCGGGGTAATCGAATTGGGGCGCCGCACGGCGGTGATGGCCATTGTGAACCTCACCCCCGATTCCTTTTTCGCGGAGAGCCGCACGAGCTCGCCTGAGGCCGCGCTGGCGTTCGCTGAACACGCGCTCGCCGCGGGCGCCGACATGCTGGACTTGGGAGCGGAGTCCACGCGTCCAGGGGCCGTCGCGGTTTCGGCGGAAGAGGAGTGGGCGCGGCTCGGGCCTGCGCTCGAACGCCTGCGGCGAGCCCTGCCCGAGGCGTTGCTGTCGGTGGACACCCGTCACGCCAGCACAGCCCGGCGGGCAATCGATGCAGGGGCCGATATCCTGAACGACGTCACCGGATTCGAAGATGACAACCTGCTGAGCGCGGCCGCCGCGGCCCAATGCGGCATGGTCGGCCTGCATCATCGTGGCGCATTTGCCACCATGCACCAACTGCCGCCGTTGGCCGATCCGACGGCGGAGGTCCTGGCCGGGCTGACCGCGATCCGCGATCGCCTGGAGACGGCCGGCGTCCACCGCGAGCGCGTGGTGCTCGATCCCGGCTTCGGATTCGGGAAGAATCTGGACCAGAATATTCCGCTGCTTCGCGATTTGGACGCCTTTCACCAACTGGGGCGTCCGCTGCTGGTCGGCCTGTCGCGGAAATCCTTTCTTCGCAACTCGCCGGAACAGCCGCCCGCGGATCGGCTGGCGGCGAGCTTGGCCGCGTTGACCGTCGCCGTGCTGGCGGGGGCGCATATCGTGCGGGTCCACGATGTGGCAGCCAGCGTTGATGCGCGCGGGTTGGCCGACCGGCTGCTAACGAGCCCGAATGTGCGAAAATAGACCCGCCCACCTGGAAGGACCCCCCAGTCATGTTGGATTCCGCCTCTTCGCCTGCCCCCTCGCCTGTGCCCGCCGAGGGTGAGCCTAATTTCGCTCAGCTGCTGGCCCAATACGATCAGCAGAACGAGTCGGCCGGCCCCAAGATCGGGGAGCGGCGCACGGGGCACATCGTCAATCTCCGCGAAGATGTGGCGCTGGTGGACATCGGCGCCAAGGCCGAGGGCGTGCTGTCTCTCCTGCTATGGCGCGAACAAGGCCCCGGGGGCGATCTCAATCCCGGCTTGGCGATCGAGGTGGTGGTGGATGGGCGGGACGAAGAAGGGAGCTTCAAGCTGAGCCCCTTCGCCCCCGATCGTCCGCGCAACCTTGAGGATGCGCGGGCCGCCTACGAGCAGGGATTGATCCTGCGCGGAAAGGTGACGGGCGCGGTGAAGGGCGGCCTGACGGTGGACGTCGGCATGCGCGGCTTCATTCCCCAGTCCAAGAGCGGGGTGCGCGATCCCAACGAACTGCACAAGCTGGTGGGCCAGGAGGTCCGCTGCCGCATCGCCCGCGCGCCCGAGGAGAAGCAGTTGATCCTCGATCGCCGCAGCTTGCTGGAGCAGGAGCAGCGCGAGACCGAGCGCAAGCTGTTCGACCAGCTGCAAGTCGGCGACGAAGTGGTTGGCACGGTCAGCAGCCTGGCCACCTATGGCGCATTCCTGGACATCGGCGGTGTCGGCGCCCTGCTCCACATCTCCGATTTGAGCTGGACGCGCGTCGGCGAGCCCGGCCACGTGCTCAGTTTGGGCCAAGAACTGCGGGTGAAGGTGCTGAAGGTGGACCGCGAGAAGAACCGCATTTCGGTCGGCCTGAAGCAGCTCACCCCCGATCCCTGGGCCGGTGTTCCCGAGCGCTTCGAGGTCGGCGCCCGGGTCCGCGGCCGGGTGACCCGCACCAGCGAATTCGGCGCGTTCGTCGAGGTGGAGCCGGGGCTGGAAGGCTTGATCCACATCAGCGAGATGTCGTGGACCCGCCGGGTCCGCAAAGCCGAGGATGCGGTTCAGGTCGGCGAGACCATCGAGGCGGCGGTGCAGGGGGTCAACGCCAAGGAGCGCCGCCTTTCGCTTTCGCTGAAGCAGGTGCTCGGCGACCCGTGGGCGGAGGCGGAGACGCGCTTCAGGCCCGGAACCGTTGTGGAAGGCAAGGTGCGCAACCTGCAGCAATTCGGCGCGTTCCTGGAGCTGGCCGAGGGCGTGGACGGCATGGTGCATATCGGGGACATCGCAGTCGAGCGCATCGAGCACCCGAACAAGGTGCTCAAGGTTGGAGATACGGTGCGGGTGCAGGTGCTCGAATTGGATCTGCCCAAGCGCCGGCTGCGGCTGGGCATGAAGCAGCTGATTCCGACTCCGCTCGAGGCATTCCTGGCTGCGCATGCGGTCGGCGACACGCTCAACGGGCGCGTGGTGAAAACCTATCCAGGCCGGGTGCAGCTCGACGAAGGCATCGAGGCGGCGTGCCCGACGGCCGCGCAACCGGTGCGCAAGATCGAAGAGGGAACGCTGGCCGCCAAGCTGGCCGCAGTCTGGAAGAACCCATCGCCGCAGCCGGCCGAAGCCGCGCCTACCGGGGTCACGCTCAAATCGGGCGAGGTGCGCCAATTCCGCATCAGCCTGCTCGACGCGGAAGCGCGCCGCATTGAAGTCGAACCGGCCTAGGTGCGGTTGCTGAGCGCGATCCGGGCGGCGTGAAAGCCGCAGAGCCCATGCACGCCGCCGCCCGGCGGCGTCGAGGCCGAGCACAGGTACACGCCCCGCAGCGGGGTTTGATACGGACGAAGTCCTGGCCGCAGGAGCAATTGACCGAGTGTATTTCGGCCGCCTGCGATATCGCCTCCGACCAAATTCGCGTTGTGGGATTCCAAATCCGCGGGCGACCGGGAACTGCGCGCCAGCACCAGCCCGCCGAAGCCTGGGGCAAAGCGTTCGATCTGGGCTTCAATGCGGTCGGTCATGTCCTCGGTTGATCCGTTCGGAACATGGCAGTACGCCCAGGCGGTATGCTGGCCCGCCGGCGCTCGGCTGTCATCGAACCGGCTGGGCTGGCACAGCAGCACGAAGGGCCGCTCGGCTGCGCGCGCGCCGCTGGCCGCACAGGCTGCGCGTTCGCTGGCGCAAATCTCCTCCAAGGTTCCGCCCAGATGCACGGTGCCCGCTTGCCGACAAGCGGGCGCGCTCCAGGGTATGGGCGCGCCCAACGCGTAGTCGAGCTTGAAGACTCCGGGTCCGGGCCGAAACCGCTCGAGTTTTCCCCGATACCGCGCGGGCAGGCGAGGGCCCGCCAGAGCCAACAGCCCGCGGGCGGATACATCGCAGAACACCGCCTCGACGGACGGCAATTCCTGCAGCGATGAAATCCGGTGCCCGGTCTCGACCTCGCCTCCGAGCGAACGCAGGTGCCGCACCAGCGCGTCCGTGATCGCTTGCGAGCCGCCGCGCGCCATCGGCCAGCCGGCGCGGTGAGCGGCTGCGGCCAACACCATGCCGATGGCCGCGCTGCCGCGCGCCTGCAGGGGCATGATCGAATGGGCGGCCAAGCCGGCGAACAGCGCGCGGGCAGGGCCGGTCCGGAAGGTGGCTCGGGCCAGTGCCTCGGCCGACTGCAATCCGTGCAGCCCAAACCGCGCCAGCGCCATCGGCCGCCGCGGCCAATGCGGCGGGGCCATGAAACCTTCTTCCATGGCCGGCCAGTCGCGCACGACCGGCGCGATCAGCCTGCGGTAGGCTCCGGCATCGTCGCCCAGCCGTTCGGCGGTAGCTTCGCCAGAGTGCTCGACCACCGCCGCGGTGCCGTCGTCAAAGGGGTGTGCCAGGGCAAGCGGCGGATGGATCCACTCCAGGCCATGCTGCTCCAGCGGCAGCGAGCGGAAAAACCCGGTCGCCACTGCCATCGGGTGCACCGCCGAGCAGACATCGTGGCGAAATCCGGGCAGCGTGAGCTCGGCGGTGCGCGCGCCGCCGCCGATTTCGGCTTCGGCCTCGTAGACCTTGACGCGCCCGCCGGCCTGCGCCCAGACAATCGCCGCCGCCAGCCCATTCGGGCCCGAGCCGACGACGATCGCATCCCCGGGCGCGGCCATGCCGAAGCTTAGGGCAGGTTGTAGCGCAGATTCAAGAAGCCCATGCCGGCGTGCGCGTAGCGCGCCGTGCCGGGGGCGACGTCGAACGGAGTGCGGGTCACATAGGAGGCCTGCGCGAGCAATTGCACCGAGCCGTATTCGGCCGATTTCCAGAACGTGCGCACCTGCCCGAGCGTGGCTTCTTGGATGCTCTTGTTAATGGCATTTCCCGCGCCTGCGAAACCGTAGCCGACGGGCGTGGCGCCGGAGAGGTCGAAATCGCGTCCGATCGCCACGCCGCCGTAGTAGGCGTAGAGCGTCTCCTGGGGATCGGCCTGCCACTCCGCGCCGGCCATGCCGCCCGAGGCGCGAACCGGTGAGATGCTTCCGTCCTGACGGACGATCATGTCGGGCGCCATGCCGACGAAGTAGCGCCCGCCCCCATCTCCGAGGAAACTGCTGCCAATCAGGCGCAGGCCGCCGGCCACGGCCCAATTGGCATTCAACGAGAGGCCGCCGCCGGCGGCATGCATGACGGAGCCGGTGGCGGCGCTGAGCAGGCGGAAGTTGCTCTCGAGGGCAGCAAACTCCACATGCAATCCATGGCCTGCGGGCTGGGAATCGTAAGCTACTTTTCCAATCAGATCCGGGGTGAAGCCGGGTGCGGCGGTGCCCGAAGCGCCGTTGTTCACTTGGGCCGCATAGGGGCCGTTGGCGCCGCCGGGCAGGGTGGCGGTCGGCGATCCCGAGCCGCCGATGTAGTTCTCGCCCTGTTCGGCCGAAATTCCCGCTGTCCATTTCGGGCTGGCATGGTACAACACGCGGAATTGCGGCTGCCGCGTCCAGGTGAGGCCGACCTGGTAATTGGTATCGCCCACCAATCCGTAGAAGATGTCGGCGGGCATGGGCGAAAGGCCAACCCGGTTGGGGGTGAGCATGCCCCAATCCTGGCCGGCGAGCATTTCCCAGTCGCCGCGTCGCAGGTCAATGAAGAACACGCGCATGCGCAGAGTGTCGCTGTTGCTGCTGACATCGAGGTTGGCGGGCGCATTGCCCAAGAAGTCGGCTTCGAGATACCCGGTGACCTGGGTCCCATTGTGATCCCCGGTCATTTTCAGCGACAGGCGCGAATTCTGAGCGCTGAGGCGGAGATCGGAGAGGCGCCCGCTGGGGGTGTCATTGAAAGGAATCTTGGCGAAGTTCGTGCCGATCCCGCTGCCCACGTCGGTCGAACGGAACACGGTGGTGAAATCGAGGAAGCCGCCGGGGGTGAACTCCATGCCGCCGATCTTCACTGCCAGCGGCGAGGGCGACTGGGCCGAGGCCAGCCCGGCGCAGGCCGACAAGGTGGCAATGGCGAGGAGGGAACCGAGAAGCTTGCGCATGCATATTCAGAATACCCCGTGTCCTCCGCTTCCCGGGCCGCCCACGCCGGTGCCTTGGCTGGTGGCCGCCGGAGCGGCGCGCTCGAGATAGGGGTAGAACGGCGTCAACTGCAGCGGCATCTTCTCGCGCGCCGAGAGCAACGGAATGGCTTGGGGCGTTTGCAGCGTCACGCTGCCATCCCAAGCATCGACCAGCAGACGTCCGCCCAGGGGCAGGGCGGCGATTTGCGAGACCTGGGCCGGGGCCAGCGGCGGCGCGGCGGCCTCGACCGCATGCAGGCGGGCGAGGTAATCGTGGCTAAACCAGGCGTTGCCGAGATGCGGGCTGAACAGATGCGGCGAGAGCTTGCGCCGCGCATCCACCTGCCGCAGGAAGAGCCCGGCGTCGGCGATGTGCGCCTTGTAGGGAGAGCCTTCGAGCAGCTTCACGGCGAGCGCATTGGCGTAAGCCTCCTCCTGGGGAGTGCGCCGCAGATCCAGCAAGCGGAAGCTGTCTTGGTCGGCGAACAGCATGCGGTCGCCGAAGGCATAGCGCGTGTCCAGCCGCTGGCCGAGGCTGATGTGGGCCAACTCGTGGGCGAGCATGGCGGCCAAGCTGGCTTCGTCCGGCAAGCTGTCAATGAGGCCGCGGCTGAGGACGATGGTATGCCCGATGGCCACCGACTCGAGCGGCGTGGTCAGCAGGATGCGGCAGCGCACCGGCGGCGAGATGCTGAGCTGGTTGGTGACCACCAGGTTGTCCACCACTTGCTGCAGCACGGCGTCGGCGGGGCCCGCGGGTGCGAGCAGGCCGGCCTTTTCCAAGCGATCGAGCACGTTGTCTTCGGCTTCGCGTTCCCAGGCGCGCGTGCTGGCGAGGGGGGAGAGCACGGTCGGGGGCGCCTGCGGCGCCACCTCGGCACCCTCAATGCTCACCGACGTCAGCTCTTGCTGACGACCGGCGGCGCGCAGATCGTAGCCCCACAGGCGGGTCTGGGCCTGATAGCGCACATGGCGGAACAGGCCGAAGGCGAGGTCGCTCTCTTCCGCGTAGATGTACACGGGCACCCAAACGTCCGGGCGCACGTTCAGCCGCCAACTATCGAAGTGCAGATCGGGATGGCCGTAGCGGTCCTGCCAGAAGCTGCCATTGAAGCGCACCAAGGTGTCGTCCTGGTCCTCGATCCAGATGCGCCCCCAGAAGCTTCCCTTGGCATCGGCCAGGAGCGGCGCCACGTCGAAGACGTAGCAGCGAACTTGGCCGAGGAATTCTCGCCGCACGTAGACGAAGCGGTAGTGCCGGCGGTCGAAATGATCCGCCCCTGGAAAGAGCATGCCGGCGAAGCTGTTGCGGTAGACATTCAAGCCCAGCACTTTGCGCGCCGGCAGCGCCAGGGCATCATCGAGCGGGCCGATCCACTGTCGCCAGGCCTGCTGCGGCTCGGGCAGGAACGATTCGGTCTGAAAGCCGCCATGGAAGTGGAGGATGCCGAGGAAATAGCGGTCGGCGACGGGCACGTCGCCCAAGGTGGCGTCGCTGCGCAGATCCTGCATGTAGGTCTCGATGCGGGGCTCGAGCTCTTGCAGCCGGCGGTACAGTTGCTGCTCGCGCGCGCTCATGCGGTCGAGGATGGCGTCGGCGCTGGGGGGGGCGGTCTGGGCCGGCGAAGGCGGGGGCGCCGGAGCGGACGGGGCTTGCGCCCGGGCAGGCAAAGCGGCGGCACACCCGAGGGCGGCCCACGCGAGAATCACCAACAAGCGACGTTGCATATCCATCGCCCTCAGTAGGCGAGTTTGAACACCATGTGCACCTCAACCGTCCAATCCACCGGCTGCCCCCGCCGCTGCGCCGGCCGGAAACGCAATTGCCGCGCGGCCGCGGCCGCGGCGTCGTTCAGACCGTAGCCCAATCCGCGCAGCACGCCCACGACTTCGGCCCGCCCATCGGCGTCGAGGCGCACCCGGAGCACCACCTCGCCCTCGATGCGGTGCTGGGCCGCCTCCGGGGTGTAGGCGGGCTGGGGCCAGGAGAGCACCTGGGGCGGTGTGAATTCCGGGGTCGCGGAGGGCACCGACGGCTGATCGGGGATGGCGGCCGGGCGCGGAGCTGAGAACCGGTTCAGGGCCACGCTGGCGGCGACACCGGCCGCATCGGGCGCGGGCGTGCCGGCGGCGGCCAAACTGCCGAAGCCTCCGCTGCGCACGCTGGGCGCAGCCGCGGGCGGATCGGCGGCTCCGGTTGGATCAAATCCTGCCGCGGCGACGCGTCCGGGCGCGGCGCTGGGCTGGGGATCGCCGATGACGGCGGCCCCGAAGCTTCCGATCTCCGGGGCCGGCACGACCCGGCCCGGGAGCGGATCCAAGCCGTGCGGGGCACCGAACTTGCCGAGGGCGATGCTCGGCGCCAGAGGGCGGGAGGGGGGCGCGGCGGCGGCCGGCCGCGGCGGCCGCGGCGCGGGCGGAGCCAAGCTGGGGCGCTCGACCAAAAGCACGGGCGGGCGCACGGGCGCGGGGGGATCGGCGGCACGGGCTGCTTTCGGGGGCACCAGCAGGGCTGGCGGCGGCTTCAGAGCCCGGCGCGGCGGCGGCGGCGGCACGACGCGGTGCGCACGCCGGGGCGGAGCGGGCATCTCGAAATAGGTCAACAGGCGCAGGGCAGGCGCGCTGGCGCGCAGCCGCGGCGCCGGCGGCCCCACCACCACGGCGGCCATCATGCCGCCCATCAGCAGCGTCTGCACGGCCACGCTGATGCCGAAGCTCTGGCGCCGTTGCCGCCGCTCTTGGCGGGAGACAGGCAGCGAGCCGCCCACCATCACGAAGCTCGGCGCCCAATCGCCGGGCGCCCGTCCGGGTTGCCCCGGACGGCGCTCGCAGGCATCGGCATCCGGGGCGGGACGCATGGGTTGAAAGGAGATCAGAACCGGTGGAGGCATGCCCAGCAACTCTCTTTGTGGGGATGCGGTGCCCCGGAGGCGGGTTGTGGTACGTGCCGCTTCGGTCCAGCCAGCACGCCATTTTGGGCGGCGATCCCAAAGTCGCAAATGTGCGGCGCCGGTGTCAGTTCGGCACCCTGCGGCCATCCCCGGCTTCTACTCTGGTTTCCAATCCGGCGTGACTTGCCGGATTCGCTGGGTGGCTGCGCTGGTTGTGCTTTGGGGCGGGTGGAGTCTGCGGGCGCAGGCGCCGGGCGGCTACACCCCGTGCCTAGGCTGCGCCGAGCACCAGGAAATCCAGACGCGGTGGCATCGCCCCTTCCTCACCGAGTTGGCGGGCGAGGGGTTGGTGATGTTCAACCATTACCGGCTCGAGTCGAGCGCGCGGGAGATGGGGCTGTGCGAGACCGACATCCTGATCCGCGATCCGATCGCGGTCGGGGGCTGCCATGCCTATTCAGCCAAGCGCGCCTGGCTGATCGAAGCGCCGCTGGAGGTGGCACTGTTCACCAGCCCGGCCTGGGGCCTGGAGCGCCGCGGCCATCCGCGCTGGGCGATGGTGCTTGAATTCGTTCCTGTCAGCTACCACTTGCTGTCGAGCCGAGCCACGGTCGAGGCCATCCACCAATATCAACGCCTCGCCTTCCTGCTGCAATGATGGCCCGCCGGGCGCGGCACTGGCCGCCGAGGAGATGGTCCGCATGGCTTCGAAAATCAATCGTCTATCGCCTTTCGTGCTCCTGATTGCCTGGGCCGGGTGCGGCGCAGCGGTGCCCACGCTTCCGGTGGTCACCATCTCGCCGGCGGCAGCCACGCTGCAGGCGGGCGGCGGCACGCAACAGTTCACGGCTACGGTGACCCATGCCAGCGACACCGGGGTGGTGTGGAAGGTGGACGGGCACCTGAACGGCGACGTTACGCACGGCATCATCTCGCAGTCGGGCATGTATCAGGCGCCGGCGGCGGTGCCCGCCGATCCGGTCACGGTCGAGGCGGTGAGCGTCAGCAACGCCAACAGCTTTGCCTCCGCGGCCATCACGCTGACGCCGGCGGTCACCCTCACGCTGACGCCGGCCACCGCCTCGGCCAGCCCCAACCAGACCATCCAGTTCAGCGCCTTGGTGGCCAACGCCAGCAACACGGCGGTCACCTGGAGCGTGAATGGCACGGCGGGCGGCAATGCCACCGACGGCACCATCTCCGGCACCGGCCTGTACACCGCGCCCGCCTCGTTCCAGGGCCTCAGCCAAGTCACCATCGGCGTGGCCAGCGTGCAGGATCCTGCCGTCAAGGCCAGCGCCACGGTCACCCTGACGCAAGCCGTCGCGGTCACGGTCAGTCCCGCCACGGCGACCGTGCTGCTGGGCGCCACCCAGAGTTTCTCGGCGAGCGTCACGGGCGAATCGAACACGGCGGTCACCTGGAGCGTCAACGGCGTCGCGGGCGGAAACGCCAGCCTGGGCACGGTGGATGCGCAGGGCAATTTCACGGCGCCGGTCGCGGTGCCCTCGCCGGCGCAGGAAACCATCACCGCCACCAGCCAAGCCGACACGACCAAGTCGGGCTCGGCGCAGGTCACCATCGCCGCGCCGGTCAGCGTCAGCGTGGTACCGGCGCAAGTGCAGCTCAAGCCCGGCGCGACCGAGCAATTCACGGCCACGGTGAAGAACGCCAGCAACACCGCGGTCACCTGGAGCGTGAACGGCACGGTGGGCGGCAGCAGCGGCAACGGCACCATCTCCACCACCGGGCTCTACACGGCACCCGCCACCCAGCCCGGCACGGCGTCGGTCACGGTCACGGCAACTTCGGTTCAAGATCCGAGCCGCAGCGCGACCGCGGAGGTGGATTTCGTGCAGCCCATCCTGGTCAGCGTTGATCCGACCAGCGCGACGGTGAACGTCGGCTCCAGCCAGCCGTTCAAAGCCACCGTGACCGGCACCTCGAACACGGCGGTGACGTGGACGGTGAACGGCGTGGCCGGCGGCAATGCCACGTTGGGCACGATCAACGCCAGCGGGCTATTCTCGGCGCCCTCGACGCTGCCCAGCCCGGCGACCGAAACCATCACCGCCATCAGCGCGGCCGATGCCAACGCTACCGCCAGCGCGCAAATCACGCTGCAGGTGCCGCCAGCGGACTTCACCCTCTCGCCCGCCAGCACCACGCTCAGCTTGGGCAAGGCGCAAAGCGGCCAGGTCGCCTTCCAGGTCTCCGTCACCACGGGGTTCACCCACACCATCACCTTCAGCGTCAAAGGCCAGCCGGTCAACGTGACGGCGACCATCAATCCCGCGACCGTCACCGCCAGCGGACCCGTGAACCTCACCCTGGCCACCGATTCGATCAGTCTCGCCGCCGCGGGCGTTCCGGTCACGGTGACGGCGACCTCGACCGACGACAACGGCCATCCCCTGGTGCAATCCGCCACCGTCGTGCTCACCATCACCGGCTGGGCGGGCCACGTGCACACGGTGGCCGGCGGCCCCGGGGGCGTGGGCTTCGAGGATGGCACCGGCACCCAGGACGAGGCCGGGCCGAGCGCGGTGACCAGCGACGGCAGCGGCACCCTCTATTTCTCGGACAAGCGCGGCACGGCGCTCCGCAGCCTGGGCTTGTCCAACCAGACGGTCACCACGCTGGTCGGCGGCCCCTACACCTTCGGGGTCGGCGAGGGCGACGGCATGGCCTTCGATCCGACGACGCAGACCGTGTACATCGCGGACGGCTTGCGCAACCGCATTGACAGTTTCAAGCTCGGAAGCGCGGGCATCACCGTCGTCGCCGGCAGCGACATTGGCGGCGATGCCGACGGGGTCGGGGCGGCGGCCAGCTTCTCGTTCCCCCACGGGCTGGCGCTGTCGCCCGACCGCGCCACGCTGTACGTGGCGGACACCAACAACGAGCAGATCCGCAAGATTGACCTGGCCAGCGGCAGCGTCACCACCATCGCCGGCCAGCATGGCGTTTTCCGCTCGACCGACGGCACTGGCACCGCGGCCACATTCTGCCAGCCCACGGGATTGGCCATGGATCCGGCCGGCGCCAACCTATACGTCAGCGACCAGTGCGGCTTCGCCATCCGGCAAATCGCGCTGCCCAGCCTGGCGGTCACGACCGTGGCCGGCAACGGCAGCGTCGGCATGGCGGATGGCCCCGCCGCCTCCGCCAGCTTCAGCGGGCTCAGCGGCCTGTGCGTGGATCCCCACGCCGGCGCCAACCTCGTCTATATCGTTGATACCGACAAGATCCGCGCGCTTCGCCTGGGGGCCAATCCGACCGTCTTCACGGTGGCCGGCGCAACCGACAGCGGCCAAGCCGACGGCAACGCCAGCCAGGTCCGCTTTTTCAACCCCGCCAACCTGACCGCCATCGGCGACGCGGCCGGCGCCAACTCGACCTCGCTCTTCGTCGCCGACTCCGACAACGGCCTGCTCCGCCGGCTCGACTTCTCCAACCCGCTGACGGCCACCAGCCAAGCCGACGTTGCGCTGGCCTCGTCCACCATCGCCGGCCAGCCCTCCCACCGCGGCACCAGCGATGGGGTCGGCACCGGCCCCGACTTCAACGGCACGTCCGTCGCCGAATTCAGCCAGCCCGAGGGCATCGTCACCGACGGCAAGACGGCCTATGTGTCCGACAGCGTCAATGGCGCGATTCGCAAGATTGACCTCGCCTCGTCCACCGTCACCACGGTGGCCGGCCCGCACGAAGGCTTCGCCGACGGCCCGGCGTCGAGCGCGGCTTTCTTCCAGAACGCGGGCTTGGCTTGGGTGCCGAGCCAGAACGTGATCTATATCGCCGACGCCGGCAACGGCGCGATCCGCAAGCTGGACCTCGCCGCCCAGACGGTCAGCACCATCGCCGGGACCAATGCCTCCGGCTACGTGGATGGCCCGCTGCTCACCGCCCGCTTCAACCATCCCTTCGGCGTGCTGGCTTCGAGCGATGGCACCAAGCTTTACATCGCCGACACCGGCAACAACGTCATCCGTCTGATTGATCTCAACCAGGGCACGGTCTCGACCATCGCCGGCAACGGCGGTCTGGGCACGGCGGACGGGATCGGCGCCGCGGCCCGCTTTGCCGAACCCAACGGCTTGGCCTTCGACCCCGACGAGAAGAACCTTTTCATCAGTGATTTCGAAAACGAGGCGATTCGCGAGCTGAATCTCGCCACCGGCCAAGTCACGACCCTGGTCGGCCTCAATCACCATTGCGGCTCCGCCGACGGACCCGCCACCAGCGCTTCGCTCTGTTCGCCGGCATTCGTGGCCACCGACGGGCGCAGCCTCTTCTGGGGGGACTCCAACACGGGCTTGCTGCGGGTGCTCAATCTCGGCACCAACCAGGTCGAGACTCTGGCCGGCAGCCCGGGCTTGATGCACATGGCCGACGGCGATTTTGTCGAAGCGCCCGGCGAGCTTACCGGTCCGGTGCGTTACAACGGGGTCTTCGGCATCGCCATCGCTCCCGACGACAGCTTCATCCTGTTCACCGACAAGACGGCCAACGTCATTCGCATCATCAATTAGCCACGGTGCTAGACTGAACCCATGCGGGCGCTCTTGATGGCCGCGCTGCTGGGGCTGGGGTGCGCGACCAGCCTTCTGGCGCAACAGAAAAAGGAAGCCAAGAACGCGGTCACCGCGATCCGTGTCACCGTCACCGTCCTCGACGCCAAGGGCCGGCCGCTGCCCAATGCGGGCGTGGTCATGAAGCAGGTGGCGGTGGACACCGGACGCATGTCGAAGCATCCCTTTGACGTCGAAATCCACACCGACGAGAAGGGCACCGCCACGGTGCAGGGCTTCGAGCCGGGCGAGGTGCTGGTCCAAGTCATCGCGAAGGGTTTCCAGACCTATGGGCAAGGCTTCATCATGGAACACGCCGATGAGAACGTCCACGTTCAGCTCAGGCCGCCGCGCTCGCAGGTCACCATCTACAAGAATGGCGGCGGCGGAGCATAAATCGCCGCCCCGCCAGGCGTCGAGCTACGATCTTTATCTCTTGGCGCATGCCTTGGCGCGGCCAAAGGAAGATATCCCGGCGATGCTGACGCGCGCCTGCCGCAAGGTTGCCTCCGGCGCCGAAGCCGAGCTGCAGGATGCCGCCACGCTGCTCCTGCTGGCGCGCGACCTCGCCGTCCGTTGAAGCGGATGGCTGATCCCTGACCCCTGTTCCCTGCTATTCTTCCGGTATGGATGCGTTCCACTGTCCGTTCTGCAATGCTCCGATCGCCGGCGTCGGTCCGGTCGCGCGCGCTTTCGTGTTCAACGTGGCGGTGCGCCAGGTGGTGGAGAATGCAGCCGGGCTGCGAGCCGGCGACGTGCTGGTGATTGTGGATTCGACCATTCATCCCGAGGACCACGCCATCCACCGCTGCGATGACCCGCGCGGCAAGCAGGTCGTCCGCTGGTTCCAGCACCACGCCACCGAGGCCTATTCGGCGATCAACTCGGCCATTCGCCGCAGCCTGGACGCAAGAGCGTCGTAGGTTCGCGGCCATGATCCGGACGTTTCGGCCTTCCCCGGCTGCAGCCGAGAAGCTTCCGCGCCGGGACAAGCCGGAGATGACGCTGGACCGCGCTCTTTCCCGCGCCGGGTTGGCGTCCCGCACCGTCGCCGCGGCATGGATCGCCGCCGGGCGGGTTTCGGTGCAAGGCCGCATCGAGCGCAATCCGCAGGCTTGGGTTGCCCCCGACCGCCAGCGCATCTTGCTGGACGGCTATCCGCTCGAGCCGCCACGCCGGCTCTACTGGGCGTTCCATAAACCCGCGGGCGTGATCACCAGCCATGGCGATCCGGAGGGGCGCACCACGATCTACGACTTGGTTGGAGAACAGGGGACCTGGTATTTTCCGGTCGGCCGCCTGGATCAAGACACCAGCGGCTTGCTCTTGCTGACCAACGACAGCACGTTTGCCGAGCGCGTGGCCAACCCCGAGGCCAAGATCGAGAAAGTGTACCGCGCGCAAGTATCGCCACCGCTGACCGATGCCGCGCTCGCCCGCCTGGGCCGAGGGGTTGATATCGGCCGCGGCGAGCGCGCGGCGCCGGCGCGAGCACGCCGACTGCGCGACGGCGCGGTTGAGATCATCGTGCGCGAAGGCAAGAACCGCCAAGTGCGCCGCATGGTCGAGGCCGTGGGCTCGCGGGTGGAGGCGCTCGAGCGCATTCAGGTCGGCAAGCTCAAGCTGGGTGCGCTGGCTCCGGGTCGGCTGCGGCCGATCCACCCTGCCGACGTGATCTGAAGCCGGCGGCGCGTGCCGAGGTCGGAGCCGGCTGAGGAGAGCCGTTAAATGTGGTGCGCCCTGAGAGACTCGAACTCCCGGCCTTCTGGTTCGTAGCCAGACGCTCTGATCCAACTGAGCTAAGGGCGCACGATGGGCTGCAGCCCGCGCGGCTGCAATAGCTAATGGTAGCATGCGCGCACGCCGCGCTTCACTTCCCGGATGGGCTCAAGGGTTCGCCCGTGGATTCGTCAAGCAGCAAGCGCTGGTTGTTCTGCGGGTGGGCCTTGGAAAAATTGAACATGGGGTCGAGCGCGCCGGCGATGCCATCGAAAGAGCCCTGGCCGAGGCGCTGGCCATGCAGGAAGGTGTCTTCGATGAGCCGCAGGATCGAGGTCTGATCGGTGGTGTTGTGGGCCACGAAATTCGGACGCGCCCACGGCGAAATCACCAGCAGCGGCAGGCGCGGACCGTATCCGCAGCGCCCCTCGGCGCGGGGGTTGTTGGAGGCGATGCCGGCCAGCTTGGGCGTGCCGCTGCCGCAGACGCCAGGCGCGGTGTAGGCGTCTGCGCTGCTCGACGACCCGTTCACCTGCGGGCTGGAGACGTGATCGTACCAGCCGTCGGAGTCATCGTAGGCGATAATCACCGCCGTGCTCGACCATTCCGGCTGCTGCTGCAAGAAGTTGAGGACGCGAACAAGGAAGGTTTGCTCGTCGAGCGGGTCGGAGTTGCCGGCATGGCCGTTCTCGTAGGCAGGCGGCTTGAGGAAGCTCACGGCTGGAAAGTTCCCGGCGGCGAGGGCAGCGAAGAAATCCTGCACATCGTACTGGTGGTTGGCCTGGTCGCCGGCGCGGCCGATTTTCGCGGTTGAAGAGGGGCGCAGATGCTTGGGGTTGGCGGTCGCGGCGTAGTACTGGAAGGGCTCGTGGTGGGGGACGTAGTCGCGGATGTTGCGCCCGACGATCTCGGAGCGGTGATCGCGACGGCAGCCGGTCGAGCCGTCGGGATTGGCGAGGTCGAGGTTGAAGCCGCCCTGGAACCAACCCCAACTGATGCCGGCGGCGCTCAGCAGGTCGCCGATGTTGCGTCCGCCCATGGCGAAGGTGGTGCGGGCGGAGCTCGAGCACGCATCGCCGATGGGATCGGAATCGGCGATGTCGGTCAGCGAGCCGGCGCCGCCATCAATGATGCCGCCCTGCCCGTTCACGGTCTGGCTGACGCCGTTGGTCTGGCCCGAGGCCAAATTCAGCGCACCCACGGTCGAGGGGCCGAAGGTGCTGCCGAAGGAACGGTCGGACATGGCAAAGTGCTGGGCATAGTTCCACAGCGCGGTGACCGTATTGCCATCAAAGTAGCCCATGGTCAGGCCTTTGGTTGCGGCCGGGGGCTTCTCGCCCGGCGGCGGGCCCTTGCGCCCGGTGTACTCGGGAAAGAGGTCCATTTTGCCGCCGTCGAAGGCCTGCTGCTCGGCGCGGTAGGCGTGGCTCTGGTCGGCGGTGTTGGCCTGCGAGCGATCGAGGCGGAACGGGTTCGAAGCATCGGCGCCATTGGCGACGTTGGTGAAGTTGGGGTTTTCGGTGAGGAGCTTGCCTTGCAGGCCATCCACCTTGGGGGTATGCGGCAGGGCAGTGAATGGCGGTTCGCCGGGCGGGTTGAGCGCCTTGGGGTAGGTGGCGAAGTAGTGATCGAAGGAGATGTTCTCGGGGAAGATCACCACGATGTGCTTGAGCTTCCCCGCCGGCCCTTGGGCGGAGAGGGCGGCGGCGCACAAGAAGACGAACCACGCATTTCGCATGCCCCAATGTCCGCTGTCCACCCCCCGGTGTCAACTGATAATCAGCGGGCGCATCATGGCGTTGGCCTCATGTTCGAGCAGGTGGCAGTGCCACAGGTACCGGCCGACATAGGGTTCGAATTTCACCAGGATGCGCGTGAGGGCGCTGGGCTCGCAGCGCGCGGTGTCCTTCCATCCGCGCTCCTGGGGGCTGGGCGCGACGGCGATGCCGGTGAAGCGGAGGGTGGCGTCGGCCAGGTACTGATCCATGTCGATGGGCCGCCGGTCGAGGATGCGGAACCGCACTTGATGCAGGTGGATGGGATGGGTGTCATCGGTGAGGTTCACCAGTTCCCAGATTTCAACCTCGCCGAGGCGCGGCGTTTCTGTGGCCGGATCGCGCCAGCGCTTGCCGTTGAGCAGCATGAGCATGGGATTGGCCGCGAGATCCTGATACTCGTCGAGCGTAAGCCGACGGCTGCGAGCGGCGGTGCGCTGGTCGGGGAGCGGCAGCGGACGCAGCGCTGGCGGCCGCCACGGCGCCCGGCGGCGCGAGCTCGCGCGCACGCGGAACTGGGCGATGGCACGGCCATCGTTGGCGAGCACGGCGATTCGCCCGGCAGCGGCGCCGAAATCCACGACCAGGTCGCTGCGCTCGGCGGGCGCCAGCAGCACTTCCTGCAGGGGAACCGGCGCAGCGAGCAGGCCTTGGTCGCTGCCGATCGCATGCACGGGCAGGCCGGGGATAGACAGCCGGAAGAAGCGGCTGTTGGCGGCGTTGGCGATGCGCAGGCGATAGGCGGCGGGCTCGACTTCGAGATAGGGCCAAAGCTGGCCGTTGACCAGGATGCAGTTGCCGAAGACCTCGGGCACCCAGGGGTGCCCGGCAACGCCGCTGGTGGGATAAAAGAGCTGGGCCTGGGGATCGAGCCAACGGTCGCAGAGCAGGAGCGGCAGCTCGAAGTCTCCGCGCGGCAACGGGAGCGCTGCCTCGGTCTCGTCCCGCACGACATACAAGCCCGCCAGCCCGGCGTAGACGTTCAGCCGGTTCAGGCCCATGGCATGGTCATGGTAGAAGAGCAGCGCCGCTTCTTGCGAATTGGGATAGGTGCAGGTTTGCGTGCTGCCCGGGACGGTCCAGTCTTCGGGCCAGCCGTCGCTCGACGGTGGCACGCGACCGCCGTGGAGATGCACCACGGCACGCACCGGAGGCAGCGACGGTTCGGCGCCTTCGAGGGTGGAGTCCACCGGAAGGAAGTGGCGCGCCGGGAGGCGATTGACCCAGGCGACCTCGGTTTTTTCCCCGGCCCGCGCTTCGATGAGCGGACCGGGGAAGCGGCCGCCGTAGGTCCAGCAGGTGGTGGGCGGCAGGTCGGGGTGGAGTTGGCATTCGGCCGCGTGCATCTCGATGCGATAGCGCCCTTCGGCCTGGGGCGCGGCGCGCGGCATGCGCGGCAGGGGATGGACGAACTTCGCCAACCGCTCTGGGTCGAGGGTCGCGGCCGCGGGTCGGGCGCGGAGCAGGCGCGCCGAGCCCGCGGCCGCCGCGGCCCCGGCGAGGAATTGCCTTCGGGTGAGCAAGCTTCACTTTACACTTGCTGGATGGAACCGATCGAGATTGTCTGGCTCGCACTCGATCTGGATGCCCCGCAACTGGAGCGGGGCAGGGAATGGCTATCCATTCACGAGCTGGCGCGCGCGGACCGATACGTGGACGCCGCGCATGGCGCGCGCTATGTCGCCGCTCATGCGCAACTGCGCTGGCTGCTGGGCCGGCGACTGGGCGCGCCGCCCGGGCGCCTCGCTTTCGAGCGCGGCCCGCATGGGAAACCCGGGATCCCGGGCGCGCCGCTTCGCTTCAGCCTGTCCCATTCGGGCCGATGGGCGCTGGTCGCGATGCATCCGACGCTGGAGCTCGGCGTCGATGTCGAGACGGCGGCGCGCAGCCGCAATTGGCTCGGCCTGGCGGAGCGGTTCTTCACTGCGGGCGAGTGCGCCGGGCTGCGCGCGCTGCCGCGCGAGGATGTGCCCGCGCAATTTTGCCGCATTTGGGCCTGCAAAGAGGCGTGGATGAAGGCCGACGGCCGCGGGCTGGCCGCCGGCGTGGCCACGGCCGAGGTTCAGCTCGCGCGCGAGCCGGCCGGCATCGCGGCCCCGTCGCCGCCGGGCACGCGCACGTTTTGCCGCGAGCTGGCACCGCGCAGCGGATACGCGGCGGCCGTGGTCGCCTTCGTGCCGACCGCAGAGCCTGATCCGGAGGTCACGGCCGCCGTGCTCCCGCCTCCGCTCTAGCCACGGCGGCCAGCCGCCGGCCCTGCGCGAGCACGAACACCACCGTCACCCAGAGCGACACGGCCATGGCGAGGCCGAAGAGCGGGTCGGCCAACTGGATGCGCTGGCGCATCAGCCAGGAGATCAGGGCGCACAGCGCCAGTTCGGCCGCGCCCGTCCAGTAATAAAGGCGGAAGCGGTAGATTCGCGCCAGCGGGATGAAGTGGGCGCCGACGATGAAGCCGATGGCCGCCAGCGTCCAATCCGAGAGGCCGCGGGCGGCGAGCAGGTTCGCGGCCAGCGCGATCACGCCGAACTCAATCGCGACCACCAGGCCGAAGCGCCGCCCCATGGCCCGCGACTGCTGCCGTTCCTGGTCGCTGGCAGCGGGTTCGAGGCCGGCCAGTTCGTGGCTGCTGACGATCAAGCTGACGGCGCGGAGCGCGAGCAGCGAGGCGGGAACGAAGTCGCATGCGACCAGCCACACCCAGGAGAGGGTGTTCATGGCGGCGATCATCCACAGGCCTCCGAACAGGGCCAGGAAAAGGCTGCCGATGCCCATGCCTTTCAGACGGTCGGCGGCGCGGAGCATGGGTTAGCTGAGCATCTCCTCGACCGCATCCAGCACCTCGGCCACTTCGATGCGGGTCATGCAACGGTGGTCAATCGGGCACTCCCTTAGTTTGCACGGACTGCATGCGACGGCAGGCGCCTTCAGCAACCGCAGCTTGCCGGGCTCGGCCAGGGGATAGGTCTCGCGCTCGTTGGTCGGGCCGAAGATCGCGACCACCGGCGTGCCCACCGCGGCGGCTGCATGCATGGGGCCGCTGTCGTTGGCCACGAGCACGTCCACCGCGGCCAGCAGCGATACCAGCTCGGCGAGCGAGGTTTCCCCGGCCAAGTTCTTGAGCCGTTCAGGGCGGGGCGCGGCCATGCGCACGCTGCGCGCCAAATCGCGGTCGGCCGGGCCGCCGATGAGCAGCACCTGGCGTCCGCGCTCGGCCAGGGCGCCGGCCAGCACGGAGAAGCGCTCCGGCAGCCAGCGTTTGGCGGTGCCGAAGCTGGCGCCGACGTGGAGCGCGACCCGCGGGGCCGAGCCCAGGCGTTCCTTCCACGCCGCGACACTGCTCTCGGGCGGCCGCAAGGGCACGCGCAGGGCGGCAGGAAGACCCGACGGGAGGGCTTCGATGTAGCCGCTGCGCCGCAGCAGCTCGAGGTAATAGTACGACTCGTGGCCGGGCAGGGCTCCGGCGGGGGCCACCGCGACGGCGGGATTCAGCAGCCAGCCGCGGCCGTCGCGAGCGTAGCCGACGCGCCGCCGGGCGCCGGTGCGCCAGGCGAGCAGGGCGGAGTGGAACGAATTGGGGAAGACGATGGCTTCGGCAGCGCGGCGGGGAACGCGCAGCGAGCGGCGGCCGGCGAGGTCGGCGACGTTCCAGCCCAGGCCGGCGAGGCGCAGCACGGGAGCGACGGCGGGGCGCGCCAGCACCGTCCATTGCTGTCCGGGACGCGCCTTGCGCAGCGCGGCCAAGGCCGGCAAGGCCATCACGGCATCGCCGAGCCAGTTGGGAGCGAAGACGATGCCGTCCGGGTTCATACGGCGCAGGCGCTCAGCGCCAACTGCATCAAGCTGGGCAATTCGGGGATCTCCATCTCGATTTCGAGCACGTCCACGCCGTCGGCAAGGAACTCGGGCGGCAGCTTCATGGCGTCCTTGGCGGTGGTGACGAGGCGGTCGGCGCCGGCGGCGGCGGCCCAGGCGCGGAGACGGCGCAAATCGGCGGCGGTGTAGCGATGGTGGTCGCGGAAGGCGTGCTGGCCGGCCACTTCGATTCCGGCCTCGGCCAAGCTGGCCCAGAACGATTCCGGCCGGGCGATGCCGGCGAAGGCGAAGCGGCGGCCCGAGGTCGCGAACGGCAGAACCCGCCGGCGCGCGCAGAACACGGGCGCCGGGGTGTGCGCGGCGCAGCGCCTGCGCGCGGCGCCGAGGTCGCCCTCGGTTTCGACCCACAGCACCGCGCTGGCCCGCGCCAAGGCCGAGAGGGGCTCGCGCAGGCGGCCGGCGGGCAGGAGCCGGTCGTCGAAGTCGCGGGGTGAAACCAAGGCGAGATCGAAGCAGCGCGCCAACTGCCGGTGCTGGAAACCATCATCGAGCAAATGGATTTGGCTGGCGAAGCGGCGTTCTCCTTCGAGGCCGGCGCGGAAGCGATCGGGGTGGACGAGCACCGGCGCGCGCAGCCGGGCGGCGATCAGGCGCGGCTCATCGCCGACGCTCTCGACGGGCTCGTCGCCGGTCTGGGCGATGGCCAAGGCCTTCGAGGCCCGGCGGTAGCCGCGGGTGAGCACATCGAAGCGCAGGCCGCGGGCGGCGAGCGCGCCTCCGAGCGCGATCACGGTCGGCGTCTTGCCGCTGCCGCCGGTGGAGAGGTTGCCGACGCTGAGCACCGGCCGCGGCAGCCGAGCCACGCCCAGCCGGCCGCTGGCGTAGCCGCGCTCGCGCGCCCGCACCAGCGCCCCGAATCCGCGCGCCGCGAGCTCTCTCACCACCCCACTGTCCACTGCCAAGGGCGAACTGTCAACCGTGGGCTTCGCCTATACCCACACGTCCACCACCGGCTTGCCTTGCGCGCACAGCGGGCACTGCTTGGCTTGCCAGTAATGGGGTTCGAGCGTGAGCAGCTTGAAGAGGGGAAGCTGGGGGAACTCGGCGCAGTTCTCGAAAGGCTGGTGCACGAGCACGGCCAGAGCCAGCACCTTGGCGCCCGCTTTTTCAACCAGGGCGCGCAGTTGGGTGAGCTTGCGGCCGGTGCGCAGGATGTCATCCACCAGGATGACGCGCTCGCCGGGATGAATTTCGAGGAACTGGCGCAGCTCGAGGTCTCCGGCTTCATTCTTCTCGGCCCAATAGGTTTGGGAGGCGCGCAGGGCCTCGGCCACGCCGAACGCGACGGGGAGGCCGCCGGTGGCGGGCACGACCACGCTGACGTTGGGCACGGCGCGGCGCACGGCGTCGTCCTGGCGCAGCAGGCGGCTGAGGGCGACGCTGAGCATCTTCGATTCGGCGAAGTGGCGCATGGCCAGCGGGATCTGCAGGTACAGATCCGAGTGGGTGCCGCCGGGATGGCGGAAATGGCCTTGGCGCAGGGCGCCGGTGCCTTCGAGCACGGCGCGCACTTCGGTTTCGTTGGGGATCAGGTCCACGGGCTCCTCCGGTACGGAAGGTCCAGGATACCCGAAGCATGGCGTTCGTTCACCGTCCGCGGCGCTTCGCTTCGGCGTCGAGCCAGCCTTGCGCGAAGCGGATGCGGAGCGGGTCGCCGGGGGCGAAAGGATCGGGCGAGGTGGCGAGCGCGCCCTGGGCGTCGTAGACCAGGGCATAGCCGCGCTCGAGCAGGCGCAGCGGGTTGCGCTCGCCCAGCAAGGCAGCGAGATGCTCGAGGCGGTGGCGGCGCAGGGCCAGCTGTTCGCGAGCGACCTGGGCGAGGTGCTCGCGGCGGGCGGCGAGCCGGGCCTGGGCGGCGGCGAGGCGGCGGCCGGGGTCGAGGCGCGCGAGGCCCGCTCCGGCGGCGGCCAGGCGGCGATGGGGCAACTGCAGGCGGCGACGGGCGATGGACTCGAGGCTGCGGCTGAGCTCGTCCAATCTTTGGCCGCATTGGCGGGCGCGGTCGCGGACGCGGCCGAGGGCGCGATGCCGGGCCAGCCGATCGAGCTGGCTGCGGCGCTGAAGCAGCGCCATGCGCACGGCTTGCTGCAAGTGCCGCCGCAGGGCGGATTGGTGGCGCTCCATTTCGCCGCGCGAAGCGACCACCAGCTCCGCCGCCGCGCTGGGCGTGGGGGCGCGCACATCAGCCACGAAATCGGCAATGCTGAAATCGGTCTCGTGGCCGACGGCGGAGATGGTCGGAATCGGCGAGCGCGCCAGGGCGCGGGCCACGCCCTCGTCGTTGAAAGGCCAGAGGTCTTCGATCGAACCGCCGCCGCGGCCGACGATGAGCACGTCCACGGACGGGGCGTTCTCGCCCGCGAAATACTCCAACGCGGCGCGGATCTCCCCCGCCGCGGCCTCGCCTTGCACCGCGACCGGGTAAAGCAGGACACTGATATTGGCGAAGCGCCGGCGCAGGATCTGCAAGATGTCGGCCACCGCCGCGCCCCGCGCCGAGGTGATCAGGCCGATGCGCCGCGGCAGCTTGGGCAGCGGGCGCTTGCGCTCGCTTGCGAACAGGCCTTCATCGCCGAGCTTGATTTTCAGCGCTTCGAAGGCGGCTTGCAGCGCGCCGCGGCCCAGCGGCTCGACCCACTCGACGTAGCACTGCAGGTCGCCGCGCGCCTCGTAGATGCTGACGCGCCCGCGCACGCGGACCTGCATGCCGTCGCGCAGCTTGCAATTCAAGCGCCGGGCCTGGGGGGCGAACACCGCCGCGCGCAGCTGCGCTTGGCCGTCCTTGAGGGTGAAGTAGCAGTGCTTCGAGGCGGCTTGGTGGAAGTTGGAGATTTCGCCTTCGATCCAGACGTCGAAGTATTCGCGTTCGAGGCCCTGCTTCAGGCTGGCCAAGAGCGCGGCCACGGTCCATACCTTGCGGGCGGCAGGGAAGGCGAGGCTGGCCTGCTCCATGGGACATGGTAGCGCGACCGGCGGTGGGACCTCCCCCGCCGCGGGCCGCGCCGGGATGCACCCTCAGCTTGGAACATCCCCTGCGGCCTGAAACCCGCGGCCCGGCGCGAAGTTTCGCGAATTATCATTAAGCGATGCGATTTCCTCCCCCCGGCCGCTGGCTCGACCTCGGCGGCCGGCGCCTGCATGTGCGCAGCGTGCCCGGCCCCCGCCCGTCGCCGACGGTGGTGTTCGATGCGGCTTTGGGGGGATCATCGCTGAGCTGGGTGTACGTCGAGCGCGGCCTGCTCGGCAGCGTTCCCATGCTGCTCTACGACCGTGCCGGCCTGGGGTGGAGCGATGCGGACCCAGCGCCGTGCTCGCTGGCGGGGCTGGCGGCCGACTTGGCCCGGGCGGTGGCCGAGACGCCCGGCCCTTTGCTGCTGGTGGGGCACTCGTTCGGGGCCTTGGTGGTGCGCTATTTCGCCGCGCTCCATCCCGAGCGCGTTGCCGGTCTGGTGCTGGTGGACCCGCCGGCGCTCGAGGAGTGGGCCGCGCCCGACGCCGAACACCAGGCCAAGCTCGACAGCGGCATTCGCTTGGCGCGGCGCGGGGTCTGGGCGGCGCGCTGCGGCTTGGCGCAGGCGGTGGCGTGGATGGTCGGCACCGGGGCGTTCGGGCTGGCGGCGGCCAGCGCGCGGGTGGTCAGCGGCGGCCGGTTGCGGGCCAAATCCGATTTCAATTTCACTCCCGCCGCCAAACTGCCGGCCGAGTACAAGCCGATCATGCGCTGGTTCTGGAGCCGCGCGCGCTTTTACCGGGCCTTGGCGGCCCAGATGGAGGCGCTGCCCGAGGCGGCGCGGCGGGTGGCGGGCCTGCCGCCGCTGGCGGATCTGCCCTTGGCGGTGCTTTCGGCGGTTGACACCCCCGCCGCCCAAGCAGACGAGCATGCCCGCATGGCGGCGCAATCGCGCCGCGGCATGCATCGCACGGCGCGGGCCAGCGGGCACTGGATCCCGCTCGAACAGCCCGAGTCGGTGATTGCGGCCATCCAGGGTGTGTTAGCCTGAGAGCAGTGTTTGCCACGATCCCACCCTGCGCCTTTCGCTGTCGCATGTGTACTTGCGCCATCTGGGTGTGATCGGATCGCTCTTCTTCTCCAGCCATTGCTGAGTCTCTGAAGCCGCATCCGACCCCGGATGGCGCGCCGCCTTGTCCTGTTCGCTGAACCCCGTCCGCCGGCCCCGGGCCCCATCATGGAAACCGCATTGCAAAAACACGAGCGCATCAAGCGCGAACAGAACCCCTGGGACGAGCTGCCGCGGCTGTTCGGCGCGATGCGGGGCGGGGTGGGCGCGATCGCGCCCGCCGATTTGAACACCCGGCTGCGCTGGTGGGGACTGTACACGCAGGGCGACGGCCAGGGGGCATTCGGCGAGGCCGCACCCTGCTTCATGCTGCGCGTGCGGGTGCCCAACGGCATGCTGACCTCGGCGCAAGCGGCGGCGGTGGCGCGCATCGCCCAGCGCCATGGCCGCGGGCTGGTGGACGTGACCGTGCGCCAGAACCTCCAACTGCATTGGCTGGAAGCCGAGGTGCTGCCGGATATTTTCCACCAGCTTTGGGAGGCCGGCCTGACCTCGCAGGCGGCCTGCGGCGACGACCCGCGCAACCTCACGGGCTGCCCCATCGCCGGGCTCGACCCGGGCGAGTTCGCCGATGCCAGCCCGCTGACGCTCGCGGTCAACCGCGCCCTGCTGGCGAGCGGCGATTTCTACAACCTGCCGCGCAAGTTCAAGCTGTGCATCAGCGGGTGCCGCCACTGGTGCCCGAACCCCGAGATCAACGACGCGGCCTTCACCGCCTATCCCGGAGCGGGCGACAGCCGCTGGTTCGGGCTCCGGGTTGGCGGCGGGCTTTCCAACGCGCCGATGCTGGCGCTGCCGCTGCCGGTGCGGGTGAGCTGGCACCAAGTGGTTCCGGTGTCGCTGGCCCTGGCGGGACTGTTCCGCGACTGCGCCGAGCTGCGGCTGAACCGCGGCCAAGCGCGGCTGAAGTTCCTGTTCCTGCGCCACGGATGGACGGTGGCCCGCTTTCGCGCCGAGCTCGAGCGCCGCCTCGGCTTCGCGCTCGAGGACGCCGAGCCCGACGCGCCGCCGGCACCGGAGTTCCGCGACCACTTGGGACTGCACCCGGAGCGCCATCCCGAATGGGCCTACGCCGGGCTATCGGTCTCGCGCGGCCGCCTTTCCGCCGCCCAATTGGCGGCGGTGGCCGAAGCCGCCGATCGCTGGGCCGGCGGCGAGGTGCGGGCCACGGCGATGCAGAACCTGGTGCTTCCGCACGTGCGCCGCGGCGCAGCGGCCGAACTCGGCGAACACCTGCGCCGCTGGAATCTGCCGCTTGCGGCGTCCAGCTTCCGCCGCGGCATGGTCAGTTGCACGGGCAAGGAATTCTGCAAGCTGGCGGTGACCGAGACCAAGGCCTTCGCGGCCGAGCTCACCGCCGAACTCGAACGGCGCATGCCCGGCTACCCGGTGCCGATCCGCATCAACCTCAACGGCTGCCCCAACTCCTGCGGCCAGCACTGGATCGCGGATGTCGGCCTGCAGGGCACGCGGGTGAAGACCCCCGACGGCGCCGAGGACGGCTACGATGTGTTTCTCGGCGGCAGCCTGGGCGCGGGTGCGACCTTGGCGCGCAAGACGCTGGGCCGGGTGCGCTCGCGCGAACTGGGCGCCCGGCTGGAATCGCTGTTCCGGCATTTCGAACGCGAGCGGGCGCCGGAGGAATCGTTCCGCGACTTCGTCGCGCGCAGCACGCCGGCGGACCTGGAAGCGGTGCTGGGCAGGCTGCCCGAGGCGCCGATGCTGGTCAAGCTGCGCCCGGCGGACGCGGCGCTGGAGGTTGCCGAATAGATGGTGTACCTGGTCGGCGCGGGCCCGGGCGACGCCGAGTTGGCGACGCTGAAGGCGCGGCGCGCGCTCGAGCGCGCGGACGCGGTGCTCTACGACGCGCTTGCCAACCCGGCGCTGCTGGAGTGGGCGCCGGCCGCGGCGGAACGGCTGTTCGTGGGCAAGCGCGCGGGCGCGCATGCGGCATCGCAAGCCGACATCGAGCGCTGGATGATCGCCCGCGCCCGGCGCGGCGGCACGGTGGTGCGGCTGAAGGGGGGCGACCCGCTGATCTTCGCCCGTGCGGGCGAGGAAATGGCGGCGCTGCGGCGGGCGGGCGTGGCCTTCGAGGTGGTTCCGGGCATCAGCGCGGCTTCAGCGGCGGCGGCGGCGGCGGCGGTGGCGCTGACCGACCGCGAGCAGGCGCCGGGGGTGCGCTTTCTCTCCGCTCCGGCCGTGGTGGCCGCGCCCCCGGCGCCGACGCTGGAGACGCTGGCCATCTACATGGGCGCTGGCCGGCTGGCGGCCATGGCGGAGGCGCTGATGGCGGCGGGCTGGCCGGCCGGCACCCCGGCCTTGGCGGTCGCGCGCGCCAGCCTGCCGGATCAGGAGACGGCGGCGGTGACGTTGGGCGGTCTGCGGAAGCGGGTGCCGCGGCTGCCGATGCCGGTGCTGCTGCTGGTGGGCAACACGGCGCGCGCATGGAAGACGCCGGCGCGCAGTCGGCGCCGCCAGCCGAGCCAGCCCGGGCCGGGGCTGATCCTGATGGCGCATGGCTCGCCGCTGCAGGCGTGGCAGCGAGACGTCAACGCGCTGGCGCGCAGCTTGGGGCGCAGCTTCGGGCAACCGAGCGAATTCAGCCGGGCCGCCTATCTGCCGCCGGCGGCGCCCAGCCTGGAAGCGAGGGTGGCCGAAGCGGTGCGCGCGGGCGTGCGACGCGCGGTGGTGGTGCCGTACTTCCTGGCGCCGGGCCTGCACGTGCGCCGCGACATTCCCGCGCTGGTGGCCGCCGCGCAGCGCCGCTTTCCGCGCTGCAAGCTGGTCCTCGCCGATTGCTTGGCCGGGCACGCCGCGCTGCGCACGGCCGTGCTCGCCCGCGCCGAAGCCGCCCTCGCCGCCAGCCGCTGACCCGCCTTCCCTCGCGCCACTTGGCCGGCCCTCAGAGCCTCATGTAGTTGACCTGCGCGACCGCGACCAGCACGCCGGCGGCGTCGCGGATTTCGACCGCCACCGGACACATCGTGCGCCCGAACTTGATCAACCGGGCGTGGGCGGTGGCATCCGAGCGGCAGGGCGCGAGGAAGCGGATGTTCATGTCGGTGGTGGTGATGCGCGCATCGGGGCCGGTGCGGCTCAGCACCGCGGCGCCGCCGGAGGTGTCGGCCAGCGTCATCAGCAGGCCGCCGTGGAAACTCTCAAAGACGCCGTCGTAGGCGTTCAAATACGGCGCCACCAGCGTGGCCGAGCCTTCGCCCGAGTCCTCCAGGCGGTAGTTCATGGTGGACCAGATCGGAATTGCACTCATGCGCGCGCGCAGCGCCGCGGTCGCGAGAACAGGCATGCCCTAGGGTAGCAGCGCGGACTCAGAACACCGGCCCGAAGCCGCAGAATTGCCAATCGGGCGCGGATGTGCCCATCGGCACGCTCAAGCGGATCATCTTCCAGCTTCCGGCGGGCACCGCCGGGCCGGGGAACGCAGTCCAATGTTGGCCGTCGAGGCTGGCGGCAAGCGCATAGCTGCCGGCGCCGGGCGCGGGGCGGAGGTCGAGCTTCAGGGCGCGCACGGCCTGGGGCGCGGCCAAATTCAACGTCCAACTGGCACCCGGAAGCGTTTCCGCTGCGGCGGCGCAACCGGGTTCGAGCCTGGGCGCGGGGGCAGCGCTGGCCGGGGGCGGACGGTAAAAGACGGCCATCGCCGCCGCGGCGGAGACGGGCTCACGCGCGGCTTGCTGCATGCGCTGGGTCATCACCCAGGCCAAGCCGGGGCTGTCGGGCACGTAGCGCTTGCGGCGGGCCATGGCCTCGATCAAATTCATCAAATAAATGCGGGCACGCGCATCCTGGAAGTGCTGGAGCAAGGGCAAGGTCGAATAGGTGACCCAGCCCGAGCCCAGCCGGAAACTGAATAGCGCGTGACAGCCGGCATAGCCGCGGTGATGGTCAGGACGGAGCAGCCGGCGGCCATCCCAATGGTAAAGGTCGAGTTGGCTCTGCTGGGCGAGGTCGAAGGCCAGAGGCGGCTGCAGCAACGTGGCCGCGTTGGCGCCATCCATTCCGTCGGTGAACGGAGTCGCGAAAGCGTCCTCGCCGCAGGAAGCCGAGCCGGGCGCGAGGGGCCCGGCCAAGGGCCAAAAGCCGGCGACGCCAGGCGGGATCGGATCGAGTAGCAACAGGCTCGCTCCACCGGCGACCGCCCGCCAAAGCCGGGTGTAGCGGGCGGGGAGATTGGCGCCGTCCAGGCGCGGATCGCCGACCACAATCAAGCGCGAGGAAGGCTCGGCATCAAGCTCGGTGACCGCGAACCCATGCTGGCGCAGATAGTCGGCGGCCCCGGCGGAGAGGCCCAGGCTGGCGATGGCCAGGACGCCGCCGTATCCGGCGGCCGGCTCGGGCAGGGCGTGGAGGGCAATGCTTTGCGTGCCGCCGTCGGAATACGCGCGCAGCACGTAGCTGCCGGCGCTGGGCAGCGCGAGCGCGGAACCCAGCACGATGGCGGCGGCGTCCAACTGAAGGCGCTGGGTGGCGACCGCCGTGCCGCGCGGGTTGAACAATTCCAGCGAAACGCTGGAGGCGGGCGCGGCGGCGTTGGCGGCCAGGCTGAGCAACCGCGGCTGGAACTCCTGCCCGACGCTAAGATAAAGGGCAGGCACCTCCAGCATGAACCCCTTTGCGCTGCTCACGCTCACGCTGGCAGCCGCCATCCAAGCGAGCAAGAGCACCAGAGCCGTCAATGCGCTTGTGGTTCGCGTGCCCATGCGCCGCATCTTCTCCCAGTATTCCATAGGCATGCTTGCCCTCGCGATCGGCTGCGGTTGGGTGGCAGCGCCGCTCCGCGCCCAAAGCGGCCAGTTCTACCAGGTGACGACCCGCGGCGGCGTGGCTTGGCTGCTTTCTCCCCGCGGCGCGCCGACGCTGCTGCTGGGCTTGAACCGTGTGCTGCTGATCACGCCGAGCGCGCCGCGGACCGACCTTGCGCCCGAGTACGTGGACCAGCGCGCCGCGCACCTGGTTTCCGCGCTCGAGGCCGCGGGCTTCAATACCCTCGGTCCCGACACCGATGCTGATCTTTGGCACCGCGGCGTTCCGTACACGCAGACGCTGGAGCTGAGTCGCCACCTGCAAGCCGACCAGCAGACATCGTTGGTGGACGTTTACGCCGCGGACTATGCCGAAAAGCTGCGGGCGCTGGTCGAGGCCGCCTGCCGCCCGCGAGCGCACGACCCCGATCTGGTGGGCTATTTCAGCGACGACGGCTTGGACTGGGATCCGGCGTCGCACCCGACCACGGCGCTGGCTTACTACCTCGGGTTGCCGCTGGCCGCGCCCGGCCGCCAGCGCGCCACCGACTTCCTGCGCGATCGTTATCACAGCGACATCGCCATCTTCAACCGCACGTGGGGCATCAAGGTGAAGGATTTCATTGATGCTGCCTTCCCGGCCGCGCCGAACGCGGCAGCCATCCACGACGCGGTGGCGTTTGCAAATCAGGTTCTGCTGCGCTATTTGCAGACCGCCTCGGATGCGATTCATGCCACCGATCCAAACCACCTGTACCTGGGCGCGAGCCTCGGCTTCGCGCCGGCCACGGCAGCATCGCTCGAATGGAACATCCCGGACGTGGCTTCGGTGGGCTTGCTGCCCGGCCAGGACCCGGGCGCAGTGCTGAGCGGATTGCAGGACATCACGCCGCACCCGCTGCTGCTCGAGGCCCATGGCTGCGATCTGCCGCCAGCAAGCTGGCGCAGCATGCCTGGGCTTGCGGCTTGGATCGGATATGTCTGGTCGCCCTCCGCGGACTGGGAAACGGGTCCATGCGCGGCAGCGATGGCGGCGTGGGCGCAGATCAACCACGCCGCCGCCGGGGCGCACAATTCGGCGCGTTGAAGGGCCCGGCGGCTTACGGCTTCAGGCTGGCGAGCTGCTGCTGGGCTTGCTGGGCGATCGAGGTGCTGGGGTAGTCGGCCTGAAGCTGCCGGTAATACTGCGCCGCTTCCTTGGGATTGTAGGTGCGGTCCAAATCGGCGAGCTCGATGAGGGCGACCGAGCGCGGCAGCAAGTCGGAATCCTGGCGAGTCAGCTCGAGCAAGAGCGCATGGGCTTCGGGCAGCTTGCCGGCGGCGATGTCGAGATTGGCCAGAGCGTGCTTGGCGGCCGCCGATACGGCGGCGCTGCTCGAGGCCGCGGCGGATTCGAGGGTTTTCGCGGCGTCGGGGCTGTTTTCGTCCACCTGCGCCAGACCCAAGTAGAACTTGGCCAATTGGCCGGATTCGGTCGAGCCGTACTGGTCAATGACAGCTTGGAACTGTTTGCCCGCCGCCGCCGCCCGGGTGGCGGTGCTGGCGAAGGTGCTGGTACCGGGCGCGGCGGAGCTCAGCAAGGGCGTGTGCAGGGTGTTGATGCCTTGGGCCAGCAGGGCCGCGGCGCTGCGGTTGCGGGCGCTGCGCCAGGCGAAGACGCCATAGCCGGCGGCGGCGACCACAGCCACGACCACGGCAACCACAATGATGCGGTCGCGGTGCTGGAGAAAATATTCGTACGCGGCATCCATTCCGCTGACGAATTCGTCGCTTTTCAGTTCTTTGCGGCTGATCTGGGACATTGGTGATTCAATGCTAGAGGCTGCTCCCAGTACTGTCAAATTCCGCCGGCGGCAGAAACTTGTACCCCGCAACCGGGCACCCGCATCCAAGCCTGATGATGGACGGGCCCGCACCCCAGCGGGCACTACAGGAGGTCCCCCCCGGTGGCCCAGCGAGATTTGACACAGAACCGCAAGCGCCGTATCCTCAATGGTTTCGGCAGGCCGGTCGAGCCCGCTGCAAGCTCGGAGCGCGCCCGCCCGGGAGTGCACGACATGGAACGCAAAAAGCTCGAACAATTCCAAAAAAAGCTCCTGCAGAAGCAACAGGAACTGATGCAGGCCGTGGCTCGCAATGAGCAGGACGGCCGCGCGGCCGACGAAGAGGCTACGCAGGACATCGCCGACAAGGCCACCAATTCCTATACCAAAGAGTTCCTGTTCCACCAAAGCAATGCCGACCGCGGTCAACTGCAGTTGGTCAATGACGCGCTGGCCCGGCTGCGCGAGGGCAGTTACGGCGAATGCACTTCCTGCGGCGAGGAGCTCAACCTCAAGCGCCTCGAGGCGGTGCCTTGGGCGGGGCTGTGCATTAACTGCCAGGAAAAAGTCGAACAAGGCGTCGTTGCATAGTCCCGTTAGGACGTGCGCCCGCGGCGCCCGACCGTCGCCACCCGCTGCTGGGCGCTCGCCGCTGGCCCGTTGCCACTCCCTCCCGCATGCTATGATCGGTGCAGAAATGCACTATTGGGAGGAGTACCTTCAACGCGCCAAACGCCAGACCCGCCGCTTCAGGGCGTGAGTTGCTGCGCCGCCGCCTCGGCGGCGGGCGGGGCCGAATTGCGACTGTCGGCCAACGGCTGCTCGCTTCCGCGTTTTGCATAGTCTTTCCTTCCGATTGCCGCCTCTGCGGCACTGCCTTGCAGCATGCCAGCCGGCTCCCGGTGTGCGGTGGGTGCTTGGCTGCGGTTCCCAAGCTCGATGCTCCGGGCTGCCGCCAGTGCGGCAAGTGCTGGCCTGAAGCCGAAGCCAGCGCCGACGGTCGCTGCCTGCAGTGCCAGTTGGATCCGCCCGCCTACAGCGCGGCATTCAGCGCGGCTGCCTACCGTGACCAGGCACGCGAGTTGGTCCACCTGCTCAAATACCAGGGCGTCACCAGCGCCGCCGGGTACTGGGCGCATCGGCTGGCCGCGCTGGCCGCCCAAGTTCCCATGACGCCGGAGGTGGTCGTGCCCGTTCCCTTGTCGCGGCGGCGGCAGCGCGAACGCGGCTACAACCAAAGCGCGGAAATCGCCCGCCGCTTGGCGCGGCGCCTGGGCGTGCCGATGGATGCGCGCGCGCTGCGCCGGGTGCGGGAGACGCTTCCGCAAGCGGGCCTGAGCCAGGCCGACCGCCGCAAGAACGTCGAGCGCGCCTTCGCCGCCGAACCGAACCGCGTGGCCGGCAAGGCAATGCTGCTTTTGGACGATGTGCTCACCACCGGCGCCACGGCAGCTGCGGCGGCGCGGGAGCTGCGGCGCGCCGGCGCGGGCGAGATCGTTCTGCTCACCGCCTGCCGCGCCGATCTCGAAAGCATGGGCCAGGCGCCCGTCAACGGGGTAGCCGCATGAGCGCCTCGGCCCCCCTGCTAAGCCCGGTGCTGGTGCTCAACGCCACCTACGAGCCGATCAACGTCTGCGCCGCGCGCCGGGCGTTGGTGCTGGTGCTGAAAGGGGTGGCGCGCGCCGAGGAGGTGCACGCGCACCATTTGCGGGCTTCGCGCAGCCATTATCCGGTGCCTTCGGTCATCCGCCTGCTCGACTACCGCCGCATTCCGCACCGCTCGCGCGCGCTTTCGCGCAAGAACATCCTGCTGCGCGACCGCAATACCTGCCAGTACTGCGGCGAGCTGTGCCCGGCGCAGGCGCTGACCCTGGACCACGTGGTTCCGCGTTCGCGCGGCGGCAAGAGCGCGTGGGAGAATCTGGTGGCCTGCTGCCATGCCTGCAACCATCGCAAGGGCGATCGTTCGGTGGCCGAGGCGGGGATGAAGCTGTCGCGCGAGCCGCGCCCGTTCACGCTGCACACCAGCCGCCATCTCATCCGCATGCTGGGCCGCAGCGACGAGAAGTGGCGCAAGTACCTGTTCTTCTGAGGGGACGGCTGCCGCCATGGATTTCCTGTTCTCTCCCTGGCGGTACCGCTACTTGGCCGAGCGCGCCGAGTTTGCCGGCGACTGCGTGCTCTGCGCCCAGCTCGCCCGCGGCGACGACGCTGCCGCTCTGGTCGTGCATCGCGGCGCGCACTGCGCGGTGATGCTGAACCGCTATCCGTACACCACGGGGCACGTCATGATCCTCCCCTACGCCCATTGCGCCAGCCTGGCCGATTGCTGCGTCGAGGTTCGTGCAGAGATGATCGAGCTAGCGGCGCGCATGGAGACCGTGCTGCGGCAGGAATACCATCCCCAAGGCTTCAACCTCGGCATGAATCTGGGCGAGGCGGCCGGGGCCGGCATCGCCGGGCACATCCATCTGCACGTGGTGGCGCGCTGGAGCGGGGACGCCAACTTCATGACCGTCGTCGGCGAAACCCGCGTCCTGCCCGAAGCCCTGGAAGACACCTGGGCGCGCCTGCGCCGCGCGCTGGCGCCGGGCCCGGCATGACGGGGCGCGGCCTCAGACCGCCCAGCGCTTGAACAGCAGTGCGGCGTTGGTGCCGCCGAAGCCGAACGAATTCGAGAGCACGTATTCGATCGCGCGCTGCCGCGGCTGGTTGGGCGTGTAGTCGAGATCGCACTCCGGATCCGGAGTCTCGTAGTTGGTGGTCGGCGGCACCGTCTGATGCTGGAGCGCCAGCACGCTGATGCCGGCCTCCAAGCCGCCAGCACCGCCCAGCAGATGTCCGGTCATGGACTTGGTCGAGCTCACCGCCACCGTGCGCGCGTGCTCGCCCAGCAGGCGCTTGATGGCCATGGTCTCGAACTTGTCGTTGTAGTGGGTGGAGGTGCCGTGGGCGTTGATGTAGTCCACGCGCTCGGGACCGATGGCGGCATCCGACAACGTCTGTTCCATCGCCCGGTAGGCGCCGTCGCCGTTCTCCGCCGGCATGGTGATGTGGAAGGCATCGGCGCTCATGCCGTAGCCCACCACCTCGGCCAGGATGCGCGCGCCGCGGCGCTGGGCGAAATCCAATTCTTCCAGCACCAAGATGCCGCTGCCTTCGCCGATGACAAATCCGTCGCGGTTGAGATCGAAGGGACGGCTGGCATGCTGCGGGTCGTCATTGCGGGTCGAAAGCGCCTTCATCGAGGCGAACCCGGCCACGCTCAGCGGCGTGATGGCGGCCTCGGCGCCGCCGGCGATCATGGCCTCGGCGTAGCCGTGCTGGATGAGGCGAAAGGCGTCGCCCAGCGAGTGCGCGCCCGAAGCGCAAGCGGTGCAGGCGGCGGAATTGGGCCCGCGGGCATTGAAGCGGATCGAGACCTGCCCGGCGGCCAAGTTGACAATCGCGGCCGGAATGAAAAACGGCGAGACCCGGCGCGGGCCGGCTTCGAGCAGCGCCTTGTGCTCGCGCTCGATGACATCGAATCCGCCGATGCCGCTTCCGATATGGACGCCCACCCGCGGCGCCAGCGCGTCATCCACCTGGAGGCCGCTCGCGGCCATGGCCTCGGTGGCGGCGGCGAGGGCGAACTGCATGAACAGGCCCATCTTGCGCACGTCCTTCTTCTCCATGAAGGCGTGGGGGTCGAAGCCCTTCACTTCGGCGGCGAAGCGGCAACTGTAGGCGCTGGCGTCGAAATGGGTGATGGGGGCGATGCCGCTGGTTCCGGCCAGCAGTCCGCGCCAAGTTTCCGCCGCGGTCAGCCCAATCGCAGAAACCAAGCCCACGCCGGTGACGACAACTCTCCGGCGACGCAAGATTACGAATTCCCCGTCTTGTTCTTGATGTAGTCCACCGCGTCCTGCACCTTGCGGATCTTCTCTGTGTCCTCGTCCGGAATCTGGATGCTGAAGGCGCTCTCGAATTCCATCACCAGCTCGACCAGATCGAGCGAATCAGCGCCCAGGTCCTCGACGAACGAGGCGGTCGGGGTGACCTCGCCGGCTTCCACGCCCAGCTTTTCGACCACGATTTGACGGACCTTATCCTCGATTGACTCGGCCATGGTGGGCTTTCCTCCGCGATTTACGGTGAAAACTCATGATACACGAATCCCTGCGCCCATTGACGCCAGCGCCTCGGCTGCGATCGCGCCCAGGCGGATGATGCGCGGTTGTTCGCCGGTCAAATCGACGATGGTGGAAGCCTGGCTGCGCGGCGACGGGCCGCCGTCCACCAGCAGGCCGCGGTGCTCGGCCAGCAGGCCGCCGAATTGGGCGGCGACCTCAGCCGCGGTGCGGCACTCGGGCGCCCCGCTGCGGTTGGCGCTGGTGGCGGTGAGCGGATAGCCGGTCGCGGCCAGCAGTTCCGTCAATAGAGGCAGGTCCGGTTGCCGCATCGCGACGGTTCCGGTGCCGGCGGTGACCTCGGGCGTGATCCATGCCGAGGCCCGCACCACCAGGCTCAGCGGTCCCGGCCAAAACGCGGCCGCCAACTTCCCGAAGATCGGGGGCAGGTCGCGTCCGACTTCGGCCGCCTGCTCAAGGTCGCGCACCACCAGCGGCAGCGGCTTGGTGAAGCCGCGGCCCTTGAGCGCGTACACCTTCCGCACCGCGGAAGCGCTGCGCGCGTCCGCGGCCAATCCATAAATGGTGTCGGTGGGCAGCGCCGCCACGCCGCCCGCATCCAGATGCGCGCGCAGCGCCGCCATGGCCGAGCGCGCGGGCGCGGCCGCGTTTATATCGAGCCGCAGACCCATAGTTGATGAACTCGATACCCCTGGGGTTTTTCCCGATGCAAATGACGAAGGGGACGATACCTCGTCCCCTTTCGCCCAATTCCCGAAGATCGTGCCGTCTACTTCTTCTTCGAGGTCTTCTTCTTTGCAGCCTTCTTGGCGGGTTTCTTCGTAGGCATAAAACTATTCTCCATTTTCGAACAAGTTCCGCACGCGGGCGAACCCGCGCGGGTTAAGTGAATGTATAGAATTTGCACAGGGTGCTGTCAAGTAAAAAATGGAGGTTTGCTCCTCGCGCGCACCGATCGAACGACGCCGCGCCGCAACCCGGAGGCGCGCCCGCACGTCCCAATCAAGAAGGATCGCCACGATGACGCCGCGCATCACCCATTCTCGTCTGCTCTTCTTGCTGGCCGTGCTCGCTGCCCTCGCCGCCGCGCAGGAGCTTCCCGGCGCGCGCGTGCGCGCGCTGCCGCCGACGTCGCCGACGAAGCCCCAGGCCACGCCGCAAGTCCCGACCATCGTCGCCAACGCCGACTTGGTGAACATGGTCTTCAGCGTCGAGACCGAGCACGGCGGCTTCATTCCCGAACTGAACCAAGGCGACTTCCAGGTTCTCGAAGACGGCCGCCCGCAGCAGGTCCGCTTCTTCTCGTTCGAAGCGCAGCTTCCGCTGACGCTCGGCCTGCTGCTCGACACCAGCCCCAGCCAGGCCAGTGTGCTCCGGGAAGAGCAGCAGCTCAGCGACAACTTCTTCCGCCAGGTGCTCACGCCGAAGGATCTGGCCTTCGTGGTGGGCTTCGACGTGGACACCACGCTGCTGCAGGATTTGACCGCTTCGACCTCGCGCCTGAGCGATGCGGTGGATCGAGCCCACATCGGCGGCGCCGATGCCGGCTCGGTCGGCATCAACCCCGGCACCTTTCCGAGCCGCGCCGGCGGCGCCACCCATCTCTGGGACGCCCTCTACCTGGCTTGCCACGACGAGCTGGCCCATCAGGCCGGACGCAAGGCGGTGATTGTGGTCACCGACGGCGGCGAGCAGGGCAGCACCTACACCAGCCAGGATGCGCTGCGCGCCGCGCTCGACAGCAACACCATCGTCTTCGCCATCATCGCCGCCGACCCGCGGTACGCCTGGAACGGCGGCGGCTCGGGCGAGTTGCGCAAGATCGCAGAACAGACCGGCGGGCGCAGCATCAACGCCGGCAAGGATCTGGCCAAGGCCTACGACGAGATCCAGCGCGAGCTGCGCAGCCAATACACCCTGGCCTACCGTTCGGACGCGCCGGGGCGCGACGGCAAGTTCCGCGCCGTGAAGATCGAGCTGCTGGGCGACGCGGCCAAGGCCCACCACGGCGCCAAAATTCGCGCCCGCACCGGCTACTTCGCCAGCAACCCGTGAACCGCCTTGGTCACGGGCGTGGGTCGGAGTCGAAGGCGAGGTTCGCGATCAAGTCGTCCACCCGCTGCTGCGCCTGCTGCTGCTTCTTCTGAAGGTCCACGATGCTCGCAGCCAGCGCTTGCAACTGGTTTTCCTGCTGGTTGAGCTCGGCGACGTAGCGCGCGGTCAGCTCTTTGGCCTCCGGCGTCGAGGGCAGCGCCTTGAGGTTGTCGCGGACGCGCGATTGATCGCTGGCCATGGCGTCGCGATGCTGCTGGGCGGCATCCACCGCGCTGCTGGCCTGGGCCAAGGCCGCCTGCGCATCCACGATCTGGCGCAGCGAGGCTTCGAGCTCGGCCGGAATCTCGCGGTTGGTGATCCAGAGCTGCAGCATCGGGCCGGTCAGGTTCGAGAGGCTGTACTGGCGGCTGGTGGGCAGGCTCTCGCTCAGCGTCAGCGCCGCGCTTTGATGGGCGGGGACTTGCACCCGGTAGCGCGCGGCCGAGGCGGTGATCTCCTCGGGCTTGGGGTCGGGCCCGAGCTTCCAGCCGTTCTGGGTGGGCTGCTCGATGATCAGCGTGCGTGCCGCGTCGTCGGCGTTGCGCACGGTGTAGACGGTCTGGCGGCGCACTTCGGTCGAGCGGGTCATGGTTCCGCGCACGATCTTGATGCGGGTGGTCACCTCGGGCTGCGGGTCGCTGGCGGTCGCCACCTGCAGGCCGACGTCGGTGGCATAGGAGACCAAGCGGCGCTCGCCCGGCTGCACTTCGTCGAGCACGCCTTCGCCGCCGAAGGCGTTGCCGTCCACGATCTCGAAGCTGCCGCCGTCAAGCACTTCGCCGCTCGAGTTGGTCAGCCACAGCGCCCGCAGCGGCCGCGGCTGGCCCGGATGCCATAGTGAAACCCGCTCGGCCTTGAGGTTGGCATCGAGGATCGGCACCATCGCCGATTGGTTCTTGGCGATCGTGACCGGGTCGCGGATCTGGTATTGGTACAGCTCGCCCACCACTTCGCCCTGCGCCGCGGCGGGGGCCTGGAAGCCCTGCGGCGCAGCGAAGGCAACGGCATCGCCAGCGAACGGCGGAGGCGCCGCAACCGAACGCATGGATTCATTCAACGTGCTCGTCGCAGCCTGGATCGCCACCGTCTGGGCTGCGGCGGCGACGATGAGCCGTTGGCTGCTGTTGAGGGTCTGCCCAGGCTGCACCTGAAGCGTCGCGTTCAAGTTCTGAAAACCAACATGAGCCACCTCCACCCGGTACCTGCCAGGGGAGAGATTGTCGAAGCGGTAGCCGCCGTTGGCATTGACGGCGGTGGTGGCCACCTGGCGGCCGGCAGAATCGAAGAGCCGGACGATGGCCCCGCCGATGGCCGCGCCGCTTTCGTCCGAGACCTGGCCGGCGATCGCGCCTAGCCCGTTGCCCTCGGCCAGGGTCGCGGCATGGGTCTGCGGTGCCGTCTGGTACTGCTGCGGCAGCGGCACCACCGGGCGGCGCGCGTAGTAGGGCTGCGAAAGCTGCTGGATGAACGACTGCGGCGCGCCTGCCGCCAGCGCCAACTGGACGTTGGTCCAGTCTTCGCCCACGGTGTTGTCCACGATGCCCCAGCCTTGAAGGCGGGCTTGGCCGCTGGCATCGAGCACGATGCGGTAGGTGGTCTTCCAGATCGGCACCTCGCTGATGTAGCTGACCCGGATCTGGCGCGACCCGGCGCCGTCGGCGGCGAGCAGCAGCCGGCGGGTCTGCTGCGAACGCGAGGCGTCCATCAGCGACAGCGCGCGCCCCAGCTCCTGCTGCAACTGCGGATCGGCGAAGCGCAGGCGCGAGCCGGGGCCGAGATCGAAGCTGCGCACCTCGCCGGCGGCATTTACCAGCGTGATTTCGGGCACCTGCGAGGATGGACCCGAGGCGGAAAAACGATCGACCATTTCGGCGGCCAGCAGCCGGCCGCGGAAGGGCGCCGTGCCCGCGCCGACTTCGAGTTCGGTGCCGCGCAGGCCCGCGAGGGTGCGAAGCAACGAATCCGACGTGGTGGGGAAGGGCAGGCCCTCGAGCTGCCGCGCCACCGTGTCGCCGCTGCTGTAGGTCGCGCCGGTGATGCGCCCGCCGCCGAGATCGAGCGCGGTCAGCGACTGCAGCACGTCGTTCAACTGGTTGCTGGTGAGGTCAATTTCGATCTGCTGGTTCCCGGCCACCGCGCCCTGGTGCTCGAAGTACCCAACCCCGGATTTGTAGAGCACAATGCGCCGCAGCGGCAGCTTCTGCGCCACCGGCGCTTGGGCCGCGGCCGCGCTGAACAATGAAGCGAGCAGGATGAACCGGGTTGCATGCCTCATCGGCGTCAATGCCCCGAACTGACGATCATGGCGCTGGAAGGCGTGGCGTCGAGCAACTGATAGTCGGCCGGAATCTGGAAAAGTTCTGCCGCAGGATCGCCAATTTCGAGATTCTCGACATGCATATCGCTGACCGCGCCGGTCCTGCCGTCCTGGGTGTGGGATTCGAGCATCAGCACCAAACTTCGGTCTGCCCATTGCTCATAGACACTGGTGATCGGCTTCAAGTTCCCGATGGCTCCCGCCGGCACAATCGTGGTCCGGCGCGTGCCGGTGGCGACTTCCCCGGCAATCACGCGGGTGCCCAGCACCTCGAGTTTGAACGGGGTCGGCCGGATTCCCAAGCCGCCGATCACCGGGGGCAAGGCCAACGGCGCCGGCAATCTGCGCCGCACGACCGCGCGCCGTTGCGGGTGGATTTCATAGGTGTACCCGGCAACCGGGTCGCGGAGATTGATGATCTCGTCGCGGCTGGAGCTGTCGCTGCGTTGGATCTTGGTCCAAGTGCGCCCGGCGGAGTCGCGGGCGCGTTGCTCGGTGGTCGTCGTGTCCAGCACGTTGCCGTCGGCGAGCGCTTGCACCCGGTGGGTAAGGATCGTGACCGAATAGCCTTGGACTGCGCGCGGCGCGGCTGGCGGGGATTGGGCGAAACCCGAGCAAGCGAGCACGAAAAGCGCCGCGGTCGAAGCGGGGCGAAGCAGGCGCATAAGACCTCCTGGCCGAAATCTACGCAGAATATATCACGCCTGCGAAGCTTCGGCGATGCAGCGGCGACGGCCCCAGGCGCTCGAGCGCGGCCAGGTGCCGCGGCGAGCCGTAGCCCTTGTTGCTGGCGAGATGATAGGCGGGGAATACCGCATCCCACTGGCGCAGGAGGGCGTCGCGGTGGACTTTGGCGACAATCGATGCGGCGGCGATCGAATCCGAGCGGGCATCCCCCTTGATGAGGGCCAACTGCGGCCCGGGCCAATCCAGCGCGACCGCGTCCACCAAGGCGAAATCCGGCTGCGGGGCTAGCATCTCCAGCGCCCGGCGCATGGCGCGGCGCGAGGCCTGGAGAATGTTGATGGCATCAATGACGCCCGCGTCCTCGGCTGCGACCGCCCAGCAGATCGCCCGGGCCTGGATGGCCGCGCTCAGCCGCTCGCGCGTGGCGGCGTCCAGTTGCTTCGAGTCGTTCAGGCCGCGGATGCGGTCGTTGGCGTCGAGGATCACCGCGGCTGCGACCACCGGGCCGAACAGGGCGCCCCGTCCGACTTCGTCCACGCCGGCGACGCGCTGGTGCCCATCGCCCCAGGCTGCTTGCTCGAATTGGAAGCCGCCGCGCATCCCGCCTTCCATCCTACCGTGGTAGACTCCGCGCATGAAACGGACGCGAACGCTGGCGTTGGCGTTCACTTGCGTGGCTGCGATCGCTCAGCAGCCTGGCGAAATCCAACTTCAGGCCAAGCTCTTCCTTCCCGGTTTTCATTTCACCTCGTCCAGCCCCCTGGTTGAGGTCCCGGTGGTCGTGACCGATTCCGCCGGGAATGCGGTGGCCGGCCTGCGCGCCTCCGATTTCACTCTCTTCGACAACGGCCAGCCGCAGACGGTCACATTTTTCAGCCAGGAGTCCAGCCCCGCGACGTTGGCCGCATACGGAGCCCCAGCGCCGGCAGGCACCGCGGCGGTGGCTGCCCCTCGCCCCTCACGCTCGATCGCGTTGCTCTTTGACGACCTCGACACGCGCCCGGCCAGCCTAGGCTGGTGCCGCCAGGCCGCTCTCCGGTACGTCGAACAGGATCAAGTCGGGGAAGATCGCTTTGCGGTGCTGACCACCTCCGAGCAGGTCGAGCAGACGTTCACCTCCGACCGCGCTGTGCTGGCACGGGCGATTGCCAAGGTGCGCGGCTTCACCGAACCGGTCAACGACGACGATCCCGACATGCTGCCCGAATTGAGGATGAAGCCGGAGATGCTCGAGCTCTTCGCCGTGCACACCATCAGCGGCATCCGCGACGCGGTCGCCTATGCCGCAGCGCAACCCGGCGAGCGCCAACTGCTGCTGGCCTCGAATGGCTTCAAGAGCAGTGCGGCGGTCAACAGCATGGTGGCTGCCCTCACCGCGCTGGCGGTGCGCGATCAGGTTGTGGTGAATACGCTGTTCGCCACCGGGCTGGACAACACCGATCCGCGCGGTGGCCACATCAACCCGCGCCACCTGCAGTTGAATTCGAGCTTCAGCAACGTTCTGTTCACCATGGCCCGCGATACCGGCGGCAGCATGGTCGAGAACACCAACATCACCGCCTCGACCTACCAGCGCCTGGCCGACGGCCCCGCGGTCCGCTATCGCCTCGGCTTCGTGCCCAGCGTGCTCGGAAGTCGCGGCGCGTACCACCAGCTGAGCGTCAAGCTGGCGCGGCCGCACGTCGCGGTGCAAGCGCGCGTCGGCTACTACGAGCCGGCGGCGGCGAGCGTTGCGGCGGGTGCATTGGAGGCCAAGCTCGATCGCGCACTTGCCGGCGGGTCATTCTCCGAGCTTCCCATCGCGCTGGCGGTCGAGCCCATGGCGCAGGCGCAAGGCACGGCCCGCGGCCGAGGAACGGGCGTGAACGCCGTCGTGCGGCTCATGCCCGCGGAGCTGCCGTTCGGCTCCGAGCATGGCCGCAGCACCGAGGAACTGCGCTATTACGCCGTGCTCCGCGATGGGGCAGGCCGCTATGTCAGCGGGCAGGAAGGCGACATGAGCCTCGCGCTCAGTCCCCAGACCCGGACCGAGCTTGCCGCCAAAGGGGTGTACGCGGCGCTGGCGCTGCCGGCGCCGCCGGGAACCTATCATTTATGGGTGGTGGTGCAGGAACTGAATCAAGCGCGCACCGCCACGCTGCGCCGTGCGGTGACGGTGAAGTGACGCCGCCGCTTACGGCTTTGCCGAGGCGGCCTTTTCCGGCGTCTCCTGCTCGCGGATGCGGGCGGCTTTGCCGCGCAGGCCACGCAGGTAGTACAGCTTGGCGCGGCGCACGCGCCCGGCGCGCAGCACCTCGACCTTGTCAATCACCCGGGCATTGACCGGGAAAATGCGCTCGACGCCCTGGCCGAACGAGATCTTGCGCACCGTGAACGAGTGGCGCGCGCCGCGGTCGTTGCGGGCGATGCAGACGCCCTCGAAGGCCTGGACCCGCTCCTTGTCGCCTTCCTTGATCTTCACGTGCACCCGCACCGTGTCGCCGGGGTGGAAGGGCGGCAGCGGCGCACCCGCCTGCTTATCGACAAACTTCTGGATGGCTGGCTTCAGGCTCATGGCAATGGCTCCCCTTCCGGCGGGCGGGCCACCGGGCAGAATCGCAGGAATATAGTCTACCAGAGGTGGCTTTGGCCGGCCCGCCCGCCCCGCCCTGAACTGCGAACTGCGAACTACTCCCCACTGCCCAAGTCCGGCCGCCGGAGGCGAGTCTTCCGCATGGCTTGCTCGCGCCGCCAGTTCGCGATGGCGGCGTGGTTGCCCTCGCGCAGGACCGCGGGCACTTGCCAGCCTTCGAACTCGACCGGACGGGTGTAATGCGGGCAGTCGAGCAGCCGCGGCGCGGCGGCGGAGAACGATTCGTTCACCGCCGACTGGGCGTCGCCGAGCACGCCCGGCAGCAGCCGCGCCGTGGCATCGAGCACGACCGCGGCCGCCAGCTCGCCGCCCGAGAGCACGAAATCGCCGATCGAACGCTCTTCGTCCACCATGTGCTCGGCGACCCGCTCGTCCACGCCCTCGTAGCGGCCGCAGATCAGGATCAAGCGATCGAGTTCGGCGTAGCGCCGCGCGTCGGATTGGGCGAAGGCCTGCCCCTGCGCCGAGAGCAGGACCACGCGGCTGCATTCCTGGGGAGCAGCCGGGCCCGGGCGCCGGCCCAGCAATTCGCGCAGGCAGGCATAAATCGGCTCGGGCTTCATCACCATGCCCTCGCCGCCGCCGAAGGGTCGGTCGTCGGTGATGCGATGCGGCGGCGGCGCCCAGTCGCGCAGGTTGCGCACCGCGATCTCGAGCACGCCCGCCGCGCGCGCCCGCGCCACCACGCCATGCGCCAGGGGCGAATCGAAGAACCCGGGGAAGATGGTGATCAGGTCGAACTGCATCGCAGCCTCAGGGCACCCGGGCGCTCAGGGGTTCAAGTCCACCAAGCCTTCGGGCAGCGTCAGCGCCAGCCGATGCTCGGCCAAGGCAACTTCAGCCACGAACGCCGCCGCAAAGGGAACCAGCACCTCGCCGCCCTGCGGCGTGCGCACATGCAGCAAGGCCGCGGCCCCGGGCACCGCCTCGACGGATTCGACCACGCCGAGTTTCTGGCCGCGATCGAAAACGTCGCAGCCGGCCAAGTCCGATTGAAAATAGCTGCCCTCTGGCGCGGGCGCGCGCTCCGCGGCCGGCACCTGCACTTCGGCGCCGACCCAGGCTTCGGCGGCGCTGAGATCATCCAAGCCCGCGAGCTTGAGGATGATCCAACCCTTGTGCGGCCAGCGCCGCTCGAGGGCAAAGCGCTGCCGCTGGCCGGCGCGGCCGAGGAGCCAAGCCGCGCTCAGCGATTCGATGCGTTCGGGAATGTCGGAGAGAACTTCGACGGCCAGTTCGCCCCCGCGGCCTTGGGTCTTGACCACGCGGCCCACCGCGACCCATTCGGGCCGGGCATCAGACGGGTTCGCCATCGTCTTCCGGGTCCATGATGTTCAGCCCCGGACGATCATACTCATCGCCGCCCTGCGCCCAATACGCGTTCTCGACCAGCGCGCGCAGCGCGCGGGCGGTCTTGCCGCCGCGGCCGACAATGCGCGGGAAATCCTCGGGCGCGACCCGCAGGTCCCACGACGGCGCCCCGCCGCGGCCTTGGCGCTTGATCACCTGCACATCGTCGGGAAATTGCGCCAGCCCGCAGACCACATGCTTGAGCAGGGCTTCCATGAGGTTGTCCTACGCGGCCGGGGCGGCTGCGCCCCGCTCCTTGGTGCGCCGCAGCAGGTTGGCGACGGTCGAGGAGACCTGGGCGCCGCGCGCCGTCCAGTGCGCGATGCGCTCGGTGTTCAGCTCGATCAGCGCCGGGTTCGGCACCGGATTGTAGGTGCCGAGCAGCTCCAGCGAGCGGCCATTG